>Ga0114939_10003909_pt1 | contig 10100 bp, 8 predicted proteins | sample AshMeaCrysSpring_FD_87196 | JGI IMG/M metagenome (GOLD analysis project Ga0114939, IMG submission 87196) | Groundwater microbial communities from Big Spring, Nevada to study Microbial Dark Matter (Phase II) - Ash Meadows Crystal Spring | ecosystem: Environmental > Aquatic > Deep subsurface >... | reverse complement strand
CCCGCGCCGTATGGGACAGCGGGTTCTTCACGTTCTGCGCCTCGTCGGCCACCATCAGTCCCCACCGGACGGAGGCGATCTCTGCCTGGTCGCGCCGGGCCACCCCGTAGGTCACGAGCACGATCTCATCGCCCGCGAGATCGTCGAGATGCCTGTCCCCGCCATGGAACCGACGCACTGGGGTCTGCGGCGCGAACCGCCGCACCTCGCGCTCCCAGGTCCCGAGCAGGGACGCCGGGCAGACCACCAGGGTGGGTCCCCGCTGAAGCGGTCGTCGGTGCAGGTGTAGCGCGATGAGCTGCACGGTCTTGCCCAGCCCCATGTCGTCCGCGAGGCACCCGCCGAGACCGAGCTCGGTCATGCCGGCCAGCCAGCCCAGGCCGCGGGATTGGTAGGGCCGAAGCGTTGCGGTCAGGCCGTCGGGTGGCTCTACGGCCCGAGGGTCTTCCCCGGCCGCGGTCACGGCGGCGACCATGTCGCTGAGTCGACGGTCCGCGACCACCTCGACGAGGTCCCCGTCGACCTCGAGAGAGCCGGTGAGCGCCGCGGCCAGCGCTGTCGCGGCGCGGACCCGGCGAGGCCGACGACGCAGCCGTTCGAGCAGCTCTGCATCGACGGTCACCCACTGCCCACGCAACCGGACCAACGGACGCTTGGCCTCAGCGAGGGCAGCGACCTCGGCCTCAGTCAGTGGGGCTCCGCCCACGGTGAGCTGCCACTGGAACTCCAGCAGCTCGTCGAGACTGAGCCCGCCCTCACGCACCGCCGTTGGTGTGGGCGTGGTCGCCACCGCACGCAGCCGCAGCCCGTCAGTGACCAGCTCGGCCGGCCAGAGCACCTCGATGCCCGCACTGCTCAGCGCCTGCGTCCCAGGGCCGAGGAGGTCGGCCACGGCGTCGTCATCGAGCGGAAGGGCCGACGGCGCGGCGTCGCGCAGCACCGGGGCCAGCGGCGGCCACGCTCGAGCGCCGCGGCGCAGGCCCAGGAGCAGGTCGGTCTCGGCGCGGTTGCCCAGCCGGGCGAGCACGGCGTGCGGCTGGGTCCACAGCTCCCCGGCATCGACGACCAGGCTCGGGTCGCTCGTCGCCCGTAGCTGGATCACCGCGCGGAACTCCTCGCCGTCCTCAGCCTCCAGGCGCAGCCCGACGTGAGCGCCGGCATCGACAGCCTCAGCGGCCTCGGACAACCAGCCGGCCAGGTGATCGGCCGGACCCGGCTCAACGGACGCGAACGCTTGGGCCGGACTGGTGGCCGCGAGCGTGAGCGTCGCACCCGGCCCCCGCGCCAACACGTCGGCGATGGCATCCCACAGGTCGCGCACCAGCAAGTCGGGGGCGCGGACGCGGCCCGGCTTCCTGCTGGGGGCGGGCAGAGCATGACCCTCGGGCGGGAGGGCCTGGGCGATGCGGCGCAGCAGGACGGTGTCCGCGGCGTCCAGCGGACCGGCTCGCCAGGTAGCCAGACCGGAGGCGCTGACGGCGGGCACCAACCGTCCGCGAGCCACCAGCGACACCCCGGCCGTGGCTGCCAGCGCCCAGCCCGACAGGGAGCGGGTGGCTCGCGTCCGATCCAGCGTGAGCAAGGCTGGGAGCGCCTCGTCCAACGCAATCATTCGCGCGGGGACCTGCCGCCGTCGAAAGCCCCGTCCGACCGGCAGCACCAGCTCAACCTGGTCCGGCAGCGTGGGCGAGGCTCCGCCCAGCGCGCGTGCCTCGGCCAGAGCGTCTCCGAAGAGCGCCAGCCGGGCATGACCCGGGTCACCGGGCACGAAGACGGCCTGGGCGTGGGCGGGCAGCGACGGGACCGGTGCCACCGGCGGAGCACTCGCCTGTGCCGCGACCCCCACGACTGACGAGGCTAGCGCGGCCCCCTGCACATCCTGGAGGTCGAGCCGCCTGCCCAGTCGCCGGTCGGGCAGTGACTGTGCTCCACCAGTACCGCCTCAGCGCGTCCGTCATCGAGTCGGCCGAGGAGCAGTGATGCAACGACTCGTCCAGACCCATCACTTCGGGCCGCATCGGGTGGACGTGGTTGAGCTCCTCGACGACGACGGGGTCGTTGGGTACACCGTCCTTGTCGACCAGGAGACGGTCTCGGACGCACTCCTGACGTCCCGGCCTGACCTGGAGGAGGTCGTGCGGATGTACGCGGCCTGGCAGTCCCGGCGGGGCACCGACTGAGCATGCCGGCGCTCAGTCGCGCGACCGAGCTGGAGGCTGAGCCGGAGCCGGCCACCCGGGGCTGGGCGGCCGGGTCAGCCGAGCCGGGCGAGAACCGTCCGAGCGGCGTGTCGGCCACACATGCCGTGCACGCCACCACCGGGCATCGTCGAGGACGAGCAGATGAAGACGCGCGGGTCTGGCGTGGCCCACGGCGTTCGTCCCGCGACAGGGCGCGCGGCGAGCTGCCGCCAGTCCGACGTGCCTCCGGCGATGTCACCTCCGACGTAGTTGGCGTTACGGGCGTGCAGGGCGGCCGGGCCCATCACGTGACGCGCGAGCACCCGCTGGCGGAACCCGGGAGCGAAGCGTTCGATCTGCTGCTCGATCGCGTCCGTCATGTCGACGTCGCTGCCGTGGGGCACATGGCAGTAGGCCCACAGGGTGTGCTTGCCTTCCGGCGCCCGCGACGGGTCGGCGACGCACGCCTGGACGACGATGAGGAATGGCCGAGCCGGGTTGCGTCCCCGCGCGACCTCTCGCTCCGCCTGGACGACCTGAGCAGCCGACCCACCGACATGCAGGGTCGCCGCATCGGCCAGTCGGGGGTCGGACCACGGCACCGGAGCGTCGAGAGCCCAGTCGATCTTGTAGCTGCCCGGCCCGTATCGCCATCGTGCCAGCCGCCGACAGTAGGAGGGGGGCATGCGGTGGCCGGCGACCTCAAGGACCTGCTGCGGCGTCAGGTCGAGCAGCACCGCACGCGACGTCGGCAGGTCGTCCACGCAGCGGACCCGATGCCCGGTGACGAGCTCACCGCCGAGGGCGCGCAGCCTGGCGACCAGGGCGTCGGCGATGGCCTGCGACCCCCCGGCGGCCACCGGCCATCCCACCCCGTGCCCGAGCGCGACGAGTAGCAGCCCCACACCGGTGGTCATCGCCTCGCGAAGATCGAGGCTGGCGTGGGCGGCGGCCCCTGCCAGCAGCGCCCGAGCGGGCCCGTCCCTGAGCACGAGCCGGTTCACCGCGGTGGTCGGCCAGATGCCTGCGGCTCCGAACGCCAGAGTGGTCAGCGGGGTGTGAGGGGGCACCGCAAACGGGTCGAGGACACCATCCACCAGGGCTGGCCATCGTCGAGCGAGCCCCCCGACGACCTGACGCCAGACACCACCGTCACGCCCGAGGGCGTGGGCGGTCCGCTCGACGTCTCGGTGCAGCAGCACCGACGAGCGCTCGGAGAGCGGATGGGCCAGTGGAGTCGGTGAGTGCAGCAGCCGGAGCCCCTCACGTCCCAGGTCGAGGTCACGGAAGGCGGGCGAGGCCACGGCGAGGGGATGGGCGGTCGAGCACACGTCGTGCCGGAAGCCTGGAAGCGTCAACTCCTCGGTACGCAGCCCTCCGCCGTACTGCCGCTGCTCCTCCAGCACCACCACCCGCCATCCGGCCTGGGCGAGCGTGACCGCAGCAACCAATCCGTTCGGGCCGGAGCCGACGACGACGCCATCGACCTCGCTGGCTGCTGGGTCCATGCATAGATCATGCCCCTGGGACGTGCGCAGTGCTGAGGGCAGGCAACACCGCGCGAGACGGTGGAACCACGGTGTCGAGCCACGCGCTGCGTCCGAGCCGTGCTCGGCGCTTGATCAAGGCGCCCCCGCGCCCTGGTCAAGCCCCAGCCGCAGATCGACTCACGGACCGGCCTTGCGGCGGAAAGCCCTCTTGCCACCTGAGCGCGAGTGAGGCTCGTGCAAGGCAGAGTCCCCCTCGGGGTGCAGCCGCTCGTTCCGGTGTCGAGCCTGCTTGGCCTCCAGCGCCTGCCGCATGCGCTCCTTCACATCCTCCGCTGACGATTCGTCCGGATCCTGCGGCAACGACTCCGTCGGCTCAGCCATCACGACCTCCTCGTCCGGACTCCCGTGCGTGCCGGGTCCGGCATAGCCTCTCACCTGGCCCGGCTACCTCGCGACATGGTCAACATGGGATCACGTGTACGTGATCAGTGGCTCCCCGCAGCCACGCACCATCGGTCACTCCGACCAGGACGTGATGCGTCGCAGCAAGGTCCGGCTCTTGCGCTGCACCCTGCGCATGCGACCGAGGACACCGTCGAGGGTCTCGACGGCCTCCAGGATGTGCGGCCCCTTGTTGAGCATGACGCACTCGGCACGCTCCCCGGCGGCGGCGTCCACCATCTCCGCCCGCGACGGCAAACCCTTCTTGGCCAGGGTCTCCAACACCTGGGTGGCCCAGATCACCGGGAGGTGGCCGGCCTCGCACAACGACAGAATCTGGTAGGGAACCTCCGTCATGCGTTCCCAGCCGATCTCCGTCATGAGGTCGCCGCGCGCGATCATGACACCGACCTCTGGCCAGCACATCGCATCGAGCAGGATCTCCGGCAGCTCCCTGAACCCTTGCTCGGTCTCGATCTTGAGGACCAGCCCGACCTTCTGCCCCCCGTGGGCAGCCAGCACCTGGCGCATGTGCGCGACGTCGGCAGGGCTGCGGACGAAGGACAGGCCCACCACATCCGCGAACGTGACGACACTGGGCAGTGCTGCCACGTCGGCGGAGGTGAGCGCGGAGACGGGGAGCTCGGTGTCGGGCAGATTGATGCCCTTCTGCGCACCAAGCCACTTGCCACCGGGCTGGGCTCTGGTGATCCGCACGCTGATCTCCCCGTCCGCGACCTCGTCCACGACGCCTTCGATCTCACCGTCGTCGAACAGGATCCGATCGCCAGACTGGGCGGCGTCGAAGACCTCGGGCAACGTGCACCCGATGCGCGGCGGGGTCGCGGCGGGGTCGGCCGGGCTCTGGTCCCGGGTGAGCAGCAACGTGTCACCGGTCTCGAGACGGAGGCGCTGCTCACTGGGCGGCAGCCGGCCGACCACGACCCGATCGCCTCCAGCGTCGAGCGTCAGCCCGGTGATCAGGTAGGAGGTGCGGTCGCCGCTGGCCAGAACGCCCTCGTCGCTCACCGCGTCCACGGTGAAGCGTCGACGACGCCCACGGGTGTCGGTGAACGTGACCATGTCGCCGGGGACCCGCCGCATGACCCACTCGTGGTCGACCGGCACGGTCACCGCGCTGGTCGGCGCCGGTGCACCCGAACCACACAGCCACATCCGGCCTGGCTCGACCGGGCGGCCGAGCGCGTCCCGTCCTGGCTTGACACGAACGACCTCCGGACCGTCCTGGATCGGACCGGTCCGCAACTTGGGGCCACCGAGATCCATGTAGACCAGGACGGGACGACCCGCGGCCGCGGAGGCGGCGCGGACGTGGCCGGCCATGGCCGCCCACGCGTCGGCGTCGTCGTGGGCGCAGTTGATCCGGGCGAGGTCCATGCCACGCTCGACCAGGGCGCGCACCAGGTCGGCGTCCTGCGCTGCCTCGCTGGGCAGCGTGACCATGATCCTGGTGTGGCGATGGTGCCGCAGTGGCCCCAGGAGCGCCTCGGCATGTGCGGACAGCAGGTCGTCGCCGGCATCGATGGCGTCGTCCACCGCCTGCAGCGCCCAGGGGCCCGGCTCGCCGCCGAGGGCGCGCAGTGCGGCTCGCGCAGCGACGAGCTTTGCACGCACATTGGCCTCGGTCGTGGCCAGGGACGAGACTCCGATGTCCATCAGGTCGCCCTGGAGCTCGCGCAGGTCGTGCCGGCGCAGCTCGGTGTAGTGGACCAGGTTGATGGCCCCTGCCCGGTTGCCTGGATGGCATGCGGCGATCTTCTCTGCGGCGTCCCGCTCGGCCCGCTCGATGTCGACCACGAGCTGCTCGACCTGCGCGGCGAGCGCAGTCACGTCCTGCACCGTCGCATCCTTGCAGTGCGAACGAGCACCAGCGACCGACCTGAGCAACCGGAGAGTGAACGGGCAGTGACGGGGACGCGATGGCTCGGGCGATGCCCACTGTCGCGATCAGGCAACCTCAGGTGGTCGCGACCCGCAGAGCAACCCCGGTCTCGCGTTCGGAGACCTGCCACAGGGTTCTGATCGCCAGGTGCGGCCGCTCCGTCACTGCACAGCGTCGGCCGGTGCGTCCCGCATCCGTAGCAGGACGCCGCGACGGGCGCTGGTGAGCAGCTCGGGCGTGCCCAGCACCACACGGCCGAACAGGGTGTCGGTGTCGACACCGAGTGCCCGCAGCATGGGGCCGGCCCGCTGCGAGGCGCTCCCGCTCAGCCCAAACCAGGCCTGCGCCTGTCCCGACGGAATCGCCGCCGGCGGGGGGCCGACCAGTCCGTTGGCCCGACCGACCGCCCACGCCACCGCTGCCGCCGCCGTCTCCACCGACCCCGGCGGCGGAAGATCGCCCGGGTCGTTGGCCGCCGCCCTGGCCACGAAGCGGCGGCACGCGGTGCGGAACTCGATCGCGAGCATCCGCCCCTGCGCGGCATCGCCGCCGATCGCCAGCGCCGGGCCAGCGGCGGACTCGGCGTGGTCGAAGCTCCCACTCCGCGTCCATCCCGAGGACTCGATGGCTGTAGGCCACCAGGGCAGGCAGGACGCGTGGAACCGCCTCCAGCGTCTGCTCGTCGATGCTCGGATCCCACGGGAGGTGCTGCGTCAGCGCGAGCTCGACCGTCACGCCGGACCAGCGCAACGGGTGACCTGAGTGCTCGGCGGCATGGCCGACCAGCAGGGCGACGACCTCCGCCGTCTCGGTCGCCGACACGCCGACGACGCGGGACTCCTCAGGCGAGCCAAGGAACCCGGCGACTGCCTCCTCGACGGACACCTCGGGGTACTGCGGTCGCCCGGCTGTCTGGTGGCCGCCAGGGGGCATGGACCGCAGCAGCATCTGCACCAACAGCGGGACGGACTCGCCGGAGGTGCCTCATCGGCCCTCAACCCATCCGGTTCCAGTGCGGAAGAATGCTGGACACCTGCCCGACCAGGGCGAACGGCTCGTCGCGCAGCGCCGCTCACAGGGCCCGGATCAGCGGCTGGTCCTCAACTCGTGCGGTCGGACCGACGTGTCGCGGGCCCGGACGGTCACGACGAGGCCGGGCTCGTCCGGCTCGCCGCCTGCTCGACCCCGACCGCGCGGACCGGGGATGCCGGTCTCGACCCTTGGCCATGCTCCGTCTGAGCACATCCCCGTCCCTGACGGGACCCCCGCCACTCGTGTCGAGTCGTGCACCGCATGACAACCTCACGTCCTACGACGCCGCCTACGTCGCGCTCGCCGCTGCCCTGATCCGACACCCCGACCAGCCGTGAGAGAGTGCCGTACGCGACGTTCCGCGGGATCGAGACGGAGACTGTATGACTGCGCCGGCGGCACCCCTCACGTGGCCTGCCCACGACCCTGGAACCCACCGATGGCTACCCGAGCGGTCCACCCCCCTCGTCCCCGAGCGCGTGCAGCAGCTGCTCGCCGCCGAGTGGGAGCGGTTCACCGCCGGCACCGCAGCCTCGGGTGCGCACTACGCGCGGGCGAGCAGGACGCTGCCGCTGGGAGTGACCTCCTCGTTCCAGCACTGGGAGCCCTACCCCATCTCCATCCAGTCGGCGCGGGGTGCCTGGCTGACCGACGTCGACGGACGGCGGCTGCTGGACCTGTCGATGGGATTCGGGGCGATGCTGGTCGGTCATCTCCACCCTGTCGTGGTGGAGCACGTCGAGCGCGCGCTGCGCGAGACCGGCACCCTGTTCGTCACCCCGTCGCCGCAGGCAACGGAGATGAGCGAGCGGTTCTGCCTGCGGTTCAACCTGGACATGCTCCGGTTCACCAACTCCGGAACCGAGTCGCTCATGTACGCCATTCGCGCCGCCCGCGCGTACACCCACCGCAAGGCCATCGTGAAGATCGAGGGTGGCTACCACGGGGGATACGACGGCCTGCAGGTCTCGGTCAAGCCCGCGCTGGCCGACATCGGGCCACCCGACGCCCCCATCGCGGACGTTCCGTTCGACGTGGAGGCCGGCACCGTGCACGTCGTTGCCTACAACGACCTGCCGATGCTGGAGAGCGTCCTCGCTCAGCACGGCTCGGACATCGCCGCGATGGTCGTCGAGCCGGTGATCGAGAACCTCGCGATCGTGGTGCCCGACGAGGGGTACCTCGCAGGAGTGCGCGCTCTGTGCGACCGGTACGGGGTCGTGCTGATCTTCGACGAGGTCAAGACCGGGCTCACCGCCGGACCTGCTGGCGCCGCACAGCGCCTCGGAGTCGAGCCCGACTTGATCACACTGGCCAAGAGCATCGGCGGTGGCCTGCCTTTGGCGGCGTTCGGGGGCAAGCAAGAGGTCATGCAGGTCGTCGTCGACGGCCGGATGGCTCACTTCGGCACCTACAACGGCAGCCCGCTGGTGATGGCCGCTGCACGGGCCGTCGACGAGATCTGCACCCCGGAGGCGCTCGACGCAGCAGAGGCGATCAACGTGCGTGCAATGGCGGCACTCGGACGTGTCATCGACGAGTACGAGCTGCCCGCCCACACCGTCGGCCTCGGCGTCAAGGGCTGCGTCACCTGGGCGTCCACGCCGGTTCGCAACTACCGGGACTACAAGGCCACCGACTTCGGCGCAGCCGAGCTGTCCTGGCTGTGGGGCGTGAATCGGCGTGTGCTCACCCCACCCGGCCTCGACGAGCAATGGCTGGTCTCGCTCGCCCACACCGACGAGGACATGGCTGTTCTGGTCGACGAGTTCACCGACCTCGCCCAGGCACTACGCGGCTGACGCGACGCGGTCGACCGCTCTGCTCGACGACGGTCGTCGTGACGCGCATCGCGGGGCGTGGTGCCGTGCGCGAGGCGCGTTCTCCAGCGGTCTGGCGGAGCCGCGCCATCGTGGCGCTGCATGCTCGCGACGACGTCTTCGCCCTCGTGCTCCGCATCACGAGACCGCGCCGCCGGGCGCGCGCATCCGGCAGATGAGGCATCACCACACCGCTGCGGCGCTACCTGCCTGGCGCTGGCCGAGGCGCTGGACGTCCCGCTGTACACCTGGGACGCCGGCTCGCCAACAGCGCCCATGGTGCCCAGATTCACGTCGTACCTCGCACCCAGTGACTGACCACCGATAGTCGGGGACCAGGAATGCCCGGCTCTGCGGCAATGGATGCCTGCTGCAAGGACGAAGCGTGGACGGCAGGGTCGCACCGCGCGTCGCCGCGGCTCGGTTCCATCCTCCACTCGCTCTCACCGGGGCTCGCCCCGGTGAGAGCCAGGTCGTCGGTGTGCTGGGCCCGGGACGGCCGCCGCGCGGGTCGCTCGGGCCTGAGCCCCATGATCAAGGCGCCCGAAGTGTCGCCCGAGCTTGATCAGGGCGTCCGCGTGGTGGGTGAACCTCGATCACGGCGGGTGTGGTGTCGCTCCGGTGATGATCAGGGCGCCTGCGGTGGTGCTCCAGCGACACCTACGGCGCCTTGATCTTGCCGGGAGCCACACCCACGGCGCCCTGATCAAGCCTCAGCAACACCACCGGCGCCCTGATCAAGCCCCAGCCACACCTGCGGCGCCCTGATCATGCTTCAGCCACGCGCGGCGCAAGCTTCACGAGGCGCGGTCAATTGGGCCCGGCCGGGGCTCGGCCGGGGCTCGGCCGGGGCTCGGTCGGCGGTGCTGCACGCGGCAGCCTCCCAGGGTGGGTATGGGCACACCCTCAGGTCCGGGAACATGCCGACAGAGTGCCCCGGATTCGATGGGCGCAAGAGCGTGGCCAACGAGGCCAAGCACGGCGTCGGCTTCGCTCACGCGGAAGGCACGAGAAGCCAATGTGGCGGGACGCGCGGTCGCGGTGGCGTGCCGACCGGGTCGTTGTCGTCGATCTCGGTGACCGGTTCGTGCTGCGGATGCCTGTGGATCCGATCGGCGCTCTCGAGAGTGCCAACCGCGGCAACGGACCCTCCACCCGCCGGGCCCGCCTGCAGGCTCAAGCCGAGGATGCGGTAGCACGCCGGCAGCGGCCGACGCGGAATGCCTCAAGACCT
>Ga0114939_10003908_pt1 | contig 10101 bp, 9 predicted proteins | sample AshMeaCrysSpring_FD_87196 | JGI IMG/M metagenome (GOLD analysis project Ga0114939, IMG submission 87196) | Groundwater microbial communities from Big Spring, Nevada to study Microbial Dark Matter (Phase II) - Ash Meadows Crystal Spring | ecosystem: Environmental > Aquatic > Deep subsurface >... | reverse complement strand
CGTTCAACATCCAGAACTGGCGGTTTGTGCTGGTCCGCGACCCCGAGCTGCGAAAACAGATCCGGGCAGCTGCCGTCGATCAGGCGCAGGTCACCGACGCCTCACTGCTCGTCGTGATGACCGCTGACGTCAAGGCATGGGCAAAACAGCCGGAACGTTACTGGCGCGATGCGCCGCCGCAGGTCGCGAATATGCTGGTTGACTGGCTGCGTCCATTCTATGAGGGCAAGGAACAATTGCAGCGGGACGAGGCGATGCGCTCCTGCGGAATCGCAGGACAAACGATCATGCTGGCGGCCAAGGCAATGGGTTATGACTCGTGTCCAATGATCGGCTTTGACGCCGAGCAAGTGGCTCGGCTGATCAACCTCCCTCCCGACCATGTGATTGGTTTCATGATCGCCGTTGGCAAAGCCACAAAGCCGGCGTGGCCCAAGCCGGGCCAGCTGCCGCTTCGCGAAGTATTGGTTCACGATCGCTTCGCCTGATCACAACCACCAGGATTCGGAGTGAATCCAGTCTGTCGTCTTCACGCTGGAACGGTAGAACCATGGTCGCGCGGGGGCAGCCTGGTGAACACGTTTGTATGATGATTCGTCAAGCCGACCCTGACCTCCAACAGGAACAGTCCCCATGGCAACAGACCTGCCGATGAGTCCTTGGATTCGTGCCGGACGCGAAGAGTTACACAAACGTTGGAAGTGGTTTCTTGGAATCGGCGTGTTGATGCTGATCCTCGGCACGATCGCCTTGGGGTGCTCGGTGACGATGACACTCGCGACGGTAGCCCTGATCGGCTGGCTGATGATCTTCGGGGGTGTGGCGGAGATCGTTCACGCATTTTCGACGAAAGCCTGGGGCGGGTTCTTCATCGATCTGCTGACGGGTGTCCTCTATACCGTCGCGGGTTTTTTCATGGTGGCCAACCCAGGCGTTGCCGCCGTGTCGCTTACGCTGATGATCGCGGTGCTGCTTGTCTTCGAAGGGGTGTTTCGAATTATCACCGCAGTCGCCACGCGGATGCCACACTGGGGCTGGCTGTTGCTGCACGGGGTTGTCAACGTTTTGCTGGGTTTGGCAATTTGGTGGCAATGGCCTTACTCTGGCCTGTGGGTGATCGGACTGTTCGTCGGGATCAACATGCTGTTCAACGGCTGGACGCTGGTCATGCTGGGGTTGATGGGCCGCAAACTTCCCAGCGAGCCCTCTGTCGCGTGATCGGCCAGCCGTCTCCCGAACGGTTGGGCGGATCCATTCATTCTTCCCCTCCCTGTCCCGCGTGCGGGACAGGAAGGTGTGAAGACGGCTGCAGCAGGGATCCTGTCACATATCCCACAAGCAAGCAGGCAGGATCAATCGATCCGGGTTTTCCTTCGCCAGAATCCTCTCCCGAACGGAGAGGGGACGGGCTTCGACTGTGCCAGTACACGAACGTCAGACGATCTCCTTGTCTTTTGCCGCGATCGCAGAGCGAAATCGGCGCTTTGAGGAGACGGCGGGATTGATCATTTTCTTGCCATCTTTCAAATCACCGCTCGAGGTAGAGCCGCATGAACAAGATCCTTCCGATGCAGTGTCTGGCTGGCGCCGCACTATCGATTGGCTTGGGATTATGGCAGGGAGTGGGTTTCGCTCAGGAAGCGGGGCGGCGGTATGCGGAGAACTCGCTGCAGCAACAGCCGGCCTTACAGATTTCGGTTGGAATCCGCGACGCCGACATCATTGGAAATGATCATCGCGCATTGCAGGCTGCTGTCGACTACGTCGGCAACCTCGGCGGGGGCACCGTGGTGATCGGGCCCGGTGAGTACACGATGAACGATTCGCTCCACCTGCGCAGCCGAGTCACGGTGCGGGGCGCCGGTGAGCGAACCGTGCTGAGGAAATCCGCAGAGTTTCGTTCGAGGCTGGCTGCAGATGGCGACTTTGGAGAAGCGGCGATTACGGTCGAGGATCCCTCAGGACTGAAAGTCGGTCAGGGCGTGTATGTCGCCTCCGATAAGTTTCAGGCCTTTCTCGGGGTTTGCGCGACGATCATCAATGCCGACGCCAATTACTTCACGCTGTCACGTCCAATGAATGCGGACATCATGGTTGCGGATGGCGGATTCGCGGCAACGATTTACCCGGTCGTCAGTGGCTATGTCATCGAAGATGCGCGAATCGAAAACCTCACGGTTGACGGCAACCGCGACGAAAACCCGACGCGCGTCGATGGGTGCCGTGTCGCCGGTATTTATCTGTATCGAGGCGATCACTGCATGATCACGAACTGCACCGTCCGCGACTTCAATGGGGATGGCATCAGCTTCCAGCAATCCAACGATGTGCGGGTGGAGGAATGTACGGTGGAACGGTGTGGCGGCTTCGGGCTGCATCCGGGCAGCGGTTCGCAGCGACCGTCCGTGGTCCGATGCCGCTCGGTGAATAACGATTCTGACGGCCTGTTTTTCTGTTGGCGCGTGCGGGGCGGCATCGCCGAGGAGAACTGGCTCGAAGGTAACGGCGGATTCGGCATGTCGATTGGGCACAAGGACAGCGACAACTCGATCCGTGGAAACACGATCATCGGGAATGCCGGAGGCGGTGTTTATTGGCGGGACGAGGCGGCTGCGATGGCAGCTCACCGCGTGACGTTCGAACAGAACACGGTTCAGGACAACTCGGGCTTCGGCGTGTTCATCGATGGAGCGACCTCGGGGACGATCCTCCGTAACAATGCGATCCGCGACACCGGCAAGGGCCGCCAAACGACCGGCATCCGCTTAGGGGCTCAGGTGGGCTCAGTCGCGATGAACGACAACGAGATCGAAGCGATGACCCCGTTGCTCGATGAGCGGAAGGCGGAGAGCGATGCGAAACCGCGCGAGCCGTAAGCGGCAATGAAAGTGCCGTGCAGGGGACGCATCCGAAGAGCCCGCTCACACGGGCCGGGCACAAAAAAAAGGCCATGGACCGTCGTTTGCGACGAATCCATGGCTCGCTTGTTTGAACCGATTGTCGGTCTAGTAGTTGCCGCGGCCGCCGCCGTAGCCACCGCGACCGCCACCGCCACCACCGTAGCCGCCACGGCCGCCACCGCCGCCGTAACCGCCACGACCACCGCCGCCACCACCACCGCTCCTCGGCTCGCGAGGCTTCGCCTCGTTGACGGTCAAAGGCCGGCCGTTATGCTCGACATCATGCAAGCCTTCAATGGCTGCCTGAGCCCCGGCCTCGGTGCTCATTTCGACGAATCCAAATCCTTTGCTGCGGCCAGTTTCTCGATCCGAGATCACCTCAGCACTTTGCACTTCACCAAACTGTGCGAACAACTGCTCCAAGTCTGAGCTTGTGACGCCGTAACTGAGATTGCCGCAATACAACTTCTTTCCCACGACCCGTAACTCCCGCGCCTCCGCCCTTGTAGCGGATGGCCTGAAACAAAGGAAACACGCACGCCCGATTGAGGCGTAAACCAGGAGGCACGGACGAACTTGGATCTCCGGGCCGGGCCAATGACCGGCCAGGCGACCCGCTCGACAGACCTACCGAGGGGAGATTGTACTGACCTTGCAAGGGGCGGGATACCCCTTTCTGGGTGAACGTCGCGTAAGACGCGGAAACCTTCTGGGAAGGTCCCTTCCGGCTTAAATCTCTCGCTTGGCCGTGTCAGGCGGCTCGCGGGCGTGGCGCTTGGAGACTCTCCGCCGCGTTTTCGTTCAGCAGATCCATCCGCCGCTGGAGCAGTTCGGCGTGGTGTTGCAGTTCAGCCGCGGATGCATGGGCCGGAACATGCATGGGTTCGCCGGCGAGAAACAGCACGCGAGAAAACGGCTTGGGAACGATCAGGTCGCACCATGTCCCGCGGAACCGCCATGGGCGCGAGCAAATGAACGCAGTCGGTACAATCGCGCGACCGGACCGCGACGCTAAAAACGTGATCCCTGGACTGATTTGTCGGGCCGGCCCGCGCGGCCCATCGGGCGTGACCACCAAGTGATTCTGTCCCAAGCATCGCAGCAAGCTGCGAAGTGCGCCCGGGGTAATTCGATTCGTTGAGCCTCGAATACTCGAGATCGAGTTCAGTTTCAGAACCTGTTCCACGAACGACCCGTCTGCATGTCGGCTTGTCAGGGCGACGGTGTGCTCGTGGCGACCACCAAACGTGGGCATCACGATCGAATCATGCCAGACGCAGTAGACGTAACGCTCGACGCCGGCCGCGGCGTACGGATTCGTGCCCGGGACTGCGGTACGCATCTCTAGCCGCAAGGTGCGAAAGATCAGCCGCATCGCCGTCGTGAATACGCCGGCGAGCACTCGGTTCGCGATAGGACTTTTCAGTTTCAGAGGCAGTCCTCGATCGGGCGGCCTGGGTGCCCCGCCAACAACCATCCCTGGGATTCGAAATCAGGAGCTGGTGTGGCAGGCAGAAGATCCAAGTCGAACGTTAGTGGCCAGTGGCTCAGCAGGTAAAGCCCGATTCAACCTCCATCGGGCCGTTCCCGGCATGAACTCCGCGGGGGAACCGCCGCGAATCGAGAGTCGTCCTATCCAGCAGGGCTTGGAACCGCGAAGATGGGCGGGCGACCGATTTTCCTTCGAAGACTCATTCCCCCACTTCTTTGCCCATAGACCGATGGAAGACGCTCACGCCCGAATCTCCAGTGGTGTCCCCGGCTTGGACGAAGCGCTGAGCGGTGGATTTCTGCCTGGCTCCCTGGTGGTGATTGCAGGGGCGACGGGGATCGGCAAGACCCAATTGGGTTTGCAGTGCCTGCTGGCCGGGACGGGCAACCAGAATCATCGCGGTGCGATTCTCGATCTGAGCAGTCGCGGCGACTCGCAACAGCATCAGCCCTACGCAGAGCGGCTCGGCGGCTGGCGCCCCAAGCTGGTCGGGGCGGAAGCGGTGCCGATGGCGCCGGAGCAACTCTTCGATCCTCGCAGCGAATGGCCCGATGGACTGCAATTATGGGAATACGACGGCCGACCGCTGGTGGCTGCCTGGCAGAACCAAGACGATCGCGATGCCCTGCAGCGCGATTGGAATCGAGCGTTAGAGCGGCTGACTGCGTTTTTGTATGGCCATCGGATCCGCGGTAACGACCGACTTTTGATTGACGGGATCGAGCCAGTGGAGCGATACGACCAGAATGCGCAGTGGCAGATGATCGAGTATGCCTACCAACGAGTCTGGCGACGAGAGCCGGATTGGGTGGCTCGAGAGCTGTTCCGACAGCGTTTTCGCGAGCACGCACCTTTGGTAGCCGAGCACGCGTACGACCCGCACCAGGGCGTCGCGATTCTCCTCGTGACGACGACCAGTGCACTGCTAAACGACCTGATCGCTCGACCGTTAAGTGATGGAGATCTTTCGGCAGGTGCCAACACGCTGATCTATCTGGGAAGGATCCAAGATGGATCGCGGATGCGCCGCGGACTTTACATTGCCAAACACCGTGGAAGTCGCTGCAGCGACGCCTGCCACGAAGTGGTCATCGATCAAGACGGTATTGCGCTAGTCGATGCCTGAACGATCCACGCGCGGTGAAGACGTCGGATGTGCCGGCGCGGCGGGATCGGTCAGGCGGTGGTGGCAGAATCGTGAACACTAGGGAGGGTGGGCCACCACCGCCGGCAATTCAACCATGCGAGGAGCTCCGCACGACATCGATGTGGCGGGGCTGATCGTTCAGCGCGAAACACGCGTTCGGCTGGCGCGGCTGCCGCGGCTCCTTCGCCGCGCGCTGGTGCCGTACCACTCTTTCGTCAGTGATTCGAACACTTCGGGGGATTCATAGCGGATCACGTTCTTGCCTTCGGGCATCGGCCCGATCAGACCGCGAAACACGGGTAGACCGCGAAGTGCCAAGTCCGTGCTGCAATCGTCGATCCCGATCTGGGTGTGCGACTGGAGCAGCGGTTCAGGGCTGGGATAGTCACGGATGCGCAAAGAGCCATCGCTCCCCCGGGTGACAACCCGGATCGTATCTTTTTTGGACATGGTGCCGTGGCCGTGGCCGCGCGAGGAATCGGACGATGACGCCCAGGGACGATTGCCGACCCCCTTCGCAACTCACCCGTCAACCGGGATGGAGGTGGAACGAGCGAGACCAGGGAGCGAGAGGGTGGCTGGCGTCTGATGCTCCGAGGATCGACCGCAGCGCGGCCATTTCCGCAATCCCGCGCGGGCGCGCTGCGTGACGCCGAGAATGATCAGATCACGCACAACCGGTTCCCGATGCAGTCCAACGAACGGCCCCGCGTGAAGCCGGGGGCCGAATCGCCTACAGACTGGCCGTTACAACCAGCGCATTCGCCTCCTGCAGCGCCAAACCAAAATCACCTTCGTTTCCGTGCGGGTCTAAGGCTGACCTTTGGCTTGGCCCGGGTTCTGATTATTGCCGGCTCGATTGGCTGGATTGGCCCCTTGGTTATTCGCATTGCCGGCGTTGTTATTCGCGTCGTTCTGATTGTTCCGAGCATTGGGCTGCTGGACACGGGGATTGTTGCGGTTGGGAACCGTCCGCACGATCCCTTGAGCCAGCGGTTGAAGAAAGCCCTGCTGTGGGGTCAGGCTGTTCATCAGGGCCCGGTTGAACGGCACCCCGTAGGCCACGAAGGCCCCTGTGGATGCATCGAGCACATAGACACAGCCGGAGGGCTGCGGCGCGCCGCTGGTGACCCCGGGCAGATCGGTCGCGCCGGTCACCATCAGGTAGCGCTGGCCCTTTGCGTTCTGCCGCGGCAAATGCTGCGTGACGTTCGTCGTGAAATGCGCTCCAAACTGACCCGAGCGGGCGTAGAGTCCGAAGCAGTTCAATTCACCCGTGGCAAAATCCAGGATGTAGAAGCCTTCGGAATCGGTGCTGATCGCGCCCGTGGCGATCGCGAAGTTTTCGTTGGCATCGGTTGCCGCCGCCTGCAGCAGTCCGGGCGGAAAAACGCTTGGTGCGGAACGCGGGGCAAACCACCATCCCAACATTGCTGCCGAGGGCACGAGCAAAATCGCCGTCCCGGCGATGATCCAAGGCACCAGCCGTCCCAGCGGCAGTTCGGAGAGGCGACGCATTGAGGGCATGAGCAGGGTCTCCCGCGCGAAGTCCAAGAGGACGAGGTTCGGCGATCGCCTCCCGCGATCGCATCGCCTGGATTGTACGGCTCAAGCTCGGAATTTACGATGCTCATCCGCCGTCCGCGTGGATTTGTGCTCACCGGCCTGGAGACATGGTGGTCGACTCCTGGACGGGACCGAGGCGGTTTACCTCTTGCGGTTCCAGGTCTGTAGACCGGCGGCTTCCTCTTTCGATCGCTCAGGCAAAACGAGGCTCAGACATGGTGACCGGCGTCAATGCTCCGCTGAACCGCAAGCTCCGCATGGGCCTGGTCGGTGGCGGGGCGGGTTCATTTATCGGCCGCGTGCATTCGGTCGCTGCGTGCTTGGACAATCGGGCCGTCGTCACCGCCGGCGCCCTGTCCAGCGACCCGCAGCGAGCCAAGTCCTCGGCCCCCAGCTACGACATCCCGGCTTCTCGAGCCTACGGTTCGTACGAGGAAATGCTGGAGTTCGAAAGCAAACTTCCGGCGGATGCCCGGATCGATTTCATCAGTGTCACGACGCCGAACCATACGCATTTCGAGGTCGCCAAGCGGGCGATTGAGTATGGATTCAACGTCGTCTGCGATAAGCCGATGACCTTTGATCTGCATCAGGCCGAGCAGTTGCTGCGGATGGTCGAATCGTCCGATATCGTATTCGCGTTGACGCACAACTACACCGGTTATCCCTTGGTCCGCCAGGCTCGCGCGATGATCCAAAGCGGCGAACTGGGAGAGATCCAGGCCTTCCGGTCGAACTACATCCAGGGTTGGCTGCGGACGCGCCTTGAATCCGAGGACCAGAAGCAGGCTGCCTGGCGAACAGATCCTTCCAAGAGCGGGGCGGCGGGATGTTTCGGTGACATCGCGACGCACGCTCACAACCTGGCCCGCTACATGACAGGGCTGATCCCGTCGCGTGTCAGTTGTCATTTGCGAACGTTCGAGCCGGGACGGCTGCTGGACGATTACGGGACGGCCGTCATTCAATTCGGAAACGGGGCGCTGGGAACCGTGACCGCCAGCCAGATCAGCCATGGACGCGAGAACGATTTGTTCATCGAAGTCGACGGGACCAAAGGTGCACTGGAATGGCACCAGGAGGAGCCGAACAAGTTGCTGGTGCGAATGAACGGCCAGCCACACCGGCTGTACACACGCGACCCAAACGCCCCCTATCTGCTTGAACCGGCGCGTGCTTCATGCCGCCTGCCCAGCGGTCATCCAGAAGCATTCTTCGAAGCATTCGCGAACATCTACGCCTCCGCTTACGACGACATCGTCAAGCGTGCCGCTGGTCAACCGTTTGAACGTCGGGCAACGGTCTATCCAAACGTGTATGACGGCGTCGAGGGGATGTACTTCATTCAACAGTGCGTGGCCAGCAGCCAACAGGATGGCCAATGGTTACCTCTGCATCATTCTGCCGCCCGCGCTTGATCGCGGCCGCTGCCGTGATGCGGCCCTTTTGAACGCCTCATGGCAGCAGGCCTCCAGTGCCAATGACCTTGTCCCGCCCTCCATCGATCGCCGCCGTGGTACCCGCAGCCGGCCGAAGTCAGCGATTTCGCGATTCCGGCGGCCAGCGAAAGAAGATCTTCGAACGGCTCGAAGGGCGGATGGTCTGGGAGCACGCGGTCGCCACACTTCGCACTGCCCCGCTCGTCGGACCGGTGGTGGTCGTCATCGATCCCGACGATCGGAGCATTTGGGAAACGGATTGTGCCGCGGCGGTGCGCGAACTGGATGTGCAACTGGTGACCGGCGGGCAGGAGAGGTTCGATAGCGTTCGCGCAGGAATCACTGCCATCGATCGATCCTTCCCGCTGATCGCGATTCACGATGCCGCGCGGCCTTGCTGCCCGGCCACCGATCTGCCTCCCTTGTGGGACGCTGCCTGGCAACACGGCGGTGCGATCCTGGCGGCTCCCATCACCAGCACCGTGAAGCGAAGCGATCAAACGCCCCTGATTACACAGACCGTCGATCGCCGAACGCTCTGGGAAGCACTGACCCCGCAGGCCTTTCGACGCGAAGTGCTGGATGCAGCGCTGGATCGTTGGCGAGGTCGTCCCATTACTGACGATGCCCAATGGCTCGAATATGCCGGACTACCGTGCGCTCTGGTGCCGGGCAGCCGTTGGAACATCAAGATCACAACGGCCGAATGCCTGACGGTAGCTCGAGCCATCCTGGCACTCCTTCCGCCACGCGAACCGTGAGCCGATGTTTGCCGAAGCGGGTTCTGGTCGATTGCACCGTTTCATCTGCGGAGATTCGAAGGCGTGACTGACATTCTTGGCGAGCTCTCGTGGCGCGGGCTGATCCATCAGGTGACCGATGCGGCCGGCATGTCGGAGTTGCTGGGCAGCGGGCCACAAGCGGTTTACATCGGATTTGATCCCACCGCGGACAGCCTGCATGTGGGCAGCTTGATGCAACTGATGATGCTCCGTCGCTTCCAACGGGCCGGCCATCGTCCCATCGCGCTGGTCGGCGGCGCGACCGGCATGATCGGCGACCCCAGCGGCAAATCGGAAGAACGCAATTTGCTCAGCCCCGAAATCCTATCGGCAAATGTCGAGGGCTTAAGACGCCAGCTGCAGCAGTACCTCGACTTCACCGGTCCCCAGGCTGCTCAACTGGTCAATAACTTCGACTGGATGGGACCGTTCAGCTACATCGACTTCCTGCGGGACGTTGGCAAATGCGTCCCCGTCGGGGTCATGCTGGGAAAGGATTCCGTGCGGACACGTTTGGAACGCAGTGACGTGGGCATGAGCTACACCGAGTTCAGCTACATGCTGCTGCAGGCCTATGACTTCGTCTACCTGGCCCAGCATCATGGCTGCCGGATCCAAGTGGGCGGCAGCGACCAGTGGGGCAACATCACCGCCGGCATCGATCTGGGTCGACGCTTGATCGGGCAACAGCTCTATGGGCTCACTGCTCCACTGCTGTTGACTCAGGACGGCCGCAAAATGGGAAAGACCGAGCAGGGCACCATCTGGCTCTCTG
>Ga0114939_10003907_pt1 | contig 10103 bp, 6 predicted proteins | sample AshMeaCrysSpring_FD_87196 | JGI IMG/M metagenome (GOLD analysis project Ga0114939, IMG submission 87196) | Groundwater microbial communities from Big Spring, Nevada to study Microbial Dark Matter (Phase II) - Ash Meadows Crystal Spring | ecosystem: Environmental > Aquatic > Deep subsurface >... | reverse complement strand
GACATTGCCGCAGTCAATCGCCTCAAGCGGTACTGGCTGTTCGGCAAGGGTGCGGCGAAGATTCGCTGGAACACCAAGGGCGACTTCACGCGGTGCTACCGCCACCTGCGCAAGTACATGGGGACGCGGGCCAAAGGCTACTGCGCCAACCTCCATAAGATCGCCACCGGCCTCTATACCGGGGACAAGAAGCACCGCATGCTCTACGGCTGGGGCGGCAAGAGCGCGGCGTACTGGCGGCAGTACTACGCCAAGAGGGTGCTAGCCAGTGGCGTAGTGCTTCCCCTCGCCTCGAGCCCGGTGACGTGGGGTGGCTCTGCTCCGACCGACACGCGGCGCGGCGACCTCGTCGGAGTCTTCTCGCCCGCTTTCGGCCTCCCCGTGACGGCTCCGCCGGCCTTCCTCATCCCGGGCGACGAATTCGTGGCCATGGGCGAGGAGGGGAGCCGCTGGCTCGTGCGCGTCATGCATCGGGATGCCGTGCCGGTGACGGCATCTGCGCAGGTTACGCGGTTCGTGACCTGCACGGACTGTGGCGGCGGCTCGGTAGCCGTCGTCGCCTCTGCCAGCAAGGACCCCTACTGGAGAGCATTTCATCCCCTGCTGCACGGAACGGAAACGGCGATGTTGATTGACGACGTGGCAACCGAGCGAGTCGGCCGGTTCATCGACCCAGCGTTCCGACGCGACCTGGCCCAGCGTGGGTATGCCTTGCCAGATGGGTCCTACCCCGTCGAGACGCGTGAGGATCTGCAGCGGTGCCTGCGCACCATCGCAGTGGCTCCGGACAAGGAAGTGGTGCGCAACCACCTCATCCGTCGCGCCGTCGCGCTGGGGGCCACCGATCTCATGCCTGCTGCCTGGCCGGCGGAGCCGACCGTAGCCAGCGCCGAGGAGTTCATCCTTCCCGTTGCTGACATGCGGCCAGAGGATGACCGGTACTGGGACGCTGCCAGCGCTGATGAGATCGCGGAGGCCTTCGGCTACGTCGACAGTGGCAATGCCAAGTCGGACTTCTACTCTCCGGCGCGACGCCGCGAACTTGCTCGCGAGGGCCTGGCCCTGGCGGATGGCAGCTTCCCGATCGACGATGAGATCGATCTGCGCCGCGCCGTGCGAGCCTGGAGTCGCGCACGCGACAAGGGGGCGGCGCGGCGTCACATCATCATGCGTGCTCGTCAGCTCGGCCTGCTGTCCCTCATCCCGGCGCCGTGGTGGCGGGGCACGACTGCGGCGGTGCTTCAGCTCGAGCACCTCAAGGCCGAACTGGGGCTCAGCGATGTGGACCTGCTCGACTACGTCGATATCAACGATGCCCTGGCCGAGAAGACGGCCGAGGAGCTCATTGGCCTCGACGAGGCCGATCTCGGCCTCGAGGACATCGAGCCCTACGACGACGAGGACCAGCCTGGCTCCTACACGCGTCGCGACGTGCTCATCAAGAGTGCGACCCGCGAGAAGTTCGCAAAGAAGGGCTGGGCCCTGCCGGACGGCAGCTTCCCGATCAAGGATGAGCGTGACCTGCGTCGTGCCATCAAGGCCATCGGCCGAGCCAAGGACCCGGCGAAGGCACGCAAGCACATCATCAAGCGGGCCAAGCAGCTGAAGAAGGAATCGCTGGTCCCGCCGACCTGGACGGGGAAGCGGGCCTCCGCCTACGACGCGTCGATGCGTGACCTAGTGGATCGCGGCGGCCTCATGGAGTACGGCACCGACGAACTCGAGACGTGGCTGACGCAGAACGAGGACGCGCTGCTGGCCGGCGGCCTGAAGGTCATCAACATCCCGGACGATCTCCCGCGCGGTCCCCAGTTCCGCATCCCGCTGATCATCCCCGAGGGCGTGCCGAGTGGTGACGGCCGTACATTCATGCCCGGATCGCTCGGCGTGCGCGACCTGCCCCTGCCACTCATGTGGCAGCCGCAGGGTCAGCAGGGTCACGACGGGGCCGTCATCGTCGGACGCATCGACACCGTCGAGCGCACCGAGACCGGCCTCGGCAATGCCACCGGCTACTTCGACATCTCGCCGATGGCCCTCGAAGCCGCTCGCATGGTCAAGCAGGGCATGTTGCGCGGCGTCTCGGCCGACCTTGACGACTTCGAGGCACGCATCCTCGACAAGAAGACTGGCGACAACGACGACACCAAGGACACCCGGATCGGGCCGGACGAGATGGAAATCTCCAAGGCTCGCTTGATGGCGGTGACGCTGGTGGCCAAGCCGGCGTTCCAGGGCACGACCATCGAACTGATTAATTCGGACGAGGCAGAGAGTGATCTGGACGAGGAGCATGTTGAGGACCCGAGCGCTGACATGCCGGGCGACCAGCTCGTCCCCAGCGACGTCCCCCAGGGAGAGATCGGCCCGCAGCGCAAGCAGCCTGAGGTCAAGGTCATCAAGCTGTCCGTGATCGAGGATGGCGAGTACATCGGAGCGACAGACAAGGAGTACCAAGTGGCCGCACTGATTGCTTCTGCCGTCCCGGTGAAGCCGCCGGCCGAGTGGTTCGAGGACCCGCGGCTGAGCGAGCCCACGCCGCTGCAGATCACCGAGAACGGGCAGGTCTTCGGGCACATCGCCGCGTGGGACGTGTCGCACATCGGCATGCCGTTCTCGACGCGGCCGCCACGCAGTGCTTCCGGGTACCGCTACTTCACCACTGGCGCCCTCGAGACGGCCGAGGGTCACTTCGTCAACGTCGGGCAGTTGACCCTGGCTGGCGGCCACGCATCGCTGGACTCATCGGCGGCCGAGGCGGTCAGGCACTACGACGACACGGCCAGCGCCTACGCCGACGTCGCAGCCGGCGAGGACCGGTTTGGGATCTGGGTCGCAGGCGCACTGCGTCCGCATGTCACCCCGGAGCAGGTGCGCGTGGCCCGCGCGTCGGCACCGTCGGGTGACTGGCGGCCGATCAACGGTCGGCTGGAGCTTGTCGCGGTGTGCCAGGTCAACGTGCCCGGATTCCCTGTCGTGCGGGCTCGGGTGGCCAGCGGCTCCATGCTGGCCCTGGTGGCTGCCGGCGCGGCGGAGATTGCCAAGCTTCGCCCGGCCAGTGACGAGGTGCTGGCCCGGCTCGAGGCGATCGAGGCCCGCGTGCAGGCCAGCGATCCCGAGGTCATCGCCCTGCGCGAGAAGGCCAACGAGGCAAAGATGCGGGTGGCTGCGGTGCGCGAGGCCAAGATACGTGAGCAGCGCGATGAGGTGCTGGCCCGCGTGGCCGGCGTGCGCGAGTTCCGCGACTACGGCAAGCAGACGCGCGAGGAGTACGCCAAGAAGGGCGAGGCGATGAAGGATGGGAGTTACCCCATCCACACCGTCGCAGACCTGGAGAATGCGATCCACGCGTACGGCCGTGCCCCAGAGAGCAAGCGGGCCGCCGTGCGTCGGCACATCATGAAGCGAGCACGGGCCCTCAAGCACCCCGAGCTGATCCCGGACGACTGGACGAAGGCCGCCTCGCGGGAGCAGTTGACCGCTGCTGGCCAGAAGGTGGTCGTGGAGATCGATGTCAAGGCGGTGGAGAGCGCTGGCGATGGTGCTGAGGTCGCAACGGAGGAGCCCCGCAGCAATGATGTCGACGATGCTCGCAAGGGCCCTTTTCTGACGGCTGACGAGGCCAAGGTCAAGAGCGTCCCACCCGGCGAGGAGCCGTCGCTGCCGGACTCCTCCGATGTCGAGGACCGAGCCTGGGCAAGCTGGCGAGCTCATGACCAGCATGCCATCGATGGCGAGGCCCTGCCGGACGGGTCGTTCCTCATTCGCGACGAGGCGGAGCTGCGAGCGGCGCTCAGGACCTACAAGTACACCAAGGACGAGGCCGTCGTCCGCAACCACATCATCAACCGGGCGCAGGCTTTGGGATTCGAGGATCTGCTCCCGGATGAGTGGCGCGAGGCGCCGGCGGTGGCAGCCGACGAGACAGTGACGGTTGACCCCGGCGGGCGGACCGAAGGTCGGCATGTCAGTCCGGACCTCGTTGAGGAAGTCGAGGTCGTGGAGGAGGAAGCAGAGCTCGCCCTCAGGGCTGAGGAGGTGAAGGCTCGCGTCGCCGCCCTGCGCTACCGGCCGAGCGGCCCAAAAGCACGAAGCGGCGCGACCCGTCGCTAGACAACGTCCTTCCTTCGGTCAAGCACTGGAAGTACCAGCCACGTGACGAGCAGGGCAAGTTCGCCAAGGTCTACTACCGGCTGAACTCCCTGATGTCGGATGCTCGTTCGTCCGGCACGATCAAGGCGACGCTGGACACCTCATCGGTGGTTGTCCCGGAGGATGCTGAGTCCGAGACGGCGCGAGCCAGTCGCAGTGCGGTGGAGGCTGCGGAGATCGCCGCTGACTACGAGGCGATGGGCGACATGGCTGCCGCTGCGGCTGCTGCTGCGGCAGCGGCAGCGCGACTGAAGAAGGCTGCTGAGAATGCGCAGACCATGGAGCAGAAGAAGGTGCTACGTGAGGCCGCCGGCGAGATGCAGAAACTGGTCGAGGAGCCGGACACGCTTGAGCATGCGCCTGGCCAGAGCATCGAGCTGACCTTCGACCAGCTTCCGATTCAGTTGAAGGACTTCATCAAGGTTGGTGTTGCCGCCATTGCCGGCGAGGAGCCGGAGACCGGCAAAGCATTGCAGGCGTATATCGACGGCCAGGACAGTCGGACTCCGCAGGAAGTGCTGCAAGCACTGGAGATGATGCTGCTGCGCGGGATCGAGGTTCTCCCCATCCCGGAGAACGTCAAGATCGGCATGGAACGCTCCGAGTCGGAGAAACTTCGACGCCGTGTCGAGGAGCGCAAAGGCAAGCGAAATTAGTATCAGCCTGACGTGCGCAGCGGGCTGGTAACGGTTTTGCTTGCATAACAGGGCGACGTGCCCTTAACGTGACGCTTGTCTTGCCGACGGTGATCAAAACCGTCGGGGTGTCGTAGTGACGGTGCCTTGGGTGACGTGTGCCCAGATGGCCCGTCATCCACCCCCAGAGAGAGGCAAGGCTTATGTTCGAGCAGATCCAAGAGCAGCTCGGTCGCCTGCCGGATCTCACTGAGGACGAGCTCGCAGACCTCGAGAACGAGGTACTCGCAGAGTTCGACCGCCTGGAGGCCGAGGACCCCTCGCCGCAGAACGTCGACGACATGTCCATGCTCGCCGATGCTCTGGACGCGATTCGCTCTGAGATGGAAGCTCGACAGAGCGAGAACGAGGCCCTCGCAGCGAAGCGGGAGGAACTGTCCGCCCGCGTCCACGGCAGCAGTGAGATGTCGCCGGAGGAACTGAGCTCAGACGCTGAAGAGTCGGACGAGACGTCTGACGACGAGGCCAGCAGTGACGAGCCCGAGCAGGTCGTCGCCGCTGCTGAGGCCGCCACGACTGAGGAGACCCCGGTCACTGAGGCTGCCGTCGAGGAGGTCGAGACCCCTGAGGTCGAGGCTGCCGAGGCCGCCGTCGAGGAGGTCGAGACCCCTGAGGTCGAGGCTACCTAGGCCGCCGTCGAGGAGGTCGAGGCCACCGAGGCCAAGGCCCCTGAGGCTGCGGCGAGCGCCGAGACCTCTGAGGTCGAAGGCACCGAGGCTGCCGAGGCAGCCGCTGATGACGCCGAGAGCGTCGAAGGCGAGCCCACCGAAGCCGGTGGATTCGCTGAGCCAACCCCTGCGCCCGACCAGGTCCGCAAGGCCAAGGCCGAGGATGACGAGTCCGAGGACGAGGACCAGAGGGACATGGTCGAAGCAGAGGCGAGTGCGGACACCACCGAGTCCGAGCCCGCCGAGCAGTCCGCGAGCGAGGCCTCCGCCGAGACCGAGGACGACACCCCACAGGAAGACACCCGCTCCACTCAGGAGGCATCCATGAGCAAGACCGCTGAGCTGGAGCCGACGTTCTCGGCTCCGGAGGACCGGCGCCCGGTGGCCCGCGTCCACACCCCTACCACCATCATCGCGGCCGGGGACGTGCCGGGGAAGGGCGTCGGCTCGCCGTTCGCCAACTCCCGCGACGTGGCCGACGGCATGGTGCAGCGTCTGCATGCGCTGCGCCGCACCAGCGGGGGCGATGGGGAGCAGGTGACGGTCGCCTCGATCATCGCCGAGTTCCCTGAGGACCGCATGCTGTCCTCGCAGGACCCCGAGGCCAACTGGACCAAGATCCAGAAGGTCAGCAGCCGCGAGGCCCTGACCGCTGCCGCTGGCGTCTGCGCCCCGCTCGACGTGAGCTACGACATCTTCGGTGTCGGCTGTGTCGAGCGGCCGGTCAAGGAGGCCCTGGCGACCTTCAGCGCCGACCGCGGTGGCATCCGCTACGTCAAGCCCCCGGAGCTCAGCTTCGTCGAGGGCGCGGTCGGCTTCTGGGACTCGGTCACCGGCCAGGTTGTCGACATCCAAGGCAACCCGACCGCGGCGGGTCCTGGCGGCGTGCCGGCCGCCGGCACGCAGAAGCCGTGTCTGTCGGTGGACTGCCCCTGTGAAGAGGCGGCCATCGTCGACGCCGTGACCCTGTGCCTGTGCTTCAACAACCTGACCGGGCGCGTCTACCCCGAGATGGTCGAGCGGCACAACGAGATGGGCCTGATCCAGCACGCGCGGTTCGCCGAGATGCAGCTGCTCAAGACCATCAAGGACAACTCGACGCACGTCGGCCCCGCCGCCGCCGCTGCTGCCAACACTGCGTCGAAGGCCAGCGGTCCGGGCAACGTCTTCGGCTCGGCTCGCGACGCCCTGATCGCTCTTGACCAGGCCGTCGCCGGCTACCGCAGCCGCAACCGGATCTGCTCGGACGTGAACCTTCGGGTGATCATGCCGGAGTGGTTCAAGAACTACGCCCGTGCCGACGTGGTCGCCCAGGCGCCGAGCGCGAGCTTCGACGAGACCTTCGCTCTCGCCGACGCCGCGATCGACCGCTGGTTCGCCGCTCGCAACGTCAACGTCACCTGGTCGCTGGACCTCGACGTGATCGGGGCGCAGCCGGACAACCAGGCGTTCTTCACCCCGCCGGCCAAGCTCGAGTTCGCGCTGTTCACCGAGGGCACCTGGCTGTTCCTCGACGGCGGCACGCTCGACCTGGGCATCGTCCGCGACTCGACGCTGAACAAGAGCAACGAGTACTGCATGTTCGTGGAGACCTTCGAGTCCGCCGCGTTCATCGGTCTCGAGTCGCTCTGGGTCGACCTCGGCTCCTGCCTCATCAAGGGTGCCGCGGCCGAGCTGATCGCGACCACCTGCTAGTCGGCTAGTCCGCCAAGCATCGGGACGACGAGGCCGAAGGAGAGGAAATGAGCCAGATGGGCAACGGGTCCGGCCTGGGCCGGGTCGCCAGTGCCATCCTGGCTACGCCACCTCGCGTGGCCGCCCCCTTCGGCCTCGTCAACCCGGTGACCTTGGTGGAGGAGCCGGACTCCCGCTGGGAGAACGGCTTCCAGTACGAGACCCTGGCGTGCTCGGCCCGGCTCAAGATTGCCGGGACGTGCGACGACGGGGCGGGCTACGAGATCTACCCCGGGGCCGGCAACGACCCCGAGGACGGCTGGCACGACTACACCCCGTTCGTGGTCTCCGTCGAGCGCACCTGCAAGGCGGCCGGCCTGGACTGGGACAAGTTCCGCCAAGATCTGCTGGACAGCCTCGAGTTCTGCTCCGCGAAGGGAGTGGAGCGCGAGTTCTGGACCGGTCAACTGGCACAGGCCGGCGGCGGCGGCTGCGCCGGCAACCAGCCGGCGAGCAATCCCATCGATCCCAACATCTACCTGGCGGACGCCGCCAACACCACCACGCTCAACGGTGGCACGGCGGTCAAGCCGGGTGAAGCCCTGGCGCTGCTGGAGAACGCCCTGGCCAACTGCGGATGCGGCGGTCCGGGCGTGATCCACGCCACGCGGGGGACCGCCGCCATCCTTCGGGCCTGGCGCGACGAGGAGTACAACGTCCTGCGAACCTTCGCGGGCTCACTGCTCATCGCCGGCGCTGGGTATCCCGGCACCGGGCCGGGCGGTGCTGCGCCGGCCGCCAACAAGGTCTGGATGTACGGGAGCGGCTCAGTCCAGGTGCGACTGGGCGACAAGCACTTCACCCCGGACACCCGGAGCGAGGCCACGGACCGCAAGACCAACGAGGTCACGGGCCGCGCTGACAGAGCTGCCGCAGTGACGACCGACGGGTGCTGCGTCTTCGCAGTCCTCGTTGACCTGAGCCAGGACTACTCCTAGCAAGGAAGGCCGACATGGTTTACAACTACGAGCACGCAGCAAGCATCCAGGGCGTCGCCCTGCGTGTCGCAGCTCTGGGGGCCCTGGGCAAGCCGCTGTCGCGCTACAGCGACGACGAACTGCGCAAGGAGTTCTCGACGCCTACCGCGACCGTTGACGAGCTCGACCAGATCCGCGAGCGCAGCGTCTACGTCACGCGGTCGTTCATCCGGTGCTCCTTCACCCCCGAATTCGAAGAGGGCGACGAGATCACCGAGAAGAACGCCTACGGCGAGGTCTGTGTGACCTTCAAGTCGCCGGACACCCTCAAGCGCGTCAACCTCGAGCTGGCCGTCTGCGAGCCGGACCCGATCTTCACGCGCCTGCTCGGCGGTGGCGACCTGATCTTCGACTGCGGTCCCGGGTCGAACCCCAACGATCTGGTCGGCTACATGTCCGTCGAGGTCGGCAAGGAGCCGAACCCCAACGGCGTGTCCGTCGAGGTCTGGTCCTCGGCCATCGTCGATGGCAAGCGGTCCGGCAACAACCCGTACTTCCACTGGGTCTTCCCCTTCGCCAGCATGCGCATCGGTGGCGACCGAGTGATCGAGAACGGGCTGCTGGCCAACACCTTCGAGGGCTTCGGTACCGGCAACAAGAGCTGGGAGAAGCCGACGGTCGGCTACCTGGATGGCTGTGGCCCGACCATCGAGGGCTACCCCCCGCCGCCGGACACCCCTGCACTGGAGATGGACCCCTCCGCGTGGCCCTACACCATGGAGATCCGCAACCGCTGCTACTCCTACGCGCGGGTCCCAAACTACCCCGAGATCCCCGACGACAAGTCCGGCTTCGTCAACCCGCGCAACGGCATCCCGTACGCCACGGCCGGCTACTACGGCGACGCGGCCTACGCGACTGCGCAGACCAGAGTCACCGACCCGCTGGACCTGAGTGTGTCCACCTTCCAGGACCCGACCACCCACAAGGCGGTCCCCACCCCGGACGAGCAGGGCTACACCAGCATCGTTGAGCTGCGGGCCGACAAGAACTACGGCGACGCGCGTCTGGCGGGAACGACGAGGTACGTACCAGGTCAGTACGTCATGATGAACGGCAGGAAGTACCACTGGGACGGAACCACGTGGCAGCAGGGCGCAGCCCCCGGCCTCACGAGCGTCACCGGTGGCACGCCGGGTTCGTTCTCCCCCGCTGGCCAGGCGCCGCCGGCCGACCTGACCACCCTCAAGGCCGACGCGGTCATCGGCGACGCCGGCACCAGCAAGCCCGGCAACGCCTGGACCACCGGGCAGTACGTCGTCCTCGGCGACAAGAGCCAGGCGCACTGGGACGGCAACGCCTGGGTCGTCGGCAAGGCGTCCTGACGGACCGAGGAGGAGACATGGCCATCGTCAAGTGCTCGGAACTGTTCGCGGGCAACCTCGGCGCGTTCCAGCTCAAGCCGTGCAGCAACAGCAAGGCGGCGGCAGTGGGGGCGGTGTTCACCAACTTCGGTGGCGTCGCCACCGCTCCCACCGCCGCGGCGCTGGCCGCGGTCACCCCAGCGGTGGCCACGGCCTGGGTCAACGGCCAGCACGTGACCGTCAACGGGGCGAAGTTCTACTGGGACGGAGCCAAGTGGGTCGCCGGCGTGGCACCTGCACCGCCGGCCCAGCCTGCGGCCGGTGGTGGCGGCGCAGGTGGCGGCGGCGGTGCTCAGCCGGCAGCCGGCGGCGGTGCTCAGCCGGCAGCCGGCGGCGGCCCGTAACCAACCGATCACACCGAAGGAGACAGCACAATGGGAATGGTTCACTGCGGACAGACCGGAGCGATGGCGACGCTGTCTCCGTGCGGCAACGTCACCAACAAGGCGATCCCTGGGCGGCCGGTGCCGGCTACCCTGGCCGCCCTCAAGAGCGACGCCGCCATCGGCGACG
>Ga0114939_10003905_pt1 | contig 10110 bp, 8 predicted proteins | sample AshMeaCrysSpring_FD_87196 | JGI IMG/M metagenome (GOLD analysis project Ga0114939, IMG submission 87196) | Groundwater microbial communities from Big Spring, Nevada to study Microbial Dark Matter (Phase II) - Ash Meadows Crystal Spring | ecosystem: Environmental > Aquatic > Deep subsurface >... | reverse complement strand
GAACTGACGGCCGGCGACTTTATCGGCGTCATCGCCCTCGACGGTCTGCGGATCCACATCCGGCCCAAAGTACCGCTGACCAACCTGTTCTACATGCTCACCTACGCCTACGAACTGGCCCAGTTTCGCGACACCGAGACGCCGCTGGCCGTCGGCGATGAACTGTTCGAGTTCCTGGTCGACATCTTCGTCAAGCAGGTGGACGCGCTGGTGCGGGCGGGCATCTACCGCGGCTACGTCGACTTCAACGATGATGCGGCCTTTCTGCGCGGCCGCCTGCTGGTGGCCGACCATATCCGCCGCGGCGCGACCTGCCTGACAAGCTTCCCGCAGCGCACCAACGAATTCACCGCCGACTTGCCGGAGAACCGCATCCTCAAGTTCACCCTGTGGCAACTGGCGCGCGCCCTCTCCGGCGATGTCGAGCGCCGCCGCCACCTGCGCCGGACGCTCTCGGCTTTCTCCGAAGTCGAATTGGCGGCGATGAGCGCGGCCGATTGCGAGCGCGTCGTCTATTCGCGCCTCAACGGGGCCTACCGGACGCCGATCAACCTGGCGCGGCTCTTCCTGCAACATCTGTCGCTGGAGGGTCACGCCGGGGAAACGCCGTTCGTGACCTATCTTTTGCCCATGCACCGGGTATTCGAGCTATTCGTCGGCCGTTACCTGACGGAAGCGCTGGCCGGCGACCCGCGCCACAACGTCGCCTTGCAACAGCAGATTTGGCTCGACACCGACCAGAGCGAGCAGGGCGTGCCCGACATCGTGCTCCACCGTGACGGACGACCCTATCTCGTCCTGGACACGAAGTACAAGACTTTCAGCAGCGCGCCGGATGAAGCCGATCGCAACCAGATATATGTGTATTCACAAACGATGGAAGTCGATCGGGCGATCTTGATCTATGCCGACGCAAAGCCGGTGCACTATCAGAGGCTCTTCAAGGGGATGACCCTGGCGGCGCAATCCTTGCCGCTCGACGGCCCGCTCGACGACTTCCGGGCGCGCTGTGCGGCTTGGGCGGATGGTTTGCTAGAGATGCAAAGGGAAGAAGAGACGAATTGATGGAAAGCGAATCCCTCTTCCCGGTTCCTTTAGGTCCGGGCTGTTTCCGATTTCGTCCTTACCGGGATAACATGGATAATACGAAACTCGGCGATGGCCATGAAACAGGAAGGAACGACGCGGGAGTTCAAGATCGAGGCGGTTCGGCTGCCGGAGGCGACCCGTGGGATCAAACGGACGTGACAGCGTGATCGACGATAGGCCTTCACCCAGGGGCAAGCGGGTGTCCCTCTTCGTGACCTGCATGGTCGACATGCTCTACCCCGAAACGGGCATGGCGGTCGTCGATGTGCTGGAGCATCTGGGCGTCGCCGTCGACTTCCCGCCGGGGCAGACGTGTTGCGGCCAGCCGGGCTTCAACGCCGGCTACCGCCGCGAGGCCAAACAGGTGGCCACGCAGTTCCTCAAAGCGTTCCAGGACGCCGAGGTCATCGTCGCCCCCTCCGGCTCCTGCGCGGCGATGGTGCGGCATGAATACCCGCGTCTTTTTGCCGATGATCCGCTGTGGGGTGACACCGCCCGCCGTCTGGCCGCCATCACCTGGGAACTGACCGAGTTCATCGTCGAGGGGCTGGGCATCACCGACCTGCGCGGCCGGTTGCCCGCGCCCCAAACCATCGCTTTCCACGATGCGTGTCACGGCCTGCGGCTGCTGGGACTGGGGCAGGCCGGTCGCGCCCTCGTCGACAAGCTGGAAAACGCGGCCGTCGTCGAGTGGGAACCCGGCGAGATTTGTTGCGGCTTCGGCGGGCTGTTCAGCGTCAAGATGGCCGATGTCAGCGGGGCGATGCTGCACAAGAAGATCGACGCCATCGAGCAGGCCGGCGCAGATGTCATCGTGACCGGCGATGTAAGCTGCCTGACGCATATAAACGGCGGCCTGGAAAAGCAGGGCAAGCCGGCGCGGGTGATCCACATCGCCGATTTGCTGGCAGAAGGGGTTCGACATGCAAAACCGGTCGAATGATTTTATCCCCGCGGCGCAGGTGGCCATCCACGATGCCGATCTGCAGCGAGCCGTGTCGTTCGGGACGAACGCCGGTTACACCCGCCGCCGGGCGGCCATGTTCGCCGCCGGCGAAGCCCACGGCCAGGCGCTGCGCCGGCAGGCCGCGGCCATCCGGCGGAACTGCCTGAACCGGCTGCCGGAGCTGCTGGCGGAGGCCGAGGCCAACATGACCGCCAACGGCATCCGGGTGCTGTGGGCGATCGACGCCGAAGAGGCCAACCGCCAGGTGGTTGAGATCGCCCGCCGCCACGACGCCCGCGCGGTCGTGAAAAGCAAGAGCATGGTGACCGAGGAGATCGGCCTCAATCATGCGCTGGAAGCGGCCGGCTGCGTGGTGCTGGAGACGGACCTGGGCGAGTACATCGTCCAGTTGGGCGGCGAAACGCCGAGCCATATCGTCGTGCCCATCGTGCACAAGACCAGGGAGAGCATCCGCGACCTGCTGATCGACCGCCTGAGCATGCCGCCCACGGACGATGCCGAAGAGATGGCCCGGTTTGTTCGCGAGACCCTGCGCCGGGATTTCCTGGCCGCCGACATGGGTGTCTCCGGCGGCAACTTCATCATTGCCGAGACCGGCTCGCTGTGCCTGGTGTCCAACGAGGGCAACGCCCGCCTGGTCACGTCCTTGCCGCGCGTTCACGTGGCGTTGGTGGGCATCGAGAAAGTGGTCGCCACCGTCGAGGATTATGCCACGCTCACCCAGGTGTTGCCGCGCAGCGCCACCGGGCAGGCGATGACGGTCTACACCCATCTCATCAACGGCCCGCGCCGGGCTAACGAGCCGGACGGGCCGGAACACGTCTATGTGATCCTGGTGGACAACGGCCGCTCCGGCATCTACGCGACGACCTACGCCGAGGCGCTGGCCTGTATCCGCTGCGGCGCTTGCCTGAACGGTTGCCCGGTCTATCAGGTGACGGGCGGCCATGCCTATGGCTGGGTCTATCCCGGCCCGATCGGCGCGGTGGTCACCCCGCTCCTCACCGGCCTGGAAAATGCCTCCCCGTTGCCCTATGCCAGCACCTTGTGCGGCATGTGCAAGGAAGTCTGCCCCGTCGATATCGACTTGCCGCGCATGTTGCTCGATTTGCGCGCCGATCTGGTGGCGATGGGCCGGAGCGAAGCCGTGTGGACGGTGGGCATGAAGGCCTGGGCCGGTGGTGTCGGTTCGCCGGCAACCTACCAACTGGGCGGCCGCATGGCGGCATTGGCCGGCAAGGTTGTGATCGGGTCGCTGCCCGGCCCGCTGAAGGGCTGGACAGTCTATCGAACGCCGCCCCGTTTCGCCAAAAAACCGTTCCGCCGGCTGTGGGCGGAGCGACAGAGCCGCCGGGAAGAGCGCGATGAGCAGCCGTGAGCGCATTCTGGAACGGCTGCGGCAACGGGAGCGACCGTTCCCGGAGGTAGCCGCGCCGGCCGTCTATCGCCCGATGGTCGAGATCGCCGACACATCGCCGGCCGCGTTGCGGGCGCGGTTCATCGGCGAGGCGCAAAAGGCGGCTTGCGCGGTGCATGAGGTGGCCTCACCTGAGGCGGCCATCGACCTGATCCTGGCCCTGGTCGGCCGGGAAGCGACCCTATCCGCTTGGGACCCGGCACAAATCCCTCTCCCAGGTCTGGCGTCGGCGCTGGAATTGGCCAACGTCACCCTGGTCGGGCAGGACGCGGGGGCGCGCGTGGGCCTGACGGGCGTCGATGCGGCCCTGGCGGCCACAGGCAGCCTGGTCTTGATGAGCGGCCCGGGGCGCTATCGAGCCGCGTCGCTACTGCCCACCGTCCACATCGCCGTCGTGGCCGCCGGGCAGATCATGGCCGACCTGGAAAGCTGGCTGGCGGCGCAAAAGGTAACCGCCCCGGATTTGATGCGGCGCTTCAGCAACGTCGTCGTCGTCACCGGCCCCAGCCGCACGGCCGATATCGCCATGCAACTGGTGATGGGCATGCACGGCCCGCGAGAATTGCATGTGGTCCTATTGCCGTCCGTCGAAGGTCCTTGACACGTCGCCCTGGCCCCGGATAATAACGTCCACACTTTTACCAGCCGTTCATCAACGCCCCACATCACAGAGATTGCCATGACTACCGATCCGCCGCCGCCCGTTCCCACCCCGCCCACCGCCGAGCCTGGACCTGTTCCGGCTCCCGCCCCCAAACGCAAGCGCCGCCAGTTGTCGGCCGAAGAGCTCAGCGACCGGCGCATCAAGCGCTGGGCGGAACTTCTCGAGACGATCATCCTGGCCGTCGCCACCCTGGCCGCGGTCTGGGCCGGTTACCAGTCCGGCCTGTGGGGCGGCGCGCAGACGTCGCTCAACATCGAGGCGACGACCCGGCGCATCGCAGCGACGCAAGCCTCGGCGCGCGGGCAGCAGGCGCAACTGGTCGATGTCGGCCTGTTCACCGAATGGATCAACGCCTATGCCGAGGGCAACGACGAACTGGCTTCCTTTTTTCAGGACCGCTTCCGCGACGAGTTCCAGCCGGCCTTCGACGCCTGGCTGGCCACGAAACCGCGCGAAAACCCCGACGCGCCACCCAGCCCCTTCGTCATGGAGGAGTATAAGATTTCGGCCTTTGTTACGGCGGCGGCGTTGGAGGCCGAAGCCGGGCAGCTGACCCAGGAAGCCGAGCAAGCGGGGACGACCAGTGACCGTTACACCCTGACGGCCGTCATTCTGGCCGGCGCGCTGCTGCTGGCCGGTTTGTCCAGCCGCTTCGAGTGGGAAGAGTTGCGCGCCGTTGTCGTCGTCGCGGCGTTGCTCGTCCTGCTTTTCTGCGTTGTGCAAATCCTGCTCCTGCCGCGGGTGTGATCGGGTGAGCAGGCGCGATGCGCCGCCAAAGTCCGCGCCGCTATGCTCGCGCTACGGTCTTAGACTGGAGATGATCCGCGAGGGCAGCAGTTCCAGGTCAACGGCGAGCGGGCGGCCAACGGATTCCTCGACGGCCGCCACCAATTCTTCAAACGGGGGTGGTTCACCACTGCCGATGGCGATAATGTAAACGGAATCACCCGCCGCCCGTTGCCTTGCAGGTACTGGCTGATGCTGCTGCCGAAGCCGCCCGCCGCATAGGGGTAGAGCTTCAGGTTCTCGCGAATGGTCGCAGTAGCCGGCGCGGGATCGCCATCGCGCAAGAACGCTCGCCCCAGCACGACCACCAGACTGGTGCGCGACCGTTACACAAGATGTCGCGCACGCGCAGCATCTTGCCGTCGACCTTGAAGGCGCGCCGGCCGCTCTCGTCTTCGATCCAGAAATCATCACCAAACGCCACCAGCTTTTGCCGCATCCGATAGCGGGTTGCCGTCCCGCGCCGGCCAAAGGTTGCGCGTTCCTCTTGTCGTTGTTCACGTCTTCTGCCCATGGTTTCATATCTCCTATAGTAGTAATCAATCTGAGTTCGTAGTCGGTGCCTCAATGAGACCCCTGGGGATCGCGATTGTTGCGCATTTACAATTTTAAGCGGTCTAGCTTGACCTGGTGGGGCGAGACATCCGGTGACCAACGCTCTGGTGATCAGACCAGGTATTGGGCACCGATTGTCTCGCCCTTACACTTGATTATTTGGTTAAATTGCAAGAATCGCGACGACGAACACTTTTATCCGATAGAGTCTCGATCTTACTGGTCGAAGCCCTGCTCCATCTTTTTTAATACGTCGTCTACGGTGAAGCTCGCTGGCTTCATACGGGGCGGAAACTCCTGGAAAGTCTCCAGGAAATCGCGCACGATGTACTGGGCGGCGTAGGTCAGGTAGACGCGGTCGATCAACCAATCGTAGTAGGTATTAGAGGTGATATCCGCCCGCTCGTAGGGATCGGTGCGCAGGTTGAAGAGCTTGGGCACGCGCAGGAAGACGAACGGTTCGGCCCATATCTGGACCGTGCCCTGAACGCGCTGCTCGGCGAAGACAAGCTTCCAGTTGTCATAGCGCAGCCCGACGAGGTCGCCGTCGTCGGAGAAGTAGATGATCCCTTGGCGCGGCCCCTTGTCCGTCTGGCCGGTGAAGTAGGGCAGGAAGTTGTAGCCGTCAATGTAGACCTTGAACGCCTTGTCGCCGGCCTGGTGGCCTTGCTTCAGCTTCTCGCCGATCTCCGGCTCACCGGCCGCGGCCAGCAGGGTCGGCAGCCAGTCGGTGTGGCTGATGATCTCGTTGGATACCACGCCCGCCGGTATCTTGCCCGGCCAGCGAATCAGCTCCGGCACGCGGAAAGCCCCCTCCCAGTTGGAGTTCTTCTCGTTGCGGAAGGGGGTCATCGCGCCGTCGGGCCAGGTGTTGATGTGCGGGCCGTTGTCGGTCGAATAGATCACAATCGTATCTTCGGCGATGCCCAGTTCATCCAGCTGGTCCAGCAACCGGCCTACGTGTTTGTCGTGCTCCACCATCACGTCGTGGTAGAAGGACTGCCAGCGGCCGGCCTGTCCCAGCACGTGCTCCGGCGGGCGGACACGGAAGTGCATCCAGGTTGTGTTAACCCAGACGAAGAAAGGCGTGTCGTCGTCGTGGGCGCGCCGGATGAAGTCCTGGGCCGCGGCCAGAAACTCAGTGTCGCACGTTTCCATACGTTTCTTGGTCAATGGACCGGTGTCTTCGATGCGCTGCTTGCCGACGCGGCCCCAGCGTGGATGCTCGGTGGGGTCATCCTCTTCTGTGGCCCAGGAGTGGATAACGCCACGCGGGCCAAAGAACTTCTTGAAGTTGGGAAAATCCGCCTCGGGCGGATAGTCCACATGCTCCGGCTCCTCCTCGGCGTTGAGGTGATAGAGGTTGCCGAAGAACTCGTCGAAGCCGTGGACGGTGGGCAGGTACTTGTTCTTGTCGCCGAGGTGGTTCTTGCCGAACTGGCCGGTGGCGTAGCCCAGCGGCTTGAGCAGCTCGGCGATGGTGGCGTCCTCCGCCTGCAGGCCGATGTCCGCGCCGGGCATGCCGACCTTGGTCAGGCCGGTGCGGTAGGGGTTCTGTCCGGTGAGGAAAGCGGCGCGGCCGGCGGTGCAACTCTGCTGGCCGTAGGAGTCGGTAAAGCGCATGCCTTCGTTGGCAATGCGATCGATGTTGGGCGTGCGATAGCCCATCAAGCCGTCGCTGTAGCAGCTCAGGTTGGTGATGCCGATGTCATCGCCCCAGATGACCAGGATATTGGGTTTGCCACTGGACATGATATGTTCTCCTTGTTGGTGGAATGGTGGAATGGAAATAGGGTGGAATGGTAGCAAATTCAAACCAAGAGAAATAATCATCAATCGCATACGCCGGCACATCCATTATCAACAGATGTGACGCACATCCCCTGCTGAGCGGGCTATGATCAATGAGGGGGCTGCCCGGCGCTTGACCTTGGTCCCGCGCTTTCCGGCATGATCAACCAGCAGCTTACAGGGCGCGCATGCGATTGTTGCGAGCGCTATGCTCAACTTCGGCCAGTCCCAGGGCCTCCATGAGCGGCGGCACGTAATTGGCGAAGCGGCCGCGCAACCCCTTTTTCGTGCCGTACCAGCCGCCGACCGGGTTACCGGATGAACGCGCCCAGGCTTCGACCGTCCCTTCAGCGGCGGGTTTCTGTTCATCAGCGCTGCCCAGGGGCATCCAGTCCCCGTGAGCTTTCAACATGGCGTGCAGGTCCTCGATCGCCCGCCACTGGTAACCCAGGACGGTATTGCCGACGACGCAGACCAGAACCGGGGGGTCGACGGTCTCATCCTTGTACATCTGGTAATCGCCCTTGCCGCTGGGTGTCGTCAGTTGCCACGGATCATCGGGCGTCCCACTACCTTTGGCCGTCATGATTGTTCTCCTTTTGTGGACTGGCTGTCCAGGCATCGCAGCCGGCACGCGGTCCGTGTTTGCGCGAGCGTTCGTTGAGCGGGCTGGGTGAACCAGCCTGGAAAGGATTATAAGTAGCCTGCCAGCGACTGTCAATTGCGAGGTACTGGCCGACCGGCATGACAATACCAGCGCAACAGTGTCTCGGATGATTGAGTGAATGTCGATCCCTGATCGCAGTGGACTGGCGGGCAGCGGAGTGATCCTGGCGATCCGGGAGAGAAAAACACCCGCGAAGGCAAGCCCCGCCAGTGGTTTACCGGCACAACACCGGTCGGCCCATATCAACGGCTCAAAGAAGATGTCTACCTGATAATATCGTAGCCGTTCCCTGTCACCAGCAACTGCGCGATCTCCTCGCGGCCGGCCAAGTTGGCATCGCCGGGAATCGTGTGCTTGAATACGGCACAGGCCGCGGCAAAGTCAACCACTCGCTGCGGATCGTCGGGATACGAGACGAGACCGTAGATAAGCCCGGCCATGAAGGCGTCGCCGGCGCCGACCCGGTCGACGATATGCCTGATCATAAAGGTTGGGCTGGTGACCAACCGGCCGGCCTGCCACATGACCGCCGTATACCGTTGGTCACCAGCCGGGTCGACCTCGCGACAGGTCATGGCGATCTGTCTCAGGTTCGGGAAGAGGCCGGACAATTGAGTACAGGCCGCGGCGGCTTCGGCCGGGTTCCTCCCCACCGGCAGATCGGGCAGGCCCAGCATCGGCGAGGCGGCATTGGCGACCAGGATATCGCTCTGCCGGACCAGGTCGGGCATGACGGCCGAGGGAGGAGCGCCCCACTGCCACAGGCGCTGCCGGTAGTTGAGATCGCAGGAAACCACCAGCCCGGCCTGGCGCGCCGAAGCCACGGCTTGCGCCGTCGCCGCCGCCGCCCCGGCGGAGACGGCCGGGTTGATCCCCGACCAATGAAACCAGCCCGCCCCGGCAAACACCTCTCGCCAGGGTATGGCGTCCGCGTCCATGGCAGCGAAGGCAGAGCCGGTCCGGTCGTAGATGACGCGCGAGGGGCGGTGTCCGCTCCCAACCTCCAGGAAGTAGAGACCCAGGCGATCACCCCTCATTTCGATGAAGTCGACGCCGACGCCATGCTGTCGCAGATAGTGCCGGCAGGCCAAGCCCAGATCATTGTCCGGCAGGCAGGTGACGTATTGGACCGGCAGGCCGAAGCGAGCGAGAGAGACGGCCACATTGGCTTCCGCCCCGCCAAAGAATGACTCATACACCCGGGTTTGTTGCAGGCGCAGATGATCCGCTGGCGAAAGGCGAATCAGGGACTCGCCAAAGGTGACGATATGGCCTGGACCTTCCATATGATGAAACTTCACGATTCAACGGTGACGTGAAGCACTCCAATTTGCCCGTCGCGGTCAAAGATGGGTCGCGATGTGGCGGCATCCAGGCTATTACCCGCTACCGTGATGCTCCGGCCGTCGCGATAGACCACTTCAATCCGTGGCGAGTCGCCCAGGGTATAGACAACCGGTGTCTGGCAGATGGTAAAAGCCAGTGAGCCGGCCGGCAAGACCATCACCCGCGGCCTGGCATCGACATCGACGTAGGAAAAAGAACTCGGCTCGGCCAGAAATTCTTCGCGTTTGAGTAAGGTGGGCCGGAAGTGCAGCGCGCCGTCGCGCACCGTCACGCCCAGCTCGCCAAAGCGGGTCAGGATTTCTTCCTTCACCTGGCCGGTCATGCCCGGCTGGCGCGCGCCGCCGCCCAGCGGCGTGTGTGAATACGGGTCGGCCGGAAACGCGCCATACTCGGACGGCGACTTGTTGAAACCCAGTCCCCGGCGAATGTCGTAGTAGACGGCCGCCAGCGCGGCGGTGACGGCCGGGTCCGCCGGCTCATCCACGGCATGCTGGTAACACTCCTGGGCGGCCAGCAGCAGCTTCGACACCATGTGCCAGTAAACGCTGCCCAGGCCCTCATAGGCGAAAAAAGTGCCCGAGCGGCCGGTGAAGGCGCGGTGGTTGAATGTGGCCTCAAACAGGTCGAGGATGAAATCGCGTTCGGCCGTCGCCGGTCCGGCATAGGCGGTTTCCCCGGCCAGCTCAGCCAGCACGGCGGCGACATCGCCGGCATTCCGAAAGCCGCCGTTGAAATGATAGACGCCGGTTTCGTCGCGGACCAGCAGCCGGTCATCGCCGGCCGCGGCGGCGGAACGGCGCGCTGCCTCCAGCGCCTGCAGCTCGCGG
>Ga0114939_10003904_pt1 | contig 10112 bp, 8 predicted proteins | sample AshMeaCrysSpring_FD_87196 | JGI IMG/M metagenome (GOLD analysis project Ga0114939, IMG submission 87196) | Groundwater microbial communities from Big Spring, Nevada to study Microbial Dark Matter (Phase II) - Ash Meadows Crystal Spring | ecosystem: Environmental > Aquatic > Deep subsurface >... | reverse complement strand
CCCGCACGCGGCATGGCTGGATCAGGGTTTCCCCCATTGTCCAAAATTCCCCACTGCTGCCTCCCGTAGGAGTCTGGGCCGTGTCTCAGTCCCAGTGTGGCTGGTCGTCCTCTCAGACCAGCTACCGATCGTCGCCTTGGTGAGCCTTTACCTCACCAACTAGCTAATCGGGCATCGGCCGCTCCAATAGCGCGAGGCCTTGCGGTCCCCCGCTTTCACCCGTGGGTCGTATGCGGTATTAATCCGGCTTTCGCCGGGCTATCCCCCACTACTGGGCACGTTCCGATGCGCTACTCACCCGTTCGCCACTCGTCGCCAGGGTTGCCCCCGCGTTACCGTTCGACTTGCATGTGTAAGGCATGCCGCCAGCGTTCAATCTGAGCCAGGATCAAACTCTTCAGTTTGAACCTTTCTTGCACACTCTATGGTGTACGTCGCTCGCTCACGGAATCGAAGTGGATCAGATGATCCCCTTCATTCGTGTTTGAGCACCTGATGTATTGAGCAATGCCACCGGCGTTGGCGTGAGACCGCGGACGGTGGTTGCGCCTTTTCATCAAGCGCCCACACTTATCGGCTGTTTCAGTTTTTAAGGAACGGGCTGAAGCCTGTGTCGCGGCAGTTTGTGCGCCGCACTGCTTGGCGATCAGCAGAGAAAGAGAAGTATGACGAGGCGGACAACTCATGTCAAATCGACCCGCTGGGGCTTGTGGACAGGGCCGCCAAGTCCTTGATGCGAAATCTGCTCATCGGTTGGTGAAGCGGGGCGGGCGCTTCTCGAGGAACGCGCTCATGCCCTCCTTCTGATCGGTGGCCGCGAACAGCGAGTGGAAGAGGCGCCGCTCGAACAGCAGCCCCTCGTTCAGTGGCGCTTCGTAGGCCCGTTGCACCGCTTCCTTCGCCATGAGCACCGCCGGCAACGAGAACTGCGCGATTGCCTTCGCGGCGGCGAGCGCCTCCTCGAGCAGCGCCGCAGCGGGCACGACACGCGAAACCAGGCCGGCGCGCTCGGCTTCCTGCGCATCCATCATGCGCGCGGTCAGCACGAGGTCCATCGCCTTGGCCTTGCCGACCGCCCGCGGCAGCCGTTGAGTGCCACCGGCGCCCGGAATGATGCCGAGCTTGATCTCGGGTTGGCCGAAACGCGCCGTGTCGGCGGCGATGATGATGTCGCACATCATCGCCAGTTCGCAGCCGCCGCCCAGCGCATAACCCGCAACCGCGGCAATCACCGGCTTGCGAATGCGCTTCAGCTCCTCCCAGTTGCGGGTGATGTAGTCGGAGCGAAACACGTCCATGTAAGACCAGTCCTTCATCGCTGCAATGTCGGCGCCCGCGGCGAAGGCCTTGTCGGAGCCGGTGATCACGATGGCGCCGATGCCATCGTCGGCATCGAACGTGCGCAAGGCGGCGCCGAGCTCGTTCATCAGCGCATCGTTCAGGGCATTCATTGCCTTGGGCCGATTCAACGTCACCATACCCACGCGCTCGCGTGTCTCGACCACGATGTTTTCGTAGCTCACGGCAAACTCCTTCCTCTGCGATTGATGTCGACAATAGGCGCCCGCGCGGCGGGCATGGGGTTGACTCAATGGGTCGAGCGTTCTCCGCCGGCCGGTGGACCGAGCTCGATGGAGTCGAGGATCGTCTGCGGCGGCAGTGGCCGGGAGTAGTAGAAGAACCCCGAACCGTACTCGCCGCCGATCGAGCGCAGGTCATCGAAGGGCAGGCCGGCAAACTCCAGCGCCGGATCCTGCTTGAGCGACTCCGCCGCGGCATTCACCGCGACCACCCTCCGCTCCGCGCACAGCAGGAAGGCCGGGCTCTCGGCCGCCGCCAGCGCATCGCGCGGTGCCGCCTGCAGGCGCCGCTCGCGTCGCGCCAAATGCTCTGCGCCGACATCCCGTACCGTCGGCAACGCGATTCTTTCGACGTCGACCGCTGCGGGTCGCGCCTCGACACGAACGCCGATCGGGGCGCCGTCGGGCCTGAGCCAGTTGACCACGCCGCCCGCCACCTCGCCCGCCTCGACACGGTGCAGCAGCCGTGCCCAGCGCCGGGCGAACACCGACTGCCCGGAGGGATCGACGCGTTCGAACAGCGTGCGGCCGATCAACTGCTCCAGCGATGTTCCCGCCAGCGAAGCAAAGGCGGCGTTCGCCGCCAGCACCTGTCCCGACTGGTTGACGCAAGCCGTCGGCAGCGCCAACTGATCAAAGGCCACGGCTTTCAGTGTGGACTCGACCGGGGACCGACGCAGGGCAACGACAGTGCGGCTCATCGACTCGACCAGCGACCCTCCGATGTGCCAGGCATCGCACCTGGGCGGCGTTGCGGACGCCGTCATCCCGCCGCCCAGACGTCGTGCGCGGATGCCGACGCGGCGCCTGCACGAGCGAAAATCGGCGTTTCTCCGGCGCTGGATTGTGCCACGCGCCCTGCGCCGGCCGCACCTGCCGAACCCTCGAGATGCGTCGCGGATAGACTTCGACGCTGCCCGGAGAATGCAGGCGCCGACCGAGGAGATGCCGATGTCGTTCAAGGCCGTGATGCTTACCAGGGAGCAGGATCGCTTCGCCGCGCAGGTCAGCGAAATCGCCGACGAGACACTGCGCGCGAACACGCCCGAGGCCGATGTCACCGTCGCCGTCGAGTACTCGACGGTCAATTACAAGGACGCGCTGGCGCTCGCCAACAAGGGCCCGGTGGTGCGCAAATGGCCAATGATCGCCGGCATCGACGCCGCCGGCACGGTGGTCGACAGCGCCGATGGCCGCTTCTCCGCGGGCGACAAGGTCGTGCTCAACGGCTGGGGCGCGGGCGAAGGGCACTGGGGCGGACTGGCGCAGAAGGCGCGGTTCAGGGCCGACTGGCTGGTGCCCCTGCCGGAGGGACTGAGCGCCAAGCAGGCCATGGCCATCGGCACCGCCGGCTACACCGCGATGCTGTGCTGCCAGGCCCTGCGCGAGCAGGGCGTGGCTGCCGACAGCGGCGAGATCCTCGTCACCGGCGCCTCGGGCGGCGTCGGCTCGATCGCCATCGCCATCCTTTCCGGCTGGGGCTACCGTGTCGTCGCAAGCACGGGCAAGGCGAGCGAGGCGGACTACCTGAAAGCGCTTGGCGCCGGCGCCGTCATCGACCGCACCGAGTTGTCCGCGCCGGGCAAGCCGCTGCAGAAGGAGCGCTGGGCCGGCGTGGTCGACGCGGTCGGCTCGCACACGCTGGCCAATGCCTGTGCGCAGACCCGCTATGGCGGCACGGTGACGGCCTGCGGACTGGCCCAGGGCATGGATCTGCCGGCCACGGTGGCGCCGTTCATCCTGCGCGGCGTGCGCCTGATCGGCATCGACTCGGTGATGTGCCCGATGCCGCGCCGCCGCGCCGCGTGGCAGGCACTGGCCAGCGACCTGGACCACCGCAAGCTCGAATCGACAACGCAGGAAGTCGGCCTGGCGCAGGCGGTCGACGTCGCCGCCGCCGTGCTGGCCGGCAAGGTTCGCGGCCGCATCGTGGTTGACGTCAACGCCTGACGCGACGGCGCGGGCGGCGAGGACGAGGACGACAAGCAAGGAACCGCTCGACGATCGAATTCGATCGCGACGGCCGCGCGGTGAAGGTCGACGCGGAGCCGGCGACGCCCCTGCTCAGGGTGCTGCACGACCCTCTCAGGGTAACGGGCACCGAGTTCGGCCGCGGAATCGCCGCCTGCGGCGCCTGCACGGTGCGCGTCAACGGCCAGTCGCAGCGGTCCTGCGCCACGCCGGTATCGGCCGCCGCCGGCGCCAGGGTCAAGTCCAAGCGATCGACTGCGGCGCAGCCGTCAACCCGCTCGGCATCGAGGCGCAGGTGCACCCGGCCGCCGTGTTCGGGCGTTCGGCGGCGCCGTACCGGGGGATCACGCTCGCCAACGGCCGCGTCGATCAGGTCAACTTCAACGACTGCCCGCTGCTGCCCTTTGACGGAATGCCGACGATGGCGGTGCCTATCGTGCCCGGCACGGCCGCGCCGACGGGCGTGGGCGAAACGGGCAGGCCGCCGATCGCGCCGGCAGTGGCCAACGCCATCGCCACCGGCAAGCGGCTGCGCAGCCTGCCCTTCGACCTCGCGGCCTGGCGCCGTGCCAAACTTCGCCACCGGAAAGCACGGGAGACCGCTCCGATGCCCTTCGCCAGGCCACTTGCCATCTTCGCCGCCGCGACCCTGCTCGCGCTGGCCACCACCGCCGAAGCGCGCACCCGCGAGGAGTGCGAGCGCGACTACAAGCCGCAGGTCGGCCAGGCCGGCAAGGACGTGGTCTGGGTGCCGACGCCGGACGAACTGGTCAGCAGGATGCTGACGATGGCCAAGGTCACGGCCAAGGACTACGTGGTCGATCTCGGCGCCGGCGACGGCAAGATCGCGATTGCCGCCGGCAAGCAGTTCGGCGCCACCGCGCTCGGCATCGAATACAACCCCGACATGGCCAAGCTGGCCCAGTGCCTGGTGCAGGCCGCCGGCGTCGGCGACAAGGTGAGGATCATCCAGGGCGACATCTTCAAGGAAGACTTCAGCAAGGCGACGGTGGTCACCATGTACCTGCTGCCGGAGCTGAACATGCGCCTGCGGCCGACGATCCTGGCGATGAAGCCGGGCACGCGCGTGACATCGCACCAGTTCAACATGGGCGACTGGGAAGCCGACGAGACGGTGGAAATCGAGTACCGCAGCGCCTATCTGTGGATCGTGCCGGCCAAGGTCGACGGCAACTGGACCTTCCGTGACGAAGGCGGCAGGGCCACCTTCACCGCCACGCTGACGCAGCAGTTCCAGAAGGTCCGGGGCGACGCCGCCATGGGCGGCAACCGCAACCCGGTGGTCGGCGCCACGCTGCGCGGCGAGGAGATCAAGTTCGCATTCAACGACGACAAGGGCCAGACGCGCACGCTCACCGGCACCGTGCGCGGCAACGAGATCAACGGCATGCTGCGCGGCCCCGGCAACGCCGAAGTCAGGGTCACCGGCCGGCGCGGCTAGCGCAGTTCCCGCAGCCCGGAGCCCCGCCCAAGGCGGGGCTTTTTCTTGATCGAAGAGGACCCCCCGCGATGAATGCCACCACGACCTCCCCCGCCGCCGGCACGCTGGACGCGCCGAAGCCGGCGCTGTCGGTCTTTGACGCCGTGATGATCATCACCGGCATCGTGATCGGCGGCGGGATCTTCTCGATGCCGCCGCTGGTGGCCGGCATCACCGGCTCGGTGCAGTGGATGCTGGTGGCCTGGGTCGCCGGTGGCGTGCTGTCGCTGATCGGCGCGCTGGTGTACGCCGAACTGGCCACCACCTATCCGAGCGCGGGCGGCGACTATCACTTCCTTTCCCGCGCCTACGGCCGCGACCTGTCGTTCTTCTTTGCCTGGGCCCGAGTCACGGTAATCACCACCGGCGCCATCGCCATGCTGGCCTTCATCTTCGGCGACTACATGAGCCGCGTGCTGCCGCTTGGCGCGTATTCGTCGCCGATCTACGCGGTGCTGACCGTGATGGCGCTGACGGCCGTGAACATTGCCGGACTGCGCGAGTCGTCGCGCACGCAGAACGTGATGACGATCCTGCTGATCGCCGGCCTGGCGCTGCTGGCCGTCGCCGGCGCGCTTGCTTTCTTCGGCGGCCGCGCGCCGACCCCCGCCGCCGGGCCCGCGGCAGGCGGACTGCCGGCGGCCTTCGGCCTGGCGATGGTGTTCGTGCTGCTCACCTTCGGCGGCTGGAACGAGGCCGCGTACATCTCGGCCGAGGTCAAGGGCGGCAACCGCGCGATCATGAAGGCGCTGATCCTTGCGCTGCTGCTGATCACCGCGGTCTACCTGCTGGCGGTGCTGGCGATGCTCCACGGCCTGGGCTTCGCCGGGCTGGCGAAGAGCCAGGCCGTCGGCGCCGACGTGATGGCTGCCGGCTTCGGCCCGGTGGGCGGCGTGCTGATCGGCCTCGTGGTGGCGCTGACCACGTTGACCTCGATCAACGCGACGATGCTCGTCGGCGCGCGCACCAACTACTCGCTCGGCCGCGACTGGCCGATCGTCGCCTTCATGAGTCGCTGGGACGGCACGCGCGACGCGCCCGTGCGCGCCTTCGTCGTGCAGGGCGCCATCGCGCTGGCGCTGATCGGGCTGGGCACGGTCGAGAAGGCCGGCGTGCAGACGATGGTCGAGTTCACCGCGCCGGTGTTCTGGTTCTTCTTCCTGCTCACCGGCATCGCGCTGTTCGTGCTGCGGTTCCGCGACCCGGCGCGGCCACGGCCGTTCAAGGTGCCGGGCTACCCGGTGCTGCCGCTGGTGTTCGTCGGCACCTGCGGCTACCTGCTGTATTCGAGCCTGACCTACGCCCAGTCGAAGAATGCGCTTCACTGGGGCGCTTACCTGATGGCGGTCGGCCTGGTCGCCTGGCTGATCGCCCGCATCGCAAGGCGCGGCTGAGCCCCGCTCCGCTCGTGCCAAACTTCACCGTCAGCATTTGCCGAAGGGAGCACTGAACCGATGCAAGTCGCCCATGCGCTGGCCGTCGTTGCGGCCGCCTCTTTCCTGGCCCTCTCGTCGCCGGCCGAGGCCCGCACCCGCGCCGAATGCGAGCGCGACTACAAGCCGCAGGTCGGCCAGGCCGGCAAGGACGTGATCTGGGTGCCGACGCCGGACAACCTGGTCACGCGGATGCTGACGATGGCCAAGGTCACGGCCAAGGACTACGTGGTCGACCTCGGCGCCGGCGACGGCAAGATCGCGATTGCCGCCGGCAAGCAGTTCGGCGCCACCGCGCTAGGCATCGAATACAACCCGGATATGGCCAAGCTGGCCCAGTGCCTGGTTCAGGCCGAGGGCGCCTCGGCCAGGGTGAAGATCGTCCAGGGCGACATCTTCAAGGAAGACTTCAGCAAGGCGACGGTGGTCACGATGTACCTGCTGCCGGAACTGAACCTGTGCGTGCGCCATCGGCTGCTGGCGATGAAGCCGGGCACCCGGGTGACGTCGCACGCCTTCACCATGGGCGACTGGGATTCCGACGAGCGGGCCGAGATCGAGTACCGCAGCGCCTACCTGTGGATCGTGCCGGCGCGGGTCGGCGGCAACTGGACGCTGCGCGACGCCGCCGGCACCACGGACCTCACGCTGGCGCTGACCCAGAGTTACCAGAAGGTCGGCGGCGAAGTGACCGTCGGCGGCAGGAAGCAGCCACTGATGGCGCCCTCGTTGCAGGGCGACAGCCTGCGTTTCTCGTTCGCCGACGCCAAGGGCGTGACGCGGAACTTCACCGGCACCGTGCGCGGCACGGCGATTTCGGGCACGGTGCGCGCCCCCGGCAGCGTCGACGTCGAGGTCAGCGGCAACGCGCAGGGGCCGCTGGCGCCGGCGCCCTGGGCCGAGATGGCCAGCGGCTGCGACCGCTTCTACGGCAAGCAGTAAGACGGCGATCGCCTGGCGCCGTTGAAGTCCTCGGCGGCCGATGCCCGAACCCTCAGCGGTTGTCGGCATCCTGCTTGCCGCCGGCCGCGGCCGCCGCTTCGATCCGACCGGCGCCAGGCTCAAGCTGCTCGAATCCACGCCCGCCGGCCCGCTGGCCGGCGTGCCGCTGGCCGCAGCGGCGCTACGCAATCTGCGGGCGGCGATCGAGGACGTGATCGCCGTGGTCCGCCCCGCCGACGATGACCGACAGCAACAGCTGCACGCGCTGCTCGCGGCGGAAGGCGCCAATCTCGTGGTGTGCTCCGAGGCCGACGCCGGCATCGGTCATTCGCTCGCCTGCGGCGTCCGCGCCCGTGCGGACGCCGGCGGCTGGGTGATCGCGCTGGCCGACATGCCGGCGCTGCGGCCGGCGACGATCGCCGCCGTGCGCGAGGCGATCGCTGCCGGCCACGCGACGGCGGCACCCACCCACCAAGGCCAGCGCGGACATCCCGTGGGCTTCGGCCGCGCCTGCGGGGCGGAACTGCTCGCGCTCGCCGGCGACGCCGGCGCCCGCAGCGTGCTGGCCAGGCACGCGCCGCGACTGATCGAGGTCGACGACCCGGGCTGCCTGCTCGACATTGATTGAAACAGGCCCGCCAGCGTTACAGTTCTGTTCTCCGGCCGCCGGTGGCGCCGGCTCGATCCGAACGGTCTCCAGCGGAGGGCGCCATGCTGATGTCCGCCGAGGCGTACCGCGATTCGCTGCGACGGGTGAAGCCCGTCGTCTATGTCGACGGCGAGCGCGTCGGTTCGGTGGCCGATGCGCCGCAACTGGCGCCCGGCGTCGCCGCGGTCGCCCGGACCTACGAACTGGCGCTGGCCGCCGACCTCGCGCCGGTGATGCAGGCGCAGCGCAGCGGCGCGCCGCCGGTGAGCCGGATGCTCGCGCTGACGCACGACACGGCCGACCTGCTGAACAAGCTCGAAGCCGTGCGCCGCGTCTGCCAGGAGACCGGCTGCGCGCAGCGCTACCTCGGCGGCGATGCGCTCAATGCGCTGCACTTCGCCACGCACCGGGCCGACGCCGAACTCGGCACCGAATATCACGCGCGGTTCGCGCACTACCTCGAGCACGTCTTCGGCAACGACCTCGCGCTCGGCGTCGCGATGACCGACGCCAAGGGCGACCGTTCGCTGCGTCCGAGCCGGCAGCCGAACCCCGACAGCCACGTGCACATCGTCGGGCGCAACGCGCGCGGCATCGTGATCTCCGGCGTCAAGGCGATCGTCACCGGCGCGCCGTACATGCACGAGCTGCTGGTGCTGCCCGGCCGCGCGATGACCGGGGACGACGCCGCCTTCGCGGTGGCCTGCGCGGTGCCGATCGACGCGCCGGGCCTCACCATCGTCGCCCGTCCCGCCGGACGGCCCGGGGAGGCGGCGGCCAGGTTCAGCGGCAGGTTCGGCCAGTCCACCGGCGTGTGCCTGTTCGACCGCGTCGAGGTGCCGTGGGCGCGGGTGTTCCTCGCCGGCGAATGGGCGCAGGCCGCGCCGCTCGTCTACCACTACACGGCGCAGCACCGGCACACCTGCATCGGCGCCCGCGCAGGCTTCGGCGACCTGCTGATCGGCGCCGGCGCGCTCGCCATCGAGGCTAACGGGCTCGACCTCGACCGCAACTACAACCTGCGCGACGCGATGGTCGAGCTGATCAAGATCGTCGAGGGCTTCTTCGCCTGCGGCGTGGCGGCCTCGGTCTACGGCGAGGCGACCGCCGCCGGCAACATGGCGCCGGAGCCGGTGTTCGCCAACATCGGCAAGCTGCTGCTGGCCACACAGATCTACGACATGCACCGGCTGGCGCATCATGTCTCCGGCGGGCTCGTCGTCGCCCTGCCCGGCCCCGACGAGGACCACAACCCGGCCACCGCCGGCCGGCTGTCCGAGGTGCTGACGGCGCGCAGCGACATCCCGTACGGGAAGCGCATCGAGGTGGCGCGCTTCCTCGAGGACCTGACCGCGTCGTACCAGGCCGGCTGGTACTCGGTGATCAGCCTGCACGGTGGCGGCTCGCCCGACGCGATGAAGACGGAGATCTACCGCCACTACCCGATCGGCAGCAAGGTCGACCTCGTCGAGCGCCTGCTCGACCGCGGCGTGCTGGCCGAGGCCACGCGCGCGATCACGCGCAACCGCCAGCCCGGCCGCTGCTGCGTGGCCGGCTGCCAGATGACGCCGCTGCCGTCGGCGATCGCCGTGCCGCTGCCGGCGCCACCCGCCTGCGGGCCCGCGGAGCACAATCAGGCGGTTTCCACCTTCGGATCCCCGGCCCGATGACGCTGCGCATTTCCCGCGATCACTCGCTGCTGCTGGTGATCGACATCCAGGCCCGGCTGGCGCCGCACATCGACGGCCACGAACGGCTGATCCGGCTGACCGACGTGCTGCTCGACGCCGCCGCGCTGTTCGGCATCCCCAAGGTGCTGACCGAGCACTGCCCGCAGCAGATCGGCCCGGTGATCGAGCCGATGCGCAGCCGCTTCGCCGCCGGCGAGATCTTCGAGAAGACCGCGTTCGGCGCCACCGACCATCCGCAGTTCGTCCAGGTGCTGCGCGAGCGCGGACGGCGGCAGGTGATCGTCACCGGCATGGAGGCACACGTGTGCGTGCTGCAGGCCGCGCTCGGGCTGCGCGAACTCGGCT
>Ga0114939_10003903_pt1 | contig 10117 bp, 7 predicted proteins | sample AshMeaCrysSpring_FD_87196 | JGI IMG/M metagenome (GOLD analysis project Ga0114939, IMG submission 87196) | Groundwater microbial communities from Big Spring, Nevada to study Microbial Dark Matter (Phase II) - Ash Meadows Crystal Spring | ecosystem: Environmental > Aquatic > Deep subsurface >... | reverse complement strand
CGCTGTATAAGACACAACTTGGTATTAAAATGAAATCTAAAATTACTTGACTGAATTTAATATTAATTTCTTCGGAGTTATTTGCTAAGGTTATTTAAAAAAAAACAATTTCTGCGGTTTTATCTTGAGGATTTGGTATTTTTCTATTCTGGCTTGTTCTTAATAGAATCGAGGTTAGTGGTGAACAAGTATTTTTTAAAAAATTTTATTAAAATGGCTAAGTTTATTGACTTAATTTTGCTAACGAAAGTCGAAAAAAAAGCTTTTATATGTATTTTTTTAATTTCTGTACTATTTTGCTTTTCTCTGATTCAAGCCAATGCCTTGTATATAGATGATATTAGAAGAGTTTTAGAGGATGCTCCCGGTTGGGAAAATGATGGCAGACCGCTCGCAAGTCTTGCAAGTATTGCTATTGAGCTAGGAAAGCCCCTAACAGATATTTCACCATTGCCTCAAATCCTTTGTTTAGCTCTCTACTCCCTTAGCTCAGTCTACTTAGGAAAGGTGTTTGGAGTTAATAATCTAGTTTTTTTGAGTTTGAGTGGTATTGCGTTTGTTCTAAATCCATTTAATCTTGAAAGTTTTTCATATGTTTTTGATTCTTTCACTATGGGGCTTGCAGTACTTAGCTCGACCGCTGCATTTTTTATTACCAGTATAAGTATAGAACAAAACCTATCAAGGCTCCAGAAAATTTTTGTTTTTTTCTTGAGTTTATTATTTTTACTTTCAGCGCTTTGTCTTTATCAGCCAGCAACTTCTATTTACATAGCAGCCTTTACTTTTTATTCATTGCTGAAGCTGATTAGGGATGCAAACATCAAAGAATCTGTTAACCAATTTCTACTGTATCTAACCATTTTATTGTTTTCCTTAATAGCTTATACTCCGATTAAAAATGTTTATGTCAAAGAAGGATATGCACTAAGAAGTTCAAAAATTTCTCCTGTTTTGACTCTGCCACAAACATTTATAAGAAATTTATTTCATTCATTAAAGAATATACGTGAATCGCTAGGTCATGGGACGTTATCACTGCTAATATCCATATTGTTTATCATCGTAGTTTCAAGTTTATTATTATTAATCTTTAAAAGATTTAGCGGCAATAATAATTTAAATTTCACCAGGTTGGTTTTTATACTTATTTTTAGTCTATTTTATTTTTTTTGCTTAATAATTTCTTTTTATGGTTTGAGTTTAGTTCTTATTAATCCACCTTTTTGGGCAGTCAGAACTTTTATGGGGTTTAGTGCAGTAGTCGGAATTTTTTGCTTCTACTTATCTTATATTTTTTATAATTATTGGTTTCTCAGATATTTCCTAATATTTTTTCTGTGCTTATTATGTCTCTCGTTTGCCAATGTAAGCTTAACTTTTGGAAATGCACTTTATGCTCAGAGTACTTATGAAGAGATAATTGCTACGGTATTACTTTCCGATTTAGAAGAGGGGATCTCAAAATTATCTAATATTCCTGAAAATCCCAAAATTGCTGTTTCTGGTAAATTAGAACCTAGTCCTTTAACTTCTATATCATTCTCCAAGTATCCAATTTTAAAAAAAATTACGACATCTTATTTTACACCAACACCAAACTGGTTTCATAGCTTAACTAGACTTAGAAGTCTTGGATTCAGATTCAGTAATGTAGACCCTATCCCCGGAGAAGGGCAGGATCTTCCTTTTAGTTCCAAACCAATTATTAGTCGCCGAATTTATGACATATACTTGGAAAATCGTGATACTTTTGTAATCTTATTTAAGAACAATAATTATTAAAAAATTAGGATTTACAAGTTTACGATCTTGTAGTGTAGGAGTGTTGATGAAGCTATCGAAATTTAGAAAATTATTATTTATAAGCTTGTTTTTTTTAATATTTATAACTAGTATTAATTTAAAATCTACTTTCAACAAATCTACAAGATTATGTACGGATGCTGATTGACTGACAAATCTTCTATTTGTAGGCTGGGGAGCCACTGCGTTGCGGAGGTTTCCTCCGTTGTAGCAAGTGGTGTTTGAAGTTATGAAACCTAGCAATATCCAGCTTTTGTTGGGTTTCGTTATCACTCAACCCAACCTACCAATTTTCAAATTTTTCAGGACTTTTGTCAGTCAACCAGCAATAAACCTCAGTATATTCGTGAATTACCATTTTTAGACAAACAACAACAAACCGATATCGACCGACTTTATCAACAAAGATTGCGATCGCTGCAAGCAATAGATGAGAGTTTGCTTAGTCTTTATAATACGCTCAAAACTACTAATCAATTAGATAACACTTATCTACCTCTGCCTTCGTGCGCTAGTTAGTCCCCCAAGAATAGCTTTAGGGCACCACAATCAATTGTCTTATGCTCATTAGATAACTTTTACTTATCACCATAAGTACAAGAGAGCCAAACTAAGGATGACACCTAATCATCGTCATCGTCATCATCGTCTTCTACTTCTCCACCTTGTTGATTGCCTCCATCTTCTTGCTCTTGTTCTTCTCCTTGTCCCCCAAATTGACAGCTAGTTAATCCAACAGCACTAACTAGCAAAGCAAAAGAACCAAAGGCAATCGCGATCGCTTTTTTCCAATTCCAGCTTTTTATCGACATACATTTCCTAAAAACGTCTGTTAATTCTCAGCTTTTAAAAGCATACGATAAAAAGTTAAAAAAGCTGGAAAACTATTTTTGTTTCCAGCTTTATGTGAATTGAATAACAAAATGATAACGGAAAAATTGTTTAGTACAGACCGAGCCAATGCAAAATACCTTGTCCTGTGGTTAGCTCGATGATTACCGCAGCTAGGAAGCCGATCATAGCAAGACGACCATTCCAAATTTCTGCACTTGGGTTAGAACCAAACTGGAACTTGGTCGCAAACTCTCCATATTTGCGATCGGCTTGTTGAGAATAATAATCGGTGTTAGAGGTAGGCTCCATGTTGACTATCCCTTAGCTTTAAAATACTTTACATTACTTAATATAATACAATTTTTTTTCTGGGAGTCTCTATCGATAGATAGAAATAGAAAGAGCAGTGACGTACTCCTCTTGCGAACAACTCTCTTACAAATCGGCAATAAGTCTTGCTTTTCTAAGTAAAAATTGTAAAACAGTCTCTTCTCTAGAAATAATATCTGCCCTGCCTTCCATACCTAATTGAACGAGACATTTTTTCTGACCTTGACTTAAAGAGAGACTTTCTGGCTTTATAGTCACCGCATAGAAGTCGTTGCTGGCGTTGGTACTCTGGCTGGAAGGATTTGCCGAACTAGGGTTATTTTGAGAGGAAATAACATCTGGAGAAATATTAGTGACCGAACCTTTGAGAGTACCGTAATCTGGATAAGGACAGGCAGATACTCTCATCTGTGCTGGTTGTTCTGTCTTGACTTTGCTAATATCTTGAGCAGCGACTAAAGCCTCGATCGCCAGTCCAGTTTGACTGGGGGCAATCTGAGCGATTTTATCTCCCATTTTGACCGTCTGACCGGAGTTGCGCAGGTTGAGTTGAAAAAGGATGCCATCGGCAGGTGCAGCGATCGCAGTTTGCGCAATTTCTTTTTCTACTTGTTGGAGTTCGCTGTTATCTGACTCTATTTGCTTTTCAATTTCGATGCGTTGCTGGATCAACGCTTCCTTATCGCGTTGTAAGCTAGCCAGGGTAGCTGTACCAGTGGCTCGTTCTCTAGCAATATTTTCTCGGGCGATCGCTACTTCGGCATCAATGGGATTGAGTGCCGCTCGTGTATTTTCCAGTCTAGCTCTAGCAGCTTCTACCGCCTGACGTTGCCTTTCTATGCCTTTTTGATGGCGTTCGACCGTGGCTTGTTGCGCTGCCACTGCTTCTTGTTGTTGAACGACTGCTAGTTGAGCTTCTTCCAATTGATTTTGAGAAAGAGCGCCAGAAGCTGCGATAGTTTGATATCTAGCCTGTCGAGACTTGGCTGAGTCTAAAGCTGCTTGAGTCGATTTTAAGTTTGCTCGTGCCGATTGCCAATCTGCCTCTGCTTGGTGCAATTCTTCTTGAGCTACTCTTAAGTTAGCGGATGCTTCTTCGACTTGAGCAGTAGTAGTGATTTTTCTATCCTGATATTCCCGACGAGTGCGACTCAATTCTTGCTCAGAAATAGCAACAGCAAGATTTATTCGGTCAGTTTCTGCTAAAATCTGCCTTTTTTGAGCTTCGATCTGAGCGTTAATTTGCAATAGTTGTAATTTTGCCTGCTGTATATTGCTTTGCAATTGGCTTTTTCGGGTTTGGAAGCGAGAATCATTGAGGATGGCAACGATATCTCCCTTACGGACAGTTTGATTTTCTTGAGCGCGGATATCGACGACCACACCTTCGGTTTGCGCTTCTATTACCCGCAATTCTCCAGAGGGACGGACTTTTGCCTGTGCTTGGACAGTAACATGATAAGGAGTAAAAGCTGCTAAGGCGATCGCGATTGCTACAGAACCAACGATAAATAATCCGCCCAGATTAGTCCAACGACTAATCGGCGGTAGCAACTCGTTGGCTTGAACTGATGGTAGAGAATGATGCTGAAAGCGAACAATATGGATTGGCTGTTGCTTGGGAAACGGAACTAAAGATGATGATTGTGGTTGATTTTGTTTCTCTATTGGTTCGGAGTCTGGCTGTTTTGGCACAGTCTTTGACTGGGGTTGACTGACTGACATGGGTGAGTTTCTAGGTACTCGTACAGCCAAATATTCCCGAATCACGTACTTCATCACCATCGGTTCGAGAGTGAAGAATTGTTTTCCTTCTTCAATAGTGATTTCTATCAGCGATCGCCTGAACAGAGATTCTAAAGCTATTGTTAGTTCTGAAGCATGTACTTTTGTGGTAAGAGCTTCTTGCAAGTGTTCGCGGGAAATTGCTTGGCGATGATTAGCAATAATTTGCATAATTTGGCACTCTAATGCCGATAAACGCTGAAATTGCCGATCTAGTACTTGTTTAGAAGTTTCATGGACAATAACTCCCAGCTCGGTTTTCTGACTGAAAAAGGCAGCAACACTTCTTCCAAAAACATTTTTAATTGTCGTTGCTACTAATTTGAGTTCTTTAGGATTGCCTCGATAAAGTGTAATTAGTTTTTCCCAGAGATGTTCTTCTAACAAACCTTGCTCTTGCAGAATTGCCCGTGCTGATTCCCCCAAACCCTTCAGTTGCAAGCAGTGAAAGCAGTCTCCTACTAAGAAGTCAATTTCATAGGGTTTTTCAGAACTGTTAATTATCAAGCAGCTTTGATGAGGTACTTCTGCGATCGTTGTCAGCAGTTTCTTATAGTTGTCATATTCTTTTTCCTCTTTCATAACTAGCTGCCAATCATCTAAGATGAGCAGACAACGAAAAGCTCTTAAATATTTAATTAACTGGGCAATGCTACTGTAGATATTTTCTGGTAAATTATACTCTTGCCCGTTGGCAAAAAATTGGAGTAGTTCCGCCAGAAGTCCCTCGAATGGTGGAGCATAGCGCAAACTTCTCCAAATTACAAGATCGAACTCGTGGTGAATATCTTGGACTACCTTGGCAGCTAAAGTAGTTTTACCGATACCAACCATGCCAACAATAACTACTAATCGGCATCGCTCCTTTTGAATCCATTGTTTGAGAAGGTTTTGTTCCCCTAAACGCCCATAAATGACTGATAGATCCGGTACTGAATAATAATCTTGACGTTTAGATAACGGTAGCTTTTGCTTGTATCCTGCTGCTTCTAGCCAATTGGGTATATCTGTGTAGCTGTTAACTTCCCTGAGTTCTTCCCCGAGCCTACTCTCGATACATCGATGTAATTTCCAAGATAGGTTAACTATCAATCCTTGTGGTTTGTCAGGGAATTGACGAGCTATTTCTGAGAGACTATAACCACAGAGTAATCCCCGCAAAATAGCTTTCTCTAAGGATGTCAGTTTTTTTTGACCGGACAGATACTCTTTAGTAGAGGCAATAGCGGTATAGAGTTTTTGTAAATCCCATAGATTACAAGCTTCCAGGAAAAGTTTGTCTTCAAGTATCATAAATAGTTAATTTTTCAAGGCATCAAAAATTTTAAGTGTTCTCCTTCCTGGTAACTTAAATCTTCTAAAGAACCTTGGAGTTTTAACTCACCTTGCTCCAGCATGACAATCCAATCTGCTCGCTGAATGACTCTCGGACGATGACTGATCATAATCGTGGTTTTGCCTTGCCTTTGCTGTAGTAGGTTGTTGAGTACTTCTGTTTCGCTGACGGGGTCGAGAGACGCAGTAGATTCATCTAAAATAAGTACGGGTGGATCGTTGACAATTGCCCTGGCGATCGCGATTTTTTGCTTTTGTCCGCCAGAAAGATTGGAACCAAATTCCCCTAAAATAGTTTGATATTTTTCTGGAAGTTTACTGATAAATTCGTCAGCACCAGTAATCTGGCAAGCTTCGACAATGTTTTCAAAGCTCGCTAAGGGATTGCTCAAGCGGAAATTTTCGATAATCGAACGACTCCAAAAGTGAGCTTCTTGGGGAATCAATACTACTTGTTGGCGCAGAGCATCTAGGGAGAGGTCTTGTAAATTATAAATGCCTATGCGTATATTGCCCGACTGGAGTGGATATAAACCTGCGAGCAGTTTGGCTAGAGTACTTTTCCCACAGCCAGATTTACCGATCAGAGCGATCGTTTGACCGCCAGGGATAATCAGGCTAAAGTCTTGCAAAAGAGCAATTCTACCAGCGTAATGAAAGTTGAGGTTAGTGCAAGTTATATCGGCATTGCAGGGAATATTGGCATAGGGTTTTTTAGAATCATCTTCAGTTTCTGGGGTAGCATCGATGACTTCGGTAAGCCGCTCGGCAGCAGTGTTGGCACGCACTAATTCATCGATAAAGCTTACTATGGTAATAATTAAAATATTGATGTTGCGATTCATCGTATAAAGTGCCAAAAGCTGACCGGTAGTTAATCGATCGTCAATTACCAAGGTACTGCCAAACCAAAGTAAGACAACGCTTCCGAGTTTTTCAATTAATCTGGAGAAAGTGTTGTTGACTATACCAATCTGAACGGTGTTGAAGGCAACTTTCGCAAGACGACCGAAGCGTAGCTGAAATTCATCCCAAAATTGAGGAGCTGCTGTAATAGTTTTAAGAGTGAGTGCACCTTTAAAAGTTTCTACCAAAATGCCCTGCTCTTCTGCTTCTTTAGCTAAAACATTGCGGGTTTTTTGTTGTAAAGTAGGCAGAAAAATAACTGTAGATAAAGTCATCAACAGGGTAAGAAGCAAAGCCACAAGAGCGAGTATCGGGCTGTAAACGATCATGACACTCAAAGATACCGAGGCGACAAAAAATTGGCTGGGTAAATTGACCAGAACTTGAGAAACTAACTGGTTAATGGCTTGAATATCTCGCAGTCTGCTGGTAACTTCACCGCTACGGCGCGATTCATAGTAACCCAAAGGCAGTCGTAGAATTTGTCGCCCAAAGTCAAGAATAAGTCCTAATTCCAGACGTTGGGCAAAGTTAGCAATCAGGTTAGACTGAACCAGGTCAAGACTACTACTGACTAGGTTCATAATAATGATAGCGATCGCTACCTTGATAAGTAACTGACTATCCCCTCTCAGCAATACATCATCGGTAAGAATTTGCAGCAAAAAAGGGGAAGTCAAAGAAATAAAACCTACAACTAAATTGAGCAGTAAAATTTGGGCAATGAGATGGCGATATTGCTGAATGCGATGTAGCAAGCGACCTAAGCCACCAATTTTCTCTTTTTCGTCAGATTGGGCAAAAAAGCGAACTGGATCGGGTTCGAGGATGAGCAGGACTCCATCTGTCCATGCGTCCATCAACCACTTTGTGTCCAGATACCTGATGCCGACAGCAGGATCGGCTACAATATATTTTTTGCCACGTTTACCATACAAAACCACCCAATGATTGCCTTTCCAATGGATGATGGCTGGTAATGGTATCGATCTTTGGTTAACAACTCCTAGAGTGACTTTGACACCTCTAACATTCAAACCAAGTGTTTCTGCTCCTTCCTTTAATCCCAATAAAGTAGTTCCAGTTCTGCCAGTTCCAATAGCTTCTCGGATGCTATTGATGGTGAACAGACGACCATAATGTTTCGCAATGGTAGCCAAACAAGCAGCCCCGCAGTCTTCTTCGCCGTGCTGTAGAACAATTTGGTATTTCATCTAAACTACGGTCATAACAAAAGTCAGAAAAAGAATTAAGCACTTATTGCCGCTGAATATGCTTTTATTTCTGGTTTATTTGCCTTTATACGCAACTGCTTATCCTTGGTCGACATATCTTGTTTTTGCTTCTGTAGCTCAGTTAAACGCAGTTGACTCCAGTTTGCCAAAACCGAGTTTCCCAGACGATTGGCTAAGCGATCGAGTCGCTTCACCGCAGAAATAGCTAATGGATCGGCTCGCAGACAGGCTAGGTAACAATCGCAAGCCATTTCTAGTTCAGATAAAGACTCGTAGCATTGACCAGTCATAAACCAAGCAACCGCAGTTCCAGGAGGACCGAGACGAGTTGCCGAGCGATACGCCGCGATCGCCTCCTCAATTTTGCCTTGCCGGATCAGAACTTCACCTAACTCAAGACGATATCTCGGATCTAAAGGCTCTCTCTCAATAACCCGTCTGGCTCGCTCAAGAGCGAGATCTAAGTTACGCAACCAAAGAGCTTCCTTGGTTCGGCTCTCTAAAATAATGTTTTGGTTTTCATTAGCAATAATCTGCTGCTCCTCGTCGGTACAATTCAGACTTTCTGCATAGGATTGGCAAAGTTCCATCTCTTGGACTACTGTGTCTCGATTCCTATGTAGTAGAGGAACAAAAACAACGGCACGATAATAAATGCTCATCAACAGTCCATAACTAAAATCATCAAGAAAAGGTTTAATTGCCTGAATTTCTTGAGTAAGAATCGAACGCCATAATTCTGCTTTTGCCAAATTTCTGAAAGTCTTGGCATACTCGACTACTAATTGGAGAGCAGCAGCAATCTTTACCTTCCCACCAGATGGTGCATTAGTAGCAATGATTTCAAACTTGTCTAGGTTGTAGGGCAGTAGATAATCAATATGTAAAATCAAATTAGACATAGCGCGACAGAAAGCCAGTTCAGCCAAGACCGGATCGCTAGCTATCTCTGCCGCTGACATCTCTGGCACGTACTCTAGAACAGCTCGATGTAAGCATAAACTGCCTAAAAGACGTATCAATTGGAGTTGGATGGTAGGCTGAAGCTCCCGATAATGTGTTAAGTAGTCACAGAGTTTCTGCCATCGTTCAGTCCTTAACTGTTCGGGAAGTTCTAGCGGGTTATCAATTTGGTATTGGCTCATACCAGTTTCTCGAATTAGAGATTCTCGAAAGGAGGTGGGAAGGCAAACCTGTACTTGATAAGATGCAGCTCGTTCGGCGATCAAATGACGAAAACTAAACTCTATTTTATAAACATGGGGCGAGCTTCCCTGGCAAGGACCTAAATCTAAATAGGGTCGATTTAACCAAGCTATAGGTGAACTGTCAATCGCAAACATCAACTTCTCTCTTTATTGTTGCTAAGAAAACCATAGAAAAGGTGCGGCGTGGACGAGTTGGCATTTTTCCATCAGCAAGTAGGTTGAAGTTTATTCACAATCTTTCTTACTGGGGAGTTATTCCTCCCACGCCGCACTAGATTTTTAATTGCCGAGAACTACAATGGTATGAGGTATGATTGTCACCATTGCAGAAATAGCCAAAAAGTAGTCACGATCGCTATAGTGACCACTTAACTTTAGCCAAACCTCCTGCAATTGTTTCCATAGCTTCAAATGACAGTTCAGTAATTTCTGCTGTCTTTTCTGGTTTTTGGTTTTGTTCGACCTTATTTAGGTTTTTGTTGTTGTCTTCATTTTGCCAAGGGCGATTGATATCGAAGTTTGACATGGTTTTTCTCCTTAAGTTAGAGTAAATCAAAACGCCTAAAACCGATTGATAGTTTCAGGTTGGGCGTTGCCTAGCTAGGGAATGATTGAGAGTGCTCTAAGGAAATTTTGCTGCTCTCAATCGCTCCTCTGCTAGGTAACTGCATTCACAAT
>Ga0114939_10003902_pt1 | contig 10118 bp, 10 predicted proteins | sample AshMeaCrysSpring_FD_87196 | JGI IMG/M metagenome (GOLD analysis project Ga0114939, IMG submission 87196) | Groundwater microbial communities from Big Spring, Nevada to study Microbial Dark Matter (Phase II) - Ash Meadows Crystal Spring | ecosystem: Environmental > Aquatic > Deep subsurface >... | reverse complement strand
TTGGGGCAAGCGGGAGAAGCGCTATCGTATTCGGCAAAGGTCATGAACAGCCGGACCCGCCGGTTGCAGACTTGGCACTTGTAATCATAGAATGGCATAGGGTCGCTCTTCAATCTCTCAACTTTGGGCGAAATAATTGTTACAATTAGCCATTATAAAACGGCAACGGACGCCCCGGCAAGCGATTTTTTATAACGATGATGGGGCGTCATCATAAGCGGGGTATATGCGGATGAGCCATGAAATATATGAGTGCCCTGATTCACCTTTATTGCTGGTCATTTCAGGGCCTTCCGGAGTGGGCAAGGACACTATCGCGCGCGGCTTGTTGGAGCGTCGGCCAGAAAGCTTTCATTTTGTCGTTACGGCGACAACACGACCGCCTCGTGAGAATGAGGTCAACGGCCGGGACTACATTTTTGTTTCGCACGATGAGTTTGCCCGGATGATCGAAGCAGATGAACTATTGGAGTATGCCATCGTCTATAACGATTACAAGGGCATTCCCAAGCAACAGATTCGAGATGCGATCGCCAGTGGTAAGGATGTCCTGTTGCGGGTCGATGTCCAGGGAGCGGCTACAGTCCACCGGCTTGTGCCGGGGGCAATTCTGGTTTTCCTGACCACTGAAACCGAAGATGGGATGGTCCGGCGATTGATTCAGCGCAAATCGGACTCAACCGAGGGCGTGGCGTTGCGGACGGCCACGGCGCGGCAGGAGATGAAGCGTCTGGCCGAGTTTGATTATTGCGTGGTCAACCCGGAAGGGAGGCCGGAATTGGCTGTCGATAAAGTCCTCAGCATCATCGACGCCGCCCACTGCCGGGTCCTGCAGGAACCCGTCCAACTATAAAGCAATCATCACGATTTTTTAAACGCCTTGGGCTTAAACCATTTTTATTTTTCCTCCCATTGGCTATAATGATCGCGATCCATGACACCGGGGTACTTCGATCGCCAACGCTGAATGGGCAATTGATTCGCTGGTAGGCAGGATCGATTTTTTTACCGGTTTCCGGATAGAGTCCGAACATTTAGTTGAGAATAGGAGAGAAGAACAATGTGGATTAAGAGATTCGTTTTGTTGTTGGTGTTTGTGTTCGCAATCGGGATGGTTGCTTGTGGTGGGACGACCACGAACGGGGAAGCCCCCGCACCCGAGGCGACTACTGAATCAACCGGCGGTGAAAGCACGTCCGGCTTGCCTGATTTGGGGGGGCGCGAAATCACCGTGGCACTAGAGAACGCCTATTTACCATTCAATTACATTGACCCGCAGACGGGCGAGCCGGCCGGCTGGGATTATGATGCGATTCGCGCCATGTGTGATCTGCTCAACTGCACGCCGGTATTCGTCGAAGCCGCCTGGGAAGGCATGATTCAAGCCGTAGCTGACGGCCAATTTGACATGGCTGCTGACGGGATCACCATCACCGAGGATCGAGCCCAAATCGTCGATTTCTCTGAGGGTTTCATTAGCATTGAACAGCGTCTTTTGGCGCGCATTGATGAAGAACGCTTCGATTCAGTTCAGGCGTTCGTTGATGATCCGAGCCTGATCATTGGCACCCAGACCGGGACGACAAATTTTGAGACCGCCTCAGAAATCTTGCCGGCTGATCGAATTCGGGCTTTCGAGCAATTCCCGTTCGCCGTGCAGGCGCTCATCACTGGTGATGTCGACGCCGTCATCATCGATGAAACAGCCGGCCAGGGTTATGTCGGCGTTAACGCCGACCAGTTAAAACTGGTTGGCGAATCTTTATCCAGCGACCAGTTAGGCTTTGCCTTTCCCAAAGGTAGCGATCTGGTAGGTCCATTCAACGCTGCTTTGGCGGAATTAAAAGCTAATGGGAAGCTAGATGAGTTAGCCCAGCAATACTTCTCTGAAGCCTTCACCATCACCTACGAGGACCTTGAGTAGTTTCTAGACCTACTCGGGCAGACAAGATCGAACATCCCGAACCGGGCCTGTCATCGTTCACCATCGTGTGCGCTGTGACCGTCCCGGTTATTTTTTATTTAGGGAGGTCGATTGTATTATAGAGGCGGACCGGGATTTAGATGACCGGCCGGGTTGCACGTTTCAAACATCCGGAGGGATCATGACAGGCGATATACAAGCTATTAAAGACGACGAAAGCCGGTTTCAATGGCGAGGGTTTCCGTGGTGGTTGGTGGCGATCATCAGCTTTCTCGTGCTGATGCTCATTCTCATTCTGACCAACGAGGATTATCGAAGAGCCTTTAATTTTATTCGCGGCGGCTTTGGCAGTCCCCAAGGATTAGGCACGGGTGGGTTGGAGAGCCTGATCGGGACGGGTATCACTGTCACCATCTACACCACCCTGGTCGCGTTCGGAATAGCCTTATTCATCGGTTTATTCGCCGGTCTCGGCCGGATCAGCAAGAACGTGGCTATCAGCAATATCGCCATCACTTATATCGAATTCATCCGTGGTGTGCCGACCCTGGTGCTGATTTTTACCGTGGCTTTTGTGATCGTACCGGCAGTCGCCGAATTGTTGGGCATACCCGGCCAACGTATCTCGAACAACTCACGCGGCATCATCGCTTTAGCAGTCATTTATGGGGCGTTCCTGGCGGAGGTTTTCCGCGCCGGAATCGAGTCAGTGCCACATGGCCAAATGGAGGCGGCGCGGTCGCTCGGTCTGAGTGGTCGTCAAGCGATGCGCCACGTGATTCTCCCGCAAGGCATTCGAAATGTTCTGCCGGCCCTGGGCAATGATTTCATCGCCATGTTGAAGGATTCCTCACTGGTTTCTGTACTGGCTGTACGTGATTTGACCCAACAAGCTCGTCTTTATGCCGGCAGCACGTTTCGGTTTCGTGAGAGTTATCTCGTTCTGACATTTCTATACCTCAGCATGACGATCGCCCTCAGCTTATTGCTGCGCTGGTATGAAAAAAGGTTAAAGCAAGATGCCAAATGACACCCCGGTTCAAAACCACGTTCTTGGGGATGACATCATTGTCATCCAAAATTTGTTCAAGCAGTTCGGTTCGGTCCTGGCGGTTTGTGACTTCAGCCTGAAGGTCCGCCGGGGGGAAGTGGTCGTCATTGTCGGACCTAGCGGCTCCGGTAAGAGCACCGTGCTGCGCTGTATCAATCACCTGGAAGTGCCGACGGATGGCGCGGTATACATAGACGGCGTTCATCTGGAGGATAAAAAGACCGATATCAATGCCGTCAGGGCTGAGGTCGGCATGGTCTTTCAGCAATTCAATCTCTTTGGTCACCTGACGGTGTTGGAAAACATCACCCTGGCTCAGCGGCTGGTACGCAAGCGCCACCGAGATGAGGCTACGAGTGTCGCCCGGACGCAACTTGAGCGAGTGGGCATTCCCGAGAAAGCCGATTCCTTTCCGAGACAACTTTCCGGAGGCCAGCAGCAACGGGTGGCCATCGCTCGCTCCTTGGCCATGAATCCCAAAATCATGCTCTTTGATGAACCAACCAGCGCTTTGGACCCGGAGATGATCAAAGAGGTGCTGGATGTCATGCTCGATCTGGCACGGGGTGGCATGACGATGGTAGTCGTCACGCACGAGATGGGATTCGCCCGATCGGCGGCTGACCGGGTTGTTTTCATGGATCAGGGCTGTGTTGTCGAATCCGCGCCACCCAAGGTGTTGTTTAACGATCCCCAGCACGATCGGACGAAGCTATTCCTAAGTAAAATCTTGAGTCATTAAATGCGCGGGGGGAGCCGACATTCTGGGAATGGAGGCTTACATGGCAGACCTATTGCACCAACCGGGATTTCTAGGCACCAGTGCCAATTGGGCGGCCGATATGACGCTGGTCGTCAGCGGCCTGGTAGCGATCCTGTTCACGATTGGAGCCGTATTGGCTGTGCGCGGGAATTATGGCGCCCATCGCGCCTTTCAGACGACGGCCGCGGTGATTAATGCGATTCTCGTATTGTGGTTGATGATCCTGCCGTTCCGTGATTTTGTTACGCCGCCGGATAATCCGGCAGGATTGCCTCTGTCCGCTATCGCGACGACCCGTATTCATGCCGCTGTCGGCGCGACAGCATTGATTTTTGGATTATTCGTCACACTCAGGGGCAACGGGCTTATGCCAAAGCCTTTGCGCTTCAGGAATTATAAAGCCTTCATGCGCGTGGCCTACGCCCTTTACATGCTGGCGACTCTGATTGGGCTATTTGTTTATATCACCTGGTTCGTGGGAAACCCCAGTCCCCCTTCGTATTAGGATCTTGGCAAAACCGATCACATTCTCACGGGAGTATTGAAGAGCGATCTAAACCAAGAATGTAGTTGCTTTTATTGCCGGGATCTGGCTGATCAGCTCACGGGCGATAATGATAACGCTGAGCGGGGTTATGATCATCTCTTCAAACCGCCCATCGAGCATCACACTCGGTTCAGCGCGCATGATGCTTTGCCGCAATAAGGCCAGTTCTTCTGTCAGGCGCGGGTTTTCCTCATCTTCGTGGTTCATGTTAGTGTCGGTTTGGTTCAAGGAGGATTTCATCAGGTAGGCGACCATTGTGGCTGAAAACCGGATCACGTTGCCAATCCCATGCCTGCATCACCTTCAGGCTGTCATAGGCCGTCAGGTCAAGTTTGAGAGGTGTTACCGATGCATACCCGTTGGCCAGAGCACCTACATCAGTTCCATCCTTCGGTACGCCTGTCGGCCGGTCGCCGCCTATCCAATAGTAATCATGACCGCGCGGATCGCGCCTTTTGTCCAACCGATCGCGATAGACTCGTAACCCCTGACCGGTGGGTAGGATTCCCTTAATGCGATCCAGTGGCTCGTTGGGGACGTTGACATTAAGAAAGATACCTTTCTCAAGCCCATGCTTGAGGACTGTGGCCACTACTCGCGCGGCGATAACGACTGCCGGACTGTAATCCAAATCGACGGCATCCATATCGCCGCCGTCGAGCGAAACGGCAACGCCGGGCACGCCCCAGATGATGCCCTCCATCACGGCTGTGACCGTGCCCGAATAGGTAACGTCATGGCCGAGGTTCGCGGCGGGATTGACGCCGGAGACGACCAAGTCGAATTTGTGCGGCAACAACCCCATCAAGCCCAGGGCCACGCAATCAGACGGCGCGCCGTCGCTGGTGAGGGCGCTGCTGCCATCCGACAAGCGAACCCGGCGGACGCGAAGTGGTCGTTTGATCGTTTTGACATGCCCGCCGCCGGACCAATCGTGGTCCGGGGCTAACACGCTGACCTCACCAAATTCACGCATTGCCTGGGCCAATGCCATCAAGCCTGGGGCGGTGACGCCATCATCGTTCGTGACCAGAATGTGCATGGGATGATCCTCTTCAGACGCCACAACAGGCGGAAGTGCCATTGAATCGATTATGCTTAGCCCTTAAGTTTACTCAACTGCTTTAAGTGACTGTCAACAGGATGTTAAGACTGGAATAATGCCGGGTTAACACGTGTTTAACGCGGCAAGCGATCGGGAGTCACCGATTTCAAACTAGCTGGAGCAGTATGAGTCGGGAAACGGGTCACCAGCTGTCGATCCCGGATAACTCAGGGGTGGGTTCTATCGAGAGGAATCCTAACCGGGCAGTGCAATTGGCGTTACAATGCTGGCCTATGGATTTATCTGTGATCATTGTTTCTTATAACACCAGGCAACTGCTCGATGATTGCCTTCATTCCGTTTTTTCGGTTAGGGCACCGTCCGGCGGCGTTGAGGTGATCGTTGTGGATAATGGATCCTCGGACGGTAGTTCCGAGATGGTGGCCGACCGATATCCCCAGGCGAAATTAATCGCCGGTCTGGAAAATCGGGGATTTTCAGCCGCCAACAACATGGGCGCGGCCGTTGCCGAGGGCGATTACCTACTCTACCTGAACTCGGATACTGTCCTGTCGATTTCGGCGCTGAGTGAGCCGCTGGCCTACCTGAAAGCTAATCCGGATGTCGGTGCTTTGACAGTCCGATTGGTCTATCCGACGGGTGAACGCGATCCGGACAATCACCGCGGGTTTCCAACCCCGTGGAATGCGTTTTGCCACTTTTCGGGCCTGAGCCGTCTTTTCCCCAATAAGCCGCGTTTCAACGGCTATTTCCGTACTTACGAGGATTTTTCGACCACACACCCTGTCCCGGTGATCGCCGGATCCTACATGATGATGCCGCACGCGCTGGATAGTCAGCTGGGTGGCTGGGATGAAACCTACTTCTTCTATGGAGAGGACATTGATTATTGCTACCGAATCCACGAGGCCGGGTACAGCATTGTTTATTATCCACACGTAGAGGTGGTTCACTATAAAGGGGCCAGTTCAGGATTGCGCAAGGAATCGGCCGACATCGCCCGCCCGCCCAAGGATACGAGAATTAAAGTCGCCCGGGAATCGGTCAGGGCGATGCGTGTGTTTTACAGCAAATTTTACGCGGAGAAATACCCGCGTATCGTGACATCTATCGTTTTGGCCGGTATCCAGTTGCGTGGTTGGTTGAGAATCGCCAAACACAAATTGACATAATCACTATTTCGCCGGCTCGAATTTAGACGGTCGGATCACAATACGGTATAATCTAAATAGAAAAGGTGGAGAGCAGACCAATGCCCACGATCACTTTCATTGGCGCTGGCAGCACCGTGTTCGCCAAAAATTTACTCGGCGACATTCTCAGCTTTCCGGAGTTAAGTCGCTCTGTTATTCGCCTGCACGACATCGACGAGCAACGTTTGCGGACATCCACGGTTGTCGCCCAACGGGTCGCAGCCGCGTTAGGCGCGCAACCGGTGATTGAGGCGACAACTGATCGCCGTCAGGCACTGAATGGCGCCGATTATGTCATCACTATGTTTCAGATCGGCGGTTACAAGCCGTCGACCGTTGTCGATTTCGAGGTTCCCAAAAAATATGGCCTGCGCCAGACCATCGCCGATACGTTAGGGATAGGCGGCATTATGCGCGGATTGCGCACAATACCGGTATTGCTCGATCTGTGCGCGGAGATGGAGTCGCTTTGCCCAGACGCGTATCTTTTAAATTATGTCAACCCAATGGCCGCCAACTGCTGGGCAATCAGCCGGGCATCGACGATCAAGACGGTTGGCCTGTGTCACAGCGTCCAGGGGACGGCCGAGCAAATAGCGCGCGATGTCGGTGTGCCGATCGAGGATATTCACTATCTTTGTGCCGGAATCAACCATGTCGCTTTTTATCTACGGTTTGAGCAAAAGACGGCTGACGGCATTAGAGATCTTTATCCCTTGATTCGCCAGGTTGTAGCCGATGGTCGAGTACCGGACTGGAACCGGGTCAGGTATGATGCCTTTATGCGCTTTGGTTACTTCCCGACCGAGTCGAGCGAGCACTTCAGCGAATATGTCCCGTGGTATATCAAGCGCGACCGGCCTGATTTGATTGCCCGCTTTAACATTCTGCTTGATGAATATATTACCCGGTGCGAGAACCAGATCACGGCTTGGGAGATGATTAGGGGATTTTTGGAATCGGATGAGACTTCATTGGCTGTTGAACGCACCCATGAATATGGCGCCTATATCATCCATAGCCTGGAAACAGGCCAGCCGCGCGTCATTTACGGCAATGTCGCCAATCATTGCCTGATCGATAATTTGCCGATAGGGGCTTGTGTTGAGGTGCCGTGTTTGGTAGATAAAAACGGCATTCAACCTACGCGAGTAGGGGCATTGCCGCCACAATTAGCCGCCTTAATGCTAACGAATATTAATGTTCAGTCCCTGACGGTTGAAGCGGCGTTGACCGGCAAACGGGATCACATCTATCAGGCCGCTTTATTGGATCCGCATACGGCCGCTGAATTGGACCCGGATCAGATCTATGATCTGGTTGACGACTTGATCGAGGCACATGGGGATTGGTTGCCGCCATATCCGGCACACGAGACACGCTACCGGTCTGACAGCCTGGCTCGATCAAGCACGGCCTAGATAAACGAATTTGTGATCGAAACGCGCACGACTTGGGAAGATACCGGCTATGATTGCGACCATTGCGGCGGTCGCATTCTCAAACGAACCGATTTTGAGAGCGGGCAACCGGAACGCTCCTGTTTCCAGTGCGAACTATGCAGTTGCCAGTGGACATTGACACACAAACCTTTACGTATCGGCACACGAAGAGCTTGCCGCCAGGCTCAACGGGAGAGAGCGGCGGAATCTGAAACGATTGATCCTTATTCGCGATGGGTGTTGTTAGGACTGGGAATCCTGGCCGCTTTGATCCTTTTCCGCATTGGCGGGGTGGGAGTGATAAGGTTTGTTTTACCCGTTATCATTGCCGGTGGGCTGCTCTTTGGCTTAACCCGATTTGGCCGGACGCAAGGCTGGTGGTAGCCATCTCACCGGCCAATTACTCAGGTTTCATCTGTATCCGAATCATCTACCACAGCCTGACTCTCTCCTAGAATCTCGATTGGTCCAAATAATCGAGATTGCTCCGCTCGTGCTTCTCGTCGCTTGATCAGTTCCAGCAAAGCCAGCAATGTAACTGCGATTTCAGTCCGGTCATTCGGCTGCATCAAGATATCAGAGAAGAACATTCTATGTCTCGCACCTAAACGCGCCCGCAGGAGCGTCATTTGATCCTCGATCGTGATTGAACGAGGCGTCACGACGCTGAGTGATTCTTCCAACAGTTCCTCGCGTTCAAGGACGCTGACGAGGGCATTCAGCAGGGTATCCACCGTGATGCCGGTGAGGTCTAATCTCCCTTCCAGGTGGGGCAAAGGGGCAACACGAAGATAGGTGCGAAATCCCGCTTGCCGGCGATGATCCAGCCATATAGCAGCGGATTTGAACCGCTTATAAACACGCAACTGGCGCAGGAGCGCTTCGGCGGGATCCTCCTCTTCTTCTCCGACGTCAATTGTGGGTGGTTGGGGTAATAAGGCTCGGCTTTTGATGAGTAATAACCGTGCGCCGATGCCGATAAAATCAATTAATTGATCGAACTGGCCGTCACCGAGGCGACGAATTTGGTTCAAGTATTGATCCGTTACTTGTGCGAGAGAGACAACGGTAATATCCAGTTCCTGGCGTTCGATGAGGTGTAATAGTAAATCCAACGGTCCGTTGAAGACCGGCAATTCAACTTGGTATTGATTCATCGCGGACGCATGACGCAGTAAACAAAGCCATTCATCTGAACGAGGTGGGTAGTCTCGTAACGCTGCCCGATCACATCTAAAACGGGTGAAGGATAAAACTGGGCGCGCAACACAACGGTGTCAAACGCCTGATCGTCGAGCATGGCCAGCATCTCGGTCAAGTCGACGGCATTATTCTGATAGAGATTTAATAGCTGCGTCGGATTGGTAACGACGTCGCGGCCAAGGTAGAGGTTAAAGCCGGCATCCTCGGCAAAAGCGGCGGTCTCGCCTTCGGCGATGAGCGCGGCGATTTGTTTGCCGGCCGCGGTATCGGCCGCAGTGGGCGGCCGGCCTAGCAATGAAACGCCCGCTGAATCGACATAGGGGATAGGTTCGGGCGGGCGCGGAGCGGAACATGATGTCTGCGGGGCGATCATCACCTCGGTTGGATGGCCAAATGTCCGGGCAATGACGGCAAGGGTGGGGGTGTGGGTCGGCATATGGAAAACGCGATCTGCCTGGATCAAGTATAGGGTGGCAATGAGCGACGGCAGCAGCAAGCCCATCCAATAAGCCTGCTGCGACGTGGGCCATTCCCGGTCGCGGTTCCAGTCGAGGATATGATTAAAGGCCAAGCCGGAGAGGATACAAGCGGCGGCTATGGCTGTCGCAAAATATGATTCCCCCGCGCCCCACTTGCCGGCTGTGACGCTGTTTACCGTGGCTACGACAAACCAGATGGCATAGGCTGAAAGCCGAGTGAAATAGAGTTGGTATATCGCATAGACAATTGCAACCGAAATGGTGATCGTATGCAGGCTGAACCACTGCCGGTAAAGTCCTTCGGCTTGGCCAGGTATGAATGGATTGAGATTGGCGGTGATTGTATTTAGTAACCACTGGCCATCGGTGGCGAGATTGATAGCCAGGAAGATCAACCCGGTGACAAGGGCAAATGGCACCGCCCACAATACCGCTCGTTTGGGTTGGCGG
>Ga0114939_10003901_pt1 | contig 10118 bp, 6 predicted proteins | sample AshMeaCrysSpring_FD_87196 | JGI IMG/M metagenome (GOLD analysis project Ga0114939, IMG submission 87196) | Groundwater microbial communities from Big Spring, Nevada to study Microbial Dark Matter (Phase II) - Ash Meadows Crystal Spring | ecosystem: Environmental > Aquatic > Deep subsurface >... | reverse complement strand
GAGGGACGAAACCCAACAAAATCAGGGAAATGTTGGGTTCCGCACTCGCGTTCCAATGCCACTCTCCTCAACGCGGGGAACCCGCGCACGGAGGTGGCTCCCCAACCTACAAATTCTCTTAACTTACGCAAAAATCCCCAGAAAGCTTGATTTATTTAACCGCCTAAGAGCGAGACCGCCGCGTTCCTAGAAGCCAAGAACCAGATTGTTTTCGTAGTAGCTCTGGGCTATTCCTATAATCTTATAACTTCAATGATATTTAAGGGCGAATACCATTCGCCCCTACCTAACCACATATTTTGCATGATTTTTATCGCCTAAAAAAACACGGAGTCAACAGCCTAGACAGAGGCAAGAGTAATTTTAATTCTGAATTAGTTTTTTCGCATCAATGGCAGATACACCTTCACCAGGAATGCCAAAATACCATAACACTCCCGCAGCTTCAGCCCGACTGACTGGTTTCTTGGGCTGAAAAATAGTTGTGTAACCAAAGACCCGCTTTATATTAGACTGTTCTCCATTTTGATAGTCAGCTAAAATTGCTTTCAAAGCTTTAGGGTCTATTTTTCCAGCATCTTGAAAACCCCAGGTTTGCTTAACAGCATCGAGGGAAGCATTGGGTAAAGCTTGACGTATGTCTAAGGGAATTTTCCACAGCAACATTTGCTCTCTTAGTAAAGGACCATCGGGACGAAATAAAACTGAAGTACTATCTCCAGATAGAGGGCTGGGAATTAATCCGGCTTCAGCTAAACCCTGGATAAAGGGGAAGTCGGGGTGATTTTTGGGTATGTCGGTAAAGGCTGGTTGGGAACTTTCCGTTGCTAGGCGGATTTGTTTGGCGGGGTTATTGCTCATCATCGCGTTATTCGCCGTTACTAACCAACGGGCAAATTCTTTTCTGGCGATACTTTTTCCTGGCTCAAATAGATTGGCTGAAGTTGTGCTTTTACTCGCGATCGCCCCTGGAGTTAATGAAGTGAATATATTTAAACCCGCTAAATCCTTTATATATTGTTGTAATTCTTTGGGTGCCTTATTTATATCGCTAAACTCCTGCCCTGTAACGGTAGTTGAAGTCTTGGGGGTTGTGGCGGTTGTGGGGGTCGGAATGCTTCCTGGTAATACCGGACCAATAAAATTTGGATTTTCTGGTTGGATAGCAGTATTAGTATTTGTTTCTGGGCTAGTGGTCGGATTTGTATTTGTAGATGATGTTGTGGGGGTAGATGTGGGATTAGATGTGGGAGATGGTGAGGTGGCTGTTAATTGATTGCCATATTCTATTATCAGTTCGCTAGCTGTTTGGGGTTGGTTAGGTGCGGGATTGGCTACAGATTTAGGTTTAATAGTTATCTTTACTTGTAAATCATTACGCTTAACCTGAAAAATTCCAGGTTGTTCATCTGTTGGCTGTTGTAAGATTTCCCAGCCATTATTTTTAAATAAAGTGAAATAGAAACCTTCTATTAAATTAATGGGGTCAGCACTTAGCCAGATAATGGAAGTGCTATTAGTAGAAGTGTTGCCAGAATTTATTACTTCTTTTAATTCTGAGCCTGGATACTGAGGAATATCTTTGGGAAAATTACTTGGTAATTGAACAGTTGACTGGGTAGGAGTTGGTGTTGGTGTTTGACCAAATACGAGGGGGTTATCTTTTAACTTAGAATCGGCTGCTAAAGACTGTTCTAAGTTTTTAGCAGCTGGATTATTTGCACAAGCTGTTAATGAAGTCATTACAACAGCCAAACTCAGAAAAGTAGTTATCTTTTTACAGCACAACACGGTTATTTTACTCACTAGCGTCATATTTACGCTATCGCATAGGGGCGCAATATGTTGTGCCCCTATAATCAGACTGATGAAATTGGGGCATTTTAATTTTAACGCGGTAGTTTGATTTTGAGGCGATACTCCTGCATCGCTATACAAACGAAGCACCCAGTCATCGGGCTGGAAAATCAACCTAGCATTCTGACACATGTGGAACAGGCAGGAAAGCCTGTTTGATTTCAAAAAGAAACAACAGGAAAGCCTGTTTGATTTCAAAAAGAAACAACAGGAAAGCATGTTTGATTTCAAAAAGAAACAGTCATCCTGCCTGTTTTATTTCAAAAAGAAACAGGCTTTCCTGCCTGTTCCACAAATACACATCTACCAGCCTGCTTCAGCAGGCTTTGTTTGTATAGCGCCAGGTTTTAACCTGGCGCTTTTTGATGCTGGCACTTTTTGATGCTGGCGCTTTTTGATGCTAGTTTTTGGAAAATGAAAATATTTCTTGTCCAATCAGAACTTTAAATATTGTTCCAAATCATTAATTTCAGGCTCAGGCATTTGGTTAAGAATTTTCCATAGCACTGTATAACTACCATCATTCCTTTGCCTGACAGCACGAAAGGCAACTAAACTATCGCTACTTTGGATTTTTAATAATTTATCCACATCGCGACGCTGTTGAGGGGATATTCTTTTCCCATTTAGTACAATTTCTGGTATAGCAAACTGGAGCGATCGCACTATATATGTATGGTTTAATTCAGCTCTAGCGCCAGCCAATATTATAGATTTTTCATCTTTCCCAGTTAAATCTTTTCCAGTTAAATCTTTTCCAGTTAAAAAGAGACGCTGTTCTTTTTGTAAGGCTTCTAATTGTTTTGGAGGTTGGTAGTTAAGGAATAATTCTCTTGTTTGTCGAGGCAATATTTTTAAATTAGCTTCTAATTTTTCTAAGGGTATATTACCAATATCTTTTATAAACCCATAATCAATGCCCTCTGGCACTAATTGAAAATTATCTCCATACATTTGAATTACTAGTGTTGGTGTCAACTGATTGGTAATTTTCCCAATTACGGGAAAAGGATAACGTTCACTGACCCGTCGTTGTAAACGATTTTCTACAGTATTTAAGGGACGTTGATAAAATTTGTTAGGCAATACACGAAAAATACCTGTATTTGGGTTTTTTAAAAATTTACCGTATAAAATTAATTCTTGAGGGTCAGTATCATAGGCAAAATGGTCTAGTGCAACCAAGGTTTCTCTAGGATTTTTGAATTTAGTGTTTTCTGGAAATAAAGTCTGAATTTTTACCAACTCTTCCTTGGCTTTTCGTAGATTTACTAAAACTTCCGTTGGTGCTGCAATGGCTGGTTGAATTGGCGGTCTATACCCAGCTAATGCTTCCTTCGCTTTCCCCCCAATAATGACTGGCTTAACTTTTGGTAAAAGAGGCTCTGTGGTGGCAAAAAGTCTCGCTGGTTTTCCTAAATTTGGTTTAACTACGGGGGCTAAACTTAAAATTAAATCAGATTGGCGCTCACCACTAACCAAAGTTAATTCTCTAACCAAAGCTAATTCACCCCGTCTTGTTACCAATCTATCTAAAATCGGTACAATTCTTAATAATTCTTGGCTAGAAGTATATAAACCGCAGTAAATTTGAGCTTGAGATGCATTTAAATTTGCTATTCCAGATTGAGTGCCTGATATACATGATGCAGAAGGATATTGGTTGTGACGTTTGAGAAAAGCTTCTGTGGCTTTCACGTGTAAAAAAACTTGACCTTCAACTGCTCTCATCTGATTGGCATCAGTTTGGCTGATAGCTTCCTCAATTCTGACTTGTAGGTTTATTTGCTCTTGCACTAACTGCCTTGCTTTAGTATAAAATGCCTCATTAGATATTGAAGAAATATGATTAGCTGGAGAAGATTTGGGTTTATATTCTGCCCCTAGACTTTTATCGGCAGTCAAAAATAGGCAAAAAGTTAGTAAAAAACCAGAAAAGCTCAAAAATATGTATCGCATATGAAAAGCCCATTGTATAGAAATAAGAAAATCTAAAAAAAATCTAAAAAAAATCTAAAATAGATATTAAATTAGAGGAACTAAACAAGGATTTCTTAATAGACAGTCTGTCCATTTTACTTTCTGTAAAGCCTATTCGTCGAATTGCTACCAGTGTTCAAACACGATTACATGCAACTTCACCAGGAGGGTCGGCCTATTTTCCCCTCAGCTCCGTTACAACTGTTACTTTTTGTCGATACACGTCCTAAGTCTCGACAACAGGTACAGAGAATTCGTTCATGTTTAAAAGAGTTGCAGGCTGACTATGAGTTTGAACTGTCGATTATTGATGTTGGACAAGAACCTTATTTGGCGGAACACTATAAGCTAGTTGCAACTCCGGCTTTGGTAAAAATCCATCCATTGCCAATACAAACTCTAACTGGAACTAATATCACTTTACAGTTGAGGACTTGGTGGTCTCGTTGGCAAAATTCAGTGGAAGCGTATCTTGAAGAACAAGCAATAGATAGCTCAAACCCCAAGGATTTTAACCAAAATCCTATAGATGACCAGCGCTCCATTGCAGCTTCTGCTGAGTCGATGAGACTTAAAGATGAAATTTTTCGTCTGAAGCAAGAAAAAGAAAAATTAAAGGAACAGTTACAGTTTAAGGATAGGGTTATTGGAATGTTGGTACATGACCTTCGCAATCCTCTGACTGCTGCTGGCATTGCCATTGATACCCTTCAATATAATTACAATCCCGACACAGAGGAATTTAATCGCCGTCTTAAACCTGGTATGACAGTCCACTTGTTAAAACAAGCACGAAATCAAACGCGAATTCTTGACCGAATGATTAATGATTTATTACAAGTCGGGCAGGACGGAGATACAGAACTTAAAATCGTTCCCGAAAGGATGAATTTAGGTCAATTGTCTGTGGAAGTCATACAAGAATTAAGCGATCGCTACAATACTAAATCTCAAAAAATTCAAACTGATATCCCCGAAGACCTGCCCCCTGTTTATGCAGACCCGGAACGAGTACGACAAGTATTAGTAAATCTTTTAGATAATGCTATTAAATATACTCCCTTAGATGGATGTATTAATATTTCAGCAATCCATCGCACTACTCAAAAAGTACAATTTAGTATTGGGGATAATGGTCCAGGTATTCCAGAAGAAAATCGCGAACGCATTTTTGAAAGTGGTTATCGTTTGCAAAGAGATAAACAAATAGATGGCTATGGTATTGGTTTATCTCTTTGTCAGCGAATTATTCGCGCACACTACGGGCAAATTTGGGTTGATTCCTATCTTAATGGTGGTGCTTGGTTCCACTTTACTTTACCTGTTTATCATCCTTAGCTGTCACAGGAAATTTAATGGTTTTTCCCCATTAAATTTACGCTTACTAGTAGAATAGTAAGCAGCGTGACATATAGGGCATGTCATTATATTTTTACAGCGCTGTTATTTCTGAGTCCCATAACTCATATATTTTTGTAGCGCATGAATAATCTGAGTATTCCCTTCTGGAAAAGGATATTGTTTTAATTCATCCACAGTTACCCAACGAATTTCAGAAGATTCTAAAGGTTGGGGAATTCCGCTTAGATGACGACAATGATGAACTATTAGGGTTACCTGCAAATGGTCATAACTATGGTCAACGGTTATCAAATGACCCTCAACTTCTATTTCTATCCCTAACTCTTCTTTGATTTCCCGTTTAATACATTCTTGTATCGTTTCGTTTTTTTCTATTTTGCCACCAGGAAATTCCCACAACCCACCCATTTGCCCTTCTAGACGACGGCGGTCTATTAATATTTTTTCTTGATTGCTATCCCATATCGCAGCAACACCAATAATCTTATGAGGGATAGTTGAGGATGGTATGGTCATAATAAAGGAAACGCGCGTATGATACTGATTTATTGACTGAGTTTTGGCCCGCTCTTAGACTGGAAGTCCCTGGCTAATAGCAAAAAGTCCTCTAAAAGAGGACTAAAAAATAATGCTTATAGTATAATTATTTATCACGTATTTATATTTTTATAAGTTTTTTTACGTAAAGGTGCAAGATGTGAGTTAACCGAGTAGTATTGGGAGTTGCCCTGTCACAACATCTTTGTTTGGTAAAAACTTGAGTACGTCTCGGCGCTTCAATTTCTTACCTGACAAAAATGATGTGACATACCACTAGACTTTTGTATGATATTATTGAGATGATAAGGAAGAACTAAGTTTGTATAAATTACATATATTATTTATTAAACAATAAAAACCAGGTTTTTTTAAAACCTGATTTTTGGGGCATAAAACGCCAATCAAAAATTCTGAATAGTAGTACAAGAAATTTGTTAACCATTAATCATCATCTTGGCTGTTTCGTAAGGCAACCTCAAAGTTCATGCGTTGTTCGACATTACGAAGAAAATAGCCACTAATCATCGCAGAAGCTAACAAACGTCCTAGATTTTCGCGGTTTGTACTGATAGTCACTCCAAAATGCTCTGATGGAAGATTACCTAATAATCCAATAATATTACGCTCTATCACTTGCATAACTTCAGGAGAAGACGGCTTAGACAAATGATTTACCATTTCTGGACTTAATGACTTAACATATTGCCATAGTAAGTTAGTAGTTTCAGAATCACTATCAAAAAATTCAGAGACTTGATTGGACGGATTACTCACTTTAAACCTCCTTGACCACAGAATAAGTTAATAAGTGTCTGTGGAATATTTGAGCAAGTTTTGTTTTATCGTTGGAAACTAATGTAACAATTTCTTGCTTTTTAAACAGTCGTTGTAACCGTACCAATTCGTGGTGGGTTTCACTTGATTAGGGAAAGCCCTGACACTCAACCAATGAAGTCTTTTTCTCTGCTATGTGCCTTTACCCGATAAGATTCTCAGCCTCAGAATGGATTTTTGTTAAAAGCCAACTTTACGCCTATATTTCGATAAAGTTGGCTTGATTTCTATTTAGTAATTGTTTTTAGCTTGCCAAATAATTATTGATATCAAGTTTAGATTTACGGAGTTTGCCCAAGGCCTCTCTTTCTATTTGGCGTACTCTTTCTCGGCTAATATTTAAAATTTCACCGATTCTAGCTAAAGTCATGGATTGTCCATTTTCTAAGCCAAAACGAAGGGTAAGCACTTCCCTTTGTTGGGGGGTAAGTTCGGACATTAAAGCTTCTAAATCGTTAGATAAAGCTGATTGGGTAACAAACTCTTCTGGAGATAAATTTGTATCCTCAAGCATTTCACCTAATTCTGTGTCCCCATTGTCTCCTACCCGTAAATCTAAGGAGAGAGGAAGGCGGGCTTTTTCTAAGTATTCTCTGACTTGTCTAGAAGTTAAGTCTAATTCCTGGGCTAACTCTGACATACTGGGTGCCCGCCCCAACTGTTGAGATAATTGACGTTGTGCTTTTTTGATTTTGTTGAGTTTTTCGGTGATGTGAATGGGCAAACGTATGGTGCGGCCTTTTTCCGCGATCGCCCTAGTAATTGCTTGGCGTATCCACCAATAGGCATAGGTAGAAAATCTATATCCTTTAGTGGGGTCAAACTTTTCTACCCCTCTTTGCATACCGATACTACCTTCTTGAATTAAATCTAGAAGGTCTACGTTACGCTTGATATATTTTTTAGCTACAGATACCACTAGTCGCAAATTGGCTTCTACCATTTTGCGTTTAGCAATTTCGCCATCTGCAATGACTTCATTTAAATCTCGTTTATCGATTTTTGCCGAGTCTGCCCACTCATCAACAGAAGGCTGGCGTCCTAAATCGATAGCAAGAGACTCCCTAAGTTCGTGCAAAGCAGTGGCACGCTGCACCTGTTTGCCATAAAAAATTTCTTCCTCGTGAGTCAATAATGGTACTTTACCAATCTCACGTAGATAAGTCCGCACAAGGTCTGTGGCTGTCGGAGCAGTTTTCATGGCGCTACTCTTTCTTAATTAAAGGTTGACTTTGAGTGTGTGGTTAAACAAATATGAAGCCGGAAGATAAAACGATGGTCTTTTCAGTTCATTGGGTAGTTATAAGCATTGCTTTTTCAATCTAGTGTGAGAATAAATTTACAAGCCCTATCAAATTCTGAGGATTTTAGTATTACTTAAATTGATGTAGCAATTTTATTACTACTAATGATTAATCAAATACTTTTATGTTCATCCTTACCCTTGGTGGAAGCTGTTTATTACCTGACTATTGATTGAATTTTCTACAGTCTCTAATAGACTAATAGATATCTGTCCTTATAAGTTATCCTCTAAAAAGGTAAAGACTTACTTTATCCTGCAAATTATATAATTAATGATTTAACTAGTGACATTATTTAAATTAAGTTATTAATCCTTAAAAAATAACCTTTTTCTCCTTTTCGATACAAGAATCCTGAGTTAGATAAAAAGTATTTCCTCTAACATTTATCCTTAATCTTTTTTATGTTAACAATTGTAACATTTATGAAAAGATTTTTCTACCTCTTACGTATTAATTTTTCTTTTTTTTTTGAAGATTTAGTTTTTTCCTTTCTCGTATAAATATGAACTATAGATAAATACAACGGTAAAATCAGAGATTTCTTAATAGTTCAATAATTTTCTGGAAAAATCAATAAACCAGGTTTTGGGATAGAACCTGGTTGATAGGTATTATTACCTGGTCGCGTTCTTTCTTACAATAAAAATGATTATTTATCGCTGTTGGGCTTTACAAATATATCAAGATGGAACCGCCAAGGCTCCAAGAGCGCCAAGTTAGGAGGAATTCCTAACTTGGATTACAAGAGTATTTAGGAATGCGGGGGTCTCACTAAGAGGTGGTTTCATCTCTTAGCGGAGAAAGATAATGTGACAGACTAGCAGTACCTTTTTTAATTTAGGGAGCAATATTCCTGGATAACTTTAACATCTAGGGTGGTACTTTGCATGGAGCGAATAGCGGCAACGGTAGCTTTTGCGCCGGCAATGGTGGTAATGGTAGGAATTTTGTAAGTCAAAGCTGTACGACGAATTAATTTGGCATCTGTTTGGGCTTCTTCTCCTGATGGTGTGTTGATAATTAATTGAATTTTTTTGTTTTTGATAGCATCTAGGACATGGGGACGACCTTCATGGAGTTTTAGTACTAGTTGTACATCTAAACCTTCTTTTTGAAGGGAGCGGCGGGTGCCGGCGGTGGCCATGATAGAGAAACCTAGGGCAATAAATTCTTTTATTACATCTACGGCGATGGCTTTATCGCGATCGCTCATGGACACAAATACAGTGCCTGATAAAGGCAGGATTTCTCCAGCTCCCATTTCAGCTTTGGCAAAGGCTCTTCCAAAATCTTGGTCAATACCCATAACTTCCCCAGTGGAACGCATTTCCGGACCAAGTATGGTATCAGTGCCGGGGAATTTGTTGAAAGGCAGCACCGCTTCTTTAACTGCTATGTGGGAAGGGATAATTTCCTTAGTAAAGCCTAACTCCTGTAAAGTCTTACCAGACATAATTAAGGATGCTAGTTTTGCTAAAGGTACCCCTGTTGCTTTTGATACAAATGGGACTGTACGAGAAGCACGGGGATTTGCTTCTAAAATATAAACTTGAGGCGAATCTGTATGGGCTGCAACTACGGCAAACTGAATATTCATTAAGCCAATCACTTTTAATGCCTTGGCTAATTCTACTGTCCAGATGCGAATTTGATTTAATACGGGTTGGGAAAGGGATATGGAAGGTAGGGAGCAAGCTGAGTCACCTGAGTGAATACCCGCTTGTTCTATGTGTTCCATAATACCGCCTATTACGACTTTGCCTGTTTGGTCAGCGATGGCATCAACATCCACTTCTACGGCATTTTCAAGGAATTTATCAATTAAAATGGGGTGGTCAGGTTCGACTTGTACGGCAAAGGTCATGTATCTTTCCAAGTCATGGTCGGAGTAAACAATTTCCATAGCTCTTCCCCCAAGGACATAACTAGGACGCACTACCACTGGATAGCCAATACGCTGGGCGACTACAAGCGCTCCTTCATAACTTCTTGCTGTGCCATTGGGTGGTTGGGCAATATTTAATTTATTGAGAATTTTCTCAAAGCGTTCCCGGTCTTCCGCTGCATCAATAGAGTCTGGTGAAGTGCCCCAGATTTTTGTGTTAATTTCTGGGTGAGCGTTTAGGGCTTGTTGTAATGGGATAGAAAGTTTTAGGGGAGTTTGTCCACCAAATTGGACTATTATACCTACAGGATTTTCCGCTTCGATAATATTTAGGACATCCTCTTTTGTTAGTG
>Ga0114939_10003900_pt1 | contig 10119 bp, 6 predicted proteins | sample AshMeaCrysSpring_FD_87196 | JGI IMG/M metagenome (GOLD analysis project Ga0114939, IMG submission 87196) | Groundwater microbial communities from Big Spring, Nevada to study Microbial Dark Matter (Phase II) - Ash Meadows Crystal Spring | ecosystem: Environmental > Aquatic > Deep subsurface >... | reverse complement strand
GCCGCCGCTGCCGTCGATCGCGCGGTCGAGCAGGAGCCGCTCGGCCTCGTCGAGACGGTTGTCGAGCGTTGCCGATGACGGTGCGTCGCCGCCAGCCGGGTCCGACTGGCGGTAGCGCTTCAGCCCGAGCACGCACCACGCCGTCGGCTCCACCCAGCTGAAGCTCCCGGAAACCCAGGGCCAGGCCGCCAGGCGCGTGTCGTGCGCGACATCGGGGCTGCGGTCGAAGGTGAGGCCCTTCACACCGGCGAGGGCGGCCGCAAGCTGCCGGGCCCGTGGCGGGAGCCCACCGCCCGCCCCGATCAGGATGACGAGCGCGAGCCCGTTGGCGGCGTAGTTGGGCGGCAGATCGCCATCGGCGAAGACGCCGCTGCGCATCGCCATCGCGCCGAGCACGCGCCCCGCCTCGCCGGCCGGCAGGCGCCCGGCGAGGGCGAGCAGCGCCAAGCACGTCGGCTCGAGCCGGCTTGCCCGTTCCGGTCCGTACCCCCAACCTCCATCGGGATTCCGCCAGGACAGGAGCACACGTGCGGCCGTGTCGGTCGCGGCAGCCATGCGATGAGAGTACACCGACTGGGGCCGCCCTGGTTCAGATCGCGAGGAGGCGGCCAGGTTACGCCGTTGTGTGGCCGCTTACGGGGATTCTGTTCTGGTTGTGAGCCGTGGGCCTTGAGCTATCTCCCCGCAACGGCGTCGGCAACGACGCACTGCCCGAGGGCGATTCCGCCGTCCCCCGGGGGCACCTGCTGATGGACGAGCACCTCGACGCCGGGCCGCAGCCGGGCCTCGAGCCGCTCGGCGAGGATGTCGTTCTGGAAGCAGCCGCCGCTCAGCGCCACCGGCAGCCGGCCGTACCGGCGCGCCGCCTCGCCGAGGAGTGCCTCGCTGGCGGCGATGACCGTGGCGTGGAACTGGCCCGCGAGTCGCGCGACGACGGCGGGCGTTGTCACTCCAGCCGGGGGGACCGCGCCCGGGGACCGGTTGTCGAGCAGCGCGGCGACGAGCGCTCGCACGGCGGGTCGCAGGTCCACCTGCCACGGCGTGTCCGCCCACCGGATCTCGAAGGGCCAGGGTTCGGCGCGGGCCATGTCGGCCGCCCCGTTGAGTTCGAGGGCCACCTGCCCCTCGAAGCGTGCCTCGGTCCGGCCGAGGATGAGGGCTCCGAACGCGTCGAAATACCGGCCGAGCCCGTGGGCGCGCGGTGCCTGCAGGTCGCGCGCGATCAGTTGCTGCACCACGGTGCGCGCGGTGTGGGGCACCGGGTCGAACAGCCCCAACCGCTCCAGGGGCGGCGCCCCGTCGAAGGCATCGATCAGCACCGCCAGCGCAAGGCGCCACACCTCCCGGATCGCGGCGTCGCCGCCCGGGAGCGCCATCGGGCGGAACGTGGCCAGCCGATCGAAGCCGTCGAGCCGGGCGAGCAGCAGCTCGCCGCCCCAGAACGTGCCGTCGGCGCCGTACCCCGTGCCGTCGTAGGCGAGCCCCAGCACCGGCTCGCGCCGGCCGTGTTCGGCCATCACCGCGGCGAGGTGGGCGTGGTGGTGCTGCACGCCCACCGCGCGCACGTTCGCGCGCGCCAGCGCGTAGGCCGTGGACGGGTACTCCGGGTGCAGGTCGTGCGCCACCAGCTCGGGGCGGATCCGCAGGAACCGCTCCAGGCGCGTCACGGTGCGCTCGAAGAACTCGAGTGTGGCGAGGTTGTCGAGGTCCCCGACGTGGGGGCCGGGCCAGGCGTGCGTCCCGGAGGCCAGGCACACGGCGTTCTTGAGCAGCGCGCCCACGCCGAGCACCGGCCGCCGAACCCCGTGGGGGAGTGCGATGGCACGCGGAACGTATCCCCGTGATCGTCGGATCAACAACGGTCTACCCGACACCACCCGTACCACCGAGTCGTCGCACGGGGCGTCGATGTCCCGATCGTGCAGCAGGACGTGATCGGCGATGTGCCGCAGCCGCTCGATCGCCTCCTCGTTGCGGTGTGCGAGGGGCTCCTCCGAGAGATTGCCCGAGGTCATGACCAGGGGGCGCCCCACGGCGTCGAGCAGCAGGTGGTGCAGCGGCGTGTACGGGAGCATCAGCCCGACGAGCGGGTTGCGGGGCGCGACCTCCGCCGCCAGCTCGCGCGCGGGTGGGGCCGGGTCGTGCGCGAGGTGCGCGGGCAACACCCGATCCCGGCGGGGGACGAGCACGATTGGGCGCTCGACGCTCGCCAGCAGGTGGCGCGCCGCGGCGCCCACGGCGGCCAGCCGATCTGCCTCGTCGAGGTCCTGCACCATCACGGCAAACGGCTTCTCGTCGCGGCGCTTCCGCGCGCGCAGGCGCGACACGGCCGCGGGCGAGGTGGCGTCGCACGCGAGGTGAAAGCCGCCGAGCCCCTTCACCGCGACGATCTCCCCTGCGCACAGCGCCGCCGCTGCCCGGGCGATTGGATCGACCCTCGCCGGCGCGGTGGCCTCGCGTGCCCGTGCGCCACCGGGCTGGGGGGCCGCCACGGGCTCCAGCCGTTCACGCCAGGCCAACTGCGGCCCGCACGCCGGACAGGCGTTCGGCTCGGCATGGAACCGGCGGCTCTCCGGCGAGACGTACTCCGCCCGGCACGCCTCGCACATCAAAAACGGAGCCATCGTCGTCTGCGCGCGGTCGTAGGGAATGTCGCGGGTGATGGTGAACCGGGGACCGCAGTCGGTGCAGTTGACGAACGCGTAGCCGTGGCGCCGGTCCAGGGGGTCGCGCAACTCGGCGAGACAGGCGTCGCACGTGGCGAGATCGGGCGGAATCGACACGCGACGCTCCGCCGTCGCGGCGCTCTCCGCAATGTGGAAACCCGACATCGGCCGAGGAGGGATCGGCTCCGTCTCGATCCGGTCCACGCGCGCGGCGGGCGGAGGCTGAGCGCCGAGGGACGCCTCGAACGCATCGAGGCTCGCGGCATCGCCAAACGCCTCGATGGTCACGCCCGTCGAGTCGTTGCTCACGATCCCGTCCACGCCGGTGCGGAGTGCCACGCGGTACACCCACGGACGGAACCCGACACCCTGCACCGTGCCGGTGACGCGGAAGCGGCGGCCTGCTCGGGACATGGTCCGCGCGGCGCCGGCTAGCCCGCGCGGCTGTCGGCGCGCCGCAACGGGGGCCGGTCCGGGCGGTACTCGGCGCCCCGGCCGGCCGGCGTCGTGCGCGGCCGCGTCGCCCGGGCGAAGGGGAGCCAGCGCTGCTGGCGGGGATCGACGCGTACCGGCGGCAGCTCCAGCTCGAGCTGCGGCAGGTACTGGCCCTGCGCGCGCTCGAGCTCGTCGAGCACGCTTTGGGCGAGCGTGCCCGGCGCCACCACGCGGACCAGCGCGCCGAAGCCGAGCACCCACTGCCGCAGCGCCGGGTCGTCGCTCACGTGCATCGTGAGCGCCACCCGGCCGCCCGGCAGGTCGCGCAGGTCCTGGGAAGGGTGCCACACGCGCTCCCGGACGTGCGGTGCGATGCGCGCGTCGAACTCCAGCTCGACGCGCACGGGGTCCTTGCCGGTGAAGGCGCCAAGCGAGGGGCCGAACACCTCGGTGGCCAGCGGGCGCTTCACCGGGTTGAACGTCGCCTCGAGCGGCGTCACCCACCGCACCCGCTCGATCGCGAAGGTGCGGAACTGGTCGTACTCGGGCACGTAGGCGATCAGGTAGAGGGCGCCCTGTCCGAAGATCACCTGGTAGGGCTCGAGCAGGTAGGTCTTCTCGCGCGCGCTCGACAGCGAGTGGTATCGCATCTCCACGCGGCGGCTGTGCAGGCTGGCGTCGCGCAGGCGCGCCACGATGTCGCGCAGGCTCGCGTCACTGCGCCGCGGCCGCGGCGCCGCCTTTGCGGCGAGCACCTTCGGCAGCTTGTCGAGGAACGCCCGCATCGCCGGACTCAGCACGCTCTCGATCTTGACGAAGGCCGTGCCGAGGTCGTCGCGGAACGGCACGCCGGCGAGCGCCTCGAGCAACGATCGGCTGAAGTAGATCGCGCAGAGTTCCGAGAGGCTGAACGAGGTGCCGGTGAGCTTCCCGAACGGTTTTCCGTTCAGCTTCCAGCGCTTCCTGCCGTCCACGGTGTCGTCGTAGATGGGAAAGCCGGCGAACTGGAGCGCCTCCAGGTCGCGGCGAATCGTGCGCTGGTGCCGGCCCGTGAGGGCGGCGAGCTCCTCGATGGTCCGGCCGTAGCTCGCCCGCTCGATCTCCTGCAGGATCGTCCACTGACGAACCACCTCGGCGTTTCGGCCCATCGGTCACCTCGCGGGCGCACGCGCCGCGCGGGCCCGGCGCGCGCAGTTTCGCAGGGCCGGGCGACACAGTCAATCCGCCGGCGCAGGACGTCGGCCGGCACGGGACGCCGGCTGTCGCCTCGACGCCGGCATCGCGCAGTCTCCCGCCGGCCGCGGGCGCAGCCCCGCGAGTCATGGACGTCACCCGCGCCGGCCCGCTCACCGCGCACACCACGGGCGTGCCGACCGGCCCGAACCCCCTCGGGTATAATCGCGCGATTCCCCCGTTCCCGTCGTTTGGCGTGCAACCCTGTTCCAGGAGTCTGCCATGTCCCCGAGTCCGTCTGTCGCGGCCAGTCAGGTACGTAACGCTCCAAGGCTCGTCGGTGCCGTGCTGCTGGTTGCTGCGGCCCTGGCCCCGTCGCGCGCGCTGGCGCAGCCCGTGGTCACGCCGCCCTTCGCCGCCGACTACACGATCTCCGACCTCGGCAGCATCGTCGGCGTGCCGACCAACTACGGCGGGCTGACGTTCAAGGACGGGGATCCGAACAAGATCATCATCGGCGGCGCTGCCAACGGCTCCGGGGGCAACTTTTACGTCGTCTCGGTGACACGGAGTGCGACGACCAACGAGATCACCGGGTTCTCCGGTCCCGCGACGCTGTTCAGCGCCGGCGCCTACAACGACGGGGGCCTCGCCTACGGACCGGGCGGCGTGCTGTTCTACGCGCGCTACCCCGTGGCGGAGATTGGGCAGATCAAACCGGGCAGCACCACCGTGAACAAGGTCACCGCCCTCGGTCCACTGGGTGTGAGCGGATCGCTTGGCGGGCTGACCTTCGTCCCGGCGGGCTACCCGGGGGCCGGACAGCTGAAGATCGTGGCCTACAACGGCAGCCAGGGTTGGTACTCGGTGGCGATCGCCCCGGACGGATCGGGGACCTACAACCTGACCAGCGCCACCGCCGAGGCGACCTTGAGCGGCGGGCCCGAGGGTGTGGTCTACGTACCGCCGGGATCGCCGGGCTTCATCGACTTCGGAAGCGTCCTGGTGGCTGAGTACGGCGCCGGGAAGATCGTTACCTACGACATCGACACCAACGGGGACCCCAAGCCGGCCACGAGACGGGAGTTCGTCACTGGCCTGTCGGGCGCCGAGGGCGCGGCGATCGATCCCCTCACGGGCGATTTCCTGTTTTCGACCTACGGCGGTGGGAACAAGGTGCTCGTGGTGCGGGGCTTCGCGGCCCCCTCGCCCGACCTCGTCGAAACCTCGGTGACCGGCGTGCCGCCCCAAGCCGTGCTGAAGGGCAAGTTCACCGTCACCGACACCGCGCAGAACGTGGGAGGCGGCCCCGCGGCGGCGTCCAGCACGCGCTACTACCTCTCGACCGACGCCGTGCGCAACGCCGGCGACCGGCTGCTCGGCGGCCTGCGCAAGGTCCCGCTGATCCTCGCCGGTGCCTCCTCGACCGGCGTGGGCAAGCTGACGGTTCCCGCAGCCGCAAAGGTCGGCGTCTACCGCCTGCTGGCCTGCGCCGACGACAGGAAGGTCGTTGACGAGACCGACGAGGCCAACAACTGCGTGGCATCCGCCACCACCATCCAGATCAAGGCGCCCGACCTCACCACCACCGCGCTCGGTGCGCCGCCGGCCACCATCGCCCGTGGCGCGAGCTTCACCGCCTCCGACACGGTGGCCAACGGCGGCGACGCCGCAGCAGGGCCGTCGACGACCCAGTACGTGCTCTCGCTCGATGCCAAGCGCAGCACCGCCGATCTCATCCTGGGCACGCGCGCGGTGCTCGGGCTGGCCATTGGCGCCAACTCCGCCGGCTCGACGTCGGTCACCGTGCCGCTCTCGACGACGGTAGGGTCGTACTACCTGCTGGCGTGTGCCGACGGCCTGAAGAAGGTGGCGGAGAGCAACGAAAAGAACAACTGCCGCGCATCGGCGACGAAGGTGGCCGTGAACTAGGGCCTCGGGCTTCAGGCTCCGGGCTGCGGGCGCCTTCTGGCGGGGACCGGTCAGGCCGGAACCCGTCCGACGCGTGAAGCCCGGAGCCCGGAGTATCATCTCCCCTTCGTGTCCGGCTACTCGCCCCTCCTTGATCGTGCCCTCGTCGTCTCGGCCATCGTGCATCGCGACCAGCTGCGCAAGGGGACCCGCATTCCGTACGTGATGCACCCCGTGCACGTCGCCCTCATCCTCGCCAAGCACGGATTCGCCGACACGGTGCTCGCGGCGGCCGTGTTGCACGACGCGCTCGAGGACCTCCGACCGGGGGATGCCTCGCTGCGGGAGGACCTGCGCGACACGTTCCCCGAGGCCCTCGGTGACGCGCCGGAGGAGCCGCGCAGGTTCGTGGCGCGTTTCGAGTGGTTCCTCGACGCGGAGTTCGGCCCGGACGTCATGACCCTCGTGCGCAGCGTCACCGACCACACGGCGACAGATGGCCGGCCACTGCCGACCCGTGAGAAGCGCGCCCGCAAGCTGGTCGACCTCGCCGCCGCCGACACGCCCATCGAGACGCTCGCCCTCAAGGCGGCCGACGCCACGCACAACGGCCGATCGCTTGCGGCGCTCCTGCTGGCGCGCGGCCCGGAGGTGCTCGCCGCGTTCAAGACGAGTCCCGCCGAGACGCACGCGTGGCTCGGCGCCGTGCAACGCGTCGTCTCACCGCGGCTCGCGGCGTCGTGCCCTGGCCTGGTCGAAGACCTGTCGCAGGCCGTTGCGGCGCTCGGCGACGCGCTTCGATCGCGGGACAGGGCGGCCACTGCGCGCGAGCGACGCCGATGACGAGACACCCTCACGACGATGCCATCCTGCCGACGCCGGTGCGGTTGCGGGCGCCGGAGGCCCTGGCCGGCCGGGGCGTCACCATGGCGTTCCTCGATGCCGGGTTCTTCGCGCACCCCGACCTCACCCGTCCCGTCGATCGCATCGTCCACTACCAGGACGTGACCGGGCGCGGCGGCACGCGGGCCGATCTCGAGACGCCCAACGAGTCGAGCTGGCACGGCATGATGACGTCGGTCGTCGCCTGCGGCAACGGCTGGCTCTCCGGCGGCCTCTATCGGAGCCTCGCCTCCGAGGCCCAGGTCGTACTCGTCAAGTGCGGCGATGTGCGGCGTGTCCGGCACGACGACATCCGGCGGGGGCTCGAGTGGGTGGCCACGCACCGAGACGGCTTCGACATCCGGATCGTCAACGTGAGCGTCGGCGGCGACTTCGAGGCGTCGTACCTCTCGGACGCGTTGTCGCAGGCGGCCGAGTCGCTCTCGCGCGCGGGCGTACTGGTCTGCGCGGCGGTGGGCAACGCCGGACACCTGTCGGGCCACCCCGTGATGCCGCCGGCCTCGGCGCCCTCCGTGCTCGCCGTGGGTGGGGTGGACGACAAGAACCAGCTGGCCTTCGACTATTACGACATGTACCACTCCAGCTACGGCCCGACGGTGGACGGCCTCCAGAAGCCGGAGGTGCTCGCGCCGGGTATCTGGGTGGCCGCGCCGATCCTGCCAGGCACGCCCACGGCCGCGCAGGCACGCCTGATCGACCAACTGCACTCGGCGCCGGCCACCGAGCTGCGCGCGCTCATCGAGGCACACCCCGGCGTGGACCCGGCGCTCGACGCGGCCGCGCACCTCGAGCCGCCGCTGATCCGGCAACTGGTCGAGGGGCGCCGCCGGGACGAGAATGTCATCTCCGGGCACTACAAGCACGTGGATGGGACGAGCTTCGCCTCCCCGATCGTCGCCTCGCTCGCGGCCCAGATGCTCGAGGCCAATCCCGCCCTCACGCCCTCGGCGGTGCGCTCGATCCTGATCCGCACGGCCCGCCGCCTGCCGCACGTTCCGGTGGACCGGCAGGGCTGGGGCATGGTGTCGCCGTCGCGGGCCATCGAGGAAGCCGAACGCACGTAGGGGTCCGCCGTCGGGGTCGGAGCTGATTTCAGTTTCTGCCACCAGTTGGGGGCACGGAGCCGCACTCGTGCAGCGGGAGGCAGCTGGCGCGGCCCCTGGCCCTCGCAGGATGCCGCGGCATCCGAGACCGGTGGCGTGGCGCGGGCCTTGCTTTGAGCAGCCGGAGGCACAAGCATGCCCAGACGCCCGAGATCCGGCTGCGGCGGGCTCATCTTCCACGTGATGAACCGCGGTGCCCGGAAGATCCAACTGTTCGACACGGCCGACGACTACGCCGCCTTCGTGCGGGTTCTGAAGTGCGCCACTGGCCGCGTTCCGATGCGCATCCTGGCCTACGCGTTGATGCCGAACCACTGGCACCTCGTGTTGTGGCCCCGCGAGGATCCTCATCTGTCCGCGTTCATGGCGTGGAGCACGGCCACTCACGTCCGGCGGTGGCATCTTGCGCACGGGACCGCGGGCACGGGCACGCTCTACCAGGGACGATTCAAGGCGATTCCGGTCAAGGATGACGAGCACTTCCTGAGACTGTGCCGCTACGTCGAGCGCAATCCGGTGCGTGCGCGGCTCGTGGCGGCCCCGGAGCAGTGGCCGTGGAGCAGCGCCTCGTTACAGGGGCGGACGGACGGCCCGCCGATCCACCCTTGGCCGATGCCTCGTCCGGTCGATTGGCGCGAGTATCTGGGCACCGCTGAGACGGATGCCGAACTCGCACAGGTTCGCCGCCCGGGCAATGGCCCGCCGCTCGGATCCCGCGACTGGGCAGTTCACGTGTCCAATCACCTGGGCTGGCGCGCCGGCGTTCGCCGCCCCGGACCGCAGCCTTCTGGTGAGGGTGGCAGATTCCGAAATGAGCTCCGACCCCGTTCCGCCGTTCCGTGACCCCACCTGTCCCGCCTTGCGCGTAGACTAGCGCCCGGATGGACCAGCCGGTGCTCGTTCTGCTCGGTGCGCTCGTGGCGCTCGTCTTCCTCGCCCTGGTGCTGCTCGTCCTCCTGTGGCGGCGAGGGGCCGGACCGGAGGTGGCCGCGCTCCCGGCGCAGCTGGCGGACCTGCGGGGTCAGTTCGACGCGCTGCACCGGGGGGTCGAGCGCACCGACCTCAGTTTGCGCGAGGAACTCGGCCGCGCACGCGAGCACGGCACACAGGCGGCCGACCGTCTGCGGGATCAACTCCACGAACGGCTCACGCAGATGGCAGACAGCACGGCGCAACAGCAGGCCCGTCTGGCCCAGGTGCAGCAGCAGCAGTGGACGGCGTTCGCGCAGGACCTGCGCGCGCTCGCCGGCACCACCGAGCAACGACTCACCGCCGTGCGCGACACGCTCGACACGCACCTGACCGCGCTGCGTGCCGACAACACGAAGCAGCTCGAGGAGATGCGCCACACGGTCGACCAGAAGCTGCAGGCCACGCTCGAGGAGCGGCTCGGTGCATCGTTCCGGCAGGTGAGCGATCGGCTCGAGCAGGTGCACCGCGGCCTCGGCGAGATGCAGGCGCTCGCCTCCGGCGTCGGGGACCTCAAGCGCGTGCTCGCCAACGTGAAATCACGAGGCGGCTGGGGGGAGATGAACCTCGGCGGTCTCCTCGAGCAGGTGCTCGCCCCCGAGCAGTACGCCACCAACGTCGCCGTCCGCGAGGGCAGTGCCGAGCACGTGGAGTATGCCGTGCGCCTGCCGGGGCCCGAGGGACGCGAGGGCCCCTGCGTGTGGCTGCCGATTGACGCGAAGTTCCCGCTCGAGGACTACCAGCGGCTGGCCGACGCCGCAGACCGGGGCGACCAGGTCGGGGTGGAGCAGGCCGGCCGAGATCTCGAGGCGCGACTCAAGCAGTGCGCGCGAGAGATCTCCACGAAGTACCTCGACCCGCCGCGGACCACCGACTTCGCCCTCATGTACTTGCCAACCGAAGGCCTGTACGCCGAGACGCTGCGCCGCACGGGCCTGACGATCAACGCGTTCTTCGGC
>Ga0114939_10003899_pt1 | contig 10120 bp, 9 predicted proteins | sample AshMeaCrysSpring_FD_87196 | JGI IMG/M metagenome (GOLD analysis project Ga0114939, IMG submission 87196) | Groundwater microbial communities from Big Spring, Nevada to study Microbial Dark Matter (Phase II) - Ash Meadows Crystal Spring | ecosystem: Environmental > Aquatic > Deep subsurface >... | reverse complement strand
GGCCGGGTTCTGCTCGACGATGCGGATGCGGTGGCCGGCGTCCTGCCGCTGCAGCAGGTAGCCCAGGTACAGGCCGGCCGGACCGGCGCCAGCGATCAGGATGTTCATGAGCCTTGCCGCTCCCGTTCGATCTTGGCGGCGATCATCTCGCGCAGCTGGCGCTTCAGGATCTTGCCCACCGGGCTGACCGGCAGTTCGCTCACCACCTCCAGCCGCTCGGGCAGCTTGAAAGCGGCGATCTGCTGGCTGCGCAGGAAGGCGATCAGCTCGTCGAAGCTCAAGCTGGCGCCCGGGTGCGGCACGACGAAGGCACAGGCCTTCTCGCCGAACACCGGGTCGGGCATGGCCACCAGCGTCGCGGTCTTCACCTTCGGGTGGGCGAACATCAGGTTCTCGATCTCCTCGCAGCTGATCTTTTCTCCGCCGCGGTTGATGAAGTCCTTGCGCCGGCCTTCGGCAAACACGTACCGGCCGCGATTGCGCACGATGTCGCCCATGCGGTAGTAGCCGTCGGGCGTGAAGGCCTCGGCGTTCTTGTCGGCGGCGTCGTAGTAGCCGCGGATGGTGTAGGGGCCGCGCGTCACCAGCTCGCCGGGCTCGCCGTCGGGCAGCTCGCGGCCCTCGTCGTCCAGCACCTTGATCTCGTCGTCGTCGCACACCGGCGCGCCGCTGCTGCGCAGCAGCAGCTCGTCCGGGTCGTCCAGCCGCGTCATGTTGATCAGGCCCTCGGCCGTGCCGTAGATCTCCTGCGGCGTGCAGCCGAAGCGCTCGCGCAGGCGTTGGCGCAGCTCGGGCGCCAGGCGGGCGCCGCCGTTCTGCACCACGCGCAGCGAGCTCAAGTCGTAGCGCCGCTCGAAGTCGCCGGCCAGCCAGCCGGCGATCAGCGGCACCACCGCGGCGATGTGCGTGACGCGCTCGCGCTGCACGGCCGCGAACAGGTCCTCGGGCTGCGGCGACGGCGCCAGCACCACCGTGCCGCCGTACAGCAGCGTGGCCAGCAGCCCCGGCGAGGCCAGGTTGTAGTTGTGCCCCAGCGGCAGGATGGCCATGAACACTGTGTCCTCGCCGAAGCCCGCGGCGCGGCCGCACAACCGCGCGTTCAGCACGTAGTCCTGGTGGGTGCGCGGGATCAGCTTCGACATCGAGGTGGTGCCGCCGGACAGCAGCATCGTGCCGACCTCGGCCGGGTCGACCTGCACCGCGGGTTCCTCGAAGGGGCCGTCGGCCAGCAGCGCGTCCAGCGGCTGCTGGCCGGGCAGCGCCTCGCCCACCACGACCACCTCACGCAAGGCCGGCGCGTCGGCGCGCGACTGCTCGGCCATCGTGCGGAAGTCGAAGTGGCCGGCACGGTCGGCAATCACGTAAGCCGCGGCGCCGGAGGCCTTCAGGAAATGCCGCACCTCGGCGTGCCGGTGGGAGCGCAGTGCCATGACCGGAATCGCGCCGATGCGCACCAGCGCGAAGTAGACGATGGCGAACTCGATGCAGTTCGGCAGCTGCATCAGCACCCGCTCCTGTGGGCGCAGCCCCAGCGCCCACAGCCGCGCGGCCAGCCGCAACGATCGGGCCTGCAGCGCGCGGTAGCCCAGGCGCTGCGCGCCGGCCACCAACGCGGCCTTGTCGGGCCAGCGCGAAGCCGATTGCTCCAGAACCGAAAACAGCGTGCGGCCGTCCCAATGGCCGGCGGCGCGGTAGCGCGCCGCGAAGTCTTCGGGCCAGGGCACGGTAGCTTGCATCATCGGTCGAACTCCTGCGCACGCCAGCGCGATCGCGCATGCAGCGTGTCTTCCGTCCGCGCCGCGAAGCATTGCCTTTTCGCCCGCGTGTGCTGCAATCGCATGTCTGGCGAGGCGCGAACACGGCGGAGCTTAAGCCCAGGCGCGACCTGCAGGCATCTGTCGCCGCCGGTGCGCCTCGAAAAAAAGCCGCACCGGACGTCCGACTCACATGCCACTCAGCGACAGCTGGTTCCTCGATCGATTGAAAAAGCGCGCCCGCCGGCCCGCGCGCGGCTACCCCGTCGCCTCGGTCGCGTTCTACGGCCCCACGGCGCAGGTCGCGAGCAAGGTCGTCGTCGGCATCACCGCGCACGAGGGCGCGGACGTCGACCCGCTGCAGCGGTGGCACTCGCCCGATCAGGACGCCCGCAGCAACCCGCAGATCCTCAAGGCGGTGCTGCACTTCCTCGAACGGCAGGGCGTCAAGTCGGTGGTCATGCCGGACAGGCTGCTCGGCTGCCCGCACGAGGAGGGAGTGGACTACCCCGAAGGCGGCTACTGCCCGCAGTGCCCGTACTGGCGCGATCGCGACCGCTTCACCGGCCTGCTGCGCACCGAGCGCGACGACGGGTGAGAGCGCGCCGCGCTGCCGAAGCGCAGCGGCTGCCGCTCGCGGCCGGCGCTCTCGAGCAGATGTGGCTCCGCCACTCTGCTTGACCGCCACGGGGGCGGGCTGGGCGCAGCCCGGCCCTGGGGGCGCTCAGACGACATTCAGTTCCGGCAACGGCCGCCGGTCCAGCACCCGCGCCCAGCCCAGGCGCGACAGGTCCAGGCTGCGGAAGCGGCCGTGCAGCACCAGCTCGCTCAAGGCGCGGCCCACGGCCGGCGCATGCTGCAGGCCGTGGCCGCTGAAGCCGTTGGCGAAGAGCAGGTTGTCGATGTCCGGGTGCGCGCCGAGGATCATGTTGCGGTCCAGCAGGTTCAGGTCGTAGTGGCCGGCCCAGGCGCGCACCACACGCAGCGCCTCGAAGCCCGGCACGCGCGCGGCCAGCACCGGCCAGATGAGATCGTCGAACAGCTGGTGCGTGACCTCGAAGTCCTCGGCCGGCGGGTCCTGGTCCTCGGGCGGGGCCACGCCGCACAGCCAGCCGTCGCCCTCGGGCCGGAAGTACACGCCGCTGGGGTCGATGACCAGGCCGCAGCCCGGCGTGCGTGCCGGGCTGCGCACGTGGAACACGCAGCGCTTGCGGGCCTGCACCGGCAGGTCGATGCCGGCCGTCCGCGCCAGCGCGGCGGCGCCGCAGCCGGCCGTGTTGATCACCGTGCCGCAGCGGATCAGTGAACCGTCTTCCAGCCGCACGCCGGTGATGTACCGGCCTTCGCGCTGCAACGCCAACGCGCGGGCTGGCTGCCAGACCACGCCCAGCGATTGCGCCTTGCGCCGGAAGGCGCTCATCAGGCTGTAGGCGTCGAGCCAGCCCTCGCCGCGTTGGCCCCACGAGCCGCCGGCCAGGTCGTGTACGCGCAGCCACGGGAAGCGCGCCTGAAGCGCGACCGGATCCATCAGCTGTACCTGGGCACCCTCGGCCCGCTGCGTGGCATGGTTCGCCTGCAGCGCGGGCAGGCCGGCGGTGCTGGCCAGGAACAGGTAGCCGGCCTCGTGCCAGCCGAGGTCGGGCGCCTGGCCGTCCAGCGCCAGGTGCGCGCCGATGTTGGCCACGAAGGCGCTGCCGAACATCGACATGCGGATGTTCTCCGGCGTCGAGAACTGGTGCCGGATCGAGGCCACCGACAGCGTGGTGGCGCAGCGCTGGTAGCTCGGGTCCTGCTCCAGCACGCGCACCCGGCCCCGGAAGCCGGGCGTGCTGGCCAGAAAATGCGCCGCGGCGCTGCCCATCGCCGCGCCGCCGACGATCAGCACGTCGCAGCTCTCGCCCTGGTTCATCGCGTTCAGCCGCATATCATCCGTCCGATGATCGCAGAGACCCAGCCCCCCCGATTCGAGACCCTGAGCGTCGCGGTGCAGGGCGGCCTCGGCCGCCTGGCGCTGAACCGGCCGGACAAGCTGAACGCGCTGTCGCCGCAGACGCTGCGCGAGCTGGTCGCCGCCAGCCGCTGGCTGGCCGCGCTGCCCGAGCTGCGCGTGCTGCTGGTGGCTGGCGAGGGCCGCGCCTTCTGCGCCGGCTTCGACCTGGGTGCGATGCGCGACCCCTCGCGCCCCATCGACCGCGAGGCCACCGACCTGGGCCGACAGATGGTCGAAGCGGTGGCATCGATCCCGGCCATCACGCTGGCGCTGGTGCAGGGCCACTGCGTCGGCGGCGGCGTGCTGCTGGCCGGCGTCTGCGACCTGCGCATGGTGGCCGAGGACGTGCGCTTCTCGATCCCCGAGATGGCGATCGGCATCCCGCTGGGCTGGGGCGGCGTGCCGCGCCTGATGCGGCTGGTGGGGCCCACGGTGGCGATGGAGCTGGTGCTGGACTGCCGGCCCTTCGATGCCGCGCAGGCGCTGGCCTGGCGCTTCGTCAACCGCGTGGTGCCGGCCGACCAGCTGGCGCAGCAGGGCCGGGCCTGGGCCGAGCACCTGGCGACGCGGCCGCTGGGCGCGCTGCGCAGCACCAAGCAGCGCTTCGCCGCGGCCGCCGAGACGCTGTGCCCGGCCGCCGGCAGCCAGGCCGACGCCGACGCGCTGCTCGCCGCCTACCAGGACCCCGAGACCCAGGCCGTGCAGCAGCGCTACATCGCCGCGCGCAAGCGCTGAAGCACCGCACCGACGAAGGGACCCGCCCATGGCCGGCGCCAGCCTGATCGCGCTGATCGACGACATCGCCAGCGTGCTGGACGATGTGGCGCTGCTCACCAAGGCGGCGACCAAGAAGACCGCCGGCGTGCTCGGCGACGACCTGGCGCTGAACGCGCAGCAGGTCACCGGCGTCAGCCCCGACCGCGAGCTGCCGGTGGTGTGGGCCGTGGCCAAGGGCTCGCTGCTCAACAAGGCCATTCTGGTGCCGCTGGCGCTGGCCATCAGCGCCTTCGCCCCCTGGCTGGTGACGCCGCTGCTGATGGTGGGTGGCGCCTTCCTCTGCTACGAGGGCTTCGAGAAGCTGGCGCACCGCTTCCTGCACAGCCGCGACGAGGACCGGGCCGCCAAGGCCGAGCTGGCGCAGGCCATGGCCGACCCGGCGGTGGACCCGGTGGCCTTCGAGAAGGCGAAGATCAAGGGCGCGATCCGCACCGACTTCGTGCTCTCGGCCGAGATCATCGCCATCACGCTGGGCACGGTGGCCGACGCCGCCTTCGGCACCCGCGTGGCGGTGCTGTCGGGCATCGCGCTGCTGATGACGGCCGGCGTCTACGGCTTCGTCGCCGGCATCGTCAAGCTCGACGACGCCGGGCTGCATCTGTCGCGCAGCGCCGGCGCGCATGCCTGGGCCGGCCTGAAGCGGGCCCTGGGCGCGGGCATCCTGCGCGCCGCACCGTGGCTGATGAAGGCGCTGTCGGTGGCCGGCACGGCGGCGATGTTCCTGGTGGGCGGCGGCATCCTGACGCACGGCGTGCCCTGGCTGCACCATGCCATCGAGGCGCTGGCGGAGCGGGCCGGCGCCTGGCCGGCCGGCGCGCTGCTGGCCGCGCTGGCGCCCAGCCTGGGCAATGCGCTGGTCGGCGTGCTCGCCGGCGCGGCCGTGTTGCTGGGCGTAAGCGCGGTAAAGAAGCTTCGCGTCGCGGCCTGAGCGCGCCGCAGCTCCGGGCCGGGCCCGTCCCGTTTACCCGAGAAAGGCCCAGCAGTCGGCGGAATGCGGCAGTTTTCACGCGCTGCACGCCGGCCGGCGCGCATAGCATCGGCGCATGATTTCGTTGCATGGCGTGCCGTCCGCGCTGATCGCGAAGAACGAATCCTGGGTGCGCAAGCAGGCCCAGACGCTGGCGCGCCACCTGCCGTCCAACGTCGAGAAGGCCGACCTGATCCAGGTGGGGCTGATCGCGGTGGCGCAGGCCTCGGTCTCGTTCGTCTGGGACGGCGACCGCGACACGCCCGAAGCGACCGAAGCCTTCGTGCGCTATGCGCGCGCCCGCGTCAAAGGCGCGATGCTGGACGAGCTGCGCCAGATGGACCACCTGGGCCGCGGGCAGCGGCGCAAGCTGAAGGCGCTGCAGATCGCGCGCGAGCGCTGGCGCGGCGCGCACGGCAGCGATCCGACGCTGGCGCAGCTGGGCGAGCTGTGCGGCATGAGCATCGACGACGTGGCGCGCCTGGAACAGGCCGACCTGGAAGGCCGTGGACGCAGCGGCGGCAGCGACGCCGACGCCGACGACGAGCCGGCCGAGCACCGTGCGGCGACGCCGCACGACGAGGTCGAGGCGCGCGTCGACACCAGCATCGTCATGCGCCGGCTGGAGCGCTTCTTTGCCGAGCTGCCGGAGCGCGACCGGCAGGTGATCGACGCCTACCTGGGCGTGGGCCTGACGCCGGCGCAGCTGGCGGCGGAACTGAAGGTGACGCCGTCGCGGGTCTCGCAGATGTTCAAGGCCGTGGTGCAGCGCACCGCGCAGCATTTCGGCCAGGACCCGAAGCGCGCCGTCGACCGCCTGCCCGAGCGCTCGCAGGACGCCTACGAGCGCCGCGTCGCGCAACGCGAGCTGGAGCTGGAGGCGCGTGCCGACGAAGGCGCCTGGGGACGCATGGTCGAGACCGCGCTGATGCGCAAGCTGCCCCTGGCCGAGCGGCCCTCGCCGCCGTTGCCGGCAGGCCGCGCCGCGCCCGCGCCGGACGCGAGGCTGCGCGTCGACGGCGAAACCCGCTGGGGCTGAACGCGCGCTACCTGCCCTTGATGCCCAGCAGTTCCACCTCGAACACCAGCGTGGCATTCGGCGGGATCACGCCGCCGGCGCCGCGCTCGCCGTAGGCAAGCGACGAAGGGCAGGTCAGCCTGGCCTTGCCGCCGACCTGCATCAGCTGCAGGCCTTCGGTCCAGCACTTGATGACGCCGTTCAGCGGGAACTCGAGCGGCTGTCCCGCCTTGTACGAGCTGTCGAACTCGCGGCCGTCGGGGAAGGTGCCGCGGTAGTTGACCCGGACGGTATCGGTGGCGCCCGGGCTGGGGCCGCTGCCGGCGCGCTGCGACTGGAACACCAGGCCGCTGGGCTTGAGCACCGCGCCGGGCTCCTTGGCCGCCGCGGCGAGGGTGGGGTCGGACTGGGCGTGGGCGGACAGTGCGAACGTCAGCAGCGCAGGGACCAGCAGGGAAGGGCGCATCGTCGTCTTCGGTGAAGTGGAGGATCCGCGATTTTCGCTAGAACGCCAGCGACAGGCCGAGCAGCCCCTCCACCTGCGTCAGCCCGTCGCCCTTGATCTGCACCACGCAGCCGCCGGAGCAGAACATCGAGCTGTTGCCGTCGATCAGCGTGAAGTAGCCGCGGAGCTCGGCCTTGAAGGACAGCGCAGCGCTGATCGGCCATTCGACGCCCAGGCCCAGGTTGAGCGACGGCCGCACTTCCGAGGACAGGCCGTTCAGGCTGGGCGACAGCCAGGTCGCGCCGATGCCGCCGGCCACGTACACGCCGCGGCCGATCGCCCCGTCGAAGTAGTTGGTGCCGCCGAAGTGCAGGTAGGTCACCGACAGCGGCACCTTCGGCGTGGTGCTGCTGGACTCGATGTCGGTGGACTGGTAGGACGCGAACAGCTGCCCCTGGCGCATCGCGTCGACGGCGAAGCTGAAGGCCAGCGCGCCGCTGGCGCTGCTCTTCATGTCGACGGTCGCGAAGGGGCTGGTCTCCTGCTCGAAGCTGCCGCCGCCGCGGTAGCCGCCGTAGATCGCCAGGGCGTTCTGTGCCGCGGCCGGGCCGGCCGCGGCCAGCGTGAGCAGCGCCGCGGCTGCAAGCGAGGAAGGCTTCATGCACCGATGCTAAGCCCGGCGCCGCCGGCACCTGCGCTAGGCTGTGACGTCGATCACGCAAGGAGACGCCCGATGGATGCCGTCGAGGACCTGTTGCAACGCACCGCCCGCTTCGCGCGCGAGGTCGTCGGGCCGGGCGCGCCCCGCTGGGAGGCGGAGAGGCGCATCGGCCGCGAAGCCATCGCCGCCGCGGCCGCGATCGGGCTGACCGGGCTGGAGGTGCCGCCGGCCTTCGGAGGCCTGGGCCTGGGCTACCGCGTCAAGGCGCGGGTGGCGGAAGTGCTGGCCGCGGCGGATTTCGGCTTCACGATGTCGCTGCTGAACACGCACAACGTGGCCGCCAAGCTGGCGCGCGAGGCACCGCAGGCCGTGGCGCGGCGCCACGTGCCCGACCTGCTGGCCGCACGGCGCCTGGGCTGCACCGCGCTGACCGAGCCTGGAGCCGGCTCAGACTTCGCGGCCATCGTCACGCTCGCCACGCGCACCCCGCAGGGCTGGCGCCTGGACGGTGCCAAGGCCTGGATCACCAACGCGGCCGAGGCCGAACTGATCGTCGTCTACGCGCAGACCGAAGCCGGCAGCGGCGCACGCGGCATCGCCTGCTTTCTGGTGGACGCGGCCCGGCCCGGCTTCGTGCGCGAGCCGGCCTTCGCGCTGAGCGGCCAGCATGCCATCGGTGCCGGCGGCTTCCGCCTCGAAGGCTATCTGGCCGAGGACATGGAGATGCTGCAGCCCCCGGGCCAGGCCTTCAAGGCGGCGCTGCGCTCGATCAACGGGGCGCGCGTCTACATCGCGGCGATGTGCAACGGCATGGTCGGCGAGGCGCTGCGCATCGCCCAGGGCTACGGCCGGCAGCGGCACAGCTTCGGCCAGCCGCTGGCCGCCCACCAGGGCTGGCGCTGGCGCCTGGCGGAGGCCGCGACCGAGCTCGCCGCCTCGCGCCTGCTGGTGGCGCAGGCGGCCGAGCGCATCGAAGCCGGCGCCGATGCGCAACTGCCGGCCGCGCAGGCCAAGCTCTTCGCCACGCGCATGGCCGAGCGCCAGTTGCCGGCGCTGGCGCAGGCGATGGGCGCCGAAGGGCTGCGCGAGCAGCACCCCTTCGGCCGGCACCTGGCCGGCGCGCGCGTGGCGTGTTTCGTCGACGGCTCCAGCGAGATGCTGCTCGAGCGCATCGCTGCGCTGCAGCGCGAGCCCGACCCCGCGCAAGGCCGCCAGGCATGACGGGCGGTGTCGGCGCCGGCCCCTGGTGCCACGGGCTCGGGGCGGCTGCACTGCGTCGCCGGCCGGGCGCCTGTGGGCGCCCCAGGTCCGGGCGGCGCCCGGGCCGTCCCCCCCGCGGGCGTCGAGCAATGTGGCCACGCCACAATGGCTCGAGACGGCGGCCGGCGGGGCCTACTTGGCCCAGCCGTCCTTCAGCGGCGTGATGCGGTTGAACACCGGCGCGCCGGCCGCATGGTCCTTGCGGTCGGCGACGAAGTAGCCGTGGCGCTCGAACTGGAACTTGTCGTCGGCGTGGGTGCCGGCCAGTGAAGGCTCCAGCCAGGCGGTGACCACCTGGCGGCTGGCCGGGTTGAGGCAGTCCTTGAAGTCGCGGCCGGCGGCGTCGGGCTGCGCCTCGGTGAACAGCCGGTCGTACAGCCGCACCTCGGCGCTCAAGCCGTCGTGCGCCGCCACCCAGGTGAGCACGCCCTTGGTCTTGACGGCATCGGCGCCCGGCGTGCCGCTGCGCGTGTCGGGGACGAGCTCGGCGCGCACCTCGGCCACGCGGCCGTCGGGCCCGCGGCTGAAACCGGTGCAGCGCACCACGTAGCCGTACTTCAGCCGCACCACGCTGCCTTCCACCGGCTTGCCGGCGGGGTCGCTGCGCGGCGGGCTCATGCGGTGGTAGCCCTTGGGCGGCTCTTCCATGAAGTCCTCGCGCTCGATCCAGAGCTCGGGGCCGAGCGTGAACTGCCGCGCCCCGCGTTCGGCGTGGCCGGGAAAGCGCGGCGCCGTGCAGGGCAGCGTCTGGCCCCTGCCGATGACCGCGTCCCAGTTCGTCAGCACCAGCTTCAGCGGGTCCAGCACGGCCATCGCGCGCGACGCCTTGGCGTCCAGGTCCTCGCGCAGCGCGATGTCGAGCGCGCTGTAGTCGATCCAGCCGCCGGCCTTGCTGACACCGCTGCGCTCGGCCAGCAGGCGCAGGCTCTCGGGCGTGTAGCCGCGCCGCCGCAGGCCCACCAGCGTGGGCATGCGCGGGTCGTCCCAGCCGTCGACGATGCCTTCTTCGACCATCTGCCGCAGCTTGCGTTTGCTTGTGACGATGTAGCTCAGGTTCAGCCGCGCGAACTCGTACTGCCTGGGCAGCGGCCGCGCCAGCAGGCCCAGGTCGGCCAGGCGTTCCAGCACCCAGTCGTAGAAGGGGCGCTGGTCCTCGAACTCCAGCGTGCAGATGCTGTGGGTGATGTTCTCCAGCGCGTCTTCCAGCGGGTGCGCATAGGTGTACATCGGGTAGATGCACCAGCGGTC
>Ga0114939_10003898_pt1 | contig 10120 bp, 11 predicted proteins | sample AshMeaCrysSpring_FD_87196 | JGI IMG/M metagenome (GOLD analysis project Ga0114939, IMG submission 87196) | Groundwater microbial communities from Big Spring, Nevada to study Microbial Dark Matter (Phase II) - Ash Meadows Crystal Spring | ecosystem: Environmental > Aquatic > Deep subsurface >... | reverse complement strand
GTCGGAGGAAACCACGCGGTACGAGATGGTGATCTCTGCGTCCGCCGGCATCGGTAGCAGCGCCTGGGTCACCAAGGGACCGTCCACCACGGGCGCTCCGTCCTGGTAGGCCGCACCGGTCGAGTCGACGACCGCGACCTGGGCGAACTCCTGGCCGATCGTGGCGCTGAAGGTCAGCGAGACCTCGGCGGGCGCCGTGGCGAGCACCTGGCCGGCGTGCGGCGTGGATGAGACCAGCGAGTCGTGTGCCTGCGCGAGCGGGGCCGGGACCAGCACCAGCAGCAGGAGGAGCACCGGCGCGAAACCTCGGACCAGGGCTGCGCGCATGTCGGCAAGGGTACGCCGGAGCGCCGAGCGGCCCGACCCGGACGGAGCGGTCCTGACGGGACTTGAACCCGCGACCTCCGCCTTGACAGGGCGGCGAGCACTCCGAGCTGCTCCACAGGACCTTGCATGGCGGACCCTACCGATGCCGGCAGAGACCTGGTGCCCCCAACGGGATTCGAACCCGCGCTGCCGCCTTGAAAGGGCGGAGTCCTAGGCCGCTAGACGATGGGGACTGGGCAGTCGCGTCACGCCTGCTGCATGGCTCGATCCGTTCGAGGACCTCACCTGAGTGTACGCACCCACCTCCGCCATCCCCAAACCCCCGACCCCCGGCCCCACTGATCACGTTTACGTGGTTGGCGTCGGGTTTGCATGGTGTCGGGGCCGTGCAAAGCAGACGCAAGCCATGCAAAGCAAGCGGGGCCGCCCAGCGGACCCGCGCCGCGCGCTGGCGGAACCAGCTCGACCAGCATCGAGGCGCGCGCGCAGCCCGGCATCCGGGACACTGCTGGCGTGGTGGACGTCTCGGCCGGGGAGTTCGAGCGCCTCGTCGAGGAGGCCCTGGACTCCATCCCCGACGAGCTCGGTCGGCTCATCACCAATGTGGCCGTCCTCGTCCAGGACGAGGCCCCGCCCGGCGAGGACCTCCTCGGCCTGTACGAAGGGATCCCGTTGACCGAGCGGGACGGCGGGTACGCCGGCGTGCTCCCCGACACGATCACCATCTTCCGGCTGCCCATCCTGCGCCTGTGCCGCACCCGAGAGGACGTCGTGCACGAGGTCCGCACCACGGTCATCCACGAGGTCGCGCACCACTTCGGGATCGACGACCAGACGCTGCACGACCTGGGTTGGGGCTGACACCGTCAGCAGGCGCCGTCCGAGCGCCGGCTCGTCGAGCGTGGTACGGGCGTCGGGCCGGGAGCGCCTCGCGGCGCGTGTCCGCTCGTAGCGGCTATGTGTGAGACCCGGGGGCTGCACCGGCCCGACGCCCGGCGAGGACCCCGAAGGGCTGTCGCCGCACATCAGGGTAACGGCTGCGGGTGCCTAGCGCAGCGTGTCGGCCCGCCACAGTCGGGCGGCCCGGCTCAGCTGGTCGGCCATCTTGATGTTCCCGGAAGCGAGCCGAGTCTGCCTCGCTGCCTCGACGTCGTCCCCGTGCTCGTCGGCGTCGTCGGCCAAGGCGAGGCGACCCGCCCCCACCACGCGGCTGAACGCGGCTGCCCTGTCGAGGGCAACAGCGAGGTCGCCGTCGAAGACCGAGGTCAGCACGGCGTCCCCGAGGTCGGCCATCTCCTGGGGGCCCGGCGGCTCGGCCACGCCCGCGACTACGTCGGCCACCTCGGCGGCGCAGCGTCCCGCGGCGTACACCCGGGCAGCCTCGCGGCCGCTGCGCCGCACCCAGGTGCGCAGCAGGTACAACGCCCACAACGTCCCCGGGAGCGACTCGGCGGAGGAGTCTCGCCAGAGCTCGCTCAGCGCGTCCAGCCCGACCTCGTCGGCCAGCCCCACCAACCGGGTCGTCAACTCGTCGTCGTCCTTCGAGCGTCCGAGCCGAACGATGGCCGCAGCCGTCTCGTGAGCGAGGGCGGACCGCTCGGCCGGGTCCGGGGCGCCGGTGACGCTGTCGAAGGATGCGCGGGTCGTCGGACGGCGCGGACGCCGTGCCTGACCCGCCGGGCGCCGATCACCGGCCGCCTGTCGACCCTCACTCGGCGGCGAGTCCCCGCGCGCCTCGGCGTCCCGCGCCTCGGCGTCCCGCGCCTCGGAGTCCCCGCGCGCCATGGCGTCCCGCGGCACGTCGTCCCGCGGCACGTCGTCCTTCGGCCTGTGGTCGGGCGCGTTCACCCCGCCATTGTGCGCGATGGCTGCGGTGTCGCGCTGCGCCGACGGCGCCGCGACCACGACGCGCCGCCGAGTCCGCCTGCCACGAGCAGGGCCAGCACCGCAGCCAACGCTGCCGGGTTGACGCCGGCGACCCAGTTCGCCACCGTCGACTGCACGGACGTGAACGCGCCGACGACGGGGTCGTCGGCGTCTCCGCCGCGGAACACCTGGATCTCGAAGTAGCCGTAGTAGGCCACGTACACCCCGGCCAGCACGAGCAGCAGCCCGCTGAACCGGGAGATGTACGGGGTGGCCCGGCGGAACCGCGTGACGAAGCCGGAGCGGGCCAGTGCCACCGCAACCGCCAGCACCCCCACGACCAGGCCCATCCCGATCCCGTACAGCACGAAGACGGCCACCCCGCTGAGCACGTCTGCGCTGCGGAACGTGGTCGTGGTGATGGCCAGGAACGGCCCGATCGTGCACGACAGGCTCGCCACCGCGTAGGCGATCCCGTACAGCACCATCGAGCGCAGTGTCTTGCCGGGTGCGGCACCGGAGAGCTTCGGGGTGCTCAGCAGCAGCTCACGACCGGCCAACAAGTACACGCCGAGGCCGACAAGAGCGACGCCGATGACGATGGTGGCCCACGGCAGGTACCGTTCCAGGGACAGGGCCAGCGGGACGGCGACCAGTCCGAATGCGGCGAAGACAGCGACGAAGCCGGCCGTCATCGCCCCTGTCATGCTCAGCGCGCGAGCGACCGCAGCCGAGCGGCCTCCCCCGTTGTCGTCGCCACCCCGAGCCACGACGAGGGTGAGGTACGCAGGCAGCAGCGCGAACCCGCACGGGTTGAGCGCAGCCACCATGCCGGCGGTGAGTGCGAGCAGTACGGGGATGTCGCTCATCGCCTCAGGCCCCGATCAGCGCCTGGGTTCGGGAACGGATCTCGTCCTCGGACAACGGTCCGGGGACGATCTCGATCGTCCCGTCCTCGTCGACGAAGGCGAACGTGGTTTGGCTGGCAACGCCGAACCCCGCGTACAGGGCCCCGTCGGTGTCGGCGAGGTGGGTGAGGCTGTCGGTCCCGGTGTCCGCGACGAACTGCTGCATGGCGTCCACGTCCGGAGACAGCCCGGCGACCCCGAGGAACTGCGCCTGCCCGGTGAACTCGTCGGCGATGCCGGGCAGCGCCGGGGCCTCCCGTCGGCAGATCGTGCACCAGGGCGCCCAGAAGTACAGCACGGAGTCCTGGCCCGCCAGCGTGGCTCCGGAGAAGGAGCCGCCGTCCACCGTGGCCACGGTGAAGTCGAACTGGGCGGGCACCCCAGCCGCCATGGCCGGGGCGGCGTTCGCGCCCGCCTCCTGCGTCCCGTCCGCCTGCCCTTCGGACGCGGCAGGGGACTCGGCGGCCGGCGAGGACTCCGGCTCGGCCGCCTGCGCCATCGGGGACGGCGAGGAGGCCGCCTGGCCCTCGGTGCGGTCGCCGCTCGAGCAGGCAGACAGCAGCACAGCAGTGGCGACGACGGTGGTGGTCGCAAGGGTTCGGCGCATCGGAGCCTCTCCGTGGTTGGTGGGGGGAACCCGGCGGGGGCCGCGACCGATTCCGGTCGGGCTGGCCTCCATGGTGACCGAGCGTCGGCCCCTACGCGAAGCCGACGCTGCTTACGATCCGGTGACCTCCCGGCAGCGCGGGTCTACGCCGGCGGCGCGGGGAGCCCGTCGCGGAGCTACCTCCAGACGTCTGCAGAGACGGTCGCCCAGTCCCCGTTCGGGACGTCCGGCCAGCGATCCCGCGGCCGGTTGTAGGCGTACGTGACGCAGGGCAGCCGCGCGCCGCTGGGCATGCTCACCTGCGCCCGCACCAGCAGGTACTCCGAGGCAGGCAGGTCGTACGGCAGGTAGGACTCCAGCTCATGCAGGTCGGGCCACAGACCCGGGTCGGTGACGCGCAGCACCTCGACGACCACCGACCCCGACGCGTCCGGCAGGTAGGCGGGGTACGGGTAGGCGCGCCGCTTCCCGCCGACGTGCAGGAGCCGGCCGGGCATGCGTCCCTCACCGAGCCACTGAGCCCGGCCGACCGTGAGGTGATGGTTGCGGAACCCCCTGCGCAGCGTCCCGTACACCGCCAGCAGGTCGACGTCCGGCCAGGCGGACACCCCGGAACCGACGCTGTCGTGGGGCCCTGGGGTGTGCATGGTGCCGATTATGCGGCTCGCTGTGGACGAGCGTCCGCGGACACCGAGCCCACCGGGCAGACTCCCGGGCATGCCTCCCGACAGCCGACGCAGCCGGGTCTACGCCGCCGAGGACCAGGTCGCTCGGCTACTCGACCGGGCGGCAGCCGGCTCGCCCACGGTGGACTTCTTCGGCTCCACGCTCACCGTGCCGCCGGAGCGCCGGTTCGCGGACGTGGCGTCGGTCCAGCTCTGGGTCGATCGCGTCCTGGCCCTGGACGAGGTGCGCCGCCGGTGGCCGAGCACTCCGGCCTGCCGGGTCCGTTCGCGGCGGGGGGAGTCGCGTGCGCACTACCAGCCGCCGGGAGAGATCGCCGTCCCGGTCCGCAGCCGGTGGGCACTACGTGAGCTCGTGCTGTGCCACGAGCTTGCCCACCACCTGACCTGGCACGAGGCAGCGGCACCGAGAGGCACGCCCGGGCACGGCGCCGCGTTCCTCGAGGCGTACCCAGCCCTGGTCGAGATCGTCATCGGCGCCGAGGTAGCCCTGCTGCTGCGGGCCGGCCTTGACCAGACCGGCGCGCGATGACGGCGGACGTCTCGACCATCGCAGCGCTGCTGGCGAAGGCCGAGCGTACGGACAATCCTCACGAGGCTGAGGCCTACCTGGCCAAGGCGCAGCAGCTGGCAACGCTGCGCTCGGTCGACCTCGCGATGGTGCGCGCGCGCAACGCACGGGCTCGGCGCCGCGTCACCCCCGTGTCACGCACGGTCCAGATCGGCGAGCCCGGCAAGCGCGCCAACACCCATCTGGTCTCGCTGTTCGTCGCGGTGGCGCGAGCCAACGACGTCGTGATCGACGTGGCGCGCAACTCCACGTACGTCATCGGCTACGGCATGCCCACCGACCTCGACCTTGTCGAGCAGCTGTGGGCGTCGTTGGCCCATCAGATGGTCGAGGCAGCCGCTCGGTACCTCGACGGCGGAACCTGGCGGTCGCAGACCTACCGGAGCATCGGGCGTCAGCAGGTCGGTCGATGGTCCGCTCCGGTGGTCGAGTTCCGCCCGCACACCAGCCAGACCGCACGCGCGGCGTTCTACCGCGGATTCGTCGAACGAATCGGCGCCCGGCTTCAGCAGGCCCGCCAGGACGCACTGCGCGAGGCGACGGGCCCTGCGGACTCCGACGAGGTCCCCGACAGGCGTGGCGTGGCAGCGGATGACGGCGTGAACGCGAACGGGCCATCGGCCGCCCTGGTGCTTGCGCACAAGGCGGACGAGGTCCAGTCCTTCTACCGCCAGGAGTCGCGTGCCCGAGGCAGCTGGAGCGGCTACCGCGGCGCCGCTGCCGGCGACACCGGCGCTGCGACCGGAGCAGGGCGCCGTGCCGCCACGCAGGCCCGGCTCACCTCCCCACGCGGCATCGAGGGCCCGGGCCCCGCCTTGGAGTCCGGCGGCTAGCCGTCTGTTGTCGTCCTACGCTGGTGATGTGCAGGCCCGACCTGACTGGTTCGACGCAGACCTGTTCCCGGTCACCTCGCGCTGGCTCGACGTCGACGGTCACACCGTCCACTACGTCGACGAGGGCAGCGGGCCGACGTTGCTCATGCTGCACGGCAACCCCACCTGGAGCTTCCTGTACCGGCGTCTGATCAGCGGGCTTCGCGACGACTTCCGGTGCGTCGCGCTGGACTACCCCGGGTTCGGGTTGTCCACGGCGGCCCCCGGGTACGGGTTCACGGTGGCCGAGCACTCCGGGCTCGTCCGCCGGTTCGTCGAGGCGCTGGACCTGACCGAGGTCACCTCCGTCGTCCAGGACTGGGGCGGCCCGATCGGCATGGGCGCGGCGATCAGCGACCCGGACCGGTACGCCGGGTTCGTCATCGGCAACACCTACGCCTGGCCGAGCATGTCGCCGGACAAGGCGATCCTGTCCGAACTCATGGGCAACCGCTATCTGGGGGAGCTAGTCAACAAGCGACTCAATCTCTTTCTTGGTCGTATGCTTCCCTTCATGATGCAGCGGACGCTGAGCGACGCCGAGCTGGCCATGTACCGGGGACCGTTCCCGACCCCTGCGTCCCGCGAGCCGGTGCGGGTGTTGCCGCGGGAGATCCGGACAGCAGCACCCTTCCTGGCGCGACTCGAGGACGCTCTGCCCCGCGTGACCGACAAGCCCGCGCTGCTGCTGTGGGGTGTGAAGGACATCGCCTTCAAGGAGCCGGAGCGTCGGCGCTGGCAGTCGCTGCTTACCCACCGGCGCGACCACACCCTGCGCGACGCAGGCCACTTCTGGCAGGACGACGCCGGTGAGGAGGCCGTACGGGTGATTCGCGACTGGTGGTCCACCGACCGCTCCGACTGACCAGGGCTGCGCCCGACGTCGCAGGCGACCCGTGGGCCGCAGACGCTACCGCGGCACCGACCCCAGGCTGATGAGGACGGGTCCGCCACGCGTGCCGGACCCGCTCGCCCCACAGCCGCCACCTCCGGGCGAGCCGGATGGGCAGGTCCCGCAGCCGTCGTCCGGACAGCCGGACTGCAGGCGCAGGGCGCTGAGATGCCCGGATGCAACGAGCCGCTCCACGACCATGGTGACCACTCCGGGGTCGAGTCCGGTGCGCTGCGCGATGACGGCCATGCTGCCGGCGCCGACCTCGATCTCGGCGAGAACGGCTCGCAGCGGGCTCGCGGCGGGGCTGCTCACGAGATCAGCCGACCCACCTGGAACACCGCCACGGCCAGGGCCCAGGCGGTGCTCATGCTGATGGCGAGGCTGGCCAGCATCCAGCGGGTGCCGATCTCCCGACGCTGTGCGGCCAGCGTGGCGACGCACGGGACGTAGGCGAGCAGGAACGTCAGGAAGGCGAACACCGCAGCGGTGGTGTGCCCACCCGACGAGGCAGCGAAGTCGGCGCGGAGCTGCTCGCCGAGCTCGCCCGGCTGGGTCGGGTCCGCGGGCTCCTCGGCGGCGTAGGTCTGGGCCCACGAGGAGATGACCGCCTCCTTGGCGATGAACCCGACTATCAGTGCGGAGGTGGCGTGCCAATCCCCGAACCCGGCCGGCTCGAAGGCCGGCGCGATGGCGTCGGCGGTGGCGGCGAACAGGCTGTCCTCGACCGGGACGTCGGCCAGGCTGCCCTGCTGGCCAGGCGCGGGGACCGCGCTGAGCACCCAGACCGCCGCGACGGTGACGACGACGATCCCGCCGGCGGTCTGCAGGAAGGCCCACACCCGCGCCCACGTCATGATGCCCACCTGTCGGGGGAGCGGCAGGTGGTAGGCGGGCAGGTCGATGACCATGGTGTCCGCGCCCATCGAGCGCCACAGCGTCGAGCGCAGCAGGAATCCGATCCCGATGACCAGCGCGATGGAGAGCACGTACATGCCGAAGACCACGTTGCCGGCGTTCGGGCCGAAGAACGTCGCGCCGACCAGTACGAACACGGTGAGCCGCGCGCTGCACGAGGTGAACGGGACGAGCAGCGAGGTGAGGATCCGCTGGCGGGCGTCGGGCAGCACCCGGGTCGCGCTGATGGCGGGCACGTTGCACCCGAAGCCGACGACGAGCGGCAGGAACGCCCGTCCCGGCAGCCCGATGGCACGCATCGCCCGGTCGGTCACCACAGCCGCCCGGGCCAGGTATCCCGACGTCTCGAGCAGCGAGAGCAGCACGAACATCAGCGCCATCAACGGCACGAACGTGATGAGGGTGCCCACACCCGCGATCAGCCCGTCCACGATGAACCCCTCGACCGGGGTGCCGCCGAGCCCGAGCCATCCCAACGCCGTGCTGGCGGCCGAGCTGACTGGGCCGGACACGAAGGAGTCCAGCGCGTCCTGCAGCGGTGCCGCGACGACCGTGGTGATCTGGAAGACCAGCCACATGACGGCCAGGAAGATGAGCGGCCCGAGGACCGGGGCAGTGGCGTAGCGGTCGATCCGGTCGGTCCAGGTGTCATGGCCCGCGCCCTCCCGGACGCTGACCGCTGCCATGGCGTGCTGCACCCAGGTGAACCGGTCGTCATCCTCGGCGAAGGGGTCGGACTCGTCCACGCGGCGCGCCCGTGGTTCAGGAGTCGGTGCGTGCAGGAGTTCGGCCACGGTGTCGGCCAGCACGGCGGCGCTGCGCCGCTGCCGTGGGTCGACGGCAACCACGGGCGCCCCGACGGCTGCGGCCAGCGCATCAGCGTCGACGTCGACGCCCTGCCGGGCCGCCACGTCCTGCATCGTCATCGCGACCACGAGGCGCTGCGAATGCTCCCGAAGTTGGGCGAGCAGGTACAGGCAGCGGGCGAGGTTGGACGCGTCGACGACCGCGACGACGACGTCCGGTCGGTGGTCCTCCTCGGTGCCGACGAGCAGGTCCCGGGTGAGCTGCTCGTCCGGGGACGTCGGGTTGAGGCTGGCGGCGCCGGGGAGGTCGACCAGCGCGAGCGGAAGAACTCCGGATGCGGAGGAAAGGCGCCAGGTCGCCCGGGCGACCTCCACGGTCGTGCCCGGCCAGTTGCCGATCTGCTGACGAGCGCCGCTGAGCTGGTTGAACAGGGTGGTCTTGCCGACGTTCGCGTTGCCGACCAGCGCGATGAGGGGAGTGCGGGTGGGAGCCCCGCTCGTGCGGTCGAGTGGTGCCGCGGTCATGCCGGAGGCTCGACGAGCAGCGCGTCCAAGGTGGTGCGGTCGACTGCCATCCGGGACGGTCCTATACCGAGGACGCGGCCGCCGCCGCTGGTGCGACGCATGACATGCACGTCGGCGCCGGGACGCAGGCCCAGCTCCGCCAGTCGCCGGCGGCGCGGGTGGGCAGACGTGTCGGAGAGCTTCGCGGTGGTGCCGACCGGCACCTGGTTGAGCGTCACGGCGCACACTGTAGGGCAAGGTTAGGCAAACCTAATAAGGGACCAAGGTCCCGAACTATTTCACCGGCTGGCCGTCTCGAGTGCGTCGACGGTGGCGCGCACGATCTGCTGCTGGGCGACCTCGCGCTCGACAGTGGGCTCGCCGTCCCCGGGTTGGGCCCCGTAGTCGCCGAAGGACGAGTGGACGGCGCCGCTTACCTCGGTGAACGCGGTGTCGGCGGGCAGCAGGTCGGCACGGGACTCGATGTCGGACGGGGTGGCGAGTCCGTCGGCCGACCCCGAGATGGAGGCGACGGTCAGGTCTTCCCGACCCGATAGGTCCGCCACAGGGTAGGAGGCCCAGAAGACCAACCCGTCGACGGCCGTGCCGTCGGCCGCGAACGAGGATGCGGCGGTGCCGCCGAGGCTGTGTCCCCCAACCGACCACGGTGCCTCGTCACTGAGGTACTGCTCGGCCGCGCCGGTGCACAAGAGCGCGAGGTCGAACGGGCACTTCAGCACCACCACGCGGAACCCCCGTGTGGCGATGTCCTGCGCCAGTACCGCGTAGGCGCGGGGGTCGACCCGTGCCCCGGGGTAGAGGACGAACCCGCCCTGTTCGCCGGACGTCGGGGTGTAGACGGTTCGCGCGCGATTGTCGCTGACCTGGACCGTGGTGGTGGACTCGAGCGCGTCAAGCGCCACCGGTTCGGCCACGAAGGGCTCGAGCCACAGCAGCGCCGCAGCCACGGCGACGCCGCCGATAGCCGCGAGGCTGCGAGCGAACGCCCGGACCCCACCGGGCTTGGGCGGTTTCTTGGGTCGAAGCCCGCTGAACACGAGCCAGGCTCCCAGCACCAGGGCAAGGGCGAGCGCGAGAGGGTAGGCCGGGTTGTTGGCCCGTAGTGCGTCCCACGAGGTGGCCACCACAGCGACGGGAACGCCAGT
>Ga0114939_10003897_pt1 | contig 10122 bp, 9 predicted proteins | sample AshMeaCrysSpring_FD_87196 | JGI IMG/M metagenome (GOLD analysis project Ga0114939, IMG submission 87196) | Groundwater microbial communities from Big Spring, Nevada to study Microbial Dark Matter (Phase II) - Ash Meadows Crystal Spring | ecosystem: Environmental > Aquatic > Deep subsurface >... | reverse complement strand
TGGCAATGAACTCTCAGGAAGCGGTAAGTAGAACATCTATTAGTCAAGCACCAGGGGTGCAAGATTTACTTAAAGAAGTTCAACAAATCGAGTCGGAACTGGCAGCTAAGCGCATTGTTTTTCAAGATGCTCATCCCCAAATAATCAGCCTTAAAGGTAGGTTAGCAGCCTTAAAAACCTTACTAAAAGAGCGGGTAGGACAGGTGGTTGGAATTTCGCAGCCACAACTTAATGGCAATTTACAACTAGGGGCACTTAAACAACAACTCACCGCCCAACTTGTCGAATTAGAGTCAACCCGTCTGGGTTTAATTGGTGAAGCTGCTGCTTTATCAAACTTGCAAGCAGACTATAGAAAACGGCTGAATATTCTCCCTAAATTAGAACAGCAACAGCGCGAGTTAGAACGTAAACTAGAAGCAGCCCAAGCTACCTATTCACTTTTGCTGCAAAGGCTGCAAGAAAGCCGCATAGCCGAACATCAAAATGTTGGGAATGTCCGGATGATTTCCCCGGCTAATCTTCCCCAAGAACCTGCTTCTTCTCGGATAGTTGCCTACTTGAGTGCTGGGTTACTAGGTATGCTAGCTGCTATAGCGACTATCTTTTTATTAGAAGCAAAAGATAAATCAATCAAGACTGTTGAGCAAGCAAAAGAATTATTGCCTTGGACATTGTTGGGGATAATTCCTAATTATAACATTAACTCAAAAAAATCTACCTCTGGCAATGAGAATTATCTGTCTGATAGCCAGAGATTAGTTGTCAGAGATATGCCGCGATCGCCAATTAGTGAAGCTTACCGGATGTTGCGGGCAAATCTCAAATTTGTGAGTGCCGATAAAGAATTAAAAGTTATTGTTGTCACCAGTTCCGTCCCCCAAGAAGGTAAGTCCACAGTCGCCGCAAATTTAGCTATAGCACTAGCACAAATGGAGCGGAAAGTATTATTAATAGATGCCGATTTACACCGTCCCATGCAGCATAAAATTTGGGAATTGCTGAACAATGTCGGCTTAAGTAATGTAATTGTTGGACAAACTGAACTCAGCACAGCTATTAAATCAGTCATGGATAATTTACATGTCCTGACTGCAGGTGCATTACCTCCCTCACCCGCATCTCTTTTAGACTCGCGACGCATGGCAGGTTTGATAGAAAGTTTTGCTGGCAATTACGACTATACAATTATTGATACTCCCTCATTAAACGTGGCGGCGGATGCTGCCACTATCGGTCAAATGGCTGATGGTGTATTGTTTGTAGTTAGACCAGAAGTGGTAGATTCTGTCAACGCCACAGTTGCTAAAGAGTTATTAGAAAAATCCGGTCAAAATGTTCTCGGACAGGTAGTTAATGGCATTCTGCCGAAAAATGAACCCCACAGCTACTTCTACTTTTCCCAGGAATACAACACGCAAGAGAGTGCAACGAACGAGGAAGTACGTATGGAAATAGGAAATGGGTAATGGGTAATAGGTAATAGGTAATAGGTGAAAAATTAAGTTTGGTAGTAAGCACTTTAATGCTAAAAATAAGCGTTAAAACGCTTACTACTAACCGCTCTTCATGTGCCTGGTCGAGAGCGCAGTTGTTCACTCATATAATTGCGATCGCCTAACACTTCCAGTAATGGTCCGTGGATATCAAACTTAACAATACTCACCGAACCAGCTAGAGCAGCAATGCGATCGCGATACCTTCCCAAGTCAATACCTAATAGACTACAAAGAATAATCCGAATAGTAGCCTTGTGGGAAACTACCAAAACATTACCTGTGGGATACTTCTGTTGAATTTCCGCTACCACCACAGAAGCACGGGAAGCAATTTCTACCGCCGTTTCTCCCCCTGTAGGTGGGTTCCAGGCTGGTTCAGTTAACCACTGGACATAATCATCTGTGTAGTTTTGTCGCACAAACTCGCTAGTTTGTCCTTCCCACTTACCGTATCGAATTTCTTTGAGTCCATCCCGCAGTTGCATATCTATTCCCACAGCGTCGCACAGCGGCTTAGCGGTAGCAATAGTGCGTTTCATCGGACTGACGTAAACAGCATTCCAGGGTAACTTGCGGTAAGCTGCAGCAAAAGCCTCCGCCATTTCGACTCCTTGGGGAGTTAATTCCGCATCTAATTCGCCGCAGTAACCCCCAGTTTGACTGTACACCGTTTCCCCATGCCGCAGAAAATAGAGTTTTAGAGCTTCCATGTGTTTGCAACGGTTATGCGTGTCCACATGTATTGTGGTGGGACTGGTCGGGGAGGTCAACGCACCAATGGTACAGTTTTTATGGATGTTATGAATGTTTCGCGCTGCATACGCTGCATACGCAAAGGTAATTTTATGAATATTTCGCGCAAAGGTAAAAGGTAAAAGCTAAAATAACCTAAGACGTTCGAGAACATGGAATTCCTTACGAAAGGTTAAGACAGCAGGCTTTGAGACTTGACAAAGATATCTCGGCATTCATCAAGGAGATTATCGAACGAGAAATTACTGGCAGTAACGACGACTAACAATCGCCATCGTCTCATCCAATTTCGGCAATGACTTGTCCAATTTCTTGAGGGGTTGCACCTGTTGCTAGCATCGCACGTATTAGCAGTTCAATAGAAACTGAAGCGTCACCATTTTCCGCTTTGGCGATGCGGGGTTGACTTGATTGAATTTTGAGTGCTAATTCAGCTTGTGTCATCAATTTTTGTCGTCGCTGTTTCAGGCTGCGACTAAGTGCTAACTTGATTTCAATCAGAGCGTTTTCTTCTGGTGTAAGTTCCAAAAATTCCGAGGCTGTACCCACCTTCCAGCCCTTTGCTTCTAGCCCTTCTTTTTTAATTTTATCCATATTATCCATACTCATTTTATATCATATCTGATATATTAATCATCCTCTAGAATGAGGAACTCTACCAATGGAAAGCATATAAGACAAAATCGCAGACACAAACCCAAAACCTGGCAATCCCTTGCGAAGCTGTAAGTCTATACTGTATGCGGAGCATAGCGTGTAAGTAATTCACATCATGAAATACCCGCATTTTTTGAGTAAAAAAACTCTTGCGTACCTCAGCCTCGGCTTACCGATATTTCTGTTAATTATTCTCTTGCGTCTACCCAAACTAGAGCGGGGACAAATCCAGAAAGTGGGATGTATCCTTCCTGAGAAGAGCGTCGAAATATTCCCCCCAGTCAAACCACTATTCTCACCAACTCCTACTCCTACTCCTACACCTAATCAAAATCAAGTCAAAAATGCATCACAGCAAAATACGCAACCGCTAAAGCCATCTCCCCAAAACCAAAAACCCCCTACACCCCGGATAGCTCTCGTACCTATTAGTAATTCACCGTTAGTTAAGTCCCAGGAAAATAAATATTGTGTAGATGAGCAACTTTGGGGAGAGAAACAGCAAAAAGGTGATAGACAAGGATTAATTACAGCTATTGACCGCAGTTTACAATACTTACAAACAGATAAGGCGGAAGCTGCTTATAAACGATATCAAGTACCGGGAATTACACGCGATCGCGTCACTAGAAGTTTGCAAAGATTCCGCCAATTAGTTTTACAATCAAAGTCACCGGCGGATTTAGCGGCGGCTGTTAACCGGGAATTTATCTTTTATCAAGCTATTGGCAGCGATGGTAAAGGCACCGTGTTGTTTACCGCCTATTTTGAACCACTATACAATGCTAGTCGCACTCCTAGCGCCGAATTCCGCTATCCTGTTTTTCGTCGTCCACCAGATTTTGATTCTTGGAAGCGTCCCCATCCTACTCGCTTGGAACTAGAAGGCGCCGATGGGTTGCAATGGGATAAAGGGAAATTGCGGGGGTTAGAGTTGTTTTGGTTTCGCGATCGCTTAGAACCCTTCATGGCACAAATCCAAGGTTCCGCAAGGCTGAAACTCACCGATGGTACACAAACTAGCATTAATTATGATGGCAGCACAAGGCAAGATTACATAAGTATCGGGCGAGAACTGGCTAATGATGGTAAATTAGCCCTAGAAGGGCTGCGAATGCAGACTATAGAGCAGTATTTTCACAAAAATCCCCAGGATTTAAACGTTTATCTTCCCCGTAACCCCAGCTTTGTATTTTTCCGCGAATCCCACGGAAACCCAGCTAGGGGTTCCATTGGTGTACCGTTAATTGCCGAGCGTTCTATTGCTACAGATAAGTCTCTCATGCCTCCCGGTGCTTTAGCACTGATTCGTTCTTCTTTTCCCTTTTACATCGGTGGAGGAAAGAAGGAGATTCGTCGTGTTACCCGCTACGTTTTGGATCAAGATACGGGAGGAGCAATTAAAGGTGCGGGGAGGGTGGATTATTTTCTCGGTACTGGTTACATTGCTGGGGAACGTTCCGGGTTAACCGTCAGTAACGGGCAATTGTATTATCTCTTGCTGCGGAAATAATTGACACCGGATGTGGCAGCGGATGATGTAACAGATGTAACGGATGGGTTATCTGTAGTGCTGGGTTACAGAGATATTACGGTAATATTGTATTTATTATATACAATATATTCAGTGTTTACCGAGGATTGACAAAGGTTGGTATCAAGGCTTGCTTGTAGCCGAGATAGATGGTTTTTGGCTTTATCAAAAATACCAATATCAGAATCCGGAAATTGGATTGAGGTGTCGAAAAACTGAATAGAGACCGTATGTTTAGATGATTTGAATAGGTGATTAGCTAATGATCCACCCGATGATAGGTAAAATCCTGCAAGGACGTTATCAAATTGTCCAGATTTTGGGTGCAGGGGTGTTTGGACAGACTTACGTTGCGGAAGACATTTTCCTACCAGGAAACCCTAAATCTGTCATCAAGCAGCTTAAGGTTAATAAGCAGGACCCTGACTACCTGGAAACGATTAGAGACCGCTTTGAGAGGGAAACCCACACTCTTGCTACACTCGGATGTCATGAACGAATTCCCCAGTTGATTGCATCGTTTGAGGAAGAAGAAGAATTTTATTTAGTGCAAGAATTTATACCAGGACATTCGCTGCTAGCGGAATTACCAATTAATGGGAATTGGGGGAACCGTTGGCGGGAGAGGGAGGTGATTGAATTCCTGTATGATGTGTTAGGGACTCTGGAATTTGTTCATCGTCACGGAGTTATCCATTGTGACATCAAACCGGATAATTTAATCCGACGTAGTTTGGATCACAAGTTATTTCTGATTGACTTTGGTTCGGTGCAGCCTTATGATTTTCAGCCAAATCCAGGTTTGCCGATATTTCGGGTTGCTGTAACCTCTTTAGGATACATCCCACCAGAGCAATTTAGTCAGCAACCCCAGCCGAATAGTGATATTTATGCTCTAGGGATGATTGCTATTCAGGCTTTGACTGGATTTGCTCCAATGCAATTAAATGTCGAGCCGAAAACTCAGGAGGTAATCTGGCGTTCTGATAAAATTCCTGTCAGTAATTATTTAGCTACTATCCTGAGTCAAATGGTACGCTACGATTACCGACAGCGTTACCAGTCAGCTGCTCAGGTGTTAGAAGCTCTCAAACCGTTGATATTGCCCAACAAACAGTTGCAATTAGTTGCAGCACACGATATTCCAACTTTAGAAGATATCGCCCGGATTTTCGATGCTGAATTAAAGTTAGCAGAGAATTCCGAGAATTATCAACCGCAGTTACTTAGAAATAATCAACTAGAACTGCCATTGAAAAATGATGTCCAGAGTAATGATTTGCTGACGAATGATTTCCCAAACTCTGATTTCCCCAAACCAAATTTCCCCAAACAAAACTTCCAACTGCGGTCGAATAATACTTATGTAGCTGTTCCTGAGTCCGACCAGGAGAAAAAGTCTTGGATAAAAACCGGGGTAAAAGCAGGGATTCTTGCTAATTCTGTGTTGGTGGGTTTGGGAGTTTATGCAGTATTTGATAATTTCCCAGGTTTTTCGGAGTCGGATACTTTAAATAAGGCAAACAAAGAGTTTAAAAAAGGGGATTTAGATAAGGCTCTGGCTTTGGCAAAATCAATTGCTGCCACCAGTCCTATCTATCCAGAGGCACAAATCAAAATTGAAGAATGGCAACAAGAATGGCAAAAGGCTGGCTCTCAAATCGCTACAGCGGAAGCAGCATATAAAGACAAAAAATGGTCTGATGTGATTGATAGTGTCAGCGAACTTCCTGATATTTTATATTGGCGAGTCAAGGGCGAGAAACTGATTGAGGAAGCAAGAACAAATCTAGAGACGGAAGCAAATGATTTATTAGCAAAAGCCTACGCAAAAGCAGGAGAAAAAGATTTTTCTGCGGCTTTAGATTATATGCGACAAATTCCCGAACATACTTCTGCGGGTCTTGTAGTTCACGACAAGTTGGCTGAATATGCTGAAAAACAACAGGTGAGGTCGGTGCATTTATTGCAACAAGCTTACAATTATGCGGGGAGGGGAAATTTTACGCAAGCTTTGATATATCTGCACCAGATTCCTAAAGGTAGTACGGTCTATTCTGTCGCTCAAGAAAAGTTGATTGAATATACTGAAAAGCAAGCAATTCAAGCGCAATCTCAAGGGGGAAATATATCAACTGCTGATAATTTTCAACCGCAGCTTCCTGAAATGAACCAGCCGTTTATCAATAATCCATCTGCTACTAAACTGCAAGATTTTCAACCGGGAAATCAAATGAATGAAGTGAATATTCGTTCCCAAGGAACTAGGGATTAGGAAGAATAGATTGTCGGATTTTATTGGTGTACACAGTTAATGACATCTACTTATAAAATGGCGGCTAATAGTTGATTGGTATCTATCATCAGCTATTAGCCATTAGCCATTTTTATCGATTGGGTTTGTTTTCAGATTTAGCTGCGTCCACTGTGGGGGTGGGAACTGGGAGTTTGCTTTGTGCTTGGTTGCGAGCTTCTAGAGCTTGATGGTAATTTGGATTGTATTTAATTGCTTTGTCATAGGATGCGATCGCGTCGGAGTACCTTTGTAAATTAAATAGAGCATTCCCCCGACTGTACCAACTTTCGGCATGGTCTTTTTTGTAGCGCACTGCTCGATTATAAGCAGCGATCGCATCGGAGTAATTTTTTAACTTATACAGAGAATTTCCGAGATTGTACCATATTTGATATTCATTGCGTTTGATTTGCAAAGCTTTATTATAATCATTAACCGCCTGTTCGTAGCGTTGTAATTGGTGTAATGACCAACCGCGATTGTACCAAGTTTGATAGTCTTGAGGGTTGGATTTTAGGGCTTTGTCAAAAGATTCTATAGCTTCTTGATAGCGCTGTAGTTTCACTAGAGCATTGCCGCGACTAAACCAGGCTTGATAATAGTTTGGTTGGGATTGTACGGCTTTTTCGTAGGCATTGATAGCGTCTTGATAGCGCTGTAAAATCATCATAGCATTGCCTTTGTTATACCAAGCTTTGGTGTAGTTTGGTTTAATATCTAAAGCTTTATCGTAAGCTTTGATAGCATCATCATACCGCTGTAAATTGTGCAAAGCCCAGCCCTTATTTTCCCAGGCTTCGTAGGGGTCTGTTTGATTTGCAATTGCTTTGTCGTAGGCTTTAATTGCTTCGTCGTAGCGCTTGAGATTTGTTAATGCTTCCCCTTTACCATTCCAAGCTTGGGGGTAGTTATTTTGAATTTTGAGGGTTTTGTCAAAGGAAGCGATCGCATCTGAGTAGCGTTGCAATTGATTTAATGCTAACCCGCGTCCTAGCCAAGCTTCTAAATATTCTGGTTGCAGTTGAATCGCTTTGTCGTAAGCTTCTACTGCTGCTTGGGAGCGTTGTAATTTCGCTAATGTTTTCCCTTGACCGTACCAAGCTTCGGGATAGTTGGAGATAATATCTAGGGATTTTTCATAAGTGGCTAAGGCTTCTTTGTAGCGTTGTAAATCATATAAGGTGTTTGCTTGTTTATACAACTGAGTGGCACTGGAGGAATTGAGAGCATTTACTGCCAGAATATAGGTTACAAAACCCATCCCTAAAAAGGCCAGGGATAGTAATAATTTTTGTAACAATTTTGGGGGAAGTTTGGGAAATTTGGGAAGATATTTCTTGGGGGTTGGGGGTGTGGATGGTGATGGTAGGGCTATGGTGGCAGAAGTGGGGTTTTTCAGGTTGTTAATAGCCTGTAGGGCTTCGGTGGCTGAGGGGTAGCGCTCTCGGAAGTCATAGCGCACCATTTTGTCTAAAATCGCTGTTAATTCCGGACTGACGGTGGCTTGATTTTGCCAGATAATTTCATCGGTGGAGGCGTCCCTTTCTAGTTGTTCGGGGGATAATCCGGTGAGGGATTGAATAGCAATTATCCCAACTGCATAAATATCACTGCTATATTTCGGATTGCCGAAGGATTGTTCGCTGGGGACGTAGCCGGGGGTGCCAATAGCGACGGTGAGTTTGGTGTTTCCTTGGGGGTTTATGACTTGGGTGGTGATTTGTTTAACGGCACCAAAGTCGATGAGGATTAATTTCCCATCACTATCGCGACGGAGTAAGTTTCGGGGGTTAATATCGCGGTGGATTACTTTCTGTTGCTGGACAAATTCTAAGATTTTGAGGATGTCTTGTAAGAGGGTGATGACTTGCGGTTCGGTTAGTTTGTTTCCCGGTGCTAATTCTTGGCTGAGGTCGCTACCTTTGATATAGTCTTGTACTAGATAAAATTCTTGATTTTCCTCAAAAAAAGCTAATAATTGGGGTATTTGGGGATGGGTTCCTAATTGGTAAAGTACTTGCGCTTCGGTGTCGAATAAGCGTCTGGCTGTTTGTAGGGTTAATGGGTCTGTGGCTTGGGGTTTGAGTTTTTTGACAACGCATTCGGGATTACCTGGTAATTGGGTGTCACGAGCGATGAAGGTTTCCCCAAAACCTCCACCTCCCAGGGGACTGAGGATTTCGTATCGTCTAGCAAGTATGGTTCCCAGCATCCGGTTTGCTTAATGCGATCAGTAGATTTCAATTTTGCCACATGTATCGAGATGGGGTGTTTGGGGAGAGTTTTCAACATCTAGTTCTGCAAGTCCGCTAAGCACAACGGGTGGTCTGTCAGGAAACTCTACAATAATTTGAAGTTCACCCCCCATAGCATTCACGTAACTACGGAGAGTAGAAACAAGCAAGTCAGTACGCTTTTCTAGTTTGGAGATGCTATCCTGACGAATTCCCAGCAGTTCTGCCATGCGTTCTTGTGTCAGTTGTCTCGCCTTTCTGATATCTTTGAGGGTCATTTCAATGCCGATTAACTCGGTTGCACGTGCGGCGATTTTATCTTGTCGTGTGCGGGGAAGTTTTTCCATGATTTCATTAAGCTTCTTCGCCATCGCCTTTTTCTCCTTTTTGTTTCAATTGTTTAAGATGCTTATCAAATCGTTCATCTGCCTTAGCAATCAGTTGTTTGTAAAAGCGTTTTTCACTTGTTCCTGCTTTGTTACCAGCAACAAGTAAAATAGCCTGTCGTTCTGGATCAAAAGCAAAGGCTACTCGCCACACTCCATCTGCTGCTTTAAAGCGAAGCTCTTTCATATTGTCATGACGAGAGCCTTTAAGGGTATCAGCATGAGGTCTTTTTAGATGAGGTCCATAATATTCAAGTAATTTCGCATAGGCTAAAAGTTCATCCTGAACCTCAACAGGAAGTTCCTCAAACTCAGGTTCAAATGCTTCATAAAATAAAATTTCCCATGTCATGCTTATATTATGGCTTTAAATCCATATGGATTCAAGTCCATTTTTTCATTAAGGAGTTTGGTGCGATCGCGCCAGCAGCTGTTTCAATCCCTGATAGGGATTAGTGTTAATTGCAATCTGTCGGCTTCATCGACTCTTTGCGTTCTCTCGCTCTAGGTTTCAATCCCTGATAGGGATTAGTGTTAATTGCAATTTTCATTGGTTTTGTGCCGACGGGTGATAGTAGTAGTTTCAATCCCTGATAGGGATTAGTGTTAATTGCAATTCTATCCTGGTGATGGATGCCAATCTCTCCAAATCGTTTCAATCCCTGATAGGGATTAGTGTTAATTGCAATGCTCGCCTTCATATACAAAGGCGAATAGTTTGTCGTTTCAATCCCTGATAGGGATTAGTGTTAATTGCAATCAT
>Ga0114939_10003896_pt1 | contig 10123 bp, 8 predicted proteins | sample AshMeaCrysSpring_FD_87196 | JGI IMG/M metagenome (GOLD analysis project Ga0114939, IMG submission 87196) | Groundwater microbial communities from Big Spring, Nevada to study Microbial Dark Matter (Phase II) - Ash Meadows Crystal Spring | ecosystem: Environmental > Aquatic > Deep subsurface >... | reverse complement strand
TGAAGAAGGTATAGAGCCAGGTCGCATCGCCCGGCGCGGCCGCCGCCCCGGCCCCCTCGTCGCCCACCGCGTCCGAATCACCCTCGCCCCAATCCTGCTGCAAGGCGTGGAGGCTGACCGGCAGCTCTCCGGCGATCGATTTCGACATATTCATCGTCAGCGTCGCCGAGATCACCGTCGCTCCCGGCGGGATGGCCGACAGGTCGAAGGCCAGCACGGCCCGGCGTATCTCGCCGCGTTGGGTCACCCCGGCGAACAGGTGCTGGCCCGCCCCGTTGCTGATGTTGCCCGCCTCGCTCTGGTAGAGGGTGTTGTCGCGCGCCGGTTCCAGGGTCGCCGTCCGCAGGGCGGCGGCCGGCGACTCCCCCGCGCCGATATCGGCCACCCGGAGCAAGCCAACCAAGGCCAGCATGACCGCCGGCAAGACCATCGCCAGGCGCATCAATGAACGGTGTTTCATCCTTTGTTTCTCCTTTCAGGCAACCGGGCGCGGCCGTTCTCACGGCCGCGCCCGGCTCTATCATCAATTACCCCGGCGCATGGCAACGTCGAGGGCAGCGAAGGCGCTAGTTGGCAGTCGCGAACGGCTGGAAGACACGGTACATCACCGGACCAACCTGCCCGCGAATTTCGCCCGACGGGAAATCGGTCGTATGTACATTGACATAATAACAACCGCTGAGCAAATCGACCACGTTCTCGGCATTCAGTTCCAGCAAGCCACTGATCGGGTTGTCGGGGTCGAACGGCGGCGGCGCGCCGCCATAAAGCGGCAACGCGACCGGCCCGTTATAGCCCGGAAAGCCGAGGTGCAGATGGCTGGCGGTGATATTGTCAATATCGCTGACCGCGACATGAAAATCGAGGGTGCTCAGATCGGCCGAAAGAGTGAACTGCGCGTGGCCGGTCGCATCGGTCGTCACCGGCGGCACCTCGTTGGCGCCGTTCAGGTGGGCTTCATACCGGCTGGGCGGGCTGAAGACGCCGATCTGGCCGCGAATCTCGCCGGAGGGAAAGTCCGTTGTGTGCACATTGACATAATATTCACCGGCCAGCATCGCCGCCACCTGGGTGAGGTCGGGGGCAAGCGTCCCGCTGATGAGATTGCCCGGATTATAGCGGAGCGTGCCCCCGGAAAGCGGGAACACGACCGGGCCGTTCGTGCCGGGTAGCCCCTGGTGGATGTGGCTGCCGGTGATATTGTCGATGTCATTTACCAGGACGCGATAGTGCAACTGGGTCATGTCCGGCGATAACGTGAACAGGGCCACGCCGGAGGCATCGGTCTCCACCGGCGGCACTTCGTTGTCGCCCGACAGCGGGGCCTGGTAGGCGGTGATCTCCGACGGGTAAACCTGGCCGCGAATCTCGCCGCTGGGCGAATCGCTGGTGTGGACATTGACATAATAATTACCGGCCAGCAGGTCGGCGATGTTTTCCGGCGTCAGGGTCAGCTCGCCGCTGATCGGGTTGTCGGGATCGAAAACGCCGCTCCCGGTGTAGAGCGGGAAGACGACCGGGCCATTGCTGCCGGCCGCTCCCAGGTGGATATGGGACATGGTGATGTTGTCGATGTTGCGCACGGCCACCTCGAAGGACAGCTTGTCACCATTCAGCGTGAAGCGAGCCACGCCGGAGGCGTCGGTCAGCACCGGCGGCACTTCCTGGTCGCCGCCGAGGAAGGCGCTGAACTGGGTCGCCTTGCTCAGGACTGTGGGGATACGCACTACCTGGCCGGTGGCCGGGCTGAGACCGAAGTTAGCTACATATAGCGCCTGGTCGGGACCGATGGCCATGCCGGTCGGGACGATCAGCCCCTCGCGGGCGACGACGGTGCGCGTGCCGTCGGTGTCGACGCGCACGACCGCCCCCGTCGGGTTGCCGCTCAACTGGCCGTTGGTGAACATCTCCAGCACATAGAGGCTGCCGTTGGCGGCGAAATCAAAATCGAGGATGGCGCTGAAGCCCGCGGCATACACTTCGGGATCGCCGCCCGGTTCCACGCGCCAGATGCCGGCGCCGCCCTTGGGGAACGGGAAGCCGGTCAGCTGGCCGACATAGTACGCCCCGTCCGGCCCGACGCGCACGCTGGTCGGCACCGCCTCCATCGGCATCATGTTGCCGGTATCGGGCGGGAATTCGACCATTGTATCGGGGAAGACGGCAAGCGTCTCGACCGTGCCGTCAGCGGCGACGCTAAGCAGGTCATTGCCACCGGCATCGACGGCCAGAAAGTCATCGCCTATCGCCAGCAAGTCAAACGGGTTGGTATCGACCTCACCGCCGTCGGGATTGTCGCTGGCCTCATAGGCGCCCAGGTCGACCCACGGCGCGAAGGAATCGGCGACCGGATCAGCCGTCATCAGTTGGGCGAACTTCGCGCCGTCGGCGCCGAACGGACCGGCGGGATCGCGCGTTTCGGGCGGCGCGCCCAGGCCGGTGACCAGGTACATGTCGCCGGCGCTATCGAAGACCACGGCGTGGGGGCCGGTGGCCGCTTCGCCGCTGTCCTTGGCGCCCAGCGACGGCAGGCCGGTGACGACCCGCTCCTGGGCGGTGGCGGCGCGGCCGGTTTCCCAGGTGATACGGGTGATCGCGCCGCTGGCGCCATAACAGACCTCGCCTTCCGGGCCTTCGACACACGCCCCGTCGCCGCCGGCGCCGGCTTCGGCGACATAGAGCGCGCCGTCCGGACCGAAGGTCAGGCCGCGCGGGTTGGCCAAGCCTTCAGCGACAACCTCCCAGGCGGCCGTCGCCGCCATGTCGCCGGGCGCGGCTTGGGTCGTGCCGAACGCCAGCAGCAGGAGCAGGCAAGCGGGCAACAATAACCGATAGAGGGGCTTATGCGGGTTCATCTTTACTCTCCTATCCGTATGTATGGGATTTTTGCCGGGTTGAGCAAACCGACAGTATCATTATAGTGCCTAACCTTTGAATGTAAAGACGCCGACGGCAGCAATATTGATGAAAGTTATATGATCCATCATCGGGAGCCACGACTTCGGGGATTAGCTTGAAAAGAGCGAGTCGATAACACCACCGACAAGATGAAGAGAGGGAGACAGCTCCCCTTGCCATCCGTCCGGCTCCGCTAAGAGAGAATGCCCACCCGCTTGCATCCATGCCGCCCAACCGCCATACTTAAGGCCATGACCACCACCATCCCCGGCCCCAAGGGGCTGCCCTTCGCCGGGGTCGCCCGCGAATTGATCGCCGACGCCCCCGGTTACATCAACACCCTGGCCGATACCTACGGCCCTTATGTTCGCTTCCCCGTCTTTCTCAACGATTTCTACCTGGTCAGTGACCCGGAACTCATCCGCGAGGTATTGGTGACGCAGGTCGCCAACTTCCCCAAGGACGACCGTGACATCGAAATCCTGAGCCGGATGCTGGGTTATGGCCTGGTGACGACCAACGGCGAAGCCCACAAGCGACAGCGCCGCCTGACCCAGCCGGCTTTCCACACCAGGCGCGTTGAGGCCTACGCCGGGACGATGGTCGATTACGCGGAGGCCATGCTCAACGACTGGGCGGCGGCCGATTCTTCCGGCGAGACGGTGATCGACATCAGCGAGGCCATGCGCGAATTGACGATGTATATCGTCGCCCGGACGCTGTTTGGCGCGGACCGGGTCGCCATGAAGGACACGGCCGATGCCATCGGCCTGGCGATTCACGCCCTGCAGGACATTATCAACAAGGAATTCCAGGCGCCGGTCATCTGGCCGGACTGGCTGCCGACCGGCCGGAATCGCCGGCGGCGCTTCGCGACGGCCATCCTCTATGACACCATCGATGCCCTCATCGCCGAACGGCGATCGGCCGCCGGCGATGGGCGGGTGGCCGACACCGGCGATTTGCTGTCGATGCTGCTGTTGTCGCAAGACGAGGCGGGCGACCGGATGAGCGACGCCGAGGTGCGCGACCAGTTGGTGACGCTATTCGTGGCCGGGCACGAGACAACCAGCAACGCCCTGACCTGGACGTGGTATCTGCTTTCACAACACCCGGCCGAGGAGGCTAAACTACACGAAGAATTGGACCGCGTCCTGGCCGACCGCCCGCCGTCGCTGGCCGACCTGCCCGCCCTGCCCTACACGCTGCGGGTCATCAAGGAAGCGATGCGGCTCTACCCGCCGGCGTGGGTGTTGAACGTGCGCAAGGCGGCGGCCGATACGACGCTGGGCGATTTCCAGGTGCGACGCGGCGACCAGTTGTGGCTGTCACCCTATGTCACCCACCGCCGCCCGGCGCTCTTCCCCAACCCGGAGCGCTTCGACCCCGACCGTTGGACGCCGGAGCGGGAGAAAGCGCTGCCCAAATTCGCCTACATGCCCTTCGGCGGCGGGCCGCGGGTGTGCATCGGCAACAGTTTCGCCCTGATGGAGGCGCAGCTGATCGTCGCCGCCGTCGCCCAGCGTTTCCGGTTGCGCCTCGCGCCCGATCAGGCGATCGAGCTGAATCCGCAGGTGACACTGTCGAATAAGGGCGGGCTGCGGATGGTGGTGTCGGGGAAGACATCCACAGATCACCGAGATAGTTAGTGGCCAGCCTCCTGAGTCGATCACCTGGGTTCTGGTGCGGGTAATCGCGTCGGTGGCCGTTGGTTCACTTCGTTCAGCATGACAACGACCGACGGGTCGTGTCGAGCCGTCTGCGGCGAGACATCCGGTTCGCTGTTTCGTCAAGCAGATGCTTCACTCGCACACCGGCTTCGATCTTGGTGAGTTTATAGGGGCTCATCTTGTCCTACTAGGTTCCTTGGTTGGGCGGCCGCTTCACCGCCTTGAAATTTCGGTCTCTTCCGTGGGTGAATTCTATTCCCGCCCAATTCCTCGTTTTCGGCCGCGCATCCGGAGCACCAGGATGCCCAGGCCGACGACAACCAGCCAGACCCACCGGAGGTCAGCCTCTAATGGCGGTGGCGTGGGTTCATTCGTCGGGTCAAACGTGACCAGATAGAGGCTATCCTTTTTGGCCAGGAAATCCGCCAATGTGAGCTGAAAGCCGATGACCTGAATCCACCGCCGCATGGTCGGATTGCTCGCCACCAGCTCAAATGCCTCGGCCAATTTACCGTCGTCGGTGATCCGGCGGGCGATCATCGGCTCGGTCCCACTCGCGGTTTGGATGGTGACGCGCGGGTCGGCCTGGATGTTTTTGTACCAGTCAGCCTTTTCGCCAAAAGCGCTGAAGACGTATTTGCGCCCTTTGTGCGCGTGAAACTCAATGGCTGTGCGGCGCGGCAGCCGGCTCTTGCGGCCGGTCGTCGTCAGGACCATGAACAGCCGGCCGACCAGAAATCCCAAGCCCATTCGATACAATGGGATCGGGAGCTTGAGCGCCTGCTTCACGACGGGATTCGAAGGGTAAGGGAGTTTGACCGGTTGAAATTCTGTGGACATCTTTGATTTCTTCCTGCTTCAGTGCCGGTATCGGGATGAACGACCTACTTTTTTTGGTCTAACTGCCACATGAGATAAACCGACAGGAGCGACAACACCGGCGCCGTCAGACCACCGGGAAAGTAACCGCGCTTCACCGCCATGATGCCCAAATGCCCCAGACCGTTCATGAGCATGAAAGCCGCAAAGACCCACGCGAACGGGACCGCCAGCGGATTCCGGCGGAGAGAGAGGCGTAAAGTCAGCGCGCAAAACGTGTAGATGCTGACATTAATACCGGCGAACAGCGGCACCGGCATCTCGCCGAGTGGGAACCTCTTTCTAAACCCGGCCCTAACTTCCTCGGCTAGGTGTGCCACCAGGGCGATGATTAACAACAGGATGGTCCGGGAAATGGTATCCATAAAGCCTCCGGGTATTACAGATATGTCCGCAGGCAACTCACGCCTCGGCCGCTTATTTCGTCAAGAGCAGCGTATAGGCCCAGACATTGCCCGTTTTCCGTCGCAGGCTAAAGCCCGCTTCGTTCGCCTGCCAAAGGAGGGTTCGCGCCGGCGGGTAGTCGGGGTCGAGCAACAACTCGCTGAAGCCGAGGATGCCGCCCGGCTTGAGAACCCGGTGGAACTCGCGCATGGCCCGCACCGGGTCGGGAATCTCGCTGATGACCGTGATCATCGCCACGGCGTCGAACGCGCTGTCTTCGAAGGGCAGGTCATAGACATCGGCGACGCGCGCCTCCAGGTTGGCGATGCCCGCCGTCGCCGCCCGCTCCCGGACGCGCGCGATCATCTTCGGCTCGATGTCGACGGCCGCAACCCTGCCCGCCGGTCCGGCGCGACGGGCGAACTCAACCGTGTAGCGGCCGTTACCGGGACCTACTTCGAGGACAGCCATCCCCGGCTCGATGCCGTGGCGCGACGGCATCTGATCAGGCGGCTGGATCGCCCGTCGCAGCGGGTTGTCGATCAGGTTGGCCAGGAACTCCGGCATCGGGAATTTGTAGAAGTGGCGGATCACGCGGACCAGTGTGTGCCAGGCGACCGCCAGAAGGAAACCTTTGATGATGATGCGAATGATCCGAACGAGCATAACTCCTCCTGATTGATCGCTTACCCGTTTATGTCATGCCGGGGCGATGCGCTCTCCTTGTCATACTGGGGCGCCGCGCTCCCCTTGTCATGCTGAGGCGCTGCGCCGAAGCATCTGTCCCGCGCGTGGGGGGAGGCAGATTTCTCGCCGCAGACGGCTCGAAATGACAAAGTGGCCGGCGGCTCGATGTCTCCCGGTGACGCGAAACAAAATCGCAGCAGGATCATCGTCATGCGGGATGGCCGCTCCAACTAAGCCGCCGGAATCAAGATGTTGCCGAGAGCGAAGGCCAGCCAGAGGGCGATCAACGCGCCGTTGCTAACAAGGCCTACCAATGTCGGCCAGTGGCGGTCTTGGGCAAATAACCCGGTGATGGCCAGGATGATCCCAATCGTGGCGCAAGGGATGGAAAAGAGCAGAAAGACAGAGGAAACATCTCCACGCGAGGACAAGACCACCCCGATCGCCAGACCAAGGACACCCAGCAAGCCCCATATCAGGCTCAGACGGCCAAAGAGAATGGGCGCGCCGTCCGGCCCGAGCCTTCCCGGACCGGAGCGGCGAAGGGCGCTCACGATGATCACCGCGGCGATCACGCCAATCAGGAAAGCGATTGAAGCCAGCATCTCCCACCTCCCCCGGCTTGTGCGGTAGGGACCGCAACCAGACCGGTTTACTACCGGAACGATCCGGTCGGGCGACGACAAGACAAACCTGACTGGGGTAGGAACGATGAGACCGGAAGGTCCTGTCCTATAAATTATAGGTGGCGAGGACCGACCGGGTCAAGGGAGGTTAATCAACCATTCCATCGATGAATGTCGCCTGTCGCCAAAAAGCGGCGGGATTACCGGAACAAGCCGAGGATACCCTGGCCGGTGGCCAGCGCGGCGATGGCCAGGACGGTGAAGTAGATGACGGTCGCCGCCAGGAAGAACCAGCCCAGCACGATCAGGAGTCCGTCGCGCTGGACCATGCCGGCGGCCAGCAACAGGATGCCCCAGCCCGGCAACGTATTTGAAAACGGCACCAGGCCGAGGGGGAACAGGAGCAGAATATTGCCCAGCAGCAGGCCCAACCCGTTTATCCGGTTGACGGCCGCGCCGGTCGTCAGGCGTTCCAGTCGCAGGTGGCTGTACCGGTCGATGCGATGGACGAGATCAGCCCCTTTATGGATGGCCGGAACCAGGTGCTCGGTATGGACCGGCCGTTCGAGTAACTTTTCCGGAAGCCAGGGCACGCGATTGAGGATAATGCCAATCGAGAGGAAGATACCCACCAGACCAAAAACCGTGCTGATACCGGGAATCGAGATGGGGATGAGAAAGGGGATCGTGAGCAGGATCATCGCCAACAGCAAGCCATGTTCGCCAGCCAGCGCCAACAATTCGCGGACCGTGACCATGTGGCCCTTAATGGAATCGGCCAACAGGCGCAGGGTATCGCTCAACGGCAGGTAAGTGTCGTGAAATTCAACAGTCGTTTCGTGTTCGAGCATCTGTCTCCTATCATGGCGGCAAGCAGCAGACAACGGCCACCGGGTGCAAAATCCGGCGGAATTCTACACGGTGGTTGCCGGTTTTTAAAAATGAGATCGGTTCTTTTCACCTATGGTTCACATACGAGGAGGCGACAGTGTGCGGGATTCCGGCCGTCTTTCGAGGCCACGTAGATTCATCCCGGTGGCCGCCCTGGCTTCATGGTCCAGGCCCGGCATACCTGTTACCGTTGGGGATCTGTTCGATCGAAGAATGCCACGTGCGTGGCGCCGGCGGCGGCGAATCACTCCGCCAGCCAGGCGCGCAGCCGGTCATAGACCACCGGTTGCCGGAGCAGGTCCAGGTGGCCGAGGCCGTAACCGATCCAGCGTCGCTCGTCGGGCAAGTCCAGTGTCCGCGCCGGATCACGATGGAGGCCGAGGGCGCTGTTGAGGGGTACCAGCCCATCGCCCAACAACCGATCGCTGAGCACGTCCGGCCCCGGCCGCAAGCTGCCGGCCATCGTGTAACAGGCCACACCCGGCGGCAGGGGGACGATTTGCCGCCTGTCGATCGTATCGCGAAAGCGATCGCGCCCTTGCCAATCTTCATCGAGCAAGTTGCCGTGGCGTAGATCGGTGATGCCGGCGCTGCGGCCGCGCCCGATGCGGCCAAAGGGCGCGGCGTACGGCACGGCTTCCAGGGCGATATTGACCCAGGCCCCGCCCCGTTCCAGCGGCGCGCCGTGGTGGGGCGTGCCCAGGAAGACCAGGTGCCGCAGCCGCCGGAGCCAGTCATGGTCGGCCGCCGCGGCATAATGGGCCGCGCTGCGCGCCACCAGCCCGCCCATGCTATAGCCGAGGATACTGACTTCTTCAACCGGGCACGGCCAGGCCGCCAGCAGCGCTTCGAGGCGTTCGGCCAGTTCGCGGCCGTTGGTCGAGATGTGGCGGCCGCTGTTGTAAAGCAAATAGACGGGGGTGTAGCCCAGGTCGCGGGCCAGGGCCGCGCCGAAATCGTCTCCGTCGAAGGCCCATTGGCTATCGCTCATCAGCAAACCGTGGATCAGCAGAATGACTTTGCCGCTTGCCGCGGGGATGGCCCGCGCCAGGGCGGCCCGATCTTCGGGCAAGGTCTCACCGTCGCGGCGGAACGCCATCGTGACGGCCAGCGTACTGCAACTTTCGGTCAACTGGTCGCCCAGAGCGCCGTTGAGGGCGGCCAGGATAGCCTGCCGTTCGGGTGTCGGGCGGCGCTCTCCCAGTAGGTCCAGAGGAGCCAGGACCACGTCAAGGCTGTCGCCGACCAGGCGGGTGACGCCGCGAATGGTGCGATAGGTCAACGGGGCGATCCCGCCCGTCCGGTCCGGCGCGGCGGGCAGAGGTTGGCCGAGATGGACATGTTCGACCAGATTGGTCACGCCGGTGGTCGCCTGGGCCACCAGGCGGACCAACGCGCGCAGGTCGGCCGGGTGCAGGTGCGCGGCCGGGGGCTGGGGTTGCGGGTTGTCGTTGTTCATGATCGCCGGGGAGACTTTAGCACAATCCCGCGCCATGGACACGCTGCGAGCAACGGCGAGACGGGTTGATTCTGCAGGGCATCAATGATTTCGCCGTTGCCCGGCCCCTACGACACCTCATTCATGTGTTAACCTCCAATTAACAGGTTTCGAACAGCAGCAGCGGATTTGGAATCCGCTGAGGTGATACCCGATTGATTTATGAATGTGCAAAATTGCCCGCAACGAACGGGTTGCGATTATTCCGGTGACAGGGTTAATGAATGTCTTCCGGCCACAACGGAAATAAAGAAAAGAGCCTCTCACCGGCCAGGTGAGAGGCTCTTTGCCAACAAGCGCGGAACGGCCGGCACTATTGCGCCGGCGCGGGGCCGCCATTGCTGAAGATCATCCGGCGCTCGGCGCCCGCGCTCTCCAGCGCCAGGTTGCCGGTGCCGTCCGGCCCGCCGGCGACGATCATCGCCAGCGACTGGCTGAACAGTATATCCATAGACTCCTCGCCGCAGGCGGCGGCCGTCGTCGCCCCCAGTTGAATCTGGATGCCACCATCCTCGGTGGTATAGCTGCCGGTGTAGGAATTACAATCGTTCATCCCGCCCAGCGTGCCGTCCTCGTTGAAGGTGATGGTG
>Ga0114939_10003895_pt1 | contig 10123 bp, 10 predicted proteins | sample AshMeaCrysSpring_FD_87196 | JGI IMG/M metagenome (GOLD analysis project Ga0114939, IMG submission 87196) | Groundwater microbial communities from Big Spring, Nevada to study Microbial Dark Matter (Phase II) - Ash Meadows Crystal Spring | ecosystem: Environmental > Aquatic > Deep subsurface >... | reverse complement strand
GGCGTGCTGGAGGAGGGCGAGAGCCCGCCGCAGAACCTGACCGCCGCGGTGATCAGCCGCATCAAGATCATGGCGAAGTTGAACATCGCCGAGCGCCGCCTGCCACAGGACGGCCGCATCATGCTGAGGGTGCAGGGCAAGGAACTCGACCTGCGCGTGAGCACGATCCCGACCGCGCACGGCGAGTCGCTGGTGATGCGCCTGCTGGACCGCGAGACGGTGGTGTTCGATTTCGAACGCCTCGGCTTCACGGATGCCTTCCTGCCGCAGTTCCAGCACGTGCTGCAGCAGCCGCACGGCATCCTGCTGGTGACCGGACCGACGGGCTCCGGCAAGACCACCACGCTGTACACCGCGCTGGGCAAGCTCAACACCAGCGACGTCAAGATCATCACCGTCGAGGACCCGGTCGAATACCAGATCGAGGGCATCAACCAGATCCAGGCCAAGCCGCAGATCGGGCTGGATTTCGCGAATGCGCTGCGCAGCATCGTCCGCCAGGACCCGGACATCATCATGATCGGCGAAATGCGTGACCTGGAGACCGCGAAGATCGCGATCCAGTCTGCGCTCACCGGCCACCTGGTGCTGAGCACGCTGCACACCAATAACGCGGCCGGCGGCATCACCCGCCTGCTCGACATGGGCGTGGAGGATTACCTGCTGACCTCCACCGTCAACGGCATCCTGGCCCAGCGGCTGGTGCGCCGGCTGGAACCCACGCATGCCGAGCGCTACCTGGCATCGCCGGAGGAAATCGAGAAGTTCGGCCTGCGTCGCTACCAGCCGCAGGGCGAGATTTACCTCTATCGCCCGCGCGGCTCGGAGCTCGCGCCGACCGGCTACCTCGGCCGCACCACGATCATGGAATTCCTGGTGATGGACGATGAGCTGCGCCGCGCAGTGATGCGCCACGCGGGCATGGGCGAACTGGAGCAACTGGCGAAACAGGGCGGCATGCGCACGATGTACGAGGACGGCATCGCCAAGGCATTGGCGGGGCTGACCACCATCGAGGAAGTCCTGCGCGTCACCGAGGACGCCTGATGCCGCTTTACCGCTACAAGGCGCTGAACGCGCGCGGCGAACTGCTGGACGGGCAGATGGATGCCGCCAGCGATGCCGAGGTCGCGCTGCGCCTGCAGGAGCAGGGCCACCTGCCGGTGGAGGCCAAGCTCGCGTCCGAAGCGGGTGGCGATTCCGCGTGGCGCGCATTGTTCGCGCCGAAGCCGTTCGCCGGGCAGCGGCTGGTGCAGTTCACCCAGCAGCTGGCGACCCTGCTCGGTGCCGGGCAGCCGCTGGACCGGGCGCTGTCGATCCTGCTGGAACTGCCGGAAGACGACATCGCCCGGCGCACCATCAGCGACATCCGCGATGCGGTGCGCGGCGGCGCGTCGCTGTCGGCGGCTCTGGATCGCCAGCACGGCGCGTTCAGCCGCCTGTTCGTCAACATGGTGCGGGCCGGCGAGGCCGGCGGAAACCTGTCAGAGACCCTGCAGCGGCTGGCCGATTACCTGGAGCGCTCGCGCGCCCTGCGCGCGCGGGTGGTCAACGCGCTGGTGTATCCGGCGATCCTGCTGGCGATGGTCGGGCTGTCCCTGCTGTTCCTCCTCGGCTACGTGGTGCCGCAGTTCTCGGCGATGTACGACAGCCTGGACGCCGACCTGCCTTGGTTCTCGCAGGCGGTGCTGGGGCTTGGCAACTTCGTGCGCGACGGGTGGATCGTGTTGCTGGCGATCCCGGTGCTGGCGCTGCTGTGGCTGGATCGCAAGCGCCGCGATCCGGCCTTCATGCTGGCGTTCGACGGCTGGCTGCTGCAGCGCAAGCTGGCCGGCTCGCTGGTCGCGAAACTGGATACCGCGCGGCTGGCGCGCACGCTGGGCACCCTGCTGCGCAACGGCGTGCCGCTGCTGTCCGCGCTGGGCATCGCCCGCAACGTGCTCGACAACCGGGTGCTGGCGAACGACGTGGACGCCGCCACCGACGAGGTCAAGAACGGCATCGGCCTGTCGGCGGCGCTGGCCAGGGGCAAGCGCTTCCCCCGGCTGGCCCTGCAGATGATCCAGGTGGGCGAGGAATCCGGTGCGCTGGACGCGATGTTGCTGAAGACCGCGGACACCTTCGAGCAGGAAACCTCGATCGCGCTGGATCGCATGCTGGCCGCGCTGGTACCGGCGGTGACCCTGGTGCTGGCGACGGTGGTCGGCATCGTGATCCTGGCCGTGCTGTCGCCGATCTACGACCTCACGAGCGTCATTGGGTGAAGGAATGCGCTTGGCCGATGCCCTATCGGCATCGGCCGCATTCCTGAACGCCCGGCCATGGATGGCCGGGCAGGGGTATCGGGTAGCGTTGAGGTTGCGCCATGGATGGCAGCATTGGCCCCGGAACTCGGCGACAATCGGCCCATCCATCGTCCACCTTCCAGCGGAACCCGTCCATGCGCAATCGCCGTTTCCAACCTTCGTTCGCCGGGTCGCCGCAGGCCGGGTTCTCGCTGATCGAGATCATCCTGGTGGTGGTGCTGATCGGCGGCATCGTCGCGTTCGCGGCCGCCCGCATTCTCGGCGGCGGCGACCGCGCCAAGGTCAACCTGGCCAAGGCGCAGGTGCAGACGCTGGCGGAGAAGATCGACCAGTTCAGGATGGACACGGGCGGGCTGCCGGGTTCGCTGGAGGACCTGGTCAAGGCCCCCGGCGATGCCGCGGGCTGGCTGGGCCCGTATGCAAAGGACAGCGAACTGAAGGATCCGTGGAACCATCCCTACACCTACACCGTGCCCGGGGATGGCAAGCCCTTCGACCTGGTCAGCCTGGGCGCGGACGGCCAGGCCGGCGGCGACAGCGTCGACGCCGACATCAAGTACGATTAAGCCCCCCATGCGCGTGGCGGCGGAATTGCACTGATGCACGCGCGTCGCCCCGCGCCGGGATTCTCGCTGCTGGAGATGCTGCTGGTGATGGCGCTCATCGCCATCGCGACGCTGCTGGCGATGGCCGCGTTCGGCGGCGGCATGCAGGGCATGGCCTTGCGCGGTGGCGCGAAGGACCTGGCCGCGCAGTTCCGCTTCGCGCGTGCGGTGGCGATCAGCAGCGGCGAGCCGCAGGACGTGGTCATCGATCCGCAGGCGCGGCGCTGGGAAGGCGCGAAGGGCCGCAGCGGCAGCCTGCCGGACGCTGGCGAGATCGTGTTCACCGGTGCGCGCGCCAGCCTGTTCGAGGACGCGTCGACGCGAGCGGAAAGCGGCAAGGGTGCTGTGCGCTTCTTCCCGGATGGTGCCGCCACCGGCGGGCGGGTGCGGATGCTCGCCGGCGAGGCCGGCAAGCGCGGCGGCTGGGATGTCGACGTGGGCTGGCTGACCGGCGAAGTCCGGGTGTCGCGCGTGCAGGCGCCGCAATGAGGGCCTCGGGCGCACGCACGCAGGCGGGCTACACGCTGATCGAGATCATCGTGGCCTTCGCCATCCTTGCGCTGGGCCTGACCCTGCTGCTGGGCACGCTGTCCGGTGCGACCCGGCAGGTCCGACAGGCCGGCGATGCGGGCCGCGCCGCGCTGCATGCGCAGGCGCTGCTCGACGAATTCGGCGAGTTGCCGCAACCCGGCGTGCGCGAGGGCGACCTGGACGAGGGCCGCTATCGCTGGCGGCTGGACGTCGCGCCATGGTCCGATCCGGACCCGGGCAGCGCGCCGCGCCGAAGCGATCCGAATGCCGCGCGCCTGCTGCGCCTGCAGGTGCAGGTGGAGTGGGGCGATGGTGGGCCGGCCCGGCGCCTGCAGGTGTCGTCGCTGCGCTTGGTCGTGCCGCCGGTGGAAGGGGTGGGCGCGCCATGAGGCCAGTCCGCCGCCTTGCCTCCGGGTTCTATCCGGCCCTCGGGCACAGCCCCCGGGCATTCAGCCGGCCAGGCGGCAGTGCCGCCAGTGCGGCCGGCTTCACCCTGATCGAGGTCCTGCTGGCGACGGTGCTGCTCGCCGCCGCGCTGACGCTCGCCTTCGCCACCCTGCGCGCGGCCGGCGCCACCGTGCAGCGCGGGGAGGCGATGGCGGCGCGCAACGAACGCATCCGCGCGGTGTCGGAATTCCTGCGCCGCAGGATCGGCGGTGCGCAGGGCATCGTGTTCGATCTCGATCAAGCCAGTGGCGCGTCGCGCCGTTTCGGCGGCGAGATGGAACGCATGCGTTTCGTCGCGGACCTGCCGGACTACCTCGGGCGTGGCGGCCCGCACCTGCACGAACTGGTCGTTGTGCGCAGCGGCAAGGACATGGCGCTGCTGGTGGACTTCACGATGGTGATGGCGGGCCAGACGATCGCCGAACGCAACGCGCGACCGCCGGAACCGCTGGCCGATGGCCTGCGCAGCGTGGAATTCGCCTACCGCACGCTGGGCAAGCGCGGCGTGCCGGGTCCGTGGCTGTACACATGGGAGCATCCCGAGGCCCTGCCCTTGCAGGTGCGCGTGCGCATCGAGGATGCGCAGGGTGCATGGCCGGACATGGTGGTGGCGCTACCGCTGGCGGCGAGTTACGGCGTCGCCCCGGAGGACCAGCCATGAGCCATCGTCAGCGCGGCGCGGCCCTGTTGCTGGTGATGTGGCTGATCCTGCTGCTGAGCGGGCTGGTCGCCGGCTACGCGGCCGCGGCGCGGATCGAGTCCATGCAGGGCCATGGCCTGGCCCGCGGCACGGCGTCGACCGAAGCCGCGCGCGCCGGCGTGGAATACGCTGCCTCGCGCCTGCTGGATGCGGATCCGGCGAGGCGCTGGGCCGCCGATGGACGCAGCTACCGGTTCGCATTCGACGGCGCGCAGGTCGAGGTCGCGGTGCGCGACGAAGCCGGAAGGATCGATCTCAACGCCGCCGGACCCGGGATCCTGCTCGAGTTCTTCATTGCGCTCGGCGAAAACCGCGAGGCCGCCAACCGCCTGGCGGGCGCGATCCTGGATTGGCGCGACGAGGACAGCCTGACCCAGCCCGCTGGCGGCGCGGAAGACCCGAGCTACCAGGCGGCGGGCCTGGCGTGGGGCGCGAAGGATGCCCCGTTCGAGACCGTCGCCGAGCTGGAGCAGGTGCTGGGCATGCGGCCGGCGCTGTACGCCTCCGCCGCGCCGCACCTGACCGTGTTCAGTGGCGCGGCGATGCCGGATGCACGCAGCGCGGACGGCATCGTGCTGCAGGCGATGGGGGTGGATCGCCCGCAGGCAGTCGATCCGGATGCGGTGCCGTTGGCCGGCAGCGGCACGTATAGTATCGACAGCCGTGCCCGACTCGCCGATGGTCGCCGCGCACACGTTTCGGTCATTCTGCGGTTGGGGGGTAACGGTTTGCCGGGTTCCGCGTACACGCCACTGCGCTGGCAGGACGGGGCGACGCCGTGAGCGCGACGCTTTCGCCGCTTGCGCGTTTCGAATCCGCCGGCCGCGGCCTGCGAGGGTTCCTGGCGTGGTGGGGCTCGGGGTTGTCCGCCTGGCTGCCGGGCGGCTGGCGACAGGCGCTCGCGGCCTCCTCCGATCGCCTGCTGGTGCAGGCGCAGGGCGATGGCCTGCAAGTGCGGCGCCAGGCGGTGTCCGGCCTGCAGGACGTTGCCAACGTACCGGTGCCGCCGGCGCGTGGCGAGGGTGTCGATCCGTTGGCCGGCGTGCTGACCCAACAGGCCGCCGACTTGCCGCGCTGGCTGCTGTTGCCCGCCGCTGGCGGCCTGCGTCGCAGTCTGCTGCTGCCGGCCGCCGCGCGCGAACGCCTGCGCGAGGTGCTGGGCTTCGAGATCGAACGGCAGACCCCGTTCGCCGCCGCGCAGGTGTACTACGACGGCCGCGTGCTGGGCGTGCGCGACGATGGCCAGCTGCAGGCCGAACTGGTGGTGGTGCCGCGCGCGCGCGCGGACGCCGCGATCGCCCAGCTCGGCGCGTTGTCGGGCTGGCTGGACGGGATCGACCTGGCGGACGCCGATGGCCGCCCGCTGGGCGTCAACCTGCTGCCGGTGGGCCAGCGCTACCAGCGCGGCAACCCGTGGCGGCTCTGGGACATCGCGTTGTTCGCGCTGGCGCTGCTGGTGCTGGCGCTCGGGCTATCGCAGGTGCTCGACAACCGCCGTGCCGCCGCCGCGCAATTGCAGGCGGACGTGGCCAGGCGCAGCACCCAGGCGCGCAGCGTCTCGCAGCAGCGGCAACGGCTGGTGGATGCAGTCGAGGGCGGCGCCTACCTGCAGGCGCAGCGCAACGCGCGGCCATCGGTGGTGGAAGTGGTCGATGAACTTGCGCGCCGCATGCCGGATGGCACCTACCTCGAGAAGGTGTCGATCGAAGGCGGCCAGCTGACCCTGATCGGCCTGTCCAACCAGGCCGCAGCGCTGGTGGGCAAGCTCGAAGGCGCCAAGCAATGGCGCGCCCCCGCATTGAGCGGCGCGTTGCAGCCCGACCCGCGCGCGCGCAGCGACCGTTTCACCCTGGTCGCGCAATTGAACGATGCGTCCGCGAACGCCCAGGCCTCAGGAGCGGGTTCCCGTGCTGCGCGCTGACCGCGATCGCTGGCTGGCGCTCGCGCTGCTGCTGGCGGTGCTGGGCCTGCTGTACCTGATGTTCCTGCACCCCTGGTTCACCCGCCCGCTGCGCGAGGCGGATGCGCGGATCGCCGAGCTGCAGGAGCGCGATGCGCGCGTGCGCGCGCTGCTGCAGCAGGCCCCGCAGATCCAGCAGCGGCTCGCGGAAATGGACGCACGCGGCAGCGCCACCGGATTCCTGCTCGAGCCCACGGCCGAACTCGCCACCGCCGCCCTGATCCAGCAGCTGGAACGGGTGGTGCAGGAGGTCAGCCCCGGCAACCGCGGCTGCGCGATCATCAACCGCGCACCGCTCACCGGCGAACCACCGCCGGGGCGCTACCGCCGGGTTACCGTGCAGGTGCGCCTGCGCTGCGGCAACGCGGAAACCCTCGGCGTCCTGCACGCGCTGGAATCCGCGCGTCCGTATCTGTTCGTGGACGTGGTGAACATCGCCGCGCAGCGCTACTTCGCCATTCCCGGCAACAACCTGCCGCAGGAAGGCGGGCTGGACGTGAGCTTCGACCTGTACGGCTACCTGCGCCCCGCGCCGGTGGCCGCCAACGACGAGGCGCCCCGTGGCTGAGCGCAACGTGCTGCAACGATTCGACCAGGCCGGGCCGTTGACCTGGCTGCTGGCGGCCAGTGCCGGATGGGCGGTGCTGCTGTGGATCGCCGCCTTGCTGGGCATGGGCGGGCAGGTGGGCGAGGCCGTCCCCGCCGCCGCGGAGGTCGCCCTGCCGCAGGCCAAGCCGGCAGCGCCGGATCGCATGGGCCCGCTGGCGCAATACGCGGAGGCGGCATCGCGACCGTTGTTCACCCAGGACCGCAGGCCGCGCAGCTTCATGGCCACCGCCCCGGACGGTGACAACGTGGCGACGAGCCAGTCGCTGGATTTCATCCTGACCGGCGTGCTGATCAGCCCGCAGGTTCAGCTCGCCGTGCTACAGCCCACCGGGGGCGGCGACGCCCAGCGCGTGCGGGTCGGCAACTCGCCGGAAGGCGGCGCAGGCTGGCGCCTGGTCGAGGTGCAACCGCGGCGTGCCATCTTCGAGGGCGCGGGCGGGCAGAGTGCGCTCGACCTGCGTACGTTCGGCGAGGCCGGCGGCCCCGCTGCGACGTCCGTCGCGCGCCCCCAGCCCACCCCGGCTGTCGCCACTGCAGCCCCGCCGCCGGGACCGCAGGCGGCCGCGGACGGGCCGCAAGACGAGGAAGCGCGGATCGAAGCGATCCGCAAACGCATCGAAGCCCGGCGCGCGCAACTGCGCGCCGGCCAGACCGGCAGCAGCACCAGTTCCTCCAGCAGCACGCAGCCGCCGAAGCCATGACGTGGAGTTGTCGCGAATGAACGTCCGTCCTTTCCTTGCCACCGCGTTGCTGGGCCTGCTGGCCGCCTGTGCCAGCATGCCGCCACCGCAGATCCAGCGCGCAGACCAGCTGCCGGGCGCGCAGGCGGGCAGCGTCCGCGCCGAGTCACTGCCGGAGACGATGGGCAATGCCGGTCCGCGCCCGGTGATCCGGCGCGGCGCGGGTGCACCGATCAACCAGGCCGCCGCCAGTGCGCCGCCGCCGTCGCTGGCCAGCAGCGGCCAGGCCAGCTTCAACTTCGAGGGCGAATCCCTGCACGCGGTGGTCAAGGCGATCCTCGGTGACATGCTCGGCCAGAGCTACAGCATCGCGCCGGGGGTGCAGGGCACGGTGACCATCGCCACCCAGAAGCCGGTCGGTTCCGCCGGTGCGCTCAACCTGCTGGAAGGCGTGCTGGCGCAGAACAACGCGCGCATGGTCTACACCGATGGCCGCTACAACATCGTCCCCGCCGACCAGGCGCTGGCCAGCGGCGTGGTGCCGCGCACCGGCTCGCCGGCGCTGGCCCGCGGGTTCGAATCCCGCGTGGTGCCCCTGCGCTACGTCGCCGCCGCGGAGATGGAGAAGATCCTCAAGCCCTACGCCAAGCAGGGTTCGATCGTCAGCGTGGACGGCGCGCGCAACATCATCACCGTCGCCGGCACCCGCGCGGAACTGGAGAACTACATCCGCACCATCCAGGTGTTCGACGTCGACTGGATGGCCAGCATGTCGGTCGGCGTGTTCCCGCTGCAGTCCGGTCGCGCCAGCCAGGTGGTCCAGGACCTGGAGCGCGTGTTCGGCGAACAGAGCAAGACCCCGGTGGCCGGGATGTTCCGCTTCATGCCGCTGGATACCGCCAACGCGGTGATGGTGATCACCAGCCAGCCGAACTACCTTGACGACATCCAGCAGTGGATCGATCGCATCGAAGGCGGCAGCGGCGACGGCCGGCTGTTCTCCTACGAACTGAAGTACATCCGCGCCCGCGACCTGGCCGACCGCCTGGCCGAGGTGTTCGGCAACGGCAACACGCAATCGCAGCAGGGGCAGTCGCCCTCGCTGATGCCGGGGCTGGAATCCACCGAGATCCGAAGCGGCGGCGTGGACGACAAGGGCGGCACCTCGAACGCGGCGGTCGGTGCCGGCGGTGATGGCGCCAGCCTGCCGAACGACCGCGCCGGCAATGGCCGCGTCACCCTGCGCGTGGACGGCACCGAGGTCGGCGTGTCAGCGGTGGAAGACACCAACTCGCTGCTGGTGCGCGCCAGCCCGGCGGCGTGGAAGTCGATCCGCGAGGTCATCGACCGCCTCGACGTGATGCCGATGCAGGTGCACATCGAGGCGCAGGTGGTCAGCGTCGCCCTCTCCGGCGCGCTGCAGTACGGCGTCAGCTGGTTCTTCGACAACGCGGTCGCCGACGAGGCCGGACTGCCGTATCCCACCGGCCGCAACAGCTGGGGCAGCTACTCCAGCAGCGTCACGCCGGTGGAACCCTTCGGCAACGTGCTCACCTGGACGTTCCTCGGCAACAACGCGGCCGCCATCGTGCAGGCGCTGGACAATGTGTCAGACGTGCGCACCCTGTCCACGCCCTCGGTGTTCACCCAGAACAACCGCGAAGCCAGCCTCAACGTGGGCCAGCGCATCCCGATCAATTCGGTGAGCTTCGACCCGACCAACAGCGGCAACAGCAACGGGACCTACAGCCAGGTCCAGTACCTGGACACCGGCATCATCCTCAAGGTGCGCCCGCGCATCACCCGCGACGGCATGGTGTTCATGGACATCGTGCAGGAAGTCAGCAAGCCCACCGGGGTGGCGGACGCCAACGGCAATGTGCGCATCGATACCAACGAGGTGCGCACCAGCGCCGCGGTGCCGAGCGGCGAGACGATCATGCTGGCCGGCCTGATCACCGATGGCTCGACCAAGAGTTCGTCCGGCATCCCCGGTCTGAGCCGGATCCCGGTGATCGGCGGCCTGTTCGGCCAGCAGGGCACCAGCACCGCGCGCGAGGAACTGATCGTGCTGATCACGCCCACCGTGGTCCGCAACCCGCAGGAAGCGCGCGAGATGACCGACGAATACAGCCGCCGCTTCCGCGCGATGGAACCGATCCACGACCCCAAGGCAAAGTGAGTCCCGCCGCGTCCTCGCTGCGCGTCGCGAACCTGCCCATCATCCTGGTGCCGGTGGGCGTCGACGAGGACTCCCTCGACGCCTGCCTGGCCGCGCTCGACGC
>Ga0114939_10003892_pt1 | contig 10126 bp, 7 predicted proteins | sample AshMeaCrysSpring_FD_87196 | JGI IMG/M metagenome (GOLD analysis project Ga0114939, IMG submission 87196) | Groundwater microbial communities from Big Spring, Nevada to study Microbial Dark Matter (Phase II) - Ash Meadows Crystal Spring | ecosystem: Environmental > Aquatic > Deep subsurface >... | reverse complement strand
TTCGCCGGCGCCGGCCGCGCCGCCCTGCGCCTCCTGCGTCTTCGCGTAGATCGCCTCGCCGAGCTTCTGCGCGGCCGACTGCAGCGCCTCGCCCTTCGCGTCGAGCGCTTCCTTCGACGCGTCGGGCTGCTTCAGGAGCTCCTCGGCGGCCTTGAGCTCGCCCTCGATCGTCCCCTTGACGTCGGCGCCGACCTTGTCGCCGTGCTCGGCGAGGGACTTCTTCACGCCGTGCACCAGCGCGTCCAGGCCGTTCCGCGCCTGCGCGAGCTCGAAGCGCCGGTGGTCCTCGGCCTTGTTCGCCTCCGCGTCCTTCACCATCCGGTCGATCTCGGCCTCGGAGAGCCCCGAATTGGCCTTGATCGTGATCTTGCTCTCCTTGCCCGTCGCCTTGTCCTTGGCGTTGACGTGCAGGATGCCGTTGGCGTCGATGTCGAACGTGACCTCGATCTGCGGCATGCCGCGCGGCGCCGGCGGGATGCCCTCGAGGTTGAACTGGCCGAGGCTCTTGTTGCCCGCGGACATCTCGCGCTCGCCCTGCAGCACGTGGATTGTCACCGCCGACTGGTTGTCGTCGGCGGTCGAGAACACCTGCTGCGCCTTCGTCGGTATCGTCGTGTTCTTCTGGATCAGCTTGGTCATCACGCCGCCCAGCGTCTCGATGCCGAGCGACAGCGGCGTCACGTCGAGCAGCAGCACGTCCTTGCGCTCGCCCGCGAGCACCGAGCCCTGGATCGCCGCGCCGACGGCGACGGCCTCGTCGGGATTGACGTCCTTGCGCGGCTCCTTGCCGAAGAACGACTTCACCTGCTCCTGCACCTTCGGCATGCGCGTCATGCCGCCGACCAGGATCACGTCGTCGATGTCGGCCAGCGACACGCCGGCGTCCTTGACGGCGATGCGGCACGGCTCGATGGTCCGCGCGATCAGCTCCTCGACGAGGCTCTCGAACTTCGCCCGCGTGATCTTCATCGACAGGTGCTTCGGTCCCGACGCGTCGGCGGTGATGTAGGGCAGGTTGATCTCGGTCTGCTGCGTCGAGGAGAGCTCGATCTTCGCCTTCTCGGCGGCGTCCTTGAGGCGCTGCAGCGCGAGGACGTCGTTCTTGAGGTCGACGCCCTGCTCCTTGCGGAACTCGCCGACGATGTAGTCGATGACCCGCTGGTCGAAGTCCTCGCCCCCGAGGAACGTGTCGCCGTTGGTGGAGAGCACCTCGAACTGCTTCTCGCCGTCGACGTCGGCGATCTCGATGATCGAGATGTCGAACGTGCCGCCGCCGAGGTCGTACACGGCGATCTTGCGGTCGCCCTTCTCGCCCTTCTTGTCGAGGCCGAACGCAAGCGCGGCCGCGGTCGGCTCGTTGATGATGCGCTTGACGTCGAGGCCGGCGATGCGGCCGGCGTCCTTGGTCGCCTGCCGCTGCGAGTCGTTGAAGTAGGCCGGCACGGTGATCACCGCCTCGGTCACTTCCTCGCCGAGGTAGTCCTCGGCGGTCTTCTTCATCTTGCGCAGCACCTCGGCGGACACCTGCGGCGGCGCGATCTTCTTGCCGCGCACCTCGACCCAGGCGTCGCCGTTGTCGGCGCGCACGATCGCATAGGGCATCAGCGCGATATCCTTCTGGACTTCCTTTTCCTCGAAGCGGCGGCCGATCAGCCGCTTCACCGCGTAGAGCGTGTTCCTCGGGTTGGTGACCGCCTGGCGCTTCGCCGGCGCGCCGACGAGGATCTCGCCGTCCTCCTGGTAGGCGACGATCGAGGGCGTCGTGCGCGCGCCCTCCGAGTTCTCGATGACCTTGGGCTGGCCGGCCTCCATGATGGCCACGCAGCTGTTGGTCGTGCCGAGGTCGATGCCGATGATCTTGGCCATGGGTGTGGTGCCTCCGCGGGCAGGATGAGTGTTGTTCTGGGAAATGGGGTTGTTACGGACCGGACTCAAGCCGCGGCCGGGCGGGCCCGCGTCAGCCCGGGCCCTTCGCCACCGTGACCATGGCGGGGCGCAGCACGCGCTCGTTCAGCACGTAGCCCTTCTGGAACACCTGGACGACGGTGCTCGCTGGCAGGTCCGAGTCGACCATCTGCATCGCCTGGTGCCGGTGCGGGTCGAACGTCTGCCCGGCGGGGTCGACCTCGGCCACGTGCGCGCGCTCGAAGGCCGCCTGCAGCTGCTTCAGCGTGAGCTCCACCCCGGCGCGCAGCTGCTCCGGCGTGGCGTGCGCGGCAGCGAGCGCCTGCTCGAGCGCATCCTTGACCGGCAGGAGGTCGGTCGCGAACCTCTCGATGGCGAACCGGTGCGCCTTGGCGACGTCGGCCGCGGCGATCTTGCGGACGTTCTCGAGGTCGGCGCGGGCACGCAGCCACGCGTCCTTCAGTCCCGCAACCTCCTCCTCGGCCTTGCGCAGGAGCGCGTCGACGTCGGGGGCGGGATCGGCAGGCGGAGCTTCGGGGACGCGGTCGGCCGCCGCTTCCGGCGACGGCACGGGAACCTCGGGGGTGGCCGGGGCGCCGGGCGCCTCGGGCGGGTTGTTCGTCTGCTGCATCGGGAAGATCGTCCGCAGGGAGTCGTGCACGGGAAGACCCGTCTCACCTTGGGGACGGCAGGGGCAATTTCAACCCCCGGCCGGGGCAGGCGGCGACGCCGGAGGCACCCCGGCGCCGGAGCGGTGGTGCCGGAAGGGGCCCGGCGGGCGCTCCAGGCCGGTGCAGGAATTGGGGTCTAGGAATTGGGGTCTGACCCCGATTCCGGGAATTGGGGTCAGACCCCGCTCGTCGCGAGCCCCGTTCCCGGGCTAGCGGGCGGCGCCGAGCGCCTTGGCGCGAAGGAGCGTCTGCTCGCGCTCCGCGGCGTCGGGCGGCGGCGCGAGCCAACCCGCGAGCTCGCGCCAGGCGATGTCGGCGAGCGCGGCGAGCCAGGCGGGGTGCTCGTTGAGGCAGGGAATCGCGTGGTACTCGCGGCCGCCGGCCGCGAGGAACGCATCCCGTCCCTCGATGCCGATTTCCTCCAGCGTCTCGAGGCAGTCGGACACGAAGCCCGGGCACGCGACGTCGACCCGCTTCACGCCCTCCCGCGCGAGCGCCTCCAGGGTCTGCGCGGTGTACGGCTTCAGCCACTCGGCCTTGCCGAAGCGCGACTGGAACGACAGCACCCACTGCCGGGGGTCGAGGCCGAGCTCCGCGGCCAGGAGGCGCGCGGTCTTGTGGCACTGGCAGTGGTAGGGATCGCCCATGTCCAGCGTGCGCCGGGGCACGCCGTGGAAGGACATGAGCAGCCGGTCCGGGCGGCCGTGCTTCACCCAGTAGTCGTTGATGCTCTGCGCGAGCGCCTTGACGTAGCCGGCGTCGTCGTGGAACGGCGCCGCGAAGCGCAGCGACGGTACGCGCCGCAGCGTCGCGACGTGTTGCGCGACCTTGTCGAAGGCCGTCGCGGTCGTGCTGCCCGCGTATTGCGGGTAGAGCGGCAGCACGAGGATGCGCTCGCAGTCGGCGGCGCGCAGCGCGTCGAGCGCCTCCGCGATCGAGGGGTTGCCGTAACGCATGCCGGCCTCGACCGGGCAGAGCTCCGCCGGCAGCCCGGCGCGCTTCAGCCGCTCGCCGAGATAGCCCTGCAGGTACGCGCGCTGCCGCGCCGTGTGCACGGCGAGCGGCGAGCCGTCCTTCGTCCAGATCGTGCGGTACTTCGCCGCCGACTTCGCCGGGCGCACGCGCAGGATCACGCCGTGCAGGATCGGCCGCCACAGCAGCGGAGGGATCTCGACGACGCGCGGATCGGCGAGGAACTCGGCGAGATAGCGGCGCACGGCGGCCGGCGTGGGCTCGTCGGGCGTGCCGAGGTTCACGAGCAGCACCCCGACCTTCGGCGCGCGATCGTGGCGGAACGTCGTCTCGGGGGCGAAGGCCATCGGCGTGCGCCGGCCGCTCAGTCGGACAGCGTGTGCGTGAGCGCGTTGGAGAGCAGCCGCGCGGTGATGTCGACGATCGGGATCACGCGCTCGTAGGCCATACGCGTCGGGCCGATGACCCCGAGCGTGCCGATCACCCGGCCCTCGACCGTGTAGGGCGCGGTGACGACGCTCATCTCGTCGAGCGGGACGAGGCCCGACTCGCCGCCGATGTAGATCTGCACGCCCTGCGCCTTCTGCGAGATGTCGAGCAGGTGGACGAGCGAGGTCTTCTGCTCGAACACCTCGAACAGGCGCTTCAGCCGCTCCATGCTCGACGCGAACTGGCCGGACAGCAGGTTGCGCTCGCCGGCCAGCACGACCCCGTCGCCTTCGGCCAGCGCGCCGGCGCCCGTGTCGACGGCGACGGTCATCAGCGTCGCGATGTCCTCGCGGAGCTCGCGCAGCTCGGCCGCGAGCCGCGCGCGGATCTCGTGGAACGGCACGCCGGCGAAGTGCTGGTTGAGGAAGTTCGTGGCCTCGGCCAGCTCGACCTGCGAGAACGCGCGCTCGGTGTGCAGCACGCGGTTCTGCACGTCGCCCTCGGGGGCGACGATGATGAGCAGCACGCGGTGCTCGGACAGGCGAAGGAACTCGAGGTGGCGGAACGTCGCCTCGCGTCGCTTCGGCACCGCGACCACGCCGGCGAAGTGCGTGAGCTGGGAGAGGAGGTTCGCCGCGGCGGTCGCGAGCTCTGCGGGTCGCTCGGCAACGAGCTCGCCCTCGAGCCGGCTCACCTCGATCGCCTCCAGCGGGCGCAGCACCATCAGGCTGTCCACGAAGAAGCGGTACCCCTTCGGCGTCGGGACGCGGCCGGCCGAGGTGTGCGGGCTCGCGACGTAGCCAAGCTCCTCGAGGTCGGCCATCACGTTGCGCACCGTGGCCGCCGACAGGTCGAGGCCCGAGTAGCGGGAGAGCGCCCGCGAGCCGACCGGTTCGCCCTCGACGATGTAGCGCTCGACCAGCGTCTTCAGCAGGTGTTGGGCCCGGGCATCCAGCATGGCCGGAGGATTCTAGCCGAGCAGGGGCGTCCCGGGGGCGCCGCGTGCCGGGCGTCCGGCACCGCCGTCCGGACGATCGCGGACGCGACGACGCGGTGTGGTTTAATCGCCACCATGTCGGCGTCCCCCGCCCGGTTCCCACGCGTCGCGCTGGTCGGCCGCCACACCGGCGCCGCCGCGGAGACGCTGGTCCGCCTGGCGCGCTTCCTCGCCGCGCGCGGCCACGCCGTGGTGGTCGAGGAGGAGACTGCCCGCTCGACCGGCACCCGTGGGCACGCCACCGCGGCGGCGGACGAGATCGGCGCGAGCGCCGACCTGGTGATCGTGCTCGGCGGCGACGGCACGATGCTGTCGATCGCGCGCCGCCTCGCACCGCACGACGTGCCGCTGATCGGCATCAACCAGGGGCGGCTCGGGTTCCTCACCGACATCCCCCTCGCGCGCATGGAGCCGACGCTCGACGCGATGCTCGACGGGCGCTACGTCGAGGAGCGCCGCACGCTCCTCGACGCGACCGTGCGCGGCTTCGACGGCGAGACGCGGGGCGCGCTCGCGCTGAACGACGTCGTCGTCAACCGCGGGTCGCTCGGCACGATGATCGAGTGCGCGGTCGAGATCGACGACCGCTTCGCGTTCGCGATGCGCGCCGACGGCATGATCGTCGCGACGCCGACCGGCTCGACCGCCTACGCGCTCTCCGCCGGCGGGCCGATCCTCGACCCGTCGATCCCGGCGTTCGCGCTGGTCCCGGTCGCGCCGCACGGCCTCACCCACCGGCCGATCGCGGTCGCCGACGCGTCGCGCCTCACGATCACCGTCGTGCGGGGCCGCGACGCCGCCGCCCACTGCGACGGGCAGGCGCGCTTCCCGCTGTCCGAGGGCGAGAGCGTCAGCGTGCGCCGCGCCGATCGATCGGCGCGCTTCCTGCACCCGGATGACCACGACCACTTCGCGATGCTGCGCAAGAAGCTCCACTGGAGCGAGACGCCCGACCGGCTGCGCGGCGAGGACGGCGCCTGACCCGGCGGTCCCGCGCGAGCCGCCGCCCGGCCGACCACGACCGATGCTGCGCCACCTCTCGATACGCAACTTCGTGCTCGTCGACGCGCTCGATCTCGAGCTCGATCCCGGCTTCGCCGTCCTCACCGGCGAGACCGGCGCAGGCAAGTCGATCCTGCTCGATGCGCTGGGCCTCCTGCTCGGCGACCGCTTCGAGACGCGCCAGATACGGCCGGGCGCCGAGCGCGCGGAGCTCGCCGCGGCGTTCGACGTCGTCGACGCCCCGCACGCGCGCGCGTTCCTCGCCGAGAACGCGCTGGCCGACGAGGACGGCGAGGTGCTGGTGCGGCGCGTCCTCGACGCGCAGGGACGCTCGCGCGCGTTCGTCAACGGCCGTCCGGTGACGCTCGCGCAGCTCGCCGCGCTGGGCGAGATGCTGGTCGACCTGCACGGCCAGCACGCGCACCAGTCGCTCGAGCACGCCGAGGCGCAGCGAGCGTTGCTCGACGGGTTCGGCGGCTTCGTCGTGCTCTCCCGCGAGGTCGCGGCGCAGTGGCGCGCGTGGCGCGCGGCGGCCGAGCGCCGCGACGCGGCCGCCAACGCCGCCGAGGCCTCGGCGGCGGAGCGCGACTACCTCGCGGCGCGGCAGCGCGAGCTCGAGGCGCTCGGCACGAGCGAAGGCGAGTGGAGCGAGCTCTCGGCCGCGCAGTCGCGGCTCGGCAACGCCGCCGCGCTGCTCGAGGCCGCGACCGCCGGCGAGGAACTGCTCGCCGACGGCGACGAGGCGCTGACCGTGCGCCTCGCGCAGTTCGCCCAGCGCCTCGCCGCGCTCGCGCGGCACGACGCCGCGCTCGCCGAGATCGTCGCGCTGCTCGAGCCCGCAGGCATCCAGCTCGCGGAAGCGGCGCGCGCGCTGCGCGACTACCGGCGCCGCCTCGACCTCGACCCCGCCGAGCTCGCCCGCGTCGAGGCGCGGCTCGCGACGCTGCACGACGTCGCCCGCAAGCACCGCGTGCGGCCCGAGGCCCTGCCGGCGCTCTACGCCGAGACCGAGGCGCGCCTCGCGGCGCTCGCCCTGTCGGCCGACGCGGAGGCGCTCGCGCGCGCGGCGGCGCAGGCCGAGGCCGACTTCCGCGCGCTCGCAGGGGAACTCGCGAAGAAGCGGCGCTTCGCGGCCAACGAGCTGTCGCACCGCGTGAGCGCGGCGATGCAGGAGCTCGCGATGGCCGGCGGCCGCTTCGAGGTCGGCCTGGAGGCGGTCAAGGAGCCCGCGTCCTACGGCCTCGAACAGGTCGAGTTCCGCGTGTCGGGCCACCCGGGCCAGCCGCTCGGACCGCTCTCCCGTGTCGCCTCCGGCGGGGAGCTGTCGCGGATCGCGCTCGCGATCCAGGTGGTGACGAGCGAGGTCGGCCACGTGCCCACGCTGGTGTTCGACGAGGTCGACGCCGGCATCGGCGGTGCGGTGGCGGTGACGGTGGGCCGCCTCCTCCAGGCGCTCGGCACGCGCCGGCAGGTGCTCTGCGTCACGCACCTGCCGCAGGTCGCGTCGTGCGCCGACGCGCACTACCGGGTGAGCAAGCGTGGCGACGGCGCGCGGGCGAAGAGCGAGGTGGCCCTGCTCGACCGCGCCGGCCGGCAGGAAGAGATCGCGCGCATGCTGGGCGGGGCGGAAGTGACCGCGAAGACCCGCGCGAACGCCAGGGAATTTCTCGAGCAGAACCGGCGCAAGGGCGCGTAGCGCGCCCCGCGCCGCGGGACCGCGCCTCCTTTGATCCGGAGACCCCAGAATGCAGATCGCTCTCTTCGGCGCAACCGGCCGCACCGGCCGCCTGGTGCAGGAACGTCTTGCCGCGCAGGGCGACCACGTCCGGGCGCTCGCCCGCGCCCCGATGAAGCTCCCCGCGCGACCGGGACTCGCCGTGCACGCCGGCGACGCTCGCGATGCGGGCGCCGTGCGGCAGGTCGTCGACGGCGCCGACGCGATCGTCTGCTGCCTCGGGATGCAAGACATCACGGTGCCCGCGACCGACCTCTCCGACGCGTTGCGCACGATCGTCGACGCCGCGCGCGCCGCCGGCGTGCGGCGCATCGTGGCCATCGCCTCCGCCGGCGTGCTCGCCGACGCGCGCGGCGGCTTGCGCAACCAGCACGGCCTGCCGGCGGCGTTCGCGAACATCGCCGCCGAGCACACGCGCAACCTGCGCACGCTCGAAGCCTCCGGGCTCGACTGGACGCTGATGTGCCCGATCGACCTGGTCGACGGGCCGGGAGGCGGGGCGCGCTGGGCGTTCGAGGACCTGCCGGCGGGCGCATTCACGCGCTACGCCGACCTCGCGGAGACGATCGTCGAGATGCTGGGGCGCGCCGACGCGCACGGGCGCCGCGTCGGCGTGGTCAGCGCCGTCTAGCCGGGTCGGGCGCAACCCGTCGCGCTAGCGGCGCGGGGCCTTCGACTTCGGCTTCGCGCTCGCCTGTGCGAGCGGGCGGCCCTTGACCGGCTTCAGCGTGCCCCGCACCGGGCCCTTCGCCCGAGCGACGGTGACGCGCGACAACGCCGGCAGCGGCAGCGCGTCGCCGGTCTCGATCCAGTGCCTGACCCGCTCGGCGTCGCCGAGCCGCGTGTGCTTGCCGATCGAGTCGAGCAGCACGATCACCACCGGACGGCTGGCGATGTTGGCGAGCATGACGAGGCAGCGGCCTGCCTCGCGGATGTAGCCGGTCTTCTGCAGCAGGATCTCCCAGTTCGACGACGCGACCAGCCGGTTCGAGTTGTTGAAGCCGAGCACCCGGCCGCCAGCGTCGACCTCGACGTAGGTCGACGGCGTCGTCGAGTACTCGCGGATCAGCGGATACGCGGCGGCCGCGCGCACCATCGTCGCGAGGTCGCTCGCGGTCGAGACATTGCGCGGGGAGAGCCCCGTGGGGTCCTCGAAGCGCGTGCGCGCGAGACCCAGCGCGCGCGCCTTCGCGTTCATCGCGGCGACGAAGGCGTCGCCGCCGCCCGGGTAGTGCCGGGCGAGCGCCGAGGCGGCGCGGTTCTCCGACGACATGAGCGCGAGCCTCAGCATCTCCCGGCGCGGCAGCTGCGTGCCGATGGACAGCCGCGAGCGGGTGCCCTTGAGATAGTCGAGGTCGCCCAGGTCGACTTCGATCAGTTCGTCGAGCGACTGTCCGCTGTCGAGCGCGACCATCGCGGTCATGAGCTTGGTGAGCGAGGCGATCGGCGAGACCTCGTCGGGCGCCTTCGCGTAGATCGGCACGCCCGCCTGCGCGTCGAGGACGAGCGCGTTCGCCGACGCGAGCTTGAGCCGCTCCGGATCCCGGAGATCGGCCTGGGCGAGACACGCGCCGGAAAAGCTGATCAAAACAACGAGTAATAGCTTCTTGATCATGTGAAACGTGAGCGAGAGGCGTTGTTATAGCACGGCGATCGACCGCGCGCCAATACCTTCGCTCGCTCAAGGGCTTACGCCAATCGCCTGGGCGGATTGTGCCCGACGGTCCGGTTCGCGAGGCCTCAAGCCGGATCAGGACGATGGTTGTGGTCTACAACAGGCGACCCGTCGCGGGCGCGAACGGTGGATCGACGGCAGCAGCGCGCGCCCCCTCCCCGTCGGACACTTCGGCGACCGGCCCGGCGGCCCCGGCAAACGCGCCGTCCGGCGAGCGCGCGGGCACCGGCTCCCCGTCGGACGCGGCGGGCGACCCGTCGGGCGTCCTGCGCGCCTCGTCCTGCTGCAGGCGCCACATGCGCGCGTAGATCCCGTTGGCGGCGAGCAGCGCGGCGTGCGTGCCGCGCTCGACGATGCGGCCGTGCTCGAGCACGAGGATCGGGTCGGCGTCGACGATCGTCGACAGCCGGTGCGCGATCGTGAGCGTCGTGCGGTTCCTCGCGATCACCTTGAGCTCCGCCTGGATCGCCTTCTCCGAACGCGAGTCGAGCGCCGAGGTCGCCTCGTCGAAGATCAGGATGCGCGGGTCCTTGAGGATGGCCCGCGCGATCGCGACGCGCTGCTTCTCGCCGCCCGAGAGCTTGAGTCCGCGCTCGCCGACGGGCGTCGCGTAGCCCTGCGGCAGCCGACTCACGAAGTCGTGCAGCTGCGCGAGCCGCGCCGCGGCGACGATCTCGTCGTGCGTGGCGCCCGGGCGACCGTACGCGATGTTGTACTCGATCGAGTCGTAGAACAGCACC
>Ga0114939_10003891_pt1 | contig 10131 bp, 12 predicted proteins | sample AshMeaCrysSpring_FD_87196 | JGI IMG/M metagenome (GOLD analysis project Ga0114939, IMG submission 87196) | Groundwater microbial communities from Big Spring, Nevada to study Microbial Dark Matter (Phase II) - Ash Meadows Crystal Spring | ecosystem: Environmental > Aquatic > Deep subsurface >... | reverse complement strand
GACCCGCGCCACCCGCGCGTCATCTCTCACGGTCCGCGGGACCTCCAGCATCCGTCCGGATGGATCGGGCGGGTCGGTTGGCGGGGCCACCGACGAGATTCTCGCGATTTCCTCGCCTGCAGCCGGGGCCGGGCCATCGGGGTCGGCGGGCACGTCCAACGGGACCGGCGCGGTATTGCCCGACGAGACCAGCGTGTAGCGGACGACTTCGCCTCCGACCCCGCGCGGTTCGGGCGACCCCGGCCGCCAGCGGAAGCCCGCGTTCAGGTCGAGCGAGCGGCCCCGCCAATACCAATCCGAAATGCGCGGCACACGGCCGTCGAAGGTTGCCACCTGAGCCAGCCGCCTGCCCGGCCGGATGCCATGGAACCCGCCTGGGTTGAGTTCGCCCGCAAACCCGGCCAGCGCGGTATTCGTTCGTTGCGAGACTTCCGGAAATGCCAGAAACGCGCCGCCGACAAGGATCCCGACCGGCACCGCCAGCCCGAGCGTCCGCAAGAGCATCGGGCCGAAACGCATCGCCACCGGCGCGAGCAACGCCTGCCTCACCGCAAGCAAAACCGCCACATCGATCACCGCCACAACGCCGGACATCCGGCCGTCCAGCGCAATCACCGCCAGCATCACCAACGCGCACGCCATCGCAAACCCCGCCGCCCAACCCGTCAGCGGGCCGAGCAGCGCCACAGCTCCCCCCAACACGGCCGCCATCCCGAATCGCACAAACAGGTCGCCATCCACCATCAACCCCGCGAATGCAAACCCCACCGCAGGCCAGCCGACAAGACCCGCCGGAATCCCGCGCCCAGCCGCCCGGAGCACGATCCCGGCAACGAAAAGCGCCGACACCCCGGCCAATACCCGGCCGCCCAACCCGGGCAGAAAAAGCCCGTGCGCCAGGAACCAGCCACCAAAAAGCATGCCCGCGATCCGGCGCTGGGGAACCGCCGGAGGTGCGGGAAGATCCTGTCCGCTCGGGTTGCTCACGACGCAAGCGGGATGCGGCGCTCTCGCAGCCAAAGCGGTGGGGGGGACCGCACCGCTGGCCAGAGCGCTCTTGTGAAATTCGCCGGGGCTTTCCGTTTTCACAATCCGGAGGTTCGCCCCGACGGAAACGGTGCGCTACTTGATTTTTGCGCGGGTATCCTTGAGGGCTTTTGCCGAGGCCTGGAGGCCCTGGAGTTCCTTGGGCCAGAGTTCGAGTTCGATGTGCGAGACCACACCCTGACGCCCCACCACGGTGGGGACGCTGATGCTCACGCCGCGGATGCCGTAGGCGCCTTCGAGCTGACTCGAAACCGGCAGGATGCGCCGGCGGTCGAGTGCGATGCAGTCGATGACTTCGCGGATGGCGACGCCGACCGCCCAGCCGGCTCCGCCTTTGCGCGAGATGACTTCCGCGCCGCTCTTCTGGGTGCGCTCGAAAATCTGGGACTGGAAGGTGGGGGTGATCCCGGGGAATTTCAGGAGCGGAAATCCATCGACCGTGGCCGACGACCAGATCGGCAGCATCGTGTCGCCGTGCTCGCCAAGGATCATCGCGCGCACCTGCGTGGGCGGCAGATCAAGCTGGGCCGAGATCAGCGAACAAAACCGGGACGTGTCCAGCACGGTGCCCAGCCCGATGACCTGCCGCGACGGCAGGCCGGTGCGTTCGACGGCGAGCTGCGTGAGGATATCGACCGGGTTCGACACCACAAACACGATGGCTTCCTTTTTCAAGCCGGCCTGCTTGAGGCTGTCGAGGATGCCGATGAAGAGCGACACATTCCGGTTGATGAGGTCGAGCCGGGATTCGTCGGGCTTGCGGCGCAGGCCCGCCGTGATGCAGACCACATCCGCATCGGCACAGTCGGCATACGTGCCCGCGCGGATCTTCTGGTCGGCACAAAACGCCGCCCCGTGGAGCAGGTCGAGCGCCTCGCCCTCGCACGTCGCCTGATTCGCATCGAGCAGGATAATTTCTTTGACGATTCCGGAGCACTGCAGCGCAAACGCCGCGCAACTCCCCACGCGGCCGCCGCCGCCGATGATGGCTGTTTTCATGATGAACTTTGAACTTTCAAACCTCAACTTCCAACTTGGAAGGATCCCGCAAAATCCCCCATCAATGTTGAATGTTCAGGTTTCAATGTTGATTGTTATTTCAAGTTGGCAATAATCTCGTCGGTGAGTTTCTGGATGAGGGCCTCCATGTCGGGGTCGGCGGGCGCTCCCGCTTCGCGGGTCATCGGGTTCCACGGGGTGACGGGCGACGAGCATCCGTGGCTGCCGCACATCTGGGCCCAGGGATCGACCTCGCAGAGTTCGGCGGGTTTGAGTCCGTAGCGGTCGTCGGGGAGACCGAGCCCCTTTTTCATGTCGAGCAATTTGCCGACCTCGTCGCACGGGATCGATGTCCCGCCGGGGATGGATTGGGCGAGGATGATCGTGCGGCAGTAGGCGTCGGTGATCTCCATCTTGAAGTAGGCGTCCTCGACCGATTTGCCCCACGTGATCACGCCGTGGTTGCCCATGATGATCGACTGGTGCTTGGCGGCGAGCGGTTTGATCGCCTCGGCCATCTCCGGCGAGCCGGGCGTTTTGTATTCGGCAAGCGCGACCGTTCCCACGAACACTTCCAGCTCGGGGATCAGGCGCGGCGGGGGCTGCATCCCCTTGATCGCAAATGCGCCGGCATGGCACGGATGTGCGTGACAAACCGAAACCGCGTCGGGCGCGTTGTGATAGATCGCCAGGTGGGTGGTGATTTCGCTCGAGCGTTTCCATGTGCCGGCAACTTGGTTTCCCTTGCCATCGACCATGCAAAGCATGTCGGGCTTGAGGAACCCCTTGCTCACACCGGTGGGTGTGCAAATGAAACGGTCGGGCGCGATCCGGCACGAGATATTCCCGCCATTGCCGTCGCAATACTCGCGCATCCACACCCTCCGGCCGATGTCGCAGATCTCGTCCTTGATACGGCGGGCCTCCGGCGAATCGAAAAGCCGCACGTCGTCGATGGCGGCGGCTCCTGCCGAGGCGGGCGGCACGGCGGCGACCGACGGGGCGGTGCCCGCGTCGAAAACGACCTTCACACCGGCCTCGGTGAGCACGTCCTTGGCGGCGGGGGTGAGGCGGATCTCGCGGTTGTAGCGGAATTCTTTGGCTCCGGTTCTGAGGAATTCCTCGGCGTCACGTTGGGCGAACAGTTTCATAGGTTGGTTGTGTGGGTGCCGCCCGCAAAACACGCGGAACACACGAAAGGAAAACCGAAGAAGTGCTCTCCGGCCGCTGCGTTTTTCGTGTGTTTCGCGTGTTTCGCGGGCTTCATTAGTTAGTCTTTGGTGAATGTCTCGTCCACAAGGGCGGCGCAGTAGGCGTCCACCGGGGTGGGGGAGGGAAACGGACAGGCGGCTTCGCGTCCTTCGCTGAAAGCGATGGTCTGCCCGAGGCCCGCTCCGAGTTGGTCGTAAACGACAACCGAGGGATCCCAGGATTTTTCCCCGCGCAGCGTGCCGGATTGCCATGGCAGGACGAGCAGCAGCCGCTCGCCCGTGAAGGCGGGGTGGCGGACCGAGAGGGTCACTTTGCCGGCGACGGTTCCGATTCTCATAGCGCGAGGGTCCTTTCCGGGTCGATCACGCCGAGGACGGTCCAGCGGGCGGGACTCAATTCGTCGCCGACCATCTTGCGGGCTTCCGATCCATCCGACGAAATGAGCACGCTCTGCCCGATAGCCGCGCCAAGGTCGTCGAGCACCACCTGCGGCGGGAGCCCGTCGGCCTCCGCCACAAGCAACCGCCGCCCCTCCAGGCTGGGATGCTTGACCGTGGCGGTCACGTAGCCGGTGATGGTCGCCGTTCTCATGAGGGCTAATAGAGATTCAAGTTTTCGACCATGACGCAGCGGCGGGAGCGGGTGAAGGTCATGGGGGTGGTGACGCCTTCGCCGGTGGGGGTGGCGATGCTGAAGGAAAGGAACCCTTCGCCGCCGAGTCCGAGGCCGGTCATGCAGGGGCCGTTTTTGATGAAGAGGGTGGTGTCGGCCGTCTGGGCCATCTTGGTGAGGGCCTCGATATTGCGCGAGTGGATGATGGCGGTGTGTTTGTAGCCGTGCTCGGCTTTGACGGCCTCCGCGATGGCGGTGTCCACATCGCGCACGCGCACGACCGGAAGGAATGGCATCATTTGTTCCTCGTCCACGAAGATATGATCGGCGGGCGTCTCTCCGAAGAGGAGGCTTGTCGAGGCGGGGACATCGAGGCCGATCGCCTTCGCGAGAACGGCGGCGTCGCGGCCGACCAGATCGCGGTTGACGACCGGATGCGGGCAGCCCGCGCCTTTGCCCTGCGGGAAAACAAACGCCTTCGCGGCAAGCGCCTCGATCTGGGCCTTGTCGAGCTGGACGGCTCCGGCTTTGCGGAGCTCGGCCATGAGCTTGTCGGCGACGGCATCGACAACGAAGACTTCTTTTTCGCCGATGCAGAGGAGGTTGTTGTCGTAGGACGCTCCCTGGATGATCGAACGCGCGGCGCGGGCGAGGTCGGCGGTCTCGTCCACAACAACCGGCGGATTCCCAGGACCCGCGCAGATCGCGCGCTTGCCGGTCTTCATCGCGGCCGCGACCACCGCGGGCCCGCCGGTCACGCAGAGCAACTTCACGTCCGCATGTTTGCACATCGCGTCGAAGGTCTCGAGCGTGGGCTTGACCACCGTGGTGAGCAGGTCGGTGATGCCGGTCTCCCTGGCGATGGCCTGGTTGTAGGCGCGGATGGCGACCGCCGCGCATTTGCAGGCGGCGGGGTGGGTGTTGAAAACGACCGCATTGCCGGCGGCGATCATGTTGATCGCATTGCCGGTGAGGGTGGGCACGCTGTGCGTCGAGGGCGTGACCGCCCCGATGACCCCCCATGGGGCGAAGTCGATAATCGTGAGCCCGAAGTCGCCGGAAAATGCCATGCGCTCGAGCATTTCCACGCCGGGCACAAGGTCGCCGCAAATGCGCAGCTTCTCGATCTTGTGGTCGAGCCGGCCGATTTTGGTCTCTTCGAATTCGATGCGGCCCCATTCCTCGGCCATCTCCACGCACAGCCGCCGGATCACCGCCAGCGCTTTCTTGCGGGCGGACACACCGGCGTCGCGCAGCTTGAGAAACGAGCGGTGCGCGGCCGCGCAGGCGGCGTTCATATCGTCGTAAACCCCGAATGCGTCGTCGCGACGGGATGGAGCGGAAGCAGCAGCGGCGGCGGGTTGGCCGACGGCTCCGGACTTGAGGCGGGTGAGCACCTCGCTTACGACTTTGGAAACTAGCTGTTCGTCAATTTGGGCCATGGGAATGCGGGTTTGTGGCGCGTGGGAAGCGGGTTAAGCGGGCCGGGCGGGACGGGTCTCAGGCGGCGCGGTAGATTTTGTTTTTGGCGACATCGACGGTATCCACGATGCCGATGATGACGGCGTCCACCGGCGAGTCTTTGTCGGTCGCGGCAAGGCGGGCCGAGCTGCCCTGGACGACCAGCACGAGCTCGCCTTCGCCGGCTCCGAGGGCATCGACGGCCACGAGGGTCGAGGACCCCTTTTTCAAATCCTTCGCGTCCGGCCGGTCGATGGTGAGCGGACGCACGACGAGGAATTTGCTCCCCGTCATCTTGGGATTTTTCTTGGTCGCGACGACCGAGCCCTCCACTTGGGCGAGGATCATTTGCTCTTCGGCAGCACCACCGACAGCTCGTTGTGCGGGCGGGCGATCGTGCTGATGCTGACGACTTCGCCGAGCGACTGGGCGGCGGTGCGGCCGGCTTCGGTGGCGGCCTTGACGGCGGCGACGTCGCCGGTCACGCAGACGGTGACCATGGCGTTGCCGACCTGGGTCATCGGGCCGACGAGTTCGACGTTGGCGGATTTGAGCATGGCGTCGGTCGCTTCAACGAGAGCGATGAGGCCGCGGGTTTCGATCATTCCGAGTGCTTGTTGCATGGTGTGTTTTTAGGTTTGTGTTTGGAAATTGGAGGGCGGGGTTTCGAAGTTTCAATGCTCCGCGTGGAGCCTCGCCCAGGCGTTGCGGGCGATGACGATTTCCTCGTTGGTGGGGATGACGCGGACTTCGATTTTCGAAGCGGGGGTCGAGATGACGGCCTCGGTGGCGAGGGCGGCGGCGTTGGCGGCGGGGTCGAGTTCGAGTCCGCAAAAATCAAGGTCTTTGCAGATGCGGGCGCGGAGGGCGTGGTCGTTCTCGCCGATGCCGGCTGTGAAAATGAGGCAGTCGGCGCCGTCGAGCTCGACGAGGAACTGGCCGAGAAATTTGCGGATCGCGGCGACGAAGACGTCGATGGCGGTCTGTGCGTTTTGGTTTCCGGCGGCGGCGGCCTCGCGGAGGTCGCGCATGTCGCCCGAGGCAAGGCCCGACATGCCCTTGAGGCCGGACTGGCTGGCGAGTGTCTTTTCGACGGCCTCCCAACCGAGGCCGCATTCGCGGGCAAGGTAGAAAAGGGCGAAGCAATCGAAGTCGCCCGAGCGGTTGTTCTGCGGCAGACCGCTCTGGGCGGTCATCCCCCAACTCGAGTTGATGGCGATACCGTCGCGAACAGCGGCCATCGACGAGCTGCCGCCGAGGTGGCACGAGATGAGGCGCAGATTGCGGGTGCCGCGGAGTTCGGCGCAGCGCTCGGTCACGTAGCGGTGGCTGGCTCCATGAAACCCGAAGCGGGCGATCCCGAATTTTTCCTCCCATTCCAGCGGGATGGGGAAGCGGCGGTTGTGGAGGGGAACGTGGTCGTAAAAGGCGGTCTCGAACGTGCCGATGCACGGCAGGCCCGGATAGAGCCGGTTGAACATGCGGACGCCGGCGATATACGGCGGGTTGTGCGCGGGCAGGAGGCAGTTGATTTCCTCCATCGCCGCAAGCACTTTTTCATCAAGCACTTGCGTTCCGGAAATCCCGCGCGCCATCACAGGCTTGAACCCGACCGCCGCGAGGTCGCCGAACCCGCCCAGCGCCTCCTCGACCATCCGGATCGCGACCCCGTAGTCCGGCAGGGGCGCTTCCCCGGATTTCGCCGGCTCGTCACCGACTTGGATCTTGAATGTTCCCGACGGCGATCCGATGCGCTCGAAGCCGCCGCGCGCCAGCACGCGTTCGGTCGGCATTTCAAATAGCCGGAACTTGAACGACGTGCTGCCGATATTGGCAACCAGGAGGCGGTTCTTCATGGGACGTTGGTCGGGAACGCGCGCCACCCGCGCGCCGGGCCTCGCGGCCCGACGCAGCGGGAGCCGGCACGAACCTTATTTCGCGGCGGTGGCGGGCTTGCCCGCGAGGAACTTGCCAAGCTTGGCGAGATCTTCGTGCGGACGCGGGATCACGTGCACGGCGACCACCTCGCCAATCGAACTGGCGGCGGTGGCGGCGGCCTCGACGGCGGCTTTCACGGCGGCGACTTCCCCGCGCACGAAAACAGCCACGTTGCCCGAGCCAATTTTTTCCCAGCCAACGAGTTCGACGTTGGCGGCTTTGAGCATCGCGTCGGTCGCTTCAAATTGCGACACGAGCCCTTTGGTTTCAATCATTCCGAGTGCTTGTCCGGCCATATAAGTAATTGGTTGATGGTTAGGCGGTGAAAAATTTGAGGAGCTCGGGAGCCGGGCGCGCGATGACGTGCGAGGCGACGAGGTTTCCGACGCGGGTGGCGGTCTCACGGCCGGCTTCGACGGCGGCTTTGACGCTGCCGACGTCGCCCTGCACGATGGTCGTGATGAGCGCCCCGCCGATCGGGATGGATTTGATGAGTTGGACGTTGGCGGCTTTGACCATCGCATCGCTGGCTTCGACCAGCCCGACGTAGCCACGCGTCTCAAGGAGTCCGATTGCTTCGTTCATAGGTTTTTTTGTGTTTGTGGTTTGGTGTTTGGAAAGGCGGGGGAAAGGCGGGTCAACCCTTGATCAATTCGACCTTGGTGGCGCGCTCGAGGTCGCAGGCATTCGCCTCGTCGGTGTCGATGTGGACCTCCAGCTTGAAGGTCGGGTCCACTCGGACAATCAGATCGTCGAAACGGGTGTTGCAGCCGGGGGACTCGACCCGGAGCGTGATCTTGTCGAGGTGCTTGACCCCGTAAAACTTCGCGTCGTCCGGCGACATGTGCACATGGCGCGCCGCGCGGATGATTCCGTTTTTCATCTCCAGCATCCCCTTCGGCCCCATCACATAGCCGCCGGGCGTGCCAACAATGTCGCCCGACATTTTCACCGGCACATCCATCCCGAGCGAAATCGCGTCGGTGATCGCCAGCTCGATCTGGGTCAGATTCCGGCACGGGCCCAGAATGCGCAGGTTCGGAATGATCCGCTTGCGCGGCCCGATGAGGGTCACCGTCTGCTGCGACGCAAACTGGCCCTCCTGATAAAGCCATTTGTGCACCGTGAGTTCCGCGCCCTTGCCGAAAAGCACCTCCAGGTTCTCCGGCGAAATGTGCATGTGGCGCGCGGAGCTGTTCACCAGAAGCGTCGGCGCGGCGGAGGTCTTCGCATTCGCAACTGACTGCCGCAGAACGGCTTCGCGCACGAGAGCTTCTATCAGCGGACGGTTGATCGAGGAGAGGGCTGACATCGGGAGGCAATCGATATGAGCGGAATCAATCATATAATCGCGCGGAGCGTCAACGGGAAAATCGAAAATCTATCGAAGAATTTTCGAAAGCGCTGCCGGCCCGCCACCGGTGCCGCGCATGTGGGCCCAAGGACCCGCATCGAACCCGCATTGATTTGCCTGGTTCCAATTTTTTGCATATTTTGTGTGTTTTGCATGCGCACATTTCTCCATGCACAACCAACTCGATTTCCGATTCGACGAATCCGCGCAACCATCCGGCGGGTCCGCTCTCGACCGGTGGCGCGCCGAGCGACGCGCGGCGATGGAGGCATTTGCCGCCAAGCAGGGCCTGCCTATTGGATGCCGGGTGCGGGTGGACTTTGAGAACGGACCGCCGTTGGAGGGTCTGCTTTTTCTGGACGAGGAAAGTCTCTTCCTTCCGCAAAAGCGCGATGGTCATCTCGGCCTCCGGATCGGAACCTCCACTTTCCACTCCGACGAAATCGCATCCTGTATCAGGCTGGATTGAAAGCTTGATAAAGGAGAACGCGCCGCCAGGCCTGGACTCCGGCGTCCGCCATAAACAACAAACGCATCCCCGCACGGCCTCGCGTTTGCGTGGTTCAACTTGGGAAGTTCCTGTTTCCACACGGAATCTCAGGGGACGGTTTCCGATCCGTGATCGCGCGAAGCGCCGTTGGATCGCGGCCATTCTCTGCTGCTCCATTAAGGACCATTAGGAAGATGGCGCGTGGCGCATCCGGCTCGGTTGGGAGAAAGAGACTGCGGTGAACGGAGATCAGGGCTTTTGGAATTGGGCGCACCTTGGTCTGGAATCCTCCTTACGCCGAAAGCTGTGGAAATCCGCAAATTTCCGGGTCGCGCGGCCGCGTTTTCCGCGAATTTTTTTTTGCCGGCCCCGTTGTCCCGCACCCCACGTCCGCCCGCAAACCCTCATGAATGCTTGTTCCGCAGGCGACGGACTCCGCCGAAAAAATTTTTCAAAAAAACTGCAAATGGGGGTTGACCTCTGAAATTGTTCGTGTATCTTGATCATCCCGCACGACATAACAGTCGTTGTTGGAAAAGTTCTCGAATCCGCGATTAACGCGGCCCGACCAAGTTCAGCGGTAGCTGACCAAGCGCGGGTTTCGCCAGCGGATTTCGAGCGGTGATCCTTGAAAGCTCGATTCTGGTTTGGCCGACTTGTCGGCAAAACCCAGAACGTTTTTGATACAGCAAACACACATTCAGATAGATACTGAATAGTGCGTTCTTTCGTTGATTTCGAATTTGAAATTTAACGGCCATTTCCCGGACCCTTCAAAAAAGGTCCGGAACAATGAATGCCGGAAGCTTTCCCGGGTCATACCGGGTCAGTCTTTCCCGCGTCTCACGCGGGAGCAACTTTCTACGGAGAGTTTGATTCTGGCTCAGAACGAACGCTGGCGGCGTGGATTAGGCATGCAAGTCGAACGGGACTCTTTGGGTAGCAATATCACGAGAGTTCAGTGGCGAAAGGGTGAGTAACACGTGGGCAATCTACCTCAAAGTTGGGAATAACCCGG
>Ga0114939_10003890_pt1 | contig 10132 bp, 11 predicted proteins | sample AshMeaCrysSpring_FD_87196 | JGI IMG/M metagenome (GOLD analysis project Ga0114939, IMG submission 87196) | Groundwater microbial communities from Big Spring, Nevada to study Microbial Dark Matter (Phase II) - Ash Meadows Crystal Spring | ecosystem: Environmental > Aquatic > Deep subsurface >... | reverse complement strand
TACCTGGTCCAGGAGGTGTGCAACGCCCTTTTCGATGCCCTGTTCTATATCCTGCCCCTCGGCACAGAGCTCGACCGGTACGACCCGACGCCCGCTCGGGAGCAGCGCGGGATCCCCTGGAGCGACGAGGCCAAGGCGGCCCTCGATGCGGCGGTCGAAAGCCAGCCCGTCCTGATCCGCATTTCCGCCGCCAAGCGCCTGCGCGACGAGGCCGAGCGGGCTGCCCGCAAGGCAGGCGAGCCCTTGGTGACCTTGGAGCGCTTCCGGGCCGCTCGCTCGCTTTCGACACCGGGGGTCGCCGCATGAGCCGCACCGCCTTTGGAGCATGCACGGGCAGTCCGCTGCGACTGTCCTGGTCCCTGAACCCAAGTCCCTTTCCGCCCGCTGCGTCAAACGGGCGTACCGCCCACAGGAGATAGCGCCATGACCGTTCTCGTCCAACCGTCCGATCCGATCGCCGCCGAGCGCAGGCAGTACCGCCTGATCTGGGGGATCGTCTTCCTGGTCGTCCTGGCGATCACGCTGGCCGCACGACTGTTGCCGCGCCGGCTGCGTCCCTGGAGCCCCCACGGCGGCAGTCGCATGTCGTCCATCGCCGAGGCGCGGGCGGTGACCAATACCGTGCTGCCGTTCGCCTTTCTGTGATGACAGGGCAGGGCCACCGTGGCGGTCTGTCGGGCCATGTCGAGGCCTGACTCATCGATGCACCCTGGTCCGTTTTGCGCGTTGACGCACTAACAAGGCCGCAAGGCCACATTTCGGTACCGGAGGTTTTTGCCATGGCCAGCGAGACAACCAGTCTGTCCGGACTGACGGACGATGAGGCGAAGGAGTTCCACGGGATCTTCGTATCCAGCTTCCTGGCCTTCACGGCCATCGCAGTGGTCGCTCACATCCTGGTCTGGATGTGGCGCCCCTGGCTCTAGCCGAGCAGATCGGCACGGCATTCGCACCAGAGCGGAGCTGAGAAAATGCAAAAAGGTATGTATCGGATCTGGCAGATCTTCGACCCCTTCCGCGCCTTGATTGGTCTGGCTGCGGCATTGACCTTCCTGGCGCTGCTCATCCACATGCTCCTGTTGAGCACCCCGAGGTTCAACTGGATCGAGGGTGGCGGGTCAGGGGCCAAGGCAGCGGTCTCGCAGGTGGCGCCTGCGGCGCCCGGGCCGACGCAGTAGCGTCTCTCGCCGCTGGCAGCGGGGACCGGGGTGCGGTCCTGTGGATGCTGCCCGGCATCTTGTGGAGGTCGCCCCACCAGCGCCTCCCGATCAGAGGGTTAAACCATGGCTATGATGAGCTTCGAGAGAAAATATCGCGTTCGTGGGGGGACGCTGATCGGAGGAGATCTATTCGACTTCTGGGTGGGCCCCTTCTATGTCGGCTTCTTTGGCGTCACCACGATCTTCTTCGCGACCTTGGGGACGCTGTTGATCGTTTATGGCGCGGCCATAGGGCCCACCTGGAACCTCTGGCAGATCAACATCGCGCCGCCCGATCTGAGCTATGGATTGGGCCTGGCACCGCTCAAGGAGGGCGGTCTTTGGCAGATTATCACCATCTGTGCCATCGGCGCCTTCGTCTCCTGGGCGTTGCGCCAAGCCGAGATCGCACGCAAGCTCGGCATGGGCTACCACGTGCCCATCGCATTCGGCGTTGCGATCTTCGCCTATGTCACCCTGGTCGTAATCCGCCCGATCCTGCTGGGTGCCTGGGGACACGGCTTCCCCTACGGCATCATCAGTCATTTGGACTGGGTGTCTAATGTCGGGTACCAGTTCCTTCACTTCCATTACAACCCGGCGCACATGCTCGCCATCACCTTCTTTTTCACCACCACCCTCGCGCTGTCAATGCACGGGTCGCTGATTCTGTCGGTGACCAATCCGCAGAAGGGCGAACCGGTGAAGACCGCGGAGCACGAGAACACCTTCTTCCGGGACGACATCGGCTACTCCATCGGGGCGCTCGGCATCCATCGCCTGGGTCTGTTCCTTGCGCTCTCGGCCGGTTTCTGGAGCGCCGTCTGTATCGTCATCAGCGGCCCCTTCTGGACCCGCGGCTGGCCCGAGTGGTGGAGCTGGTGGCTGAACCTTCCGATTTGGAGCTGAGGCGGGAGAACCATCATGGCTGACTATCAGAACATCTTCACCCAGGTCCAGGTACGCTCACCCGCGTATCCCGGCGTCCCCCACGATGCGGGCCAGAGGGATCGACTTGGCAAGCCCTTCCTCTCCTATTGGGCCGGCAAGATCGGCGATGCGCAGATCGGCCCAATCTACCTCGGCGCCACCGGTGTCGCCTCGCTGATCTGCGGCTTCGTCGCCATCGAGATCATCGGTCTCAACATGTGGGCCTCGGTGAATTGGGATCCGGTCCAGTTCGTCCGCCAGCTCTTTTGGTTGGCCTTGGAGCCGCCGCCGCCCAAGTATGGCCTAAGCATCCCACCCCTGGCAGAGGGCGGCTGGTGGCTGCTGGCCGGGTTCTTCCTGACCGCCTCCATCCTGCTGTGGTGGGTGCGGACCTACCGGCGCGCACTCGCACTCGGGATGGGGACCCACCTGGCCTGGGCCTTCGCGGCGGCGATCTGGTTGTATCTCGTCCTCGGCTTCATCCGCCCGTTGCTCATGGGCAGTTGGTCAGAGGCGGTGCCCTTCGGGATCTTCCCGCACTTGGACTGGACGGCGGCCTTTTCCATCCGTTACGGGAACCTCTTCTACAACCCGTTCCACATGCTGTCCATCGCCTTCCTCTACGGCTCCACCCTGCTGTTTGCCATGCATGGTGCGACCATCCTGGCGGTGAGCCGCTATGGCGGGGACCGGGAGATCGATCAAATCGTGGACCGGGGGACCTCGGCGGAGCGTGCCGCCCTTTTCTGGCGCTGGACCATGGGCTTCAACGCCACCATGGAGTCGATTCACCGCTGGGCACTCTGGTTTGCGGTGCTGACGGTGATCACCGGCGGTATCGGCATCCTGCTCACGGGCACGGTGGTCGATAACTGGTTCCTTTGGGGGGTCAAGCACGGGCTCGCCCCGGCCTATCCAGTGCCGGAGCTGGCCGCGCCAAATCCCGCGACACTCCCGGGAGGTATGTGATGAGCACGCGAGTATTCAGACGGGAAATGGCCCTGCCTCTAGGTGCGTGCGTCTTCGCGGCCCTCGTGACAGCGGGCTGCGAGCGTCCGCCGGTGGAGGCCGTTCAGATCGGTTATCGGGGCGTTGGCCAGGAGTACCTGGTCAATCCGCGGACGCTGGCCGACAAGGTGGCGGACACGGTGATCCCGGCACCCCAGCCCCCCGCAGTGCCGGTGCCGATCAAGGCCAGCGCATCGTACCCGGAGCTGCAGGTGCTGGGTGACCTGTCGCTCACCGAGTTCAACCGACAAATGGCGGCCATTACGGAATGGGTGGCACCCAAGGAGCAGGGCTGTGCCTATTACCACAACACAGAGAACTTCGCCTCTTACGAGAAGTACACCAAGTCGGTTGCACTCTCCATGCTGCGGATGACTCAGCACACCAATTCGGCCTGGAAGGACCACGTGGGGGCGACCGGGGTGACCTGCTACACGTGCCACCGCGGCAATGGGGTGCCCAAGTATGTCTGGACGTCCGACCCGGGGCCGGACCAGCCCGCTATGTTCGTATCGGCACGGCAGAACATCGCCTCGCCCACAGTGGCCTATGCATCGCTCCCCTTCGATCCACTCACGGCCTTCCTGGATCGGGCAGACACGCCCATCAGCGTGGTGTCGTCCCAGGCCCTGCCGAGCGATAACGACAAGGGGACCAAGCATGCGGAGTGGACCTATGGGCTCATGATGCACATGACCGAGTCCCTCGGCGTCAATTGCACCTATTGTCACAACTCCCGTGCCTTCTATTCCTGGGAAAAGCCGACCCGGGTCAAGGCCTGGTATGCGATCCGGCACGTCCGCAGCATGAACAGGGACTACATCTGGCCTCTGAACGACCTGCTTCCCGCCTCGCGCAAGGGTCCGCAGGGCGACCCGCAGCGAGTCTCCTGCGAGACCTGTCATCAGGGTGCCTACAAACCGCTCTATGGGGCCCAGATGCTGAAAGACTATCCGGCTCTGGCGGCGCCCATCCCCGCGGCGGTGGGGGCGAGCGGCTCTCCCCCGGTGCCGGCGGCGGCCGAGACGGCATTACCTCCGGCAAGGGGCGAGCCGAAGCTGACCGGCAAGGAAGAGGGGGAGCCATCCTTGATGTGAGAGGGTCGTGGCCGGGCTTCCCGATCGGGTCCGACGCGATGAACGAACGGCAAGGGAATGCCGTGATCGAAACGATCGGAAACGTGGAGCAGGGCAGGGGGCGACCCCTGACCGCGCGCGCCGCGCGGAATCTGCCCCAGTGGCCATCCTAAAATCTGGAGGTTAATCCAATGGCAGACTACAAAGAGAGCCTTTCCGGCCTGACGGAAGAGGAGGCGAAGGAGTTTCACGGGATCTTCGTGTCTAGCTTCCTGGCCTTTACCGCGATCGCCGTGGTTGCCCACATCCTGGTCTGGATGTGGCGTCCCTGGCTCTAGGCTCGCGTACGAGAGCCTGACTGTATAACCCTAACGGAGACTAAGCATGTACCGTATTTGGCAGATCTTCGACCCTCGTCGGACCCTGGTTGCGCTGTTCGCATTCCTGTTCGTGCTGGCCCTGCTGATCCACTTCATCCTTCTCAGCACGGCCCGCTACAACTGGCTGGAAGGCCCGGTGCCGGTCCAGGCGGCCCCAGCCGCCCAGATGGCCCCGCTGCCGCCGGCCACTACCCAGTAGCCGTCGCGCGGCAATTCGGGCGGGCCGAATCTATTGGTCATTCGTGGATTCGGCCCGTCCATCGAACGATTCTTCCAGGGTCTTAGGCTCGGGAACCTGGGGATTCAGCGGCGGGGAGGCCAAAGATCCCGCCAGCGTCGCTAAGTAGTACGAATTGCGACCGGGTCTGCCTCGGCCGCAGGTGTGGGTGCTGACGCCGTGCGATAAGCACCACGCCGGGAGCAGAACATGGTCGCAGTGATCACGCTGAAGAAGGCGAACTGGGTGCAGCCGCAGACGCGGACCGGGGCGGGCCTACCAGATGCCGCGGCAAGCTCCGCGGGGCCAGGGCAAAGGCCATTCCTCCCATCGGCCTTGCGTGGCCTCGCCGAGGATGAGCTGCCCAAGGTTGCTGCCACCATCCGTGCCGATCTCATCGAGAGTGTGCTCCAGACCGGGGGGCACTTCTCTGGCAATCTGGGTGCCGTCGAGCTGGCCGTTGCGCTGCACTTTGTCTTCAACACACCCTACGACCAGCTGGTGTGGGATACGGGGCACCAGGCCTATGCCCACAAGATGCTGACGGGGCGCTGGGATCGGATGACGGGTATCCGCCGGCTCGGGGGAATCTCAGGGTTTCCTCGCCGCGACGAGAGCGTCTACGACACCTTCGGAGTTGGGCATGCCGGGACTGCGGTGGGGGCCGCCTTAGGCATGGCCCAGAGCAGCCTGGTCAAACGCTTCGGCATCAAGTGCGTCGCCGTGGTGGGGGATGGCGCCCTCGGCGCTGGTATGGCCCTGGAGGCACTGAACCACGCGGCTACCACGGACTGCGACCTCTTGGTCGTGGTCAATCACAACGGGATGTCCATCTCCCAAGGCGTTGGGGGGTTCAGCCGCCATCTGGATGCCTTGGGCGAGATGCCCTACGAGCCTGACCTCAAGGGTGGGCTGCCACCGCACCGCCAGGAATCGGTCTTCCGCACCCTGGGGCTCGCCAGCTTTGGTCCGGTGGACGGCCATGATGTCGTCGGGTTGGCCCGAACCCTGCGCCGGCTCAAGGCCTTGTCCGGGCCCCGGGTGCTGCATGTGGTCACCCGCAAAGGCAAGGGGTTCTCACCCGCGGAGAAGGACCCAACCCGCTATCATGCGGTCTCGCCCAAGGCGGCCGGCGCGGCGCGCTTGCCCTGCTTCTCGGATGTTGTTGGGGATTGGCTGTTGGGCAAGGCTCAGCAGGACGAGCGCCTGGTCTGCATCACCCCTGCGATGACAGAAGGCTCTGGGTTGACGGGCTTCGCCCGCGCCTTTCCCGAACGACTACACGACGTGGGCATTGCGGAGCAACATGCGGTCACCTTCGCCGCCGGCCTCGCGACCACGGGTCAGAAGCCCGTTGTGGCGATCTATTCCTCTTTCCTGCAACGGGCATTCGATCAAGTGGTCCACGACGTTGCCCTGCAGCGGCTTCCGGTTCTGTTCGCCGTCGACCGGGCTGGGGTGGTCGGACCGGACGGGGCGACCCACGCGGGCAGTCTCGACCTGTCGTTTCTACGCTGTGTGCCGAATATCTGCATTGCTACCCCTGCGGATGGCCCCGAGTGCGTCGCCGCCCTGGATTTCGCCTTTGCGCATCCGGGACCCGCCGCGGTACGTTACCCGCGCGCGTCCGCGGAGCGGGTCGAGCCGGTGGAGACCGATCCGGGCGCCGAGCCGCCACTACGGGAGCCCTGGGCGCTTGGTGGCGGGCGTGTCCTCCGACGGGGCCGAGGCGTGGCGCTGCTGTCCTTTGGTGCCCTGCTGGGGGAGGTGCTCCGGGCCGCCGGCTCCCTGAATGCCACCGTCGCCGACATGCGCTGGGTCAAACCCCTGGACGAGATCCTGATCGCCCGACTTGCCGCCGGACACGATCTCCTGGTGTCTGTCGAGGACAACGCATTGTGCGGGGGGGCGGGCTCGGCCGTCTCAGAAGCCCTGGCCCGGCGCGGGATCTCCGTTGGGTTCCTGGCACTCGGGCTGCCGGACCGGTTCCTGGAACATGGCGAGCGCGCCGAGATCCTAGCCCGATGCGGTCTCGATGCGGCGGGGATCGAACGGGCGGTGGCGGAGCGATACGGTCGGCCTTGCGACTGGGTGACGGGGGGTTAATGGCGTGAAGGCTGCGATAGTCCCGCGTCCGTCCGCGACTGAGCAGTGGACAGCCCAGGCCCAGGAGCGGCTGGAGCGAGTCATTCTTGTCGACAGCGACGACAGGCCAAGGGGCGAAGGCGACAAGCTCGGCGTCCATCACACGGGTGAGCTCCACCGGGCCTTCTCCATCCTGATTTTCAATGCGGCGAACCAATTGTTGCTGCAGCGTCGGGCCGAGGGGAAGTATCACTTCGCCGGGCGCTGGTCGAACAGTTGCTGCGGACATCCCCGTCCGGGCGAGGCCACGCACCTTGCTGCACGGCGGCGTCTCGGCGAGGAGTTGGGGTTTCAGGCCCCTCTGGTCGAGCGAACCCAGCTCGTCTACCGTGCCGAGGATCACGCCACGGGCCTGGTGGAGCACGAGTACCTGCACGTCTACTGTGGTCGCTTCGTAGGCGACCCAAGGCCCAGTGCGGAGGAAGTAGGGGCCTGGCGCTGGATGAGCATCTCTGCCATTCGCCGCGCCCTGGACGCTCGTCCGGAGCTCTTCACGCCCTGGTTCCGTTTGGTGGCTCCCGACGTCGTAGGGAAAGGGATCGAGGGGTAGTAAATCCAACCGCACGGCGGGTGGTGTCAGGGGCCTCGTAGCATCGAAGGACCGGGCGCTGCAAGGGCAAGATGCGAGCCGGCGGTGGCCGACGGGGGGAAAGGGGGGAGCAAACCGCCGTTTGGGAGGGCGTCGGGCGGGGGCACGATCGCAGCCGCTCCCGTCAAGGATTCCGGCTCCTAAGCAGGGTGCCCGCCCGATGAGGCCATCACGCGAAGCGCAGGGCCGTGGCAATGGCCGAGAGCTTGTGGCCGGTCTCACGCCATTCCTCCAGGGCGTCGGAGCCCGAGACGATGCCCGCCCCGGCATAGAGCCGGGCCTCATTGCCGCGGACCTCGGCACAGCGCAGCAGGACCCAGAGCTCGCCGCTCAGATCGGGCCCCAGGATACCGGCCACCCCCGTATACCAGCCCCTTGCCAAGGGCTCGTTTTGACGCAGCCAGTCTCTAACTGCCTCCCTCGGAGTCCCGTTGGTGGCTGGTGTGGGATGGATGCGCTCGGCCAGGTCGAAGATGTCGGTGCGGTCGCCGAGCCGGGCGCTGATCGGACTCCAGAGGTGCTGAGCGTTGTGGAGCTTAAGTAACCTGGGCGCATCCGGGATGTGAACCTCGGTGCAACAGACGGAGAGTGTCGAACGCACCGCCTCGACGACCAACGCATGCTCCCGCAGGTCCTTGGCGGATCGGAGCAGCCCCTCGGCGAGCGCCCGGTCCTGTTCGGCGCTGGCCGAGCGGGCCGCGGTCCCTGCGATGGCGTCTACCTCCACCCGACCACCGCGCACCTGCAGGAGCCGCTCAGGGGTTGCGGCGATGAAGCTGGACGGCCCACGCGCGACATGGATCACCTGGCAGGTCGGGAACAGCCAGGCGAGGGCCGCCTGAAGCAGGCGCAGGTCGAAGGGGCGTGGGCCCCGCAGGCCTATGCGCCGGCACAACACCGCCTTGTCCATGACCCCGCGATCGATCTCGCGTAGCACTGCATCCACCAGCCGCCGCCAGTGCGAGATCCCCGGCGCGCTGCCCAGCGGTCTGAGCAGGGCTGGCATGCGCGGCTCGGGCGAGGCCGGGCTAAGGCCGCGGATGATGCGCTCGAGCAGGCCAAGCCACCGCTTGCGCAGCCCGGATTCAGAGGCCGGAAGTGCGGTGCTGAGGATCAGGGCAGCCTGACAACCGCGGCTGGCAACGGCGATCTCGGGGACCCATAGCACGGCATTGGGTAAGCCTTGCCCCGAATTGCCGGGGCCTTCAACGCCAGGGTCAGAGTCCGAGCCCGGGCCCGGATCGGCGGCGAGGCCGAGAAGGCCGAAGCCGGTGAACCCTGTCTCGTCCGGGTCCCAGTGATGCCAGCCCTCGGCGAGGCGCTGCGCCCGCATGCGCAGCTCGCTCAGGCGCGTCGGGCCCTGGGCCTGCCACTCCGCCGCAATGCCATATCCCGCGCGAAGCTCATTGTTGCGCCCATGCATCAGCGCAAACCTGTGGTTTGGGATCTCCGGCGCCACGGCCGGTATGACGGGCAGATCCAGGACCAGCGAGGCGAGCCCCTCGGCGGCGTCCAGGGGCAACGCGGAGATGGACTCGTCGATGCGGGCCCTGAGCTGGTCGAGCAAGGGGATGGGCGCGAGCATCGCTGTGGGAAGGCCTGCCGGGTTGGACTCTTGGAAGCGATCTCGGTCTAGGTGACCCGTGTGGACCGGCTGGGCTCCCGTCTGTTGTGGATCGGGTCAGCGGTCTGGCTAAGGGTCCGTCCAGCGCCGCTATTCGGACCCCTGGCCGCCGCGCGCGTTCCGATGGCGGGCCGCCTTGTCCCGCTTCAATGAACGGAGCTGCGCGATCCCGAAGCCGAATACAACGGCAACGATGATCAGCAGCTCCACCAGGGCAAGGATGCGCGAATCCACGAGCCGATCGACCGCGGCCTAGTCCAGGGCGACCGAGCGCCCCGCCATGCCGACCAGTGCCTGGGGCACACCGCTTTCCACTGGCAGGGCACCCCCGCGGCGCCCGCGGTCACGGCGCTCCAAGCGCTCGAAGAGATCGAGGACCCAAACCAAACGGTCCTCGATGTGAGACCCGGGGCGCTTCGTCTTGTGCAGCCGCACGGGACAATTGCGCACCGCCTCCACCAGGAAACGGGTCTCGGGCAGGGGCGCTATGGCCTGCGGTGGCCGGCTGTAAAGGGCCGCGGCGATGATGGGTGCCAACAGGGCCAGCTTGCGCCCCGGTGCGACCACCGCCCTTTGAGTGACCGAGTCCAGGCCGCGCCGACGTACCTCCAAGCCAATCTCGGCATAGAGCCGGCGGGCCGCGCCTATACCCGGACGGCAGCCCAGGGGCAGGCCCGCGATACCCATGTCGGCCCTGGCATAGAGCCGATCCGCGGCATCTAACAACCGATCCACCAACTGGCCCAGGGCTGGGGTCCAGGTCGGCGCGGCGAGCCAGTCTCGTGCATCTATACCCGCCTCCCGCAGCCAGTCCAGCGGCAGATAGACCCGGCCTCGGGCGGCATCCTCCCCGACGTCCCTGGCGATGTTGGAGAGCTGCATGGCCACACCCAGGTCGCAGGCACGGGCGATCAGGTCCGGATGCCGCACCCCCATCAGCAGGGCCATCATGGCGCCAACTGTC
>Ga0114939_10003889_pt1 | contig 10135 bp, 5 predicted proteins | sample AshMeaCrysSpring_FD_87196 | JGI IMG/M metagenome (GOLD analysis project Ga0114939, IMG submission 87196) | Groundwater microbial communities from Big Spring, Nevada to study Microbial Dark Matter (Phase II) - Ash Meadows Crystal Spring | ecosystem: Environmental > Aquatic > Deep subsurface >... | reverse complement strand
TGGGGAAGAGCCACTTGCCGGTCACCTTCGTGGCCGGGACCGTGCCGTCCTGCACGAGGGCGTACAGGGTCTTCTCGTTGAGGCGCAGGTACGAGGCGGCTTCCCGTGCCGTGAGGTATTCCGACGACGCGCTCGCTAAACCTTCGTCAGCCCGCATGAGCAAAGCGCCCGCGAACGCCTCTCGACCGAGACGCCGTGCGCGTCGGAGTCGAACTGCGGGACCCGATTTCCGGTCTTTCGGCCGAAAAACGTGCCGAGAGCCGCGGTGAATCACCGGCGCCCGCGGGTATCGGGGTCAAGTCGCACGATCTCCGTAAGGCCGCAACTTCCTTGCGCACGAACGACCGAAAACGCGTCGCCCCGCCTCGGGCCGTAATCCTAGCAGCCCAGTTCGGGGTCCTCCGGTTCGTACCCGAGCAAACCACTCACGACTATTGCGCAGCCCACGCTTCGATCTCGACAACCCGCGACCAGCCCCAGCGATCGAGCGCCGCAGCGTTGACGAAGACGCGGATGCGATCCGTCGTCAGGGGCGCGAAGCTGAAGGTGCGCCAGACGTTGTTGTTGTTGCTCACGTCCCCCCCGGGGACATCGGTCCAGGCAGCGCCGTTCCAGTACTGCAACCGGAATGACGTGATGCCGTACGCCGTGAACGTCATGGCCGGCGTCGGTTCGACCGGTGACAGGTAATTGTCTTGCACCGAGAAGACGTCGATCCGGTTGATCGTTCTCGCACCCGCGAAGGTCACCTGCACCCAGTCCGGGAACGAGTACTGCGTGGCGTCGTTCCAATAGCCGCCGTTGCCCGCACGTGTGCCCCGGCGATCGCCGTCATTGACTGCTGCCGGCGTATATCCGGCGCTGAACGCGCTCGAGGCGCTCGCCACTGCGCCGGCGCTCTGCAAGGCAACGTTCCTGAGGTCCCCGCCCGGGCAGGTCGCTCCGGACGAGGTCGCCGTCCTCGCCTCGATCTCCGTGATCCGCGACCAACCCCAGCGATCGAGCGATGCGCCGGTGACCAGAACGCGGATGCGATCGGTGGTGATGGGCGCGAAACTCAGGCACCGCCAGATCCTCGTGTTGCCGGTGATGTTCCCGCCGGGGACGTCGATCCAGGCGGTGCCATTCCAGTACTGCACCTGGAAAGACGTGATGCCGTATGCCGTGAACGTCATGGCCGGCGTCGGGTCGACCGGCGACAGGTAGTTGTCCTGCACCGAGAAGACGTCGATCCGGTTGATCGTTCTCGCACCCGCGAAGCTAACCTGCACCCAGTCCGGGAACGAGTACTGCGTGGCGTCGTTCCAGTAGCCGCCGTTGCCCGCACGTGTACCCCGGCGATCGCCGTCATTGACTGCTGCCGGCGTGTATCCGGCGCTGTATGCGCTCGAGGCGCTCGCCGTACCCCCGTTCGCCTGCAACGCCACGTTGATCGACTCGGTCGCGCCACCCTCGGTCGCGCCACCGCCGGCGGCGACGCTCACCGTGCTCGTGACGACGTTGCTCGTTTGGGCCCCACCTCCTGTCCCCCCGGCGTTGTTGTCGGTGACCTGCCACGAGACTGTTCGCGTGCTGCCGCCACTCGTAAGGCCCGGGTTCGAGAAGCTCACCGTGCGCAGCACTGCCTCGTAGGAAGCGTTCGACGCCACGCCGCTCAGCGACAGGACACCGTTCGCATAGCTTCCCGAGATTCCAGGCGCCGGGGTGAAGCTCAGGACGTCGCCCGCGACCAGCCCACTGGTGATGGAGGCCCGGGCGCCGGACAGATCCCGGTCGTCGCTGTCGGTCACCGTGACGCCACCGTGCAGGACGACCGGGGCGCCACCGGGCACGTAGCTCACCACGGTCCCTGCACTGACCGCGGGCCGGCTGTTGACGACTGCGGTGCCGGGATTCACCCATCCGACCGGCTTGTAGACCCAAACGTCGCCGTCGATGGGATTCATCAGCCCGACAAACGCATCGAGCTGCGCGATGTACTTCCACTTGCCGAGGATGCCCCCGGGCAGAGCCTGGTTGGAAGCCTGAAAATCCGTGACCAGCGGAGGCGGTTGCTCTCTGGTAGTGGACACCGACCTCACCAACGACCAGTTGGTCTGGCTCGGCTCGCTCCCGGCGTAACTCAGCGCCCACACGTCGCCCCCACCCCCCCAGAGCAGGAACTGGCGGCGCCTCGGATCGTAGTCCATGCCGTAAACCCACAAGCTCCCGAAACTGCCGGACCCGAGGGCGGCGTTGAAGTTGACGTTGAAGTTGTTGGGGCCGCTCGTTCGCAGGTCCCAGTAGGTGAACATCGATCCGTTGCCGTTCGTACGGACGTAGAGATTGCGCGCGGTGTCGATGGCGCCGGACCCTTGGTAGCAGCACGACGACCATGCGACCCCTACCCGCTGCCAGGTATCCTGGGCGGGGTTATTGATGTCATTGATCGTATAGCGGTAGAGGATGGGATTGGGAAAGTTCGAGGCATAGCCCGTCACGTAGAGAACGTCCCGACCGTTCTCGAGAGCATAGGCGGTTGTCGTCTCGACGAACGATCGCGGAACGTCGCTTCCGCTTGGCAGGGAAACGTATGCGTCGCGGTTGCTCCACATCTGCCCCCCGGGGATGGATGGATCGACCCCCGAACCCGTGTCCCCTCCGACCAGGTTGCCGTTCGCCCTTGCAGGATCGAACAAGTACGGACCCGTGAGGGTCAGTACTCCGGACCCGGGCGTGGTTTCACGCGCGAAGGGCCCGCCGTTGTTGAAGGCCGCACCGCCGAACGTGACGAAGCGATCGAGCTGGGGGAGGAAGCTGTTGCCGTCGTAGGTGTGTGCGGACTGGGGGACTCTCGCGCCCCGGTCGCCATTGGAGAGATAGTAAACATAGCCGCCGTAGCTGATGGGGGTCACGGCGCTCGGAAGCGAGGCCCGCTCCCACAAGCCGGTCGTTCCGCGCCAACGGTAGACGTCGTTCCCCGCGGAGTTGGCATGCCCGCCGCCGAACACGATCAAGTCTCCCCGCGTGGTGTCCCAGGCAAACGAGCTCCAGCGCGAGATGATCGTGGGCGGGGACGAGGAGGCAGGGGTGAGGGCAGGCGGTGTCCAGACATCGGCAAACCTGTTCGCGCCGCTGATCTTCACCCAGCCCCCCTCGGGGGTGGCTTGCAGGGTGGCAATGATCCAACCTAGATTCGGAGCTGCGGCGCCAATGGACGGGAGGAGAAAGAGCACAGCGCAAATCGCGCGCAGTGCCGCTCTTCGTGATCCGGGAGTCGCTCCGCGTTCGCACCCCGGAGTTCTGCGCGCCGACCGACGCGGGTCGAGGTCGCCCGATACTCCGAGAATCGAGAATCGGCGGTCAGCGGGCCTGCCTGCAGTCTTCGCGAAAGTGCACTTCCACATTTGTTGCCCATCCGATGTCCGATTTGCGCCCGGAGCACGGAGCACGCCTGCTCCGCAAGGCACGAGCGCGCCTACTCTACTGTTCACTTGGAGTCCGTCTTCATTGCCTGAGCTGAGAGGGACCCGAATGGTGAGGCAGGGTTCCGAACACAACTTCTGACTTGACTCGAACGAAGAATCGTTATTGCCCCCGCGCGGCCGGGAAGCGCGGCATTCTCCCCATGCTCTCTGCTGCCACTGGCGTTGACGGGTGGCCTCATCCGTCCGCACGGGACTCGGGGGCCGATCTGCGGGATTCGATATGGCAGGGTTGCCCGTTACGGCGTCAAGCCGTCCGCATCCGACGTACGTACGGCCGCCGCGGTGGGCGACTACCTCGCGGTTGCCGGCAGGGGCGAAGTAGATGTCGTCGTGGAGCGACCGTCCCGACGGCTGTGGGGGTGCTTCGAATCGTACAACACGGCAACGGAACGCCCATGTCGCGGAAGGAACGCCCAGTCCTTCCTGCGCGGGCAGAGCCGCAGAGCATCTAGTACGAGTGCGCAAGGCGATGCGAGGTGCGTCGGTCTTCGGGGCCCGACGGCGTCCCCAACCTCCCAAAGTTGCGATATAGCCGAGCCGGCTATTGCGGCTCGCATTGCTTCACGCCCGCCTCGCACGGTGATTCCGGTGATTTCACGGCAGTCGGAAAGTGCCGTCTCGGATAACCCCGGGCGGCGGATCGCGAAAAGGTGGTGGAGTGCGGGACGGATGTGCTGACTGGGCAGCGGGTGCAAGCGATACTCAACGACAGCCGAACAAAATCGGTATGCGCAACGGCGCTCGATCCCAGGCAGCGCGAGTAATCGGGCCGCGGCAGAAGAGTCCTGTGGGGGTGTGACGCAGACGCACCGCGACCTTGCAGCGAATGGCCATGAGTACGGATCTATACAGCGACTCGACGAAGGGGCGAAACGCATCGTCCGTCGCGACCACCCGCGTGCGGGAAGAAACGGAAGGTGCTAGGACCTCGCGGATAGTCCCGGTAGCTGCCGTGCGGGGCGAAACCAAAGCCTCACTTGGGCAGCATGGGGCAACATGGCAGGCTTGCACGTCAGGCTTGATGGGTAACGAACCCGAGTTCGGCAGGCCCGTCCCTTGAAGGATCGAACCAAGCTCTGGCTGGCAGCCTACGTCGCCTTCGTCGTCTACGGCAGCCTCGTTCCTCTCGACTACCTCCCGGTGCCGTTCGACGTCGCTTGGCACCGGTTCACCCATGCACCGTTCCTCGAACTGGGTGTGGAGTCCCGAGCGGACTGGATCGCCAACGGCGTGCTGTACGCCCCGTTGGCCTTGCTCGCGACGCTCGTGCTCCGCCGGTCGTTGAACGCGCCGTGGTGGGCAGCGGCGCTCCTCGCGTGGGTAGGCTCTGTTGCCCTGGCTTTCGCGGTCGAGCTCGCCCAAGTCTGGTTTCCGCCGCGCACGGTCTCCCGAAACGACCTGCTCGCTGAAGTGGTGGGTAGCGCTTTCGGCGCCGCGGCGGCGCCACGCATCGGCGGCTGGCTCGATCGGATCCGGAGCACGCTCGTCGAGCGGTCTGCGAGCCTCGTTGTCCTTGCCCTCCAGGGCTATCTCGCGGTCTATCTCGCTTTCTGCTTCTTCCCCTTCGACGTGCTGATCTCCGGGGCCGAGTTGCAGGCGAAAGCGCGCTCGGGCGTGTGGGGATGGATGTTCGCGCCTTCGGACCGCAGCGCGCTGATCGTGTCGCTCAAGCTCTTCGTGGAGTTGCTGCTCTCGGTGCCAATCGGCGTGCTGCTTGCGAGACTCCGTCCCCGCATACGACCGGTGGCGGCAGCTCTCGCGGGATTCGCCCTCGGCTTCGCGATCGAGTTCGGCCAGTTCCTGCTCGCCTCCGGCGTCTCGCAGGGAGCCTCGGTCCTGGCGCGCGCCGCGGGCCTCGTCCTGGGCGTCGCCCTTCCGCAGCGAATGCCTGCGGATTGGCTGTTGGCCACTCGACTCAGGCTGCGGAGACTGACGTGGCCGATTCTCGGTCTCTACCTGCCCTTGCTCGCAGCCGTGAACGGGCTTCTCACGAACCCCTGGCACGGTTGGAGCGGGGCCGAGGCGACCTGGAAGTCCGTCAGGCTCCTGCCCTTCTATTACCACTACTTCACCAGCGAGGCGATTGCGTTGTTCAGCCTCGCCAGTGTGTCGATGATGTATCTGCCGCTGGCGGTGCTCGGCTGGGCGAACCGCCTACCGACTCCGGCGACGCTCGTTCTGGTGGCCGCGGCGGCACTCGCCATCGAGGCATGCAAGCTGTTCGTGGCCGGATTGCGACCCGACCCGACCAACATCCTGATCGCGCTCGGCGCCGCCTGGGTCGCCCTTGTCGCTGCGGAGCGATTCACGGCAACGCCGGGGAGCGCACGCCCTCTGGCGCCCCCGGCTCGCCCCAGCGTCGGCGTGTGGCGGGGCATCGGAACGATCGCCGCGCCGCTCGCCATCGCCTGGTCGTTCACTTTTCCTTCGCACCGACCGCTGCTCCTTCTCGTGCTTGCGCTCTCCGCTGTCGCCGTGTGGACGCGTCCGGTACTCGCGCTCGCGATCGTTCCCGCCGCGTTGCCCGTGCTCGACCTGGCGCCTTGGACCGGCCGCTTCTACCTCGACGAGTTCGATCTCCTGCAGGCGGTATGTCTGTCGCTTGCGTTGCAACGCACGCCCGACGACGCGCCGAAGATGAGGGCCTTGCCGAGCGCCCTCTTCGGCGTGGTGGGCCTCAGTCTCGCGCTCGGTGCACTGCGTGCGCTGGTGCCGTTTTCCGGCATCGATGCGAACAGCTTCTCCAGCTACTACAGCCCCTTCAACGCACTGCGCATCTTGAAGGGAGCCCTCTGGGCGATCCCTTTCGTCATTCTCTGGCGCCGAACTCGCGACGAGCGACTCGCCCACGATGCGTTCACGGCCGGAATGGCTGTCGGGCTCACCTGGACGATCGCCTGGGTACTGTGGGAGCGGGCGATCTTCACCGGCCTCACCAACTTCTCGAGCGATTTTCGCGTCAGCGGTCCGTTCTCGGCCATGCACAAGGGCGGCGCGTACCTCGAGTGCTACCTGGCAGTCGCCGCGGCGTTCGTTCTCGGCGGGTTGATCCGCTGGCGGGATGCGGCGCTACGCGCAGCGCTGCTGCTGCTCATCGCGGGGGCGAGCTACGCGACGATGGTGACGTACTCCCGCGCAGGCTACGCCGCGTTCGGCGCAGCGATGCTGCTGACGGCCCTCACCGCACTGCTCACGCGCACCAGCGGAGGCCCGCGAAGCACGCGCCCGGCGCTCGCCGCTGCCGCTGTGGGACTCGCAGTCCTCGTCGCGCTGCCCGTGCTCAGCGGAACGTTCGCGCGCGAGCGCCTTGCCAGTACGGCGCGCGACCTCTCGGCGCGTCAGGCCCATTGGCAGGACGCACTTGCGATGCGACACGACGACCTCTGGACGAGCACGCTCGGCGAGGGCCTGGGACGATTTCCGGACATGCACTTCTGGCGAAGTCAGGAGGGAACTCGCGCCGCGAGCTACAGCCTCGTCCGGGAGGGCGACACCGCCTTCCTCAGGCTGGCGCCGGGCGCGACCTTGTACGTCGAGCAACTCATCGACCGGTTTCCGGACGGTCCCGTGACTGTCGACCTGCAGCTGCGCTCCCGGGCAGACGAACCCGAGGTGTCCTTTTCCCTTTGTCGCAAGTGGCTGCTGACCTCGCTCGGCTGCGTCGGGGCGACGAGTCGAGGACAACCGGGCACTTACGGCTGGCGGCAGGTACGCGCGAAGCTCGATCCGGCACCGCTTGCCGGCGGTGGAGCTTTGCCGAGCGCGCCGCTCACTTTCTCCTTGTTCACACCGACCGGCGCGAGCGCCATCGACATCGCCGGACTTCGACTGCGGGACGCGAAGGGCACCGAACTACTCGCGAACGGCGATTTCACCGCGGGTCTGGACCGCTGGTTCTTCACTACCGACGTCAGCCCGCCGTGGTACATCGACAGCCTGCCGGTGACCGTCCTGTTCGATCTGGGCTGGTTCGGCGCCCTCGCCTGGGGCAGCCTGATTCTCGGTGCGATCGTGCTCGGCGCCCGTGCGATATGGCGTGGAGATGCCGCTGCACCGGAAGCGTGGGTGGCCCTCGTGGGGTTTCTCGTGTGTGGCTCCCTGAACACGTTGATCGACACGCCCCGCTTCCTCTGGCTGTTCCTGATCGTCGCATGGTTGACGATGCGCGAACGGCGCGACACTGCTGCAAGTGCTCGCCCTTCGTCCGCCGCGCGACGCAAGGAGATGCGCCTTGGGCCGAAGCGCTCGGATAGCGCCGTTCCAGTGTCGTGATTCGGAGCTGATGCCCGCGCCGCAGCGCGGCGGGTCTCGCGCCCGCGAAACCCACTGGTGCCCCCCAGCAGGCTTGCAGCTGAGGCGCGAGCGCGCTGCGCTATCCTCGACCCCCCGGTGCCCGCGATGAACCTGCCCGCGCTCGTCGACACGTACGGCTACCCACTCGTCTTCCTCGGCTCGATGCTCGAAGGCGAGACCATCCTCGTCCTGGCGGGGCTCGCGGCACATCTCGGCTATCTGACCCTGTGGAAGGTGATCGCGGCCGCGGCTCTCGGCGGCTTCCTCGGCGACCAGTTCTACTTCTTCCTCGGCCGCAGGAAGGGCCTTGCGGTACTCGATCGCTTCCCCGCCGCCAAGAAGGTCGCGCCGCGCGTGGACGCGCTGGTGCAGCGTTACAAGCTGCTTGCCGTGCCGATGCTTCGCTTCGCGTACGGCGTCCGCACGGTGGGTCCGGTGATCGTCGGTGCAAGCAGCCTCCCTGCGTGGGAGTTCGCCGGCCTCAACCTGCTCGGGGCGCTCGCCTGGGCCCTGCTCGTCGGCGGCGCGGGCTACTTTTTCGGTCAGGCGGTCGTGACCGCGCTCGGCCGTGCACAGCACATCGAGATGCTCGCGTTCGCCGCGGCGATCGTCGTCACGCCCCTCGCGCTCTGGGTGTATCGGTCGCGACGGCGGCGGGTGAAGGCGGTCGAGCCTCCGGTGCGATGAGGCTGCTGCTCGTCGAGGACGACGTCATGGTGGGCGAGGCCGTGCGCACGGGCCTGCAGGACGACGGCTTCGTCGTCGACTGGGTGCGCGACGGCGCGGCGGCGGAGGCCGCCATCGCCGCACACGAGCCCGCACTCGTGCTCCTCGACCTCGGGCTGCCGAAGAAAGGTGGTGTGGAAGTCCTGCGCGGGCTGCGCGCGCGGCGCAATCCGCTGCCGGTGCTCGTCATCACTGCTCGCGACACGGTGAAGGACCGCATCGCGGGGCTCGACGCCGGGGCCGACGACTATCTCGTGAAGCCGTTCGACCTCGATGAGCTCGCCGCACGCGTGCGCGCGTTGCTGCGGCGTGCCGCAGGACGCGCCGAGCCGCTCCTCGAATGCGGGCCGGTGACGATCGACAGCGCGAAGCGGGAGGTGCGCGTGCACGGCAAGCCGGTGTCGCTGTCCGCCAAGGAGTACCTGCTGCTCGCGGCGCTGATGGAACGGCCCGGCAGCGTGCTCTCGCGCGCCCAGCTCGAGGATCGCATCTACGGGTGGGGCGAGGAGGTGTCGAGCAATGCCGTGGAGGTGCACGTCCACAACCTGCGGCGCAAGCTCGGCGAGGAGGTCATCCGGACGGTCCGCGGTGCCGGCTACACGGTGCCCGACGAGCGATGAAGTCACTCCGGGCCCGGCTGCTCGCAGCGCTGATCGCGACACTGCTCGTCGCGGGGGCGCTCGCGAGCGCGGCGACCTACTTCTCGGCGCGCGCCGAAGTGAGCGCGCTGCTCGACGAGGAGTTGCGCCAGGTGGCGCTTTCGGTGCGCGACTACGCCCTGCTGGACCTCACGACGCTTGCGCCCACGCCTTCCGTTGATGCGGAGCATCGTGTCGTAGTGCAGGTGTGGGACCCGGCTGGCCGCGTGCTTTACCTCTCCGACAACTCCGCGCCGCTGCCCCTGTCGGCGCGCACCGGGTTCACGACGCTAACGCACCTCGACCGGCAGTGGCGCATGTTCACCACCTTGGCCGGGCCGCGAGTGGTGCAGACGGCGCAGCCGACGAGCGTGCGCACGGCACTCGCTGCAGACGCGGCCCTGCGCATCCTGCTGCCGATCGTCGCGGTGATCCCCTTGCTCGCAGCGCTCGTGTGGCTGATCGTCGGCAAGGCGCTCGAGCCGCTCCGCAAGCTCGCGGCCGCGCTGCAGACCCGGACCCCGGCGTCGCTCGACCCGCTGCCCGTGACGCGACTGCCGACCGAAGTGGTGCCGCTCGTCGCGTCGCTGAACGGCCTGCTCTCGCGACTCGCGCAGTCGTTCGATGCGCAGCGCCGCTTCGCCGGCGACGCTGCGCACGAGCTGCGCACACCGCTCACGGCGCTCGCGCTGCAGATCCAGCTCGTAGAGCGCGCATCGGACGCCGACGAACGTGCCGCCGCGATCGCACGGCTCAAGGAGGGCGTGCGGCGCGCGACGCGGCTGGTGCAGCAACTGCTCACGCTCGCCCGCATCGAGCCCGAAGCGGCCGAGCAGCCGATGTCCGTGGTCCTGCTCGCGCGCGTCGCCGAAGGCGCGGTCGCCGAACAGCAAGCGATTGCGGACAGCAAGCGGATCGAGGTCGTGGCAGACGTCGATCGCGCCGTCGCGGTCCAGGGCAGCGAGGATGCGCTCGCGATCCTCGCGAACAACCTGCTCGACAACGCGCTGC
>Ga0114939_10003888_pt1 | contig 10135 bp, 6 predicted proteins | sample AshMeaCrysSpring_FD_87196 | JGI IMG/M metagenome (GOLD analysis project Ga0114939, IMG submission 87196) | Groundwater microbial communities from Big Spring, Nevada to study Microbial Dark Matter (Phase II) - Ash Meadows Crystal Spring | ecosystem: Environmental > Aquatic > Deep subsurface >... | reverse complement strand
ATCCGCGCCTCCGGATTCTCCGAAGGCCCCCGTCCGGAAAATCTCGAACCCCGCCAGCGCGCCCCCGAAGATGAGTACCGCCACAGAAAAACCCCCCCCATACCGCCACAGCGCCCACCCGCCCGTGAGCGCCCCCAAAAACCCGCACAGAATAAACCCCGGCCTCACCTCCATCCCGGCCCCCGCAAGGAGGGCGTTGAAAAAATCCGCGCCCGGCGGATATGTGAGCGGCTCGCCGGCAAGAATCGGACTCGGCGGCCAGAAGGCCACGCCCGAGGCAAAATACCTCACGAGCCCGATGTGCAGCGACAGGTCGCCAAGGTTGTGGGGCGAGAGCACCTTCAACTGGTCGCCGTCCTCGTAGTAGAGCCAGAAAAACGCCCGGAACGCCGCCAACACCAGCGCCCCCAGCACCGCCACGTCCCAGAACCCGAACCGCGCCGGCCGGTCCTCCACGACTCCCCTCCACGCCAGAAATCCCGCCGCGGCCCCCGCCGCCAGCGCCGCCCGCGCCCACCATTCCCCCCGGATTCCCCCGACCGCAAAGACCATTCCGACCCCCACCGCCACCGCGACACCCACACACACTCCAGCCACCCACTTCATTGCCCCCATTCCCCTACGTGCTCATCCCCCGCGAATCAAGTATCCGCTGCCGTCCCTCGATCCGCGAGGAACACCAACCCCGCGCGGGCGAACCTCCGTGCCGCGGCCTCCCGGGACTCAGCCGCCGAGGAAGATTTTTTCGGCGTCGGCGGCGTCGGGGTTCGGACCGACGATGGCGATGGTGGCGCGGGAACGGTCGAGGTATTTGCCGGCGCAGGCGCTCACTTCCTCGGGGGAAATGGCGCGGAGGCGGGCATGGCTTTCCTCGGGATCGACAATCCGGCCGTGGGCGAGGACCGATCCGCCGACGCGGGCGCACTGGCTGGACGAGCGTTCGAGCGCCATGCGGTTCGTGCCGATGGTGAATTCCTTGGCCCGGCGGAACTCTGCGGGACCGGGCGGGCGCGAGGCGAGCTTGGAAATCTCGTCGCGGATGAGCTCGAGACATTTGCCGAGATTGCGGGCATCCAGGCCGACCGAGATATTGAACTGTCCGGCATCGGACAGCAAATTGGGGTGGGAACTCACCGAGTAGCACAGGCCGCGTTTTTCGCGGAGTTGCTGGAACAGTCGCGAACTTCCATTGCCGCCCAGAATCGTGTGGACAAGGTGCATGGCGAAACGGTCGTCATCGTTGAAACCCGGCGCCGGAAAACCCATCGCAAGCTGGGTTTGCTGGGTCTCGCGCCGCTCGGAGACCAACCGGAACCCGCCGGGCCCCGCGGGCGGCGCGGAGGCGCGGCGCCGGCGTCCGCGCGGGAGGCTCTCCAGCAGTCGCGGGGCCGCTTCGACAACCTCCCCGTGCCGCAGGCGGCCGGCCGCGCAGACGACCGTCGCCGCGCGGTGGTAGTGGCTGTCGCGGAAGGCGAGCAAGTCTTCGCGCGAAAACGCGCCGATCGTCTCCAGCGTGCCGGTGATCGGACGTCCGACCGGATGGCCGTTCCAGAACGCGGCATTGAGGAGTTCCTGAACATGGGAGGCCGGCTCGTCGCGATACATCAGGATTTCCTCGCCGATCACCCCGCGCTCGCGCTCGATCTCGGCGGGCGCGAATTTCGCGTGGCAATAAATATCGCAGACCACATCGCGCAGACGCGGGAAAAATTCCGCCGCGACCGTGCCGTAATAGACCGTGCGTTCCTCGGTCGTGTAGGCGTTGATATCGCCTCCGACGCCCTCGATTTCCTCCATGATCCGCCGCGCGCTCCGGCGGGCCGTGCCCTTGAAGAGCATGTGCTCGATGAAGTGGGACGCGCCGCCGAGGCGGGGCGGTTCGTGGCGCGAGCCGACGCCGGCGAAGATGCCGAAGGCGGCCGTCTCCGCGTGCGGCATCTCGCAGGTCGCGACACGCAGCCCGCCGGGCAGCGTCTCCATGCGGGAAACCGAACTCAATCCTCGTGGGCCAGGCATGCGGCGATGAAGGCGCGGAAAAGCGGGTGGGGCGCGTTCGGCTTGGACTGGAATTCCGGATGGAACTGGCAGGCCATATACCACGGATGGTCGCGGATTTCGATCAACTCGGCCAGCGTGCCGTCCGGCGATGTGCCCGAGATGACGAAGCCCTTCTCGGCCATGCGCTCGCGGTAGGCCATGTTGAACTCGTAGCGGTGCCGGTGGCGTTCCTGGACGTCGGTTTTGCCATAGACCTGGTGGGCGAGCGAGCCGGGGGCGATGGCGGTCGGCCACATGCCGAGCCGCATGGAAGCGCCTTTGGCGGTGACGTCTTTCTGTTCCTCGAGGATGCAGATGACCGGCTCGGGCGTTTCGGGGTCGAATTCCGTGCTGTTCGCGCGGGCGAGGCCGCAGACGTTGCGGGCGAATTCGATGGTTGCGATCTGCATGCCCAGGCAGAGTCCGAGATACGGGGTGCGCGACTCGCGGGCGAAGCGGGCGGCCCCGATTTTGCCCTCGATCCCCCGGTCGCCGAACCCGCCCGGGACCAGCACGCCGGCGACCCCGCGGAGGTGCTTGTCGGCCCCCTCTTTTTCGATGTCCTCGGCGTCCACAAGCACCAACTCGGCCGAGCAATCGTGGGAGGCCCCCGCGTGGGTGAGGGATTCGTAGATGCTTTTGTAGGCGTCCTGGAGCTCGATGTATTTGCCGACGACCGCGATCCTCACGCTCTTCTTCGGCTTGATGACGCGGTTCACAAATTTCGTCCAGTCGGCGAGATCGGGCTCCGGGGTGGCAAGACCGAGCACCCGGCAGACCGTGTCGTCGAGGCCCTCCGCGTGCAGGTTCACCGGCGCCTCGTAGATCGTGTGCTCGACGTCGCCGGCTTCGATGACCGCCTCGACCGGCACGTTGCAGTAGAGCGAAAGTTTCTGACGCACGTCGAGGTCGAGCGGCATCTCGGTGCGGCAGATGAGCACGTGCGGTTGGAGGCCGATCTCGCGCAACTTGGCCACGCTTTGCTGGGTCGGCTTGGTTTTCAATTCCCCCGCCGCCTTGATGAAGGGCACGAGCGTCACGTGCATGATCATCGAATTGCCCCACCCCACCTCGAGCTGGAATTGCCGGATCGCCTCCAGAAACGGGAGCCCTTCGATGTCGCCGGTCGTCCCGCCGATCTCGCCGATGAGGACGTCCGCACCGGAATTCTGGCCGAGTTTGCGGATGCAGCGCTTGATTTCGTCGGTCACGTGTGGGATCACCTGAACGGTCCGGCCGAGGTAGTCGCCGCGGCGTTCGTTTGCGAGCACGCGCTCGTAAACCTGCCCGCTGGTGATGTTGTTTTCGCGGCGCAGAACGCAGCTTGTGAAACGCTCGTAGTGGCCGAGATCGAGGTCGGTCTCGGCCCCGTCGGCGAGCACATAAACCTCGCCGTGCTGAAACGGGCTCATCGTGCCGGGATCCACGTTGAGATACGGGTCGAGCTTCATCAGCACCACCTTCAGTCCCCTGCGTTCGAGAAGCGTCCCCAGCGATGCGGCCGCAAGACCCTTCCCGAGCGAACTTACCACGCCCCCCGTCACGAAAATGTATTTCATGGGGGGCGACACTAAACAGTCACCCGCCACGCCCGCAAGCCCGCTCGGAACCGGCCCGACAGAATTCCGCGCGGCCGCTCGGGCCGGCTGCGGAAATTGGCTTGTCTGAAGCCTGTGTTCCTTGCAATTTCCCCGCATGGTTCCTCCTGTCCCGCGGTTGTTCACAGTGGTTGTTACCGTCGCAATTCTCCTCCCGGGGTGCGCCACCACCGGAGGCGGCGGAGTTTCGCGTTCCGAACGCAAGCGGATCGCCGCGCAGAAGGAACAGGCCGCCGTCGAACACTCGCTCTACCGGAGCCTCGCGAATTGGAAAAAAACCACCCATCGCAACGAGGCCCTCATGGCCAAAGCCACCCCCGAAAATGTTGCCATCGAAATCTCCCTCGACGAACAGCGCGGTATCCTCCTCGTAGAAGGGGCCGTCGCGATGGACTTCCCCGTCGCCACCGGCAAAAAGTCCCACCCGACCCCGCCCGGCCACTACACGATCCTCTCGAAGAGCGAGAAGTATTCCTCCAACCTCTACGGGAAAATCTACGACGTCACCGGTGTGGTCGTGAACCCCGACGCCGACACCCGCACCGACGTCGTCCCCGAAGGCGGATGGTTCGTGGGCTCCAGCATGCCGTATTGGATGCGGCTCACCAACACCGGCGTCGGCATGCATGTCGGCTACGTGCCCGGCCGTCCGGCTTCCCACGGCTGCATCCGCCTCAAAAACTCCACCGCCAAAGAACTCTTCGCGCTCACCAAAGTCGGCACCCCCGTCACCATCGCCCCCCAGGCCGCCTCGCTCGCACCCGCCAAGCCAAAACCCTGACTCCGGTTGCGGGCGCAACCCCGCGCATCCAAGATTGCCACTGGCGGGCGCCAGATCCGGCATCCACCGCGGAAGTCTGAGGACAACGGTCGGTCCGGGCGGCGGTCGGAAAACCTCGCCCCGGCGGGCGGCCGGAAAAAATTTGGAAATCCCGGGGTTGCGCGGCGGGGAGCGGGGAGTTAAAAGGCGGGGATGCTGCAAGACTATGTGCCCGTATTGCTCCACGTGATCGTGGCGGTGGGGTTTGCGACGGTGGCTTTGGTTGCCAATATTCTTCTCGGGCGGGCCGGAAAACGCAACCCGACCAAGGACCTCGCCTACGAGTGCGGGATGCTCCCGGAGAAAGGCCCCCAGCCGCGCTTCAGTGTGAAGTTCTACCTCGTCGCGATGTTGTTCATCCTCTTCGATATCGAGATCGTCTTCATGTATCCGTGGGCGGTGGTTTACACACGCTTCATTGGGGAATTCGGCACCGTGATCCTGTGGAGCATGCTGAGCTTCATTCTGATCCTCCTCTTCGGCTACATCTACGCGATCAAAAAGGGAGCCCTCGACTGGCGGGGGGACTAAGGCCGTGATCCACCATTTGGTATTGTTCAAGCTCAAGCCCGGGGTCGATGAGGAAAAGCTCGAGTGGATGATGCGGGAGACGCGCATCCAGCTTCTCAAGATCCCCGAAGTCCTCAGCGTGCGCTGCGGAAAAAATATCGAACCCGACTTGGAGTGGCCGTTTTTTCTGGTGGTGGAAGTCGAGTCCCTCGACAAGCTCAAGCTCTACCGCGAAGACGCCCGGCACGTGAAGTTTGTCGAGGAAGTCATCAAACCCCACACATCCGCCCGCCTGGCGCTCGACCACGAGATGGAACCCGGCAAGGACGTGACGTATTCCTAAGGATACGCCCGCGAAATGACTGAGCCGCAGCCTCCACGCATTGTTTTTGTGGAGGGAGACATTCGCGATTTCGCCAGCGCCCGCCGCGGGCTGGAGGCGGAGGGGATTCTTTGTGAATGCGTGAGGGCCGGCTCGCGGTCCGAGTTGGTGGCGGCGCTTCGGGGACGGCTGCCCGAGGTGGTGGTGACGAGTTCGTCGGTGCAGGATCTTGAGGTGCGGACCGTGCTCATGATGGCGCGGGAGGCCGACCCGCACTGCCCGGTGATTTTGTATGCGCGTTCGGTGGCGGAGTCCGAGGCGGCGGATTTCATCCATTCGGGAGGGTTCCATTTTGTGCTCAAGGAAAACGCGGGGCATCTGCCCTTCGCGGTGCGCACCGCGCTCGAACACCGCGCGATGCACCGCGAGGCCGAGTCGATTTCCGCGCAGGCATTGAGGCTCTCGCAGGTCGTCGAGCAGAACCCGGCCTCGATCATGATCACCGACCGCGCCGGCAACATCGAATACGTGAACGCGAAGTTCAGCGAGGTCACCGGCTACACGGCGGCCGAGGTGATCGGCAAAAATCCGCGCGTCCTGAAATCCGGCGAGCTGCCCGCCCAAGAATACCAGAATTTGTGGGCCACCATCAATTCCGGCGGCACATGGCGCGGCGAATTCCACAACCGCCGCAAGGACGGCACGCTTTTTTGGGAAGAGGCCACGATTTCGCCCCTGCGCTCGGCATCCGGTGCCATCACGCACTTCCTGGCGACGAAGGAAGACATCACGGCCCGGAAGTTGGCGGCGGAAAGCCTGCGGCACCGGGACAGCCTGCTTCTGGCGGCCGCCCACGGCACCGAGATCCTGCTCTCGGAGTCCGACCTGGACAAGGCCATCGACATGGTTCTCGGTGTGGTCGGCGAGGCGTCCATCCAGGACCGCTTCTGCATTTTTGACTTCCATCCGGACAGTTCCGGCGAAGGCACTGTTGCGAGCATGCGTTATGAGTGGGCACGACCGGGCGTGCGCAGGATCGACGGGGCTGCCTCGATGCGGAACATCGACATGGTCAACGTATTTCCGGGGTTGTTGGAGAAACTGGAAGCCGGGAAATATCTAACGGGGACGCTATCCGAGTTCACGGAGGACGGCCGCCGGCTTCTGGAGCCCTTCGGTGTCAAAGCGGTGCTACTGGCTCCGATCTGGGTCGAGGGTAGGCTCTGGGGCGCGGCGGGCTTTCACAATTGCCGGGACGAGCAACCGTGGAATGCGGCGGATCTTGCCATCCTTGAAACATCGGCGGCCTCGCTGGGAGTCGCGATCGCCCGCGCGCGGTCGGCCAGGGCCCTTGCGGAGACCAACGAACAACTCCGCGCGGCGGCGGGAAGGGCGGATGCCGCCAACCGCGCCAAGAGCGAGTTTTTGGCCAATATGAGCCACGAAATCCGAACCCCGATGAACGGGGTCATCGGGATGACTTCCCTTCTGCTCGACACCGATCTCACTACCGAGCAGCGAGACTACCTCGAGGTTGTCCGCTCGAGCGGCGAGACGCTGCTGGGGATCATCAACGACATTCTGGATTTCTCAAAAATCGAAGCGCGCAAGCTCGAGTTGGAGTGCCTCGATTTCAACCTCCGCACGACTCTGGAGGACACGGTGGACCTGCTCGCCGTGAAGGCCCGTCAGAAAAATCTCGAGCTGGTTTTGTCGATCAATCCGGATGTACCGGAATTTTTGAACGGGGATCCGGGCCGACTGCGTCAGATCCTTTTCAACCTCGTCGGAAACGCGATCAAGTTCACCCGCGAGGGCGGCGTCACCGTGAGCGCGTCGGTCGCGCGGACCGATGGCGCCGGGGTGCTGCTGGAATTCCGCGTGAGCGACACCGGCCCCGGCCTGCCCGAGGGAGCCGCCGAGCGGCTCTTCAAACCCTTCACCCAGGGGGACTCGTCCACAACCCGCATGCACGGCGGCACCGGCCTCGGCCTCGCCATCGCAAAACAACTCGTCGAACTCCTCGGGGGAACCATCCGGGCCGAGAATCATCCCGCAGGAGGCGGGGCCGCTTTCACCTTCACGGCCCGCTTCGACCTGCGGAGGAGCGCCGACCTCGAGGGCCCGAAGGCGGTGGACCTCACAGGCGTGCGCGTGTTGGTGGTGGATGATTTCCGTCCGAACCGCGCGCTTGTGAGTCGCCTGCTCGGGATCTGGGGGTGCCGGCACGACGAGGCCCAAAACGGCCTCGAGGCTTACGAGATGGTGGTCAAAGCCGCCGCCGAGGGCGCCCCGTATCAGGCCGTGCTCCTCGACATGCAAATGCCCGGCATGGACGGCGAGGAGGCCGGACGGCGGATCAAGGGCGATCCCCGTACGAATTCCTCCAAGCTCGTTCTCCTTACCTCCATGGCCGAGAGGGGGGATGCGGCCCGGTTTACCGAGGCGGGATTTTCGGGTTACCTTCCCAAGCCTCTCAAGCCGGCCCTCCTGCGCAAGTGCCTTTCCCTTGTGCTCGGGCTGGATCCGGTAGAACCGGGCGGGATGGTGACACGTTTCACGGCCTACGACATCCGCCACGCCGGCCCGAGAATCCTCCTCGCCGAGGACAACACCACCAACCGCATCGTCGCCGAAAAAATGCTCCAGCGGATCGGATACAAAGTGGATTCGGTCTGCAATGGAAAGGAGGCGGTCGAGGCCCTCCGCTCGCGTCCCTACGACATCGTGCTCATGGACTGTCAGATGCCCGAGATGGACGGCCTCGAGGCGACCCGCCTGATCCGGGATCCATCCTCCGGGGTGCGGGACAACCGGGTTCCGATCATCGCGCTCACCGCCCATGCCATGAAAGGCGACCGGGATGCTTGCCTTGCCGCCGGGATGGATGATTATCTCTCCAAACCCGTCAACTCGAACGAACTCGCCGCCGCCATCGAACGATGGAGCCCGAAAGACACACCAAAAACCGAACCGCCGCGTTCCCCGCCCCGGCCCTCGCTGCCGCCACCGGAACCCGACAGGCCGGAGATCCGCGCGGACACCCCCGGCGAACCGCCCGTCTTCGACCGGCCGGCTTTCATGGACCGCGTGATGCAGGACCGCAACCTTGCCGACGAACTCGTGAAGACCTACCTCGACGAGTCCCCCGGCATCATCTCGCAAATCAAACTGGCCACCCTCGGCGGCGACCCGGAACGGGCCGGACGCCACGCGCATTCGCTCAAGGGGTCTTCGGCCACCATCGGCGGCGCGCGCCTCACCGAATGCGCGCTCGCCATCCAACTCGCCGGCCAGTCGGGCGACCTCGCCGGTATCCAGGCCCTCCTTCCGCGCCTCGATTCCGAATATGCCGACCTCGCGGCGCGGCTGCGCATGGAATTTCGCGGGTAATGCCGCAGATTTATTTGTGATAGAAATAAGAATCTCTTGCATGGATCCATTTGTTTTTGCATGTATTGCAAAAACCTTATGAATAGTGCATCCGCTTTGGACATTTCTGCCCACGGGAATCCGCTCATGCCGCGGGGCGCGGCGCTTCTCACCTCGCCTTTGCTGAACAAGGGGACCGCCTTCACCGAGCGGGAGAAGGACGCCCTGGGGCTGCGGGGTTTGCTTCCGCCGCGCGTCTTCACGATCAACGAGCAGGTGCAACGCGCGATGGGAAACCTGCGCCGGAAGAGCAGCGATCTGGAAAAATACATCTTCCTTTCCAACCTGCAGAACCGCAACGAAACGCTCTTCTACCGATTGCTGCTTGAGAACATCGCGGAGACGATGCCGCTCATCTACACGCCGACCGTGGGCCAGGCCTGCCTGGAATACGGCGCGATCTTCCGGCGTCCGCGCGGATTGTGGATCACGGTCGAGGACCGCGGACGCATCGCGGAGATCATGCGCCACTGGCCGCAGCCCGGCGTGCGCCTGATTGTGGTGACCGACGGCGAGCGGATCCTCGGCCTGGGGGATCTGGGCGCGCTGGGGATGGGGATCGCGATCGGAAAACTCGCGCTCTACAGCGTGTGCGCGGGGGTGCATCCCGGCTATTGCCTGCCGATTTCCCTCGACGCGGGCACGGACAACCAGGCGCTGCTCGACGATCCGATGTATATCGGCCTGCGGAGGCCGAGGGTGCGCGGGGCCGAATACGATGATTTCATCGAGGAATTCGTTTCGGCGGTCACGTCGGTTTTTCCCGGTTGTCTGGTCCAGTTCGAAGATTTTGGAAACCGGAACGCGTTCCGGCTTCTGGAGGACTACCGGGACCGCGTCTGCACCTTCAACGACGACATCCAGGGCACGGCGGCGGTCACGCTCGCGGGGTTGTTGTCGGCTTTGCGGGTCACGGGCGCGTCGCTCGCCGATCAGCGACTTTTGTTTCTGGGTGCGGGAGAGGCCGGGATCGGGGCGGCGGACCTCTTTGTTTCCGCGCTGCTCGGGGAGGGCATTCCGGAAGAAGACGCCCGCGCGAGGTGCTGGTTCATGGACTCGAGGGGACTCGTGGTCGCCTCGCGGTCCGCGGAACTCAACGCGCACAAACAACGCTACGCGCACGGACACGATACGGTCACCGATCTGGAAGAGGCCGTGAGGGCCTTGCGCCCGACCGCGTTGATCGGCGTCTCCGGCCAGCCGCAGACGTTCACGCCGGGTGTGCTCGGCGCGATGGCGGAGATCAATCCCCGCCCGATCATCTTCGCCCTCTCGAATCCGACCTCGAAGGCCGAATGCACGGCCGCTCAGGCTTACGCCGGCACCGACGGTCGGGCGGTCTTCGCGAGCGGCAGCCCGTTCGCGCCGGTGGAATTCGGCGGGCAGACCCACGTCCCGGGTCAGGGCAACAATGTT
>Ga0114939_10003887_pt1 | contig 10138 bp, 12 predicted proteins | sample AshMeaCrysSpring_FD_87196 | JGI IMG/M metagenome (GOLD analysis project Ga0114939, IMG submission 87196) | Groundwater microbial communities from Big Spring, Nevada to study Microbial Dark Matter (Phase II) - Ash Meadows Crystal Spring | ecosystem: Environmental > Aquatic > Deep subsurface >... | reverse complement strand
TAACAGAGATCTCTTGGCCCGTGCCAAGAGGAGATAAAGGAAAAATAGATCTCCAAATATCAAAAGAATTATACAAAGAGATGGAGAAATTTTGTAAGGAATTTGGTACAGACACGGAAAATTTGGCATACATATGTATGTCATATCCTGTTGAATATATATTTTTCGATCCTCCTACGGATAAGGTATATCAACAAGTTTTAAGGTATGATATATGTAACGAAAGAAAAAATATGAGTATGAGTGAAGAGGAGATTCTCAAAGAAAATGAAATTATTCAGGTAAGATTCCGGCCTTCTGTTGGATATAGTCCTACTAGGAATTGTGATATAATGGATGGTACCATGAATGGGGAGAATGTCATCTTTAATGGAAAAGTCTTTTCAATTGAAAGAGGAAGTAGAGATGGAGAAGTCAGAGTACAAGCTACTACAGATTGCGACGATTGCGACAAAAACTGTTTAGTATATGTTATGGTACCAGAATGTAAGATATTCCAAACATCAGAGACCGATGGGGTGAAGAGTAAGAAATATTCCGAAATTAGAAAGGGAGAAGAAATTGAGGTGACAGGATATGTTACAGAATATCCGATTCTTGGAAAGAATTATAAAGGCGATATAGTACAACAACCGTTTATAGAGGCTGACGATATGTATATATTTGAGAATAAAGGAGACAAATAAAGGAGGATATCATATATGACAACTGTAGATATATGGCTTTTTGGAAAACCAGAATGGGAGATAGACTTAGATAAGGCAACACCTCGAGACCTAAAAGATCTAGGAGAGAATTTAAGGGATAGACTAGGTAGGATATCTGAAATTATCGAAAAATTAGAAAATAATGGATGGAGTAGAGGAGCAGGTTTATATAATTTATATCTTTATAAAGGTATTAAAAAAGAGTTGGCTGAAGAGGAGTTAGAAAAATTAGGAATAGGAAAGAAGGAGGTGAATATCGAAGATTTCGGAGAGGAAGACGACGAATTTATTCGTCGGGAAGAAAGAGAGATAATGGATGAGTGAAAAAATGGCGATACCTATAGTTAATTCGAGAGACCTACCGAATACATGGCGTATACTTGATGACAAGATTGGAGGTTATAGAGAACGGGGCCTGCCCTTCAGATACCCATATGTGGGAGCATTTTCCCAATCTCTTAGTGAATGGTTTATAAGGACCTATAGTAATCCCGGAGATACAGTGTTTGATCCTTTTTGTGTAGCAAAGGATTCTAAAGTATTACTTAATCAACAAGATAAAATAAAAATGCAGGATATTTGCGAAGAATCCGACAGAAAGATCGGCCAGACTGACACATTTGGAAATTTTATAAAAAATTATAATAGATATGTGACAAGTATAGATCTGGAGTGTTTTGATGGAATGAATAGTAGAAATAGTATAATTAAATCATCTCCTATTCAAGAAACATTCACCAGGGATAGTAAAGATATAGATGTATATGAGATAACGACAAGAAATAGAAGAATATTAAAGGCGTCAGGAGACCACACGTTTTTGATTAAAAATGGAAAGAGTTTTGAGTGGAAAAGGTTGAAGAACATAAAATTTGGAGATATGGTCGCAATATATCCGTCTATAATATCTTGTGAAGATTCTATAGATGACGAGATTGTCATACTAAATGAAAAAAATATTATAGATAATATTCCTGAGGGAGCTATGGTAGATCATATTTTGAATGAACTTTCTTCTAAAGGATTATTACCACTGACCAATAAAAATAAAAAATTATTTGTCATGGCAAGATTGCTTGGATTAGTCATGACAGATGGATATATGTGTGATTACTATACGAAGGATGGATATTTAAGTACTAATGTTGCATTCTATAGCGGAGAACAAGGATCTTTGTTAGACATAGCCCATGATATAAAATTTTTAGGATTCGAAATAGATGTAAATCCTTTAAAACTAAAAGAAAAAGTTGGCCCATCTATAGATAGAGGTTTATGTTCACAGATTGTGATAGGTTCGAGGACATTATACGTGTTGTTAAAGGCTCTTGGTGCTCCTATAGGAGAAAAACATATACAAACTTTTGATATTCCAAAATGGATATATAATTGTAGTAAAAGAGTAAAACAAGAATTTTTAGGAGGGCTTATGGGAGGTGATGGAATTATTCCTTCATTTTCATATAGAAATAATAAATCAAAATCTCCTATATTAAATGGGGGAGGATTCCTCCAATCTAAAATAGTTGAATTAGAGAATCATTTACGCGAATATATGAAGAATATAATGGAACTTATAGAAGAGTTTGGTATTGATTGCAATAAAGAATATAGGATTGAATATGAATTAAGAGAAGACAATAAAAAAAGTGTTACATATAGAATAAATTTTAAAGATAGCCATAGAAACGTATTGAACTTTTTAAGATATATTGGATATAGATACGATAGCTATAAATTAAGAGATACGTACCAACTATATGAATATCTAATTTCAAAAGAAAACAGAATAGGTATAGACAGTAAAAAAACTAATAAACCATTTCCATCATTTGGCAAATGGAAAGACATGTATACCTTAGAAGATGTAATATTTGACGAGACTATCATTGTAAAAAAGGTTGAATATAAAGATAAATTATACGATCTATCTATAAAAGGCACACATAATTATGTTGTGAATGAATTTATTACTCACAATTCTGGAAGAGGTACGACTGCTATGCAGAGCCTATTTCACGATCGCAATATGATCTGTAATGATTTGTCGGCATATAGTAATGTTCTATGTCATTCCATTTTATATCCTCCATACACCAGAGACGCTATTGAGTATCTTAAGATAATGGAGGACTATATAAATAGTGATAGCTGCAAAATATCAACAAGCTATGCTGGAAAGGGGTCTACTGACGATGTGGCGAAATTGTATAACGAAAGAACATTTGACCAAATAATTAAGTTGAGAAATCTTCTCAATTATAAGAGTATATTGCTCGGAAGAGGGTATAACAATCACCAATTAGGCGAAAAAGTTTTTATTACTGATATAAATAAAGATGCACCAGAAGGAAGCAAGAGTATCATCGAAAAACAAAGAGAGTATGACCATGAAATTGTAATGTTTCTGAGAATGGTTATGTCTCAATTGATGCTTAACAGTAGCGAAGAGGTATCTTTTAATGGAATTAAGACAAGAGGTACGGATAATACGAACATACGGGCATTATTAAGGTTTTATGATAGTATAAATGAATCTCCAAAGAAGGTTGACATATTTGAAAATATGAAATATTATATTGAAAAGATGGGGCTCGATAATTTAGGGATAAGGGATAGATTTTATAAGTTAAATAGAAAGATGATATCTTGTGACGCAAGAAAATTAGACTTACCAGATAAATGTGCAGATATGGTATTGACAAGCCCCCCTTATTATGCAAACCTTAATTACGGTATGGCGAATTGGTTGAGAATATGGTCAGTTGGCGGTATAGGAGATCCATTAGTTGGAGGACACATAAATGCTGATGTCATGGAGAAACAGAATAATTCAGAGGTCTATGGAAAAACCTATGACAAAATTACCGATAGCGCAGGTGGTACTGTAGATAATCCTATGTCATATTCCAGCTTTTCAGGGCAATATCTGAGAGAATTATATCGGATTTTAAAAGACGATGGTGTGGCTATCATAGTTGTTGGAGACTACGGCAATAAGAAAAAAATTCAGGCATGGCGTGTTGTAACTGACAGGGCAGAGATATTTGGATTTAAACCCCAAATGGTCATAATGGATGAACTAAACAAGCAGGTCAAAAGTAGTACGCAATTCCAAATGAAACATGATGGCGGAAAAAATGATTTTGATGTATGCGTCGTACTACATAAGGGAAATTATCAAAGAAAGAATGATCCTGAGAATATAGATTTTAGATGGAATAGACGATTCGTTGATAGTAGACAAAAGTCTATAGATGAGGCTTGGGGATGAAATAAATAACAGGAGGTGACGACGAACGGTAAAATATAAGGTAAGGGTTTCGATAGATGAAGAAAATTTCTTCTATGTAGTCATAGAGAATAAAAAGGTAATAAATAGAAATCCGACTAGAGAAGATTTAGTCAAGATAACTACAAAAGAACATTTCTATAATAGGACGAATATATGTCCTATATGCAGGGAAGAAAATAACATAACAGACAATAGTATATTATATCCAGGAAATGCTAGAAGGCTCTTTAGTAAAGAAGGAAAGAAAACAGATGAATATGCGTGTGAAATGTGTGGATGTAGGTCTATGGTATATGACCCTAATAATCAGAGGAATATCATAAAATTATTGGCAGACCGTAGAACAGGAAATCTTCGAGACGAAAAACATATAATTGCGACTATGTCTCAAAAATTAACTTGTGAATTATTGGGAGTAGAAGACTTAAATGAGAAATTATGTTGTTATAATACTCCTTATGATCACAATCGTATTACTAAACATATACTAATAATGGTTGGAGGTAAATTAGTAGATTTATATGGGATGATACCACAGACAAAGGTGTCTCATTATCACTCACGATATGGAAGCTGGGATACACAAACAGAAAGCGAACTCGATAAAAATTTTGATATTATAATCCTTTGGTGTATAAACAAAGATAGATCTGGCATTGATAGGTGTTATATAATCCCTAAAGAAGAGATAATAACTACAATGATATCAATATATAAAAACCCTACAGATTCTCATGGAAATCCCAAGACTCCTTGGTATGATCAATATCGTGTTACTGATGAGGAGTTTATCAAAAGGGCTGACGATATATGGAAAGAAATAACAAAACAAAATAAGCCGAATAATAACTTTCGATAAGTCTAAGATCCATATCATCATTAACAGGAAATTAGACATATAGAGTAGGAGATAAAATATGACATATAAAGTGGAACAATTACTCGAAAGGAAAGATATCAAAGATAGTATCATTGAATCATTAAAAAAGACAAAAGAGACCCGAAGAGAACACGCCTTTAATTTTTGCGGAATATATGAAGAGGTAACTATAACAGATATAGAGGAGGGAAAACTACATACTGTCGATACAGAAAGCAAATGTCCATTCTCAGAAAACGCGAAAATCGTAGGGGCATTCCATACTCACACTAGACTTACAAAAGATAAAGATATAGTTCCTTCTCCAAGAGATATCATAAAAAGTGTGGAAGAAGATTTTGAGTTCTTTTGTATCGGCGGAAATAAAGGAGATATTGGTATAGTAAGATGTTTTAATAAAAACGACCTTCTCCTAGAAATGAATACTATCTTAGATTCGATGAAGAAACCGATAACTGGAGAAAATATCCAGAGAGCTTCTAGACACGTTGTGGGTCGTATGCTCTCCGAGAAGAATTACCTTGACCAACTTTCATATACAAGATTATATGGTGTCGAATAAATCCAAAAGATATAAAATAAATATATGAATTAAACAAATGGAGACGATATACATGGAAGAAGTAAAAATGGAGATTAAGGACAATATAATGACTATTGAAGGAGAATTTGACCTAGAGTTAGACCTTAGTGCGATACACTGGGGATTCCCATCAGAAGATGAAGAAACTTTTAATAAAGTACCGTTTGAGATTAAACCGTATGGGGAGATCAATCTTAAATGTTTACCTATCTTGATGGAGTGGTTATATAGAAATTCCACAATTAAATCTAAAAGTCCTTCGGAGTGGCCCAAGTGGAGAGTAACATTTGAAAGATTACCATAAATATAAAGTATAAACTGAGGTGAAATAGATGTTAGATATTATACCAAGTGCGGAAGAAAGACAAGAGACACATCAAATGTTGAGAGAGCTTCCTGAGAATGAATCTCTTTTCAAATGTCATCGTTGTAAATTCGTGTTCGATACGCATGATGAGGGTATACCTGTGTTGATGGCTCTGATTCCTAAAGATAAAGTGCGCTGTCCCAATTGTGGAGAGAATAATGCAGAACTAATGTGCAAAGTGGATGGGTATTCGATATATTTAAAGATAAAAGGATTTAGGTGTAGAGATGGAGTTATTATAAATGGAACGGATATATGTCCGGTGTGTAAAACTTCGATGTGTCCACAGTGTGGGAACCATTCAGTGGTGTCATTAAGCAGAGTGACGGGGTATATTCAGGATGTGGGAGGCTGGAATGAGGCCAAAAAACAGGAATTGCTTGATAGGAAAAGATATGAATTTGGCAAGCAAGAGATATTGGTCTGTAAAAATATCAAGATATTAGCATAATGTTAGGAGGAAATTTTTGATGCAGAATGCAGGAAAAGGAGGTTTTAGAGTGGCTAGACCTGAAAAAACAAAGGAACAGATAGAATATGAAGAAGCCACAAGAAATATCAAAGTGTTAACTACTAGATTAAGGCTCTCTCAACAAGGTATAGATACATCATCATTGTCGAGACAAGAACTTGACAGAATAATGGCTATATATGATAAAATGGATGCTATAGCCGCAGATGTCCGAAATAAAACGTCAGAAATCCAGAGAGAGTCAAATGTTGAAATTCAAAAAGCTAACCAGAAAGCTAACGAGAAGTATTCGCAGGTATCAAAAGATATAGATGCTATTATAAATAAGATGAAAAAGGCTGATAAGACTGTTGTTGACAAACCTGTTGAACCGGTACAAGTCCAAGGAGAAACAAAAGAAGAAATAAAGCAAGAGATAAGTCCAGAAAAAATAAGAGAAGATATCATCAACTCTTTCACAGACAGAATAATGCAAAAAGTGAGAAAAGAAGTAGTGAGTGTATTTGAAGATTACGCAAATATGCCTCAGACCAAAATGGCTCCTTCTCCCCAAGTAATTCCTCATGCTGTTCCTGTACACCAAGATACTCATCAAGTAGTTCCTGGTGTCATTGTAGGACAAGGAGTTGTTAATAAAGAGGCTACAAAAGAAATAGCCCTCAAAGTTGGGAAAGCTATGATAGAAGAATCTGCGAAAATAGACCCTGGGGAGGGAACAGATGATAAAGACATCCCTGTTATCACGACAGAAATGATGAAGAAGACAGAAGAAGAAATAGCTAAAAGAAGAGCAGAGAAAACATAAGAAGGAGAAATAAAACAAAAGGCGAAAAATGTTGATAACGAAATATAAGACAATTGGCCCAAGATAGATAGAACTGTAAACCGCTATGAACCAAATAAGTATCGTTCCATCCGTTATAAAGGCTTTTTTCCAAAATCGAGACTTACGTGTGACATTAGCGGGCAGTAATTTTATCTGTCTTAGGCCTAATTTGTTAGAATATAAATAATATGATGACTGACAATCAGAAATACTATAGGACTGAGTATGATAAATATAGAAAATATTAATATAGATAATGGAACAGAAAATGTTGTCATCAATAATGATACATACAAATGCTGGAAACTTGAATATATCAAACCGTATGTAGTTAAATTCTTGAAAGAAAAATTTCCTGACAGTTTGGTGATTTTTGAGATTAACCGTATTGATATCGTAGTCCTTGATAATAAAAATGATCATATATTACCTGTCGAGATACAGAAAACAGTAATAAATAAAGATAGGTATACTTTTATGCATTCAGAATTTGAAGAAGATATAAGAAAGCAGATAGAAGATAACGTCGAGAATTATGGAGAATGCTGGTTTTTCTTTGATTCTGAGTATTTAAGATATTTGCAGAGTGGTAATGTATATAGAAATATCAGTATTAATATGAATTGGTTAGTAAAATATATGAAAGATAGCAAAGTGAGAGTGTTTGTAACCAGATATGATGGGATAACAAAAGAGCTATTGACTAAAGACTTTGATTTCCTAAAAGTTATATCTCAAACGTGTCCAATAGGGCAAGATAGTGACGAAAGAATATTAAATAGAAATAAGTTAAGAATATTTATGAATATATTAATGGGTCATAAATTCAATCAAGAAGAAATAGATAAAATTTATAAAAACGCAAAACTGAATAGAAATAATGTTAAAAGTAGAGGAACTACAAAATTCTTGTTAAAAGAAGATGATAAAAGATCTAAATTATACGGTTATATATTGGTTTCTATAAGTAGGCTAGAAATGATCAACGAAATTTTAGATATGAACTACGGCGAAAGGCACGGTAAACAATATGCATCTTATCTAGGAATATTCGATATAGATGGTAGAGGCAATATACGATTTACTGACAGATTTGATGTTTGTAAATATTTTCCGGGCTATTTGAGAAATAAAGATATATGGGACAACCTGAAAGGCCATAATATTAATTCTAGACAATTTGAAAGTATAGCTTCGAAAAAGATCGATATGAATAAAGGTGTTGATTATTTTTGGTATAAAGAATGATATATACATCATGAGATAAGATTATTATATATGCCGCCATTATTATATCATGACTGCAAACCGTGTTGAGACCTATGAATTAGAAAATCCCTATCCCATCCTATCCACTTGGAAGAGCTTTTTTGACATAGATCTCTCACGGGCAGATATCAACTACTAAATAGCTAGACCATGAACTGTAGGAAGACGTTCATCTCCTTATCCCTAGACTTGCTCGGTTTGCTCAATTAATAAAAGGAGACTTCTTACAGGTGGACATTTAGCTATTTAGTATTATATTATATCTATTAAAAACGGATGATACGAATGTATTACAAGGTAACAAAAGACGGCGGTAAGGGAAAAACTATTATATCTCAGGCTGTGGTAATGAAAGTACTTGGAATAAGTGCTACAGCCCATTATAACGTGAATGAAAAATGCCCTTGGATATTTGATATAATACATTATGGGTATGGAAGAGTCGATGTAAAATATTCAACATTGGCAGGTATGGGACGTACAGAAGGATATAGATTTAAAACTAATAGAAATGTAAGTATAAAAATGGGAAGCAAAAGAGAATGTGATACATACTTTTTATTGGGATTTGACTATGATTGGAAAAATATAGATACTGTGTTTGTTGTTCCGAACAAAGGGTGGATAAGGGACGTTGGTACAGTTTCTATGTACAAAAGTACTAATGATTCAAAATACAACGAGTTTAGAGCTGACGTAAAACCGTATAATGATGCATATCACGATTTTGCGACATTCATTGGAAAAGGTATAATGGTTGAAGTTGATGATGTAAAAGAATGGCTAAGAAGTGGTGATGACAACAAAAAAATGAGGTGATAAAAAATGAATGAATTAGATACTTCTAATGAATTATGTGATATAGGACAGGAACTCTGGGAAGACTTCAGGGATGGGGAATATGACGAAAATAAATATAAGAAGTATGTAGGACACATCAAATCGTGTGCAGAATGTAAAAGAGGATTGGAAATAGATGAAGTGATTGATGAAAAAGATTTAATACCGATTGATATTAATTTATAAGGATGCGAACTTATAGGGCATGTCGAAATAAGGTTTGATGATGGCAGACCCGTTAGAGCGTGAGGAAATGAACTGGCGCGGACCCGTTTCAGTTTCGCTAATATGGGATGCAAACAAAATGACTCCGGCAGAAAAATCAACGAGCGCAGCGCCCAGGGATGCAAAGTACGGTGAAGTACTGATAGGTAAGGTAAGGATTTGACAAAAAGGAATATACGAAAAACGTAAAAAAAATAAAGAGGTGTATATATGGAACTGACTTGTGCAGAATGTGGAGAAAAAGCTACCAACTTCCATTCAAGATGCTGTGGAGCACACATGGAAGGAGTAGTGACAGAAAAAGGTGAAATGTGTGTTGCGTGCGAAGTTTGCGGCAAATATGTAGGCACTATTGTAGATAAGAAAAAATTGGAAGAGATGACAAATCATATCGAACGCATAGTCTCTGAATGGAACCACAGAACATCTCGAGGTAACTTTGACGATTTTGAGGATATCTACCAAGTACTATGTAAAATAATAGGAAAAGATCCAAAAGATCTGGTGAAATTATACACTGGGAAAGATTAAAGATAGATAGTATAAAGAACTGCATAAGATGTATAATATACAGTTCTGTTGTCCCACTTATAGTAAATTGAAATGAATATCCGCAATATAATATCCATAAGGTGATTAATACACATAAGAAAAATAAAAGGAGGACAAAAGAC
>Ga0114939_10003886_pt1 | contig 10139 bp, 7 predicted proteins | sample AshMeaCrysSpring_FD_87196 | JGI IMG/M metagenome (GOLD analysis project Ga0114939, IMG submission 87196) | Groundwater microbial communities from Big Spring, Nevada to study Microbial Dark Matter (Phase II) - Ash Meadows Crystal Spring | ecosystem: Environmental > Aquatic > Deep subsurface >... | reverse complement strand
TCATGTGGTTCTTTATGAAAGATAATACTGGAAGTAATTTTCAATAATCAATAATTAAGTGGGCATTCTGCTTTGGGTAGAAAGATCATGTCAACTATTGAGCATCTTAATTCTTTCTGGATCAGACGTTTTGGTCCTCTATTTACCCTTCTTTTTGTTTTCAATTTCCTTAAACAGGTTTTGCTTCGCTGTTTCAATGCTTTTGCCAAGGATAGCTACAAGTTCGTGGCACACTATTATCGTTGATTGTTGTTTTTCATCATGCCCCACCAAGTGCTTTGTATCTATTATTTTCAAGCAAAACCTGGTTTCCTTTAGCTGCTTTAGCGCTATCTTCATTTTGTGGATGAAGTCATCCCGGCTTTCGGCTGCCTGGGCTTCAGCATACATCAACGCTGGAGCAATACCACATCTTATCATTTGACCTGCAACATAATTTCCAGCCCTCGTGTTTGGCATTGCATCCACAATATCACTAATGGCGGATGCAAATTGAATAAGTCTATCTTCAAGGTTGTACTTATTGTCCATTTGAATGGCTAAAAATCTCTAATTCAGTTCCCTGGAATATGTTGCAATTGCGATTGTCTTTTAAGATGCTTCTTATGACTCGTAATTAATTTTAAATAAAATGTTGCTTAATACGGTGCGAATTGTTGAGTGTTGAATATTGAAAATTGAATATTGAACATTTGTAAATGTTGCCCTACGATATCACCGCCATCAACCTCTTTTGCGCAAGCTCATGCAGGTCGGCGTCTTCCACTTCCTTCTTGCTATCTGCGGCATGCAGAAATGCTTCGTACAGAGCATCCACATCATCGCGGTTAAACTCGTAGCCAAGGTTGTGGAGGCGGTATGCCAGGGCACTGCGTCCGCTGCGGGCGGTAAGCACTATTTTGGAGCCTGCGGCACCCACTTCTTCGGGATTGATGATTTCGTAGTTGATAGCATTTTTCAGGAAGCCATCCTGGTGTATGCCCGATGAATGGGAGAATGCATTTGAACCCACAATTGCTTTATTGGGCTGCACCGGCATGCGCATGGTATCGCTCACTTTCTGGCTTATGGCATTAAGCATGCGGGTGTTGATATTGGTATGGAGCCCCAGTTCGGGGTGCTGCTTCATTACCATTACTACTTCTTCGAGGCTGGTGTTGCCGGCACGCTCGCCCAGGCCGTTGATGGTACATTCTATTTGGCGTGCCCCTACCGCGGCGCCGGCTATGGAGTTGGCCGTGGCAAGGCCCAAATCGTTGTGGCAGTGACAACTGATAATGGCCTTATCAATGTTGGAAACATGGTTGAAGAGGTAACTCATTTTGTCGGCATACTGGTTGGGCAGGCAGTAACCGGTGGTGTCGGGTATGTTTACCACGGTGGCGCCGGCAGTAATAACTGCTTCCACCACGCGTGCCAGGTATTCATTTTCGCTTCGGCCGGCATCTTCACAGTAAAACTCCACATCATCGCACAGGTTGCGGGCAAAACGGGTGGCTTTTACAGCACGTTCCAGTATTTCTTCGCGGGTGCTATTGAATTTGAGCTTGATGTGGTAATCGCTGGTGCCAATGCCGGTATGAATGCGCGGGCGGGCTGCATAGCGCAGGGCTGCTGCTGCTGTTTCAATGTCTTTTTCTACCGACCGGCTCAGGCCACACACGGTGGTATTTTTAATAATGGTGGCAATTTGCTTTACCGATTCAAAATCGCCGGGCGAGGAAATAGGGAAGCCGGCTTCAATAATATCTACCCCCAATTCTTCGAGCAGCAAGGCGAGTTCCACCTTTTCGGCAGTGTTCAGCTTACAGCCTGGCACCTGCTCACCATCGCGCAGGGTGGTGTCGAAAATGAATACTTTGTCAGACATTTAATCTTGGATATTTGGCTAATGAACTAAATATCAATTTGTTACAAAAATTTTCGGCAAAATTGCCCTGTTGGCGAAAATAGCCGCTTGCAGTTGGGGCGCCGAAATCAAAATGTGTGTTTATTTACACCCTGTAAACCGGTGGTAAAATGCGGAAAGCCCCGCCGGTACTGCATTTTGACTTTTCGAACATTACGATGCCCAACCGCCAGCGCGACGATCTGTTTCAGCTTGTTAAATCCCTCGAAAAGGGGGAGAAGCGCAATTTTAAGCTGTATATGCAACGCAATACCGGCAATGCAGAGCTTAAAGTGGTGCAGTTGTTTGATGCCCTCGATAAAATGGAGGAATACGACGAAGGCCAACTGCTGCGCAAAAACAAAGCCATTGCAAAATCCCAGTTGAGCAACCTGAAAGCCAGCCTCTACCGGCATGTGCTTGCCAGCCTTCGATTGCTTAAAGATGAGAATAACATCGTACTTACCCTGAACGAACTGATGGATCAGGCCAGGATACTGTATAACAAGGGCCTATACCTGCAAAGCCTGAAGGTGCTGGAGAAGATAAAGCAAATTGCCCGGCAGTACCATCAGCTAACTTATTTGCAACAGGCCCTGTTTTTCGAAAAGAAGATAGAGGCCATGTACATTACCCGCAGCATGGAGCACCGGGCCGACGAACTGACCGAAGAAAGCACGCAGGTGCACCAACTGCTGGAGCAGGTTAACAGCCTGAGCAACTTGAGCCTGCAACTGTACGCCTGGTACATTAAACATGGCCACGCCCGCAATGCCAACGACCGCAAGGCGGTAAAAGAATATTTTGAAACTCATTTGCCACCCGCCGCCCGCCAATCCAAGGCTTTCTACAGCCGCTTATACCTGTACCAAAGTCAGTGCTGGCTGTCGTTTATCCTGCACGATTACCTCACCTACTACAAAAATGCCATCCGCTGGGTAGATCTGTTTCGCAAGCAGCCCGACATGATTGTGGTGGAAACCATCCACTACATAAAAGGCATGCACAACCTGCTTGGGGCTCATTACGACCTCAAGAATGCTGCTCCATTCTTTCAATCGCTTGCCGAGTTTGAAGCCTTTTACGAAAGCGACCTGGTGCAGGATAATAACAACTACCGCATTCAAACCTTTGTGTACCTATATACTTCCAAATTACATCAGCATTTTATGGAAGGTACATTTACCGAAGGATTGCTGCTGGTGCCCGAAATAGAAACCAATCTGCGCGAAATGAGCTTGTACTTGGACAGGCATCGCATCTTGGTGTTTTACTATAAGATTGCCTGCCTGTTTTTTGGAGCCGGGCTTAATGAGGCTGCGATCGACTACCTCAATCGGATCATCCATCAAAAAATTGACCTGCGCATCGATGTGCAATGCTATGCCCGCCTGCTGCACCTGATAGCCCACTACGCAATAGGTAGCCATGACCTGATTCCCTACCTGGTAAAAAACGTGTACCGCTTTATGGCCAAAATGCAGAACCTGAGCATTGTGGAGGAGGAAATGTTCCGCTTTTTACGCAACAGTTTTCATTTGTCGGCCAGGGAGGTGCGGCCGCACCTGCAATCGCTGCTGGATAAGCTGAAGAAATTTGAAAACAATGCCGGAGAGGCGCGGGCATTTGCCTACCTGGATGTGATTAGCTGGCTTGAAAGTAAAATAGCCGGCGTGCCGGTGGAGCAGGTGATCAGGCAAAAATTCCTGGCGGGAAGGAAAGGCTGAATAGTCTGCAAAAAAGAACCCCCTGTCGCATAGAATTACGCAGGGGGTCAGTTGATTTTAGAAGTGTTTATTGGATCAGCTTGGCTATTTGCTGCATTGGCAGGCTGTTGGCCATATTCATGATTTGCGTTTCGTTGCTGTCGTCCACTTTAAAGGTAACGAGGGCGCTGCCTAAAGGAATTTGCAATTGGTAGTCGTTTTTGGTGTCATCGCTTCCGCTCAGTTTTTCGAGGCGTGCTTTATAACCCTGCACTTTCACGTTTTTGCTGCTGCCATCGCTCATCATACCACCCAGCAGCGGGGTGTTGAGCAGGGTGTTCATGGTAGCCACCAGCGGCGAATTGCTGATGATGGATAGATCGGCCTGCAACGGGGCTGTGCCATACACCCTGTGGATGGTGGCGCCCACAAAACCAATATTGGTGGTCACCTGGTCGCTTTTGGCATCGGCGCCCAGGTTTTCCAGTTTGGGTGGCAAGAGTTTTAGCACTTCCTTGCCAATAATGAGGTCTATTTCCTGCATAGCCTGCTGCAGGGCAAAGTGGGCTTCTTCCAGTTTGCCTGCACTATAGGCCGTTTGAGCAGTTCCAATGGCTTTTTCAAAGGTTTGCGCTGCAAGCGTTTGGCTCAATACCAGGGCAATTGCGGCAGAAAGTATCAACTTCATAGTATCGCTAATTGGGTAGTTCAAAAATGGGTTACTGTTCGCCAAGCATTTTCTTAATGCCATCAATATCAAAACTGTTAGCAGCGACCATTACTTCCTGCTCGTTGGCAAAATTGATGCACTCCCACAGGATGCCCGATGTTTGGCCCAGCGAAATAATAAGGGTATAGCCTTTGTTTTCGTCCCATTCTATTACGCCCTTGTTACCCTTTACCCGCACCTGCTTCATGTTTTGTTGGCTGGCGTTGGCCTCTATCATTCCATAGTTGGCAAAATACAATTGGGCTAAACCACTATAGATTCCTGCATTGCCTATGATGATGGTCATTTGCTTTTCGGGTTTAGCACTATACACCCGCTGAATGCTCAGGTTGTTCCAGCCCCATTGGGTACTCATTACTTTATCCTGCAGGGTGTCGGCTTTCATGCTTTGTACTTCTGCCGGCAGCGATTTCAGGATTTCCCTTCCCAGTTGAATTTCCACACCCTGCAATGCCTGCTGCAGCGAATAACGGGCATCGCTGTATTTGGCCGCCGCGTGGGCCGTTTTGGCTTCTGCCATCTGTGCTTTTACATCGGGCGGCTCTGTATTGGTGAGGCCGGTGCCTCCCCGGTTGGTAGGCTTGCCGCTATTGCTTTGGCTATTGCCTGTATTGGAGGGTTGCTGGCCGGTAGGCAGGCCCGTTTTATCTTGTATGGTGTTACCCACAGCCTTCTCTACGGTTTCGTTTACCTTTTCTTTAAATTTTTTGAGCACGCCCTGGGCTGGGGCTTGCATGTGGAAGGCCAACAGCGATATCGCCAATGCGCCTGTCAGTTTGTGTATCATAACAATTTTATTTAGCCCGGAAGGCGCGTGTTTCTTCCGGTTACAATTTGCTTACTCAAGGTATGTAAGAAATGCGTTGTAATCCAAGTTGATTTTGTTCAAAAATTGACATGCGGCTTGGTTGAGGCACAACCGGTAAATTCTGTTGCCATCCTGGCTCAGCCAGCCAGGTTTTTGATTACATCGTATTTGGTTACAATGTGGTAGTTGCCTGCTTCGTCTTTTGCCAGCACGGCGCCGTTTTCTTTGGTTATAAGGGTGCTCAGGCGCTCCAAGGGTGTATCGTAAGCCACTACCGGGTAAGGCGGCTCCATTACCTGCTGAATGGGTTGGGTTTTAATGTCGGGGTTGCTGAATATTTTGCCAAACAGGCCATGCTGGCTAATGGCGCCCAGGTTAGCGCCGTCCAGCATCACTGGTATGTTTTCGATGTCGTATTTTTCCATCAGGCTCACAACTTCGCTCACGGTTTGCGCTGGCTCTATAGTTACAAGAGGCAGGCGGCCCCGGGCATTTACCACGTCTTTAAAGGTTTTTACATCCAGAAAACCACGTTCGGCCATCCATTGGTCGTTGTATATTTTGCCCACATAGCGGCTGCCATGGTCGTGCAGGATGCACACCACCAGGTCGGTGGGTTTCAGACTGTCTTTAAGCTGCATGAGGCCTTGCAGGCAGCTACCCGCGCTGTAGCCGCAAAACAGGCCTTCTTCGCGGGCAAGACGGCGGGCCATTACTGCTCCATCTTTATCGGTTACCTGTTCAAAGTGGTCTATCACGCTCATATCATAGTTGCCCGGTACAAAGTCTTCGCCAAACCCTTCGCTGATGTACGGGTGCACTTTGCTGATGTCTATTTCACCGGTTTTGAAATAATGCGTGAGCAGCGAGCCGTACACATCTATTGCCCAAATCTGTATGTTGGGATTCTTTTCCTTCAGGTATTTGGCAGTGCCTACAATGGTGCCTCCCGTGCCGGCTGTACACACCAGGTGTGTAATGCGTCCTTCGGTTTGTTCCCATATTTCGGGGCCGGTGGTTTCGTAGTGCGCTTGGCGGTTGGCCAGGTTGTCGTACTGGTTCATGTACAGGCTGTTGGGTATTTCGGTAGAAAGCCTTTTTGCTACACTGTAATAGCTGCGGGGGTCTTCGGGCATCACATTGGTAGGGCACACAATCACTTCGGCGCCCACGGCCTTCAATATGTCGGCTTTTTCCTTACTTTGCTTATCGGTGGTTACAAAAATGCACTTGTAACCTTTTACCACAGCTGCAAGCGCCAGGCCCATGCCGGTATTGCCGCTGGTGCCTTCTACTATAGTACCGCCGGGCTTCAGCCTGCCTTCGGCCTCGGCCACTTCTACCATTTTCAGCGCCATACGGTCTTTAATGCTGTTGCCCGGGTTAAAATAATCTACCTTGGCCAGTACGGTACAGGGCAGGTCGCGGGTCAGCTTGTTCAGCTGAATCATGGGTGTGTTTCCAATGGTTTCCAGAATATTTTTCTTCCAGGGCATAAAAAGCAGTTGTGTTAGGGCAAATGTACAGGCAGGCAGCGGCCTTTATCTTGTATTGGTGCCTTGTGGTTTGGTAAAAAAATGGCAAAGCTCCATTGCAACGGCCTCAGCACCATATTGTGGCTGCTATAATGATACTTTTGCCCAAGCTGCATGAAACACTTACGCGCCCTGCGCAAATATTTTTGGAAGTACCGCACTCGCTTGTTGGGGGGAACGTTGTTTATCATCACCTCCAACTACTTCGCCATTTTAGCGCCGCAGGTAACGGCTTATGTGGTAGATAAAGTGCAGCAAATGTTGCCCGGAGCGGTGGCCAAACCTTTAGGCCGGCAAACCGATCCACTGGTAAACTGGTTTCTTGGGCATATTGATGGCATATCTGATTTTGGATGGATTGTGGCTATTTGCTGCCTCACCATTTTGGGCCTGGCGGTTATCAGGGGTATTTTTATGTTTTTGATGCGGCAAACCATTGTGGTTATGAGTCGCCATATTGAATATGACCAGAAAAACGAGGTGTTTTCCCATTACCAAAAGCTCGATGCCCAATTTTTCAAAACCCACAGCACGGGCGACCTGATGAACCGCATAGCCGAAGACGTAAGCCGGGTGCGCATGTACACGGGGCCAGCTATTATGTATCTGGTAAACCTGGTGACCACCATCTTTTTTGCGGTGTACAATATGTGGGGCAAAAATGCCGAGCTTACCCTGTATGTGTTGGCGCCCCTGCCCATACTGGCATTTACCATTTACCGGGTAAATACCACCATACACAAAAAGAGCGAAAAGATTCAGGGGTTACTGAGCGACTTAACTACCAATGCGCAGCAGAGCTATAGTGGCATCCGCGTTATTAAGAGCTACCTGCAGGAGCAGGCTATGCTGGGCTTTTTTAACCGCAATAGCGAGGAGTACAAACGCAATGCCATTTCGCTGGCAAGGGTAGAAGCGCTGTATTACCCTTCAATAACATTTTTAATTGGTTTAAGCACCTTACTTACCATCATGATTGGCGGGCTTTATTACCTCAGCGGCAGGCTCAACGAAATGGGCACGCTGGTGGAGTTTATATTGTACATTAACATGCTTACGTTTCCGGTAAGCGCTATTGGGTGGGTGGCCGGCATGATACAGCGGGCTTCGGCCTCACAAAAAAGGCTGAACGAATTTTTGCAGGAAAAGCCGGTAATAGCCTCGCCACCAAACGCCAAACCGGCCAGTCTAAATGGTGAAATAGAATTCAGGCAGGTGTCGTTTATATATCCGCATACGGGCATAAAGGCCATTCAGCATGTGAACCTGCATATAGCGCCCGGGCAGCGGGTGGCCATAGTAGGCAAAACGGGCAGCGGCAAAAGCACAGTGGCTCAACTACTGCTACGCATGTACGACCCTACGGAGGGCGCCTTGCTGCTGGGTGGCCGCGATATGCGCACCATGCCCCTGGCAGATGTACGCAGGCAAATAAGCTACGTGCCGCAAGATGTTTTCCTGTTTAGCGAAACGGTAGAGAACAACATTCGGTTTGGTAATGGTGATGCCGGAGAGGCTGATGTGGTTCAGGCTGCCAAAATGGCCAGCGTGGCCGAAGAGATAAATAGTTTTGCCCAACAATATCAAACACTGGTAGGCGAGCGCGGGGTAACGCTGAGTGGCGGACAAAAGCAGCGCATCAGCATAGCCCGCGCCTTGCTAAAAGATGCACCCATTATTGTGTTCGACGACTGCCTGAGCGCCGTAGATGCAAGAACCGAACAAGAAGTGCTTGGCCACTTAAACGACTATTTGCTTGGCAAAACAGCTATTGTAATCACCCATCGTATTTTTTCGCTGCTGCAATTCGATCAGATAATAGTAATGGATGATGGCCACATTATAGAGCAGGGCACGCACGATGAATTGCTAGCACTTAAAGGCGCCTATGCCGAGTTGTACAGGATGCAGCAGTTGGAGGAGGAAGGTCAGAGCTGAGGCTAAGAAGTGAGAAGTGAGGGGTGAGAGGTTGAGGTTTCAATGAATAATAAATAAGGAACAAAAATGAGGAATATGGAAGTGCTGTCGAAGATCAGATATCAGAGATCCGAAATCCAAGATCCAAGATCCTAGGCTGAGGTTGAGATTGTTCAACGGACTTCTTTGGAGAGGTTGAGATTTCTATCAATAATAAATGAGGATTAATAAATGAGGAATAAGGAAGTTTAGTCGAAGATCAGAAATCAGAAATCAGAGATCAGAGATCCTCCAAGTAGTCATCTGTCGAAAACTCGATTCCCCTAATAATGGTGTTGTGGATTGCATTCAGGACAAAAGTTTGAAAAACGCCATATTATGTGCCTCAAAATGTGCATTGACGGCTAAAATATGTGCATAAGCCGGTTAATAACTGGTGCATTACAAAACCACCTGAAATTTGGAATACCGCATAATAATTTATTAACATTGTCTTGCAATTGAGACGATGATTCCGTTAAGCCGGGACGCGGTTGAAGAGGAGAGTCGGTTTTGCTGATGGGGCACAAACGGATTCACCAATAAAGCTAAAGTCGTGAAGATCTTTGCTAAGGAACGTTTGGGAGATATAGCAGCAATGCCGGAAGGAGCAAACGGGAATGCACCGCAGGAGCGATGAAGGCAGCAAGCCAACGGGTAAGCCGTAAGGTTGTACCGGAAGCCCAGGGCCGGAAAGTCCGATGCCGATGTAAGCTGCCGCAAGGTGGCCTGCAAAAGCAACGGGCTCGAAAGCGGAAGGCATGAAGCAGATGGCCCCAAGGCCGCCCGCGCATGCCGGAAGCCGGAAGCGCCGGGTGATGCATTCGTTGATGTGGTCTGCAACTGAAAAGGCGCAGGCCGGCTCAAAGCCTTGGAAGGAAATTCACCGGTGGGGTTGGAGACGATATTGCAGGAGCATCGGGTTGGTAAGTACCAGCGTAAGCTGATAGTTTTAGATCTGGTGCTTCATACAAAGATTCGGGTCGCGGAAACGTGGCCCGATTCTTTTTTGTGCCTAACCCAGGTTTATTGTCGATGCAATCGCAATGGATTGGCGTTTGGAAACAAACTGCAGAATTAACCTTTGGTTTGTATTTAATGGAATCCGCACATTTCACTTCCCAAAACCTCCCCGTTCCGCTAATTATCGGAATTCCCGCCTCCCGGGCTGGCAAATCACCATCATGGCTACAGCCAAAATTTCCGGTTGGCATCTCCAAAGTAGGTAAAAAGAATTTTTTGGTTAGCAGCAATGGCTTCTACAACCACCCCTTACACCCGGGCGCTCCGCAGCGGCATTTCAATTTGCCATCGTGGTGTGTGGGGCCATAATTGCAGGTAAGTTCCTCCCCCTTCTTTATGGACCGGAGTGCCCAAAACTCCACCCGGTTATTGATAACCCGCATGTAGGTGTTTGGATTACAACTGTGATTGATATAGCGCAAATCGTTTGGGTTTACGCTGCCGTCCAAAGCAAAGCCGTTGCCAAACTCAACCATGGCCACCCGCTTGGTTT
>Ga0114939_10003885_pt1 | contig 10139 bp, 8 predicted proteins | sample AshMeaCrysSpring_FD_87196 | JGI IMG/M metagenome (GOLD analysis project Ga0114939, IMG submission 87196) | Groundwater microbial communities from Big Spring, Nevada to study Microbial Dark Matter (Phase II) - Ash Meadows Crystal Spring | ecosystem: Environmental > Aquatic > Deep subsurface >... | reverse complement strand
GTCGCCCTCGAGATCGCGGCGCTGGGCGCGATCAACCGGCGCATGGAGGGCATCGCGCAGCGGCTGTCGGTGCAGGCAGGCAAGCTCTCCGGCATGGCCAGCGGCGGGCTCGCCAACATCGAGTGCATCAAGGCCGGCGGGCAGGAAGGGGCGCTCTTCCTCAAGTGGCTGGGCCTGCAGGTCCAGTTCGCCAACATCGCCGTCGAGGCGCAGCGCGCGACACTGCTCCTCATGCAGGTTCCCGCGGCTGCGGGACTCGTCGCGCAGCTGGGCGTGCTGGGCGTCGGCGCGTCGCGCATCATGCAGGGCGCCTTCAGCATCGGCGACCTGGTGGCGTTCCAGGTCCTGCTCGCCGGGTTCTCGGCGCCCGTCCACGCCCTTTTCCTGGCCTCCCGCAAGCTGCAGTCCCTGCACGGCGACATGGCGCGCATCGACGACGTGCTCAACCACCGGACGGAGCCGGGCGTCGAGGTGGCCGAGGCGCCGGCCGCCCCGGCGCCGGGCCCGCGTCCCGCCGCGCTCGAGTTCCGCGACGTGACCTTCGGCTACGGCAAGGGCGCCCCGCCGCTCGTCGAGGGCTTCTCGCTGCAGGTCGGCAGCGGCCGGCGCGTGGCGCTCGTGGGCGCCTCGGGCTCCGGAAAGTCGACGGTCGCCCGCCTCGCCGCCGGGCTCTACCGCCCCTGGAGCGGCGAGATCCTCTTCGACGGCCGCCCGCGCCAGGACTGGCCGCGCGAGGCGCTGGCGCGCGCCGTGGCCTACGTCGACCAGGACGTGGTGCTCTTCGAGGGATCCATCCGCGACAACCTGACGATGTGGGACCCGGAAACCGGCGACGAGACGGTTCGCGGCGCCGCAAGGGATGCCGCCATCGGCGACGAGATCGGCGCCCGGGAGGGCGGGCTCGACGCGCCGCTGCAGGAGGGCGCGCGCAACCTCTCCGGCGGCCAGCGCCAGCGCATCGAAATCGCGCGCGCCCTGGCCCGCTCGCCCGCGATCCTGATCCTGGACGAGGCCACCAGCGCCCTCGACCCCGCCACCGAGGCGATCGTCGAGCAGAACCTGCGCCGGCGCGGCATGACCTGCCTCGTGATCGCGCACCGGCTGTCGACCGTGCGCGATGCCGACGAGATCCTGGTGCTCGATGCGGGGAAGGTGGTCGAGCGCGGCACCCACGACGCGCTGGCCGCGATTCCCGGCGGGCGCTACGCGGCGCTCGTGGCCGGCGAAACGCGCGATGTGCTCGGGGAGGAGGAGCCGGCGTGACCGCGGATCCCAGCATCGCCTTTCGCGCGACGACCCTGACCGGTGCGCTCGCGCTCGTCGCCGGCGGCCGGCCCGTGCAAGCCGAACCCGTCGCCGCCGATGCCACGGACGAACTGCACGCCGTCGAGCAGGCCGCCGGGGCGCTGGGACTGCGCGCGCGGCGCGTGCTGCTCGACGGTCGCTGGTGGGTCGAGGGCGGCACGCCGATGCTCGCGCGCGTGGCGGACCGGCGCAACACGCCGCGGGAGGCGCAAGCCGCGCTTGCCACGGCGACGGGCTGGGTCGCCCTGCTGCCGCGCCGGTTTTCCGGCTACCGCATGGTGGCCCTCGGCACGCCGGGCGGATCGCCTGTCGAGATTGCGGTCGACCAGGACGTCGCGCGCCGCCTCGCCCCTTTCGCCTTCACCTTGCACCGGACTTTCGCGGCGCGCACGATCGGCACGAAGGACGTGCTGCGCTTCGCCCTCGGCCACGCGCGCGCCGACGTGGGCCTGCTGGTGGCCACCGGTCTCCTCGCGGCGCTCGCCGGACTGCTCACGCCGGTGGCGACGGGACGGCTCATCGACCGCGCCATCCCGGCCGGCTCCGGCTCGACGGCGCTCGCCATCGTGGCGGGCCTCGCCGTGGCGGGGCTCGCCGCGATCGCTCTGGAAATCCTGCGCACCCTCGCCGTGCTGCGCTTCGAGGCGCGCACCTCCGTCGCGATCCAGGCGGCAGTGCTGGACCGCGTGATCGGCGCGCCCGCGCGCTTCTTCCGCGCCTTTTCGAGCGGCGACCTCGCCCTGCGGCTGGGCGCGGTGAACACGGTCCAGCGCACCGTGACCGGCGCGGCCATCGGCGCCTTCGTGTCGGCGATCTTCCTCACGGTCAACTTCGGGCTGATGCTGGCCTACAGCCGCCCCCTGTCGGCGGCGGCGGTGGGCATCATCGCCGTGGCGGCGCTCCTCTCGGCGGCGCTCGGCTTCGCGCGCATCTCGATCGGGCGAAAGATCCAGGCCGCCGACGGCAAGCTCTCCGCCATGACCTTCGAGTATTTCGCGGGCATCGCCAAGCTGCGGGCGGCGGCGGCGGAATCGCGCGCCTACGCCAACTGGCTCGGCCGCTACCGGGAGTTCCGCGAGTTCAACCGGCGCAGCGCCACGCTGTCGAACCTGGAATCCGTACTGCTTTCCGTGCTGCAGCCGGCGGCGGCGACGCTGATCCTCTATCTCGCATGGCAACTCGCGCAGGCGCCTGCCGCGCGAGGCCTCACGCTGGGCGAGTTCGTCGCCTTCCAGGCGGCGATGTTCGGCCTGCTGGCCGGCGTCAACGGCGTCGTCGCCACGGCTCTCGACCTCGCGTCGCTGGCACCCACCTGGGAGCGCGCCAGGCCCATCCTCGATACGCCGCCCGAGGATGCCGCCCGAGGCAAGGTTCGGCACGACCCGGCGGGGGCCATCGCGCTGCAGGGCGTCTGCTTCGCCTACCCCGGCGGGCCGGAAGTGCTCAGCGACATCGACCTCGCGATCCGGCCGGGGGAGTTCGTCGCCATCGTCGGTGCCAGCGGCTCGGGGAAGTCCACCCTCCTGCGGCTCCTTCTCGGCTTCGAGGCTCCCGGAAAGGGAACGGTGCGCTACGACGGCCGCGACGTGGCGACGCTCGACCTGAAGAGCCTGCGTTCGCGCATCGGCACAGTGCTGCAAGGCGGGCGCCTGTGGGCGGGCGACATCCTCACCAACATCGTGGGCGCCACCAGCCTCACCGTCGACGCCGCGTGGGACGCGGCGCGCGCCGCCGGGCTTGCGGCCGACATCGAGGCGATGCCCATGGGCATGTACACGCTCGTGGGCGAGGGGGTGAGCACGCTGTCGGGCGGGCAGCGCCAGCGCGTGCTGATCGCGCGCAGCCTCGTGGGCAAGCCGCGCATCCTGCTGCTCGACGAGGCGACGAGCGCGCTGGACAACCTGTCGCAGGCGGCAGTGCTGGGTTCGCTGGAGCGGCTGGAGGCGACACGCGTCGTCATCGCGCACCGTCTTTCAACGGTGCGCAATGCCGACCGCATCGTGGTCCTGGAAAGGGGCCGGATCGTCCAGCAGGGGACGTTCCGGGAACTGGCCGCCGCGCCGGGCCCCTTCGCCGCGCTGCTGGCGCGGCAGGTGGCCTGACGGGCGGCCGGGAGGGTCAGTTCGTCTTCGTGCCGGTATTGGCCGAGGCGATCTGCGTGCCCGAGAGGGGCGGCTCGCGCTTGGCGGTGACCGTCACCTTGTCCATCTTCACCACTTCCGTCGGCTGCTCGCGCTTGGCGGTGATGGTCATCTTCTCCAGCTTCACGACCTGCTGCCCGCCGGACACGGAATCGAGCTGCTGCTCGGAAAGCTCGCCCTCTTGTTCTTGCGCGACGACCGGTTTCTGTTCCTTGTTCGACATGGGACCTCCTGGAAATCCGTTCATTAAGGGCCCGGGACTTCCCCACCCCGGGGCGACAGCACGATAGCACACGACTGACACGGATCGCATCGTAGCGGGGTGAATGGGCCGTCGCGTGGGCGCAACGCACAGGCCGGATGCGGAATATTCCGCACGGCAGGTGTCGACTGCCCGACGGTTTGGCCGCCGGGCGCGACTATCGGGCGACGGCGAGAAGGGTCACGGCCACCGCGTTGGCCGCCACCAAGGTCCAGCCGACGTGCTTGAGCTTCTTCGGGGAAAGGGCCAGCCCGTTGATGACCGCCACCCCCGCGAGAGGCAGGCTGGTGGCGAGGGCGACCGCGCGCCAGTCCGGCGCCCAGACGGCCGTGGCCACCGTCGCCCCCAGGGCCAGGAAGGCGGCCCAGGCAGCGGCCGGAACGACCCACGGCGCGGCTCCGGTGACCCGCGCCTTGATGGCGTGGACGCTCAAGGTCGCCACGACGGTGGCCACGAACCACATCACCGCCGGCCCCCAGAGCAGGACGCCCGTCACGCCGCCCGCGGCCGCCACGGGCAGGTGCATCCCGGAGAAAGCCGCCGCCGCCAGAATCTCGCCAGGCAGGCTCTTCAGGCGCCTGGCGAGGACAACCGGAACGAGGCCGGCCGCGAAGGCCGCCGGCACCAGCGCCAGCAGCGCCGATTCCGGAGGGGCAAGCCGGAGCGCACCAATGCCAGCCGCACCCCCTGCGAGCCCGAGCACCACGAGTTGCCGCCGGGCGGAACCGCGCAGTTCCGCCAGCAGCCGCTGGCCCCGCGCACCGAGCAGGACCAGCAGGGGCTCGTTGGCCAGGAAGAGCAACGCGGCCGCGATGACGAACAGCCAGGACGCCACGCCCGGCGAGCCGAGAACCAGGCCGGTGAGCAGGGGGAAGCCCAGTTCGGCGTAGGCGCCGTGCTCGCGCGGTATAAGGTGCTTATTCATTACCGCTTCGACGATACCGGTTCCGGCGCCTTGTGCAACCGGTCCCGTCAAGGGATCGCCGCCAAGGGGCCACCGCCGCAGTGGCGCGCCCTAGGGCCGGGACTTCCGTTCCGACTCCCGCCGCAGGTACTCGTCGTAGGAGACGGCGGTGCGCTCCATGCAGCGGCGGTAATCCTCCGTGTCGATCGCGTGCCGGCACTCGTTCCTCTGCCACGCCTGACCCGCCTCGTGCGCCTGCCGGGCCGAGCAGGCCGAAAGCGCGGGCAGCACGGCCACGACCGCGAACACCCTGGCCGCCCTCATGGCCGCCCCCGGTCCGGGGACTCGCTGTGGGTGGCCAGTTCCCGAGCGCGCGCGACGATCGCGCGGCCGGCGGCGGGTGCATCGAAGGCGGAAGGGGTCATGGGCGTCCCGGGGAGTGCGGCGACATTATGCCCCCGCCGCAACCAAGGAGAAACGCGGCGGGTCTAGAATGCCTCGCCATGCCCGACGCCGAAAGCCTGCTGCTTCCGACCGAGATGTTGACACCCACCCGGGTTGAGCGCGAGTACAACAACCGCAACCTCGTTCCCGGGCACCCGGCCATCTTCCGGCGCTGGGAGGAGGACTCCGAGCACGTGCGCGCCACGCGGCGGGGCCGCCTCGACCTGGCCTACGGAACGGAAGGCCGGCACCGGGTGGACATCTTTCCGGCCCGCGGCAGCGACCGGCTGCTGGTCTTCTTCCACGGCGGCTACTGGCGCGGGCTCGACAAGCGCATGTTCGCGTGGCTCGCGCCGGCGTGGGCCGCCGAGGGGGTGAGCCTCGCGCTCGTCAACTACCGCCTGTGCCCGGCCGTTCGGATCGCGGACATCGTGGACGACGCCGTCGCCGCCGTGAACTGGGCCATGGCCAATGCGGCGGCGCACGGCGCCGAATCACGGCGCGTCGTGCTCGCGGGACACTCCGCGGGCGCGCACCTCGTCGCCGCGGTGATGGCGGCCGCGCCCGAGCGGCTTCGCTTCGCCCCGGCCCGCATCGCCGGCGCCGTGCCGGTCAGCGGCATCGTCGACTTCTCGCCGATGCCCTTCTTCTCGGGCAACGCCGACCTCCGTCTCGATGCCGCCGCGGCGCGAGCGCTCGACCTGCACGACCGCCGGCCCACCATCCCGGCGCCGATCGTCGTCGCGGTGGGCGGGGACGAGAGCGGCGAGTTCATCCGCCAGTCCCGCCTCCTTGCCGACCGCTGGTCTCCGCAGGTGCGCGAGCTGCAGGTTGTGCCCGGACGCCATCACTTCAGCGTGCTGGACGCCTTCGCGGAGCCGGGCCAGCCGTTGCACGAGGCCACGCTCGCCCTGTTCCGCTGACTTCCGGCCCGGCGCCGTTCACCCGCCCTTCGTGAGCCGGCAACGGGAATGGATACCCCATCCCCTATAATCCTCGCCTTCCTTCCCCGTCACCTTCCCCCTTTGTCCGCCCCCGATCTCACCCGGCTCCAGATCGACCGCACTTCAAACGCCGCCGCTGCCCGGCGCCGGCCGGGCTGGCGCCGCTGGGCCCTCGGGGCCGCCATCGTTGCCGCCGTGGCGGGCGTCGTGGCGTGGCGCCTCGCCATCGCGCCGGCCACGGTCGACGTCGCGACCGTCACCACCGCCTTCCCGTCGCAGGCCTTCACGGTGCTCAATGCCACGGGGCGGGTGGTGGCCTGGCGCAAGGCCGCCGTTTCCACCAAGGCGACCGGCCGCCTCGAGTGGCTCGGCGTGCAGGAAGGCACGCGCGTCAAGGCGGGCCAGGTCATCGCCCGCCTCGAGAGCCTGGACGTCGCCGCGGCCCGCGATTCGGCGCAGGCCGGCGCCAACGCGGCGCGCGCCAACCTGGCGCAGGGCGAGGCCGAGCTGCGCGATGCCGAGTCGAGCTACCGGCGCGCCCAGGACCTCCACGCGAAGCAGTTCATCCCGGAGTCCACCCTGGACGCGGCCCGGGCGCGCCTCGAGAAGGCGACGGCGACGATCGCGAGCCTCAAGGCCGCCATCGGCGTGGCGGAGGCCAATGCGCGTTCCGCCGGCGTCGCGGTCGAACAGACGCTCATCCGCGCCCCCTTCGATGGCGTGGTCCTCACCAAGAACGCCAACGTCGGCGACATCATCACGCCCTTCTCCTCGGCGGCGGACTCCAAGGGCGCCGTCGTCAACATGGCGGATCTCGACACCCTCGAGGTGGAGGCAGACGTCTCGGAGGCCTCGATCGGCAAGATCGCCGTCGGGATGCCCACCGAGATCCAGCTGGACGCCTACCCGGAGCTGCGCCTGCTGGGCGAAGTCTCGCGCATCGTGCCGACCGTGGACCGCAGCAAGGCGACGCTGCTGGTGAAGGTGGCCTTCGCGGAGAAGGATGCGCGGGCATTGCCCGACATGAGCGCGAAGGTGGGCTTCCTGCAGCGCCTCCCGGCGGCGGGCGAGCGCGGCGCGGTGACTGCCGTCCGCGCCGAGGCCGTGACGAAGCGGGGCGAGGGCTCGGCCGTATTCCTCGTCGACAAGGACGGCCGCGTGAAGCGGGCGCCCGTCACCGTGGCCCGCCGGCTCGGCGATCTGCTCGAGATCTCCGGCGCGAAGGCCGGCGACCGCGTCGTCCTCTCGCCGCCGGAGAAGCTGCGCGACGGGGACACCGTCTCGCTCCTCAAGAAGTGAACGGCAACCCGGCGGCACCGGCGCCGCCCATCGTCCGGATCACCCGGCTCGCGAAGAGCTACCGGCGCGGCGACCAGGTCGTGCCAGTTCTCTCGGACATCACCCTCGCGATTGCCGAGGGCGACTTCATCGCGCTCATGGGCCCCTCGGGGTCCGGCAAGTCGACCCTGCTCAACCTCATCGCCGGCATCGACAAGCCCGACGCCGGCGAGCTGCTCGTGGGCGGCGAGGACATCACCCGATTCACCGAATCGGAGCTCGCCGACTGGCGCGCGAGGCACGTGGGCTTCGTCTTCCAGTTCTACAACCTCATGCCGGTGCTGGACGCCTTCGAGAACGTGGAGCTGCCGCTGCTCCTCACCTCCCTGTCGCGGCGCGAGCGGCGCGATCGGGTCGCGGCGGCGCTCGATCTGGTCGGCCTCGCCGACCGCATGGCGCACCATCCCAACGAGCTCTCCGGCGGCCAGCAGCAGCGGGTGGCCATCGCCCGCGCCATCATCACCGACCCCACGATCATCGTCGCCGACGAGCCGACAGGCGACCTCGACCGCCGGAGCGCGGCCGAGATCCTCGGCCTGCTTCGCCGGCTCAACGCCGAGATGGGCAAGACGATCATCATGGTCACGCATGACGGGCACGCCGTGGAAAGCGCGCGGCACGTGGTCCACCTCGAGAAGGGCGAGCTGGTGGACGAGGAGAAAAAGGGGTCAGATCCCTTTTCCGGCCATCAGGGGACGCTACCCTCTGCCGGAAGCGTCGGATTCAGCGCGGGCGCGACGGCGGCAGAGGGTAGCGTCCCCTCATGACTTTCAAGCTGGTCGTCAAGAACATCTTCCGGCACAAGCTGCGCAGCGCGCTCACGATCGCGGGGCTGGTGGTGGCCATCCTCGCCTTCGGCGTGCTGCAGACGGTGGTGAACGCCTGGTACGCGGGCTCGGACATGGCCTCGGCGCAGCGCCTCATCACGCGCAACGCCACCTCCCTCATCTTTCCCCTGCCGGCCTGGTACCGGGAGCGCATCCGCGCCATCGAGGGGGTGACCGCGGTGAGCACCTCGAACTGGTTCGGGGGCATCTACCGCGACCAGTCGCCGGGAAACTTCTTCGCGCAGTTCGCCGTCGACCACGAGAATTTCTTCGACCTCTATCCCGAATTCAAGGTGGGCCCGGCCGAGATGCTCGCCTTCAAGAAGGACCGGCGCGGGGCGCTGGTCGGTCGCCTCCTCGCAGACGCGCACGGCTTCAAGGTGGGCGACGTCATCCCCATCAAGGGGACGATCTACCCCGGCAACTGGGAATTCGTCGTGCGCGGCATCTACGAGCCGGCCGACGCGTCCACCATCACGCGCCAGCTCTACTTCCACTGGGACTACCTCAACGAGGAGCTGCGCCGCAAGTTCCCGCGCCGGTCCGACCTGGTGGGCGTCTTCGTGGTGAGCATCGCCGACGGCTCGCGCGCCGCCGAGGTGAGCCAGGCGATCGACCGGGAATTCCGCAACTCGCTGGCCGAGACCCTCACGGAGACGGAGAAGGCCTTCCAGCTGGGCTTCGTCGCCCAGACCGAGACCATCGTGGTCGCGGTGCGCATCGTCTCGTTCGTGGTGATCCTGATCATCTTCGCGGTGGTGGCCAACACCATGGCCATGACGGCGCGCGAGCGGCTCTCCGAGTACGCGACGCTCAAGGCGCTGGGCTTCGGGCCGCCGTTCATCGCCTCGCTCATCGTGGGCGAGTCCCTCGCGATCTCCGCGCTCGGGGGTGCGCTGGGCATCGTCGCCACCTTCCCCGCGGCGGCGGCCTTCAAGGCGGCGCTGGGGTCCCTGCTGCCGATCTTCCGGGTCGCGCCGGAGACCGTCATGATGCAGGCCGGCGCGGCGCTGGCCGTGGGAATCCTGGCCGGCATCGCGCCGTCGGTGCGGGCGGCCCGCGTGAACATCGTCCAGGGACTGCGGCACATCGGATGAAGATCCCCGTCGCCTACGTCTTCCGCAACCTCTGGACGCGAAAGCTCACCACCGTCCTCACCGCGGCCGGCATGGGCCTCGTCGTCTTCGTCTTCGCCGCCGTGCTGATGCTGGACGCGGGGCTGCGCAAGACGCTCGTCTCCACCGGGAGCGTGGAGAACGCCGTCCTCCTGCGGCAGGCCTCGCAGACCGAGGTCCAGAGCTTCATCTTCCGCGACCAGGCCTCGCTCATCGAGACGATGCCGGAGGTGGCGCGCGGCGACGGCGGAGCGCCCCTCGTCTCGAAGGAGCTGCTCGTCCTCATCGCCATCCCCAAGGGCAGCGGCGACAAGCCGGCCAACATCGTCGTGCGCGGGATGCCGCCGATGGGCTTCACCCTGCGCCCGCAGGTGCGGATCGTCGACGGCCGCGCGTTCCGGCCGGGATCCTCGGAAATCGTCGTGGGCAGGGCCATCGCCGCGGGCTTCGAGGGCACCGGGATCGGCGAAAGCCTGCGCTTCGCGGGCCGCGCGTGGACCATCGTCGGCCACTTCGAAGGCGGCCAGTCCGCGTTCGACTCCGAGGTGTGGGGCGACGCCGAACAGATGCTGCAGGCGTTCCGGCGGGTCGCCTACTCCTCGGCCCTTGCCCGCATGAACAGCGCCGGCGACCTCGACGCCTTCAAGGCGCGCGTGGGCGGCGACCAGCGCCTCCTGCTCGACGTGAAGCGCGAGCCCGCCTTCTACGAGGAGCAGTCGCGCGCGCTGTCCGGCTTCATCCGCTACCTCGGGGTCTCGCTCTCGGTCGTCTTCTCGATCGGCGCGATGATCGGCGCCATGATCACGATGTACGCCTCCGTCGCCAACCGGACCGGCGAGATCGGGACCCTGCGCGCGCT
>Ga0114939_10003884_pt1 | contig 10141 bp, 11 predicted proteins | sample AshMeaCrysSpring_FD_87196 | JGI IMG/M metagenome (GOLD analysis project Ga0114939, IMG submission 87196) | Groundwater microbial communities from Big Spring, Nevada to study Microbial Dark Matter (Phase II) - Ash Meadows Crystal Spring | ecosystem: Environmental > Aquatic > Deep subsurface >... | reverse complement strand
CGGGGTGATGAAGCCGAAGCCCTTGGCGTCGTTGAACCACTTGACGGTACCAGTCTGACGATCCGACATGTTTTGTTACTCCTAGAACAGCTTGAAATGGTGACACGACCCACCGAAGCTGGCCGCGACTGTCGAGCAAGGGGTAACGCACACGATGTAGCGGATCACATGGATCTACCGCATCGGGTCACGATGTACCGTGATCCCGCTTGAAACAGTGGGCGCACCATACCCTGTTTTCGTGCGCAAGTGTGAACAGCCGGCATTTTTTTTGCGCACGGCCGGGATCGGCCCGGAACGCGGTCCGCGGGCCTACCAGTCGGCCTGTTCGGGCAACAGGCCGCGCAATTCGGCGTCGGTCAGGTTGCGCCACTGGCCCGGCTTCAGCCGCCCCAGCGTCACGTTGCCGATCCGCACCCGCAGCAGCTGCTTCACCCGCAAGCCGAAATGGGCCGCCATCAGCCGGATCTGCCGGTTCAGGCCCTGGGTCAGCACGATCCGGAAGCCCTGGCTGCCCAGCTTGCCGGTCTTGCACGGCAGCGTCGTTTCCCCGCGGATCGGCACGCCCCGGCTCATCCCGCGCAGGAATTCCGGGGTGACCGGATGGTTCACCGCCACCAGGTATTCCTTCTCCAGCTTGTGCTCGGCGCGCAGGATGCGGTTGACGATGTCGCCGTTGCTGGTCAGCAGGATCAGCCCCTCGGAGTCCTTGTCCAGGCGTCCGACCGGGAAGATGCGCTGCTGGTGGTCGACGAAATCGACGATGTTGCCCTTCACCGCGGTGTCGGTGGTGCAGGTGATCCCGACCGGCTTGTTCAGCGCGATGTAGACGTGCCGGCGCTTGCCCTTGGCCGCGGCGCGCGCCGCCAGCACGCTGCCGTCGACGCGGACCTCGTCGCCCTCGCCCAGTTCGGCGCCGATCCGTGTGCGCAGGCCATTGACCGTGACCCGGCCTTCCGCGATCAGGCGGTCGGCCTCGCGGCGGGAGCAGAAGCCGCTGTCGGCGATGTGTCGGTTCAGGCGCATGCGGCAGGCATTCTACCTGCCCGCGCAGCCGGATCAGGCGCGCAGGCCGTCGAACTGCGGATGGCGGCGCATCCACGCATCCGCGTAGGAACACTGCGGATCCACCTTCATGCCCTCGGCGCGCGCATGGTCCACCGCCGCCTGCAGCAGCCGTGCCGCGATGCCACGTCCACCGATGGCGGCGGGCACGCGGGTGTGGGTGATCACCATCACGTCGCCGGCGCGCTCGTATACGAGGTAGCCGGCCTGGCCATCCACCTCGGTGGTGAAACGCCGCCGGGTCGGTTCATGGGCGATGTCGGTCATCGTGGTTTCCGATCAGGGGGAACCCGATTCAAACAGGGTCTGCGTGAAATGGCCGAGAACCGCAGGCTCCAGCACCACGGTGAACAGGATGCCGTAGGCCGCGCCCCACAGGTGCGCGCTGTGGTTGGTCTTGCCGGTGCCCTGGCGATCCATCCAGATGCTGTAGGCCACGTACAGGACCGCGAACACGATGGCCGGGATCGGCAGCGGGATCGGGAAGATGACCAGCGTGGACCACGGATCGAACAGGATGAAAGCGAACAGCACCGCGGACACGCCGCCCGACGCGCCCAGGCTGGCGTACCGCGAATCGTGCCGGTGGCGCAGGTAGGTCGGGAGGATCGCGACGACGATCGCCGACAGGTAGAACAGCACGAAGCCGTGCACGCCGATCGATGGCACGAACACGCGTTCGACCGCACCGCCGAACGAGTACAGGGTGACCATGTTGAAGACGAGGTGCATCCAGTCGGCATGGATGAAGCCATGGGTCAGCAAGCGGTCGTACTGCTTGCGGCGCTCGATCGCCGGCGGCCACAGGATCAGCCGGTCGTGCAGCGCGCGGTCACCGAACGCGCGCCACGAAACCAGCGCGGTGACCAGCACGATGACCAAGGTGGCGGTGATGCTCATGGATCAGGCGGCCCGGTAGTTGTCCTGCATCGGATAGGTTCGCGCATAGGCGGCGAAGGCGAGCGCAGCGACGAAAGCGAAGGCTGCGAAGAAGAACATCAGGAACGCGTTCTCGCTGTAACCCGTCGTCGCGATGCGCGCGGTCACCGCCTCATTGCGCACGGCGACATTGGTGAGCAGCACCCACAGGCTGCCGAAGGTGCTGGCCAGGTACCAGAACGCCATGATCACGCCCTTCATCGACTGGGTGGCCTGGCTGTAGGCGAACTCCAGCGCGGTCGCGGAGACCAGCACCTCGCCAAAGGTCAGCAGCAAGTAGGGCCAGGTCTGCCAGGCCAGCGAGGTCTGCGCGCCGCTATCGATGTTGAGCTGGATGAGCCCTGCGATGATCCATGCGATGCCGGCGAAGGCGATGCCGAACCCCATCCGCCGCAACGCGGTCGGCTCCCAGCCGATCCGCCGCAGGGCGGGATACAGCACGATGTTGTTGAACGGGATCAGCAGCATGATCAGCAGCGGGTTCAGTGCCTGCATCTGCCCGGCTTCCTGCACCAGCCAGCTCGGCCACCACCACGCGTCGTGCGGGACGATCATGGCCTTGCCCTGGATCACCCACGTGCTGGCTTTCTGGTCGAACAGCGACCAGAACGGCGTGGTCAGCGCGAACACGATCAGGATCCGCAGGACCGCACGCACGCCATCGACCGCCGCGTCCGGGTGGTGGCCACGCGCGCGCTCCAGTTGCATCGACACCCCGATGCCGCCGAAGGCGATCAATGCACCCAGCGCGAGGCAGGCCGAAATCACGAAATGGAAGTCTTCCGGCCAGAACGGCAGGCTGACCCCGAACCACGCATGCAACGCCCAGCAGGCGAGCATCACGGCGGCGAGGCCAACGCCGAAGGCCGCCATCCAGAAGCCTGGGCGCCCCTGCCCCGGCGCCTGCGTGGTCAATGCGGTGCGCGCGACGTTGAAGAACGAATGCGGATCCTCGCCGCGGGTCGGCGGCACCCGCACGTACTGCCTGCGGCCGAGCCAGAAGATCAGGGTGGCGATGAACATCAGGATGCCGGGGATGCCGAACGCCACCGCCGGACCGAAGTTGCGCAGGAACAGCGGCATCAGCAGCGAGGCGAAGAAGCTGCCGAAGTTGATGGTCCAGTAGAACGCGTCGAACACGATCTTGGCGAGGTGCTTGTTCGCGGTGGTGAACTGGTCGCCGCAGAAGCTGACCACCAGCGGCTTGATCCCGCCGCTGCCCAGCGCGATCAGGAACAACCCGGTGTAGAAGCCGGTGCGGTGGCCTTCGAACAGCGCCAGGCAGGCGTGGCCTGCGCAGTAGATGAGCGAGAACCAGAGGACGGTGTTGTACTTGCCGAAGTAGCGGTCCGAGAGCCACCCGCCGAGCAGCGGGAAGAAGTACACGCCGATCACGAAGCTGTGGAACACGTCCTTGGCGACCGACTGGCGCTCCGCCTCCGGCACGTAGGCCAGGATCACGCTGCTGACCAGGAACTGCACCAGGATGTTGCGCATCCCGTAGAAGCTGAAGCGCTCGCAGGCCTCGTTGCCGATGATGTAGGGGATCTGGCGCGGCAGGCGCGCGTTCGGGTCGGCCGCGATTGGCTGGCTCATGCGTGGGTCTCGGATCGGAATACGGACAGACTGGCGGAAGCGGTGATCATGCCCACTCGGTCAGGCCTTCGCGCGCATACAGCATCGTGAAGGAGGGCCGTGCCTTCAACCGCGCTGCCAGCGCCGCGAGCCGCGGCCATTCGGTCGCCGGGCGCGGCATGTTGCGCGACCAGCGCATCAGCATGGTCAGGTAGAAGTCTGCAACGCTGGGGCCCTTGCCCAGCAGGTATGGGCCGTTTGCGGCGAGATGCGCGTCGATGCGCGCCCACTCCGCCTCGATGCGCGGGGCAACGTGCGCGCGGACTGCGTCCGCATGGCCCTCGCCCGCCGGCTCCGCCGGATACCACCACTGGCGGAACAGCGGCTGCACCATGTTGGCCAGGTTGAACATCCACTGCAGGTAATCCGCGCGGCGCGGGTCGTCGAACGCGGGCGCAAGGCCGGCACCGGGATAACGCTCCGCGAGCAGCATCGCCAGCGCCGCTGCTTCGTACTGCGGCTTGCCGTCGAGCACCAGGGTCGGCACCACGCCGTTCGGGTTCAGCGCCAGGTACTCGCGCGACTTCTGGGCCTTCGCCGCGGTATCGACCAGTTGCAACGCATGCGGCACGTCGAGTTCGATCAACAGCCAGTGCACCAGGAGGCTGGCGGCGCCGGGGGCGTAGTACAGGGTGTTGTCCATGCTCGTTCCTGCGAATGGCGACGCCGCATTCTTGCACGCACCACGCCAGCGCCGCCGCATGACCATGGGCAGGCCCGGCGGATGCAGCGCGCCGGTTACCATCGGGCGATCCTGCGGAGAGCCACCGATGCGCATGTCCCTGCCCACGCACAGCCTGCTGGCTGCCACCCTGCTTGCCTGCAGCCTGCCCGCCAACGCCGCGCGCACGCCGCTGGCCACCACCGCCGAGACGAGCGGGTTCAGGCAGACCGGTCGCTATGAGGAAGTGTTAAGCCTGTGCGATGCCTTCCAGCAGGCTTACCCGCGATCGGTGCGCTGCTTCGACTTCGGCACCTCGCCCGAGGGCCGGGCAATGAAGGCGATGGCGGTGTCGACCAGCGGCGCACTCGATGCGAAAAGCGCGCAGGCGCGCGGCCTGCCGGTGGTGCTGGCCCAGGGCGGCATCCATGCCGGCGAGATCGACGGCAAGGACGCTGGCTTCCTGCTGGTCCGCGACCTGCTGCAGGGCACGGCCGGCAAGGGCCTGCTGGACAAGCAGGTGCTGCTGTTCGTGCCGGTGTTCAATGTCGACGGCCACGAGAACTTCCGCGCGTGGAACCGCCCGAACCAGCGTGGGCCGGAGCAGATGGGCTTCCGGGTGACCGCGCAGCGCTACAACCTCAACCGCGATTACGTGAAGGCCGACAGCACGGAAATGCAGGCGATGCTGCGGCTGGTGAACCAGTGGGATCCGCTGGCGATGCTGGACCTGCACGTCACCGACGGCGCCAAGTTCCAGCACGACATCTCGATCACCGGCGAGCCCACCAATTCCGGCGACCTCGCCCTGCGCGAAGCCGGCAATGCGCTGAAGGACGGGATCATCGCTAAGCTCGCCGCCCGCGGCAGCAAGCCGGTCGGCTTCTACCCGAGCTTCGTCGAGGACGACGACCCGGCGTCCGGTTTCGTCCACGGGGTGAGCACGCCGCGCTTCTCCACTGGCTACTTCCCGCTGCGCAACCGGCTGGCGATCCTGGTCGAAACCCATTCGTGGCGCACCTACCCGGAGCGTGTGCGCAGCACCTACAACAGCGTGCTGGGCGCGCTGGAACTGACCGCGGCGAACGGCGCGCGCTGGATGCAGCTGGCGCGCGAGGCGGATGCGCGTGCCGCGCTGCTGGGCGGGCAGGAAGTACCACTGGACTACCTGGCAACGGACACAGTGCGCACCATCGACTTCCTGGGCTACGCCTATACGCGCACGCCGTCGGAGGTATCCGGCACCACGATGACACGCTATGACGAGGGCAAACCGCAGGTGTGGAGGCTGCCGTTGCGCGACGAGATCGTTCCCGGCACCACCGTCGTCGCGCCCAAGGGCGGCTACCTGGTGCCACAGGCGCATGCGGTCGCGGTGGCGAAGCAACTGCTGGCGCATGGCATCGACTTCCGCGTGCTCTCCGCTCCGCTGCGTGATCCCAAGGCACAGGCATTCGTGGCCGACAGCGCGCAGTTCTCGCCAGCCTCGGTCGAGGGCCGCCAGCGCGTCACCCTGAAAGGCAGCTGGGCCGCGCAGACCGCAAACATTGCCGCGGGCGGGTTGTACGTTCCGATCGCGCAGGCCAGGGCGCGGCTGCTGGTCAACCTGCTGGAACCGACCGCCGGCGATTCGATGGCGGCATGGGGCGAGTTCAACAACGCCTTCGAGCGCAAGGAATACATGGAGGGCTACGTGGCCGAGGAAGAGGCGCGCGGGATGCTGGCCCGCGACCCCGCGCTGAAGGCGGAGTTCGAACGCAAGCTCCGCGAGGACGCCGCGTTCGCGGCCAGCCCGGCCGCGCGCCTCGACTTCTTCTATCGCCGGCATCCCGCCTGGGACGCAGGCGCCAACCGCTATCCGATCTTGCGCACCGATACGGCGTATTGATCGCCGCGGGCATCGCGGGTCAACAGTTCTCGTACCTCCAGTTGCGGCGCTTGCCCCCGGGGATCCATTCGATGGCCTGGGCCAGCCGCTTCTCGCGCGTTTCCGGGCGCTTGGCCTCGACGATCCACTCAATGTATGCGCGCTTGCAGCCGGGCGGAAACGCATCGAACACGGATTTGGCGGCGTGGATCGCGGACCATGGACTTGCATGCGTTGGGTCACCGGGCCATGCTGCCTCCAGCAATGGATGCCGCACAGGGGCTGCCATGACCCAACCGGAACGCCGCAGGGCCCAGCCCAGTTCCACCCGCGAACTGCGCGCCGAGCTCAACGACGCGCAGCGGGAGACGCTGGCGGAGCTGGAACGCTTCGGCTGGCAACTCAAGTTCATCCGGCGGCCGATCTTCCAGCCATCGATCCCGGTGGTGTTTGATGGCGACCGCAAGTCCTATGCGGTGCTCGAGGCCGATGGCAGACTGAACGAACATCCGCCCTTCGATATCCGGCACGACTGAGCGATGCCGAACCGCCGGATCACGTGGCTGCTGCTGGCGGTGGTGGTGGTCGCCGGCTGGATGGCGTGGCCACGCCACATGGGAGCACCTGCGGCCGCCGGCAGCGAGGTCGCGCCTTTCCCGCCGGCGGTGGCCGCAACGGAACCCGAACCGCCGGATCCAGCCCCTTCCGCGACCCAAGCGCGGGACACCGACGGACTACCTGCGTTCCTGCCACCGGAGGCACGCGAGACCATTGCCCTGGTCCAGCGCGGCGGCCCCTTCCCGCATCGCCAGGACGGTGGCGCGTTCGGCAACCGCGAAGGCCGGCTGCCACGCAAGCCGCGCGGCTGGTATCGCGAATTCACCGTGGCAACCCCCGGGCTGCGCCATCGCGGTGCGAGGCGGATCGTCACCGGCGGCGACCCGCCACGCGAGTGGTACTACACGGACGACCATTACGACAGCTTCCGCAGCTTCGCGGTCGCAGGGAGCCTGCAGTGAGCGATTCCGGCTTCGACCTGGGACTGGACGACGCCAGCCGCGCCGGGGTGTTCTTCGTCACCACCGACGACATCCCCACCCTGGACATGGCCAGCCGCGATGCCGGCCTGCTGCCCCGGCGGATCGACCTGCGGGACTGCGGCAACAAGGCCACCCTGATGTTGCGGTTGGCCACCGCACTGGACTTCCCGCCCGGCAGCGGCCGCAACTGGGATGCCACCAGCGACCGCCTGCGCGACCTGTCGTGGCTGCCGGCGCCCGGCGGGTATGCGTTGCTGTTCGATGCCGCCCATGACATGCGCGACGCCGACGAGGGCAGCTTCGACACCCTGCTCGAGGTGCTGGAGGAAGCCGTCGCCGACTGGGCGCAACGCGGGATCGCGTTCTGGGCCTTCCTCGCCCTGCCGGAACAGGACTTCGCCTGGCAGGACGGTTGATGCGACGCAGCCATCCCCGCCGCCAACAAAAAACCCGCCTTGCGGCGGGTTCTTCGTTTGTATGGTGCCCAAAGGGGGACTCGAACCCCCACGACCTAAGTCGCTACCACCTCAAGGTAGTGCGTCTACCAATTCCGCCATCTGGGCTTCTTGCGGCTCGCGCCACGGTAACAGTGTAAATCCGATCAGTTCGCTGGTGCGGGCGCCTGTCCGGCGGCCGGCGCGGCCGCAGGCTGCGTTGCCGCCGGCTGCGGCGCGGTGTACTGCGGGGCGGCCACCGGTGCGGCAGGCTGCGGTGCGGGAACGGTCGCCGCTGGCACCTGCGCGCTCGGGACCTGGGCGGCCGGTACCTTCGGGGCCGGCGCGGCCGGCGCCTGCTGGCCCATCACCCCGAGGTCCGGCGTGGCCTGGGTGGCGCCGCCTTCACGGGCGCCCTTGCTGGCGTAGATCGCCATGCCCATGCTGATCACGAAGAAGGTGATCGCCAGCCACTTGGTGCTCTTGCTGAGGAAGTTGGAGGCACCACGCGCGCCGAACACGGTCGCGGACGCGCCGCCGCCAAAGCCCGAGCCCGCCTGCGCACCCGCGCCGCGTTGCATCAGGATCAGGCCGATCATGGCGATGGCCACCAGCACGTACAGCACATTGACGAGTTGCAGCAGCATCTTGGTTCCAATCCGTCTTGATCAGGCCGCCGCGGCGGACGCGATGGCCAGGAAATCCGCGGCGACGAGCGAAGCGCCGCCGATCAGTCCGCCGTCGACGTCGGCCTGGGCGAACAGGCTGGCCGCGTTGTCAGGCTTCACGCTGCCGCCATACAGGATCGGCAGCGAGCCGGCGATTGTAGCATCGCGCGCGGCCACCTCGCCACGGATGAAGGCGTGGACGGCCTGGGCCTGCTCCGGGCTGGCGGTGCGACCGGTGCCGATCGCCCAGACCGGTTCGTAGGCGATGATCGCGCCAGCGAAGGCCTGCGCGCCGGCGACGTCGAAGATGGCCTGCAGCTGCCCCTCGATCCGCCATTCGGTCTGGCCGGCCTCGCGTTCATGCAGGGACTCGCCCACGCACAGGATCGGGGTCAGGCCCGAGTTCTTCGCGGCGACGAACTTCGCTGCCACCAGCTCGTTGGTTTCGCGGTGGTACTGGCGCCGCTCGGAATGCCCCACCAGCCCGTAGGTCGCGCCGATGTCGGCGAGCATGGAGGCCGACACCTCGCCCGTGTAGGCGCCGTGGGTATTGGCGCTCACGTCCTGCGCGCCGAAGCGCAGGTCGCTGTCCATGCAATGCGCGACCAACTCGCCCAGGTACGGCAGCGGCGGCAGGATCACCCGCTCCACGCCGGGCGGCGACGGTACCGCGGCGATGGCATCGACCAGCCCGTGCGCGAACGCGCGATCGCCATGCAGCTTCCAGTTTCCGGCAACGATCCTGCGGCGCATGCGCATGTCCTCGGTGATGCGTGGATGGGTCACTTGAGCTTGATCTCGCGCAGGCGTTCCTCGAGGTAGCCCTGTGCGGTGATCGGTTCGGGATAGCGGCTCGGATTGTCCGCGGTCACCGTGGACGGCAACACGTCGATCAGGAAATCCGGGTTCGGGTGCAGGAAGAATGGCGTCGAGTAGCGCGGCTGTCGCGCCTGCTCGCCCGGCGGATTCACCACCCGGTGGGTGGTCGACGGATACGCATGGTTGGTCAGGCGCTGCAGCATGTCGCCGATGTTGACCACGATGGTGTCGGCGTCGGAGGTGAACGGTACCCACTCGCCCTTCTTGGACAGCACTTCCAGCCCGGCCGCGCTGGCGCCGACCAGCAGGGTGATCAGGTTGATGTCCTCGTGCGCGCCGGCGCGCACGTTCGGGATGTCGTCGGCGGTGATCGGTGGATAGTGGATCGGCCGCAGGATCGAGTTGCCCGAATCGGTCTTGTCGGCGAAGTAATCCTCCGGCAGCCCGATGTGAAGGGCGAGCGCGCGCAGCACCTGCGACCCCAGCGCATCCAGCGCCTGGTAGAGGCCGTAGCCGATCTCGCGGAACGCCGGCACTTCCTCCGGCCATACGTTGGCCGGCATGTCGGTGGCGTACTTCGAATCGCGCGGGATCTCGCGGCCGATGTGCCAGAACTCCTTGAGGTCGGAATACTTCGCACCCTTCGCGGTCTCCACGCCGAACGGCGTGTAGCCGCGCGCGCCACCGCCACCGGCCACGTGGTACTTGCGCTTGGTGTCTTCCGGCAGCGCGAAAAACGCCTGGAACGTCCGGTAGGCGGCGTCGATCTGGTCCTGCGGGATGCCGTGGTTGCGGATGCCGGCGAAGCCCCATTCGCGATAGGCCGCACCCAGTTCGTCGACGAAGGCCTGGCGGTCCGCCGGCGATGCCGGATGGGTAAAGCGGCGGATGTCGAGGGTCGGAATCGCGCTGGTCTGGGTCATGCTGCTCATGTCGATGCCTTCAGGTGCCCCGGCGGCAGTGTGGACCCGCCACCGCGGAAACAAATTGATCCGGATCAGCCGGTTGCCGCG
>Ga0114939_10003883_pt1 | contig 10145 bp, 4 predicted proteins | sample AshMeaCrysSpring_FD_87196 | JGI IMG/M metagenome (GOLD analysis project Ga0114939, IMG submission 87196) | Groundwater microbial communities from Big Spring, Nevada to study Microbial Dark Matter (Phase II) - Ash Meadows Crystal Spring | ecosystem: Environmental > Aquatic > Deep subsurface >... | reverse complement strand
GGCCTGTTGTTCTTCCTGTTGCAGTGATCCCTCTAACCCTTTTCTTTCATCTTCGCCCAACACATTTTCTCTATTCATCCCGATGGCTTCGGTGAGCACTTCCAGCTCCCTGTTTCGGCGAGAATAGGCCCTGAAGGCCTTCTGGCCTATCTTCCGGAACTCTTTAGTACCGGTGATCTTTTCCAACAGTTCGGCGCGCTTGTTGCGGTCCGACTGCAGGAACTTCGCAAAATCGCCCTGACATAAAAGAATTGATTTAATAAACTGGTCGTAGTCAAGACCGATATTGGTTGTGTTGACATCAGCTGCCGTGCTCAGATTCTCGCTCAATAACTCGCCGGCCTCGTTGAACACTCTCATTTCAACGCCGCGAAATGTATTATTGCGGGTTCTTCCGGCCGACCAAAACGCAGTGAACACGCCCTGCTTGCAGGCATATCTCACTTCGGCATAACATTCTTTTTCATGTTTTGTGAGGATCACGCCGCCTTTATCGAGCACTGTTTTACTGATCAGTCCTATACGCGGAACCCTTCCATAAAGTGCTAACGTAATGCAATCGAGCAATGTGGACTTGCCTGAACCCGTGGCTCCAACAATTCCAAACAAGCCCGATTCTTTCAAAGGTGAGCGATCAAAGAAAAGCTCGTGCTCACCACGTAATGAATTAATATTCTTTAACCTGATCGATAGTATTCTCATTCCTCCTCCATTTCATCTTCCATATCCAATAATTCCAGGAAGGCCATGCGGATGATCTCCTGATTTTCCGGCGGTAACCCTCCCGATTCCATCATCCTAGTCAATACTTCCAGCGGTTGTATTTCACGAAGCGCTGTTCTTTCTTCTGCGATATCGCTCATCCTTGGACCATCTTCTTTGATGCTGATCCCGTAATTCAGAATGTCGATGAATTCACTTTCAAAATCTGCAACAAAACGCGCTGCATCGCCATATATCGCCGGGTTCATCTTCTCTTCTTCGATGTGCAACTCTCCGAAAGCCTTAGCCGGTCCCGTTTCCCGGTACTGCGCCACCTGCTCTTTTATTTCTTCCAACGGACCCTTGAATCTCACCAGCTTTCTGAATACGGGAATCTCATGATCTAACTGTGCGATCTCGCCATTCTCAATGTTCAACTCCACAACGATCTTCCTATCGCCGCGCTCGCTAAAACTCAGCGGCACCGGCGATCCGGAATAGCGAATATGTTTTTGCCCGGCGATGAATTGGGGACGATGGATATGCCCCAGTGCCACGTACTTATAAGTTTCATGGAAATCATCCGCTGCTACAGGTGATTGGTTACCCATCTGGATCAAACGCTCACTGTCCGAAGTGGATGAACCTGCCGCATAAAGATGCCCCATCGCAATAACCGGTACCGTATATGCACTACAGGCTGCAGCCACATCATCATAATGTTTACGGATGGCATCGCGCACCTGCTGGCGTTTATCTTCGTACTCACCCTCACGAGTAATCGCATGTATGTCCGGCTCGCGGAGATAAGGAATTGCGGCAACCACTGCTTTGAGTTCGCCGGATCCATCTTTCAGTTCAACGATTTCATCAGCTGCATTCTCCGGCATATTCCCAATAATATGGACATCAAGCATGCGGAGGATGTCGCGCGGTGCATTCAAGATCCCGGGCGAATCATGGTTGCCCCCGGTGATGATCACCTTGCATTTGATATCGATCAGCTGTTTAAGAAACTCGTAGTATAAAACCCTGGCCTCGTTGGAGGGATTGGCCTGGTCAAATACATCTCCTGAGATCATCAGCACTTCCACATTCCTTTCGCGGATCAGATTGACCAGCCAGTTGAAAAAAAACCTGTGTTCCTCAAAGATCTCTTTCCTGTACAATCTTAGCCCCAAATGCCAATCGGCCGTATGCAGTATTCTCACAAGTGCGGTTTTTGTGCAAATTTAAATGGCCATTTTCTCTGTACGTTTTAAACTTACTCACTTTCTGATCCCCAGGCGATGGCTGCCTTCACTGCGCGATTCCAGCCTTTCACCAAACCCTCCCGTTCAGCTTGCTCCATTACCGGACCATACTTTTTATCCGCTATCCAGTAACTGCTGATATCTTCCGGTGATCTCCAGAATCCCACAGCAAGACCCGCCAGGTAGGCTGCGCCAAGTGCCGTAGTTTCAATGATCTCCGGCCTTACCACGTTCACGTCCAGGATATCGCTCTGAAACTGCATCAACAAATTATTCACCGTAGCTCCGCCATCTACTCTTAACTCACGGATAGGAATACCCGAATCCGCTTCCATGGCCTTTAACACATCTCTCGTTTGATATGCGATACTGTCCAGCGCCGCGCGTGCTATATGGGATCTGTTACTGCCGCGGGTAAGTCCTACAATAGTTCCCCGTGCATGCTGTTCCCAGTAAGGCGCACCCAAACCTGCAAATGCAGGAACCACGTATACCCCTTCGCAGTTGGATACATGTCGTGCAAGCGATTCTATTTCCGAAGAATGTTGTATGATGTGCAATCCGTCCCGCAGCCATTGTACAACCGCGCCGGCAATGAATACGGATCCTTCCAGTGCGTATGTGGTCTCGCCATTGATCTTCCAGCCTATGGTGGTCAGTAAATTATTTTTCGAGATCACGGGTTCAGTACCTGTGTTCATCAGCATGAAACAGCCTGTGCCATATGTATTCTTGACCATGCCGGGCGCATTGCAGAGTTGCCCGAACAGCGCTGCCTGCTGGTCTCCGGCGATTCCCGCGATAGGAATATTAGCGGCAGATAATACATTTTGGGTAACACCGTATATTTCAGAACTTGATTTTACAAAAGGCAACACCAGTCGGGGTATGTCAAAAAGCTCCAGCAACTCATCGTCCCAATCCTGGGTCTTTAAATTCACGAGCATGGTGCGTGATGCATTGGACACATCAGTGGCATGCACCTGTCCGCGCGTGAGATTCCACAATAGCCAACTGTCCACGGTACCGAAAGCGAGCTTGCCTTCTACAGCCATTTGTCGGGCCCCATCCACATTATCAAGGATCCATTTCAGTTTGGTGGCGGAGAAATAAGCGTCGATCACCAGGCCTGTTTTCTCGCGGATCTTGGATTCGAGGCCGAGTGCCTTGAGCTCATCACAATATGCGGCAGTGCGCCTGTCTTGCCACACAATGGCATTATATATCGGCTTCGATGTGGTTCTGTCCCAAACCACAGTGGTTTCGCGCTGGTTGGTGATCCCAATACCTGCGATGTCTTTCACGGTGAGTCCTGCTTTGGAGATCGCTTCCGCGGCAACTCCCAACTGCGTGCTCCAGATCTCGGTGGCATCGTGCTCCACCCATCCGGGTTTCGGGAAGAACTGTGTGAACTCTTTCTGGGCCAGGCTGACGATCTTGCCTGCATGGTCAAATATAATAGCGCGTGACGACGTAGTGCCCTGGTCGAGGGATAGAATAAAATCTGGCATGGATTGAAATTTTATTCCGGATTAGCTTCGCTGAGACTGTTCCGAATTGTAAATTCCGAATTAGGGATTCTAAATATAACCTTATGGAGAGATTTTTCCCAATCGGGAATACGGAATTCGGAACAGTCTCAGCGAAGCTAATCCGGAATTACAGTAACTTGCCCCCTGTCTATGGAGAAATTTATCGTATCGGCGCGTAAGTACAGGCCCCAGAATTTTTCTACAGTAGTGGGGCAATCTCATATCACTACCACGTTAAAAAATGCCATCCGCAACAAACAGCTGGCGCATGCCTTCCTGTTCTGCGGTCCGCGCGGTGTAGGTAAAACCACCTGTGCCCGTATCCTGGCCAAAACCATCAACTGCGAAAACCAGCAGCCCGACGGAGAGGCCTGTAATGAGTGCGTTTCCTGCGTTTCTTTCAATAACGGCGGCTCCCTGAACATCCATGAGCTCGATGCGGCGAGTAACAACTCCGTAGAGGATATTCGCAACCTGACCGACCAGGTCCGGTTTGCACCGCAGGCCGGAAAATTCAAGGTCTATATCATAGACGAGGTACACATGCTCAGTGTACCAGCCTTCAATGCTTTTTTGAAGACCCTTGAAGAGCCGCCTCCCTATGCCATTTTCATCCTGGCCACTACAGAGAAACACAAGATCCTGCCTACCATATTATCACGCTGCCAGATCTTCGATTTCAAGCGGATCACCACGCAGGATACGGTAGACTACCTGCAAGAAATTTGTGACAAAGAATACATCAAAGCTGAGAGACCGGCATTGCACGTGATTGCCCAGAAAAGTGAGGGCTGTATGCGGGATGCGTTGAGTATCCTGGACAAGATCGCCAGCTTTACCAACCATGAGCTGAATTATTCCAATACGCTGGAACACCTGAACATCCTGGACGAGGATTATTATTTCAGGTTGTTTGAACACATGCAACAGCAAAAACTGGCCGATGCTATGCTGCTGTTTGAAGACATCAACCGTAAGGGTTTTGAAGGCGAGATGGTGTTGAACGGATTTTCCGAGTTTCTGAGGAACTTGTTGGTATGCAGGGACACAAAAACCGCCGAACTATTGGAGGCTGTCGAAAGCTTTCGGGATAAATATATTGCAGCGGCCAAAAAAGTTTCGCTTTCCTGGCTGATCTCGGCCCTGCAGATCCTCAACGAGGCCGAAATGAGCTACAAATCAGCCCGCAACAAGCGGTTGCATGTTGAGCTGGCACTGATCAAATTAACCTACCTGAACCAGGCGATCGAAATCGCAGAAGACGGTAATTCTAAAAAAAAAGTTGATACCGTAAGGCCAGTGTCTTTCAGGGCCATTCCTTTTGTAGAAGTCAAACCGGCCAAACCTTTGGAAAAAAAACCCGTAGAACCTTCGGGCCCCGCTCTCATCATCGAAGAACCGGAAGAGGTACCGCCTCCTCCTCCCCGACCCCGGCCAGGTCAAGAAACTTCGGATGCTCCCAAAACCAATATGACACTGGCCAAGCTAAGGAACATGGTGGCGAACAAGCAGCACCAGGTAGTGGAACAGATGATGTTGAACGAAGAGTTGCTGCACCAAGCCTGGGGCCAGTATGTAGAAAAGCTTACGGAGCAGAAAAATCCCTCGGCGGCCACCAATTTCAGGCTGGCCAGCCTTCGCGTTGTGGACGGGGATACTTTTGATATCGTTACGGAGAGCGTTATACAGCAAAAATTCATCGAGGCCGAGCGTGGTGGACTGATCGAGCATATGCAGGCCTTCTTTTCCAACCGCCGGCTTAAATACAATTTGATCCTGGAGGAAAAAAAGGATGATAACGACTCCCCAAGGGAAAAACCCCTGAGTTCCCGGGAGCAATACCTCAAGATGATCGAGCAATACCCTTTGGTTAAGGAACTTAGGGACCGATTGGGGTTGGACCTGGATTATTAGGCGGCAGGAGGGTTTTTTCTGCTGCCTACCGCCTGCTGCCTGCTGCCTTGATAGATACTCTCCGAAATTTCCCTAATATGCTTTATTTTCGACCTCCAAATTAAAAAGGCCTATTTATGGCAGAAGTGATCAGAATGCCTCTTTTAAGCGATACCATGACGGAAGGAAAGATCGTCAAGTGGAACAAAAAAGTGGGCGATAAAGTAAAAAGTGACGATGTTTTAGCCGATGTGGAAACAGATAAAGCCACCATGGAAGTGGTAGGTTATGCCGATGGCACCCTGCTCTACCTGGGTGTTCCGGAAGGTGAGGCGGCTAAAGTGAATGAGATCATAGCTATCGTTGGTAAAGAAGGGGAAGATGTACAATCCCTGCTCGATAAACCCGCCGCCGGTGCGGCGCCTGCTGCACCTGCCTCAACACCAGCACCTGCTGCTGCATCGGCCCCAGCCGTTGCATCCGCTCCCACTGTTACCCCTGAGCAACTCGGCGTTACCGTGATCAGAATGCCGCTGTTGAGCGATACCATGACCGAAGGAAAGATCGTGAAGTGGAATAAGAATATCGGCGATAAAGTGAAATCTGACGATGCCATTGCAGATGTGGAAACCGACAAAGCTACCATGGAAGTAGTGGGATATGTAGAAGGTACTTTATTATATACTGGCGTGAAAGAAGGCGAAGCCGCCAAAGTGAACGATATTATTGCCATGGTTGGTAAGGAAGGTACAGATGTATCTGCATTGCTGGCCTCATTGAACAATCCGCAACCCGTTGCTGCTCCGACTGCAGCTGTTGCCGCATCTCCAACTACTTCTGCTCCGGTGGAAGTGGCATCTGATGCTCATGGCAGTAATGGCCGTTTAAAAATATCCCCGCTTGCTAAAAGACTGGCCGAAGAAAAAGGTATCGACGTAAAACAACTGGCTGGTTCCGGAGATGGTGGAAGGATCGTGAAAAAAGATGTGGACAGTTATGTTCCAACCGCCGCTCCATCGGCACCTGCAGCGGCTGCATCTGCACCTGCTGCCCCAGCCGCGAAAGTTGCCGCATTTGCACCTGTTGGCCAGGAAGGATATACAGATACGCAGCTCACTTCTATGCGCAAAACCATTGCGCGCAGGCTGGGTGAAAGCATGTTCACCGCTCCGCATTTCTATCTTACGATGGAGATCAATATGGATAATGCAATGGCGGCACGTGCCCAAATGAATGAGATCAGCCCTGTGAAGATCTCTTTTCAGGATATGACCATCAAGGCTGCAGCCATGGCTTTACGCCAGCATCCTGCAGTGAACAGCAGCTGGATGGGTGATTTCATCAGAACGTATCAGCACATACATATTGGATCTGCGATCGCGCTACCTGAAGGACTGATCGTTCCCGTGATCCGCCATGCTGACCAGAAATCATTATCACAGATCGCTGCTGATGCCAAAGAACTTTACGCAAAAGCAAGAGATAAAAAAATACAGCCAACCGAATTCACCGGGAACACATTCACCATTTCAAATCTTGGCATGATGGATATCGATGAATTCACGGCCATCATCAATCCGCCCGACAGTTGCATACTGGCAGTGGGACGTATTAAAGAAACAGTAGTGAAGAAAGGCGATGGTTTTGATGTGACCAATATCATGAAGGTTACGCTCAGCTGCGACCATCGCAGTGTTGACGGTGCTGTTGGTGCTGCCTTCCTCCAGACTTTCAAGAAGTATATGGAGAATCCTGTGACCATGCTGGTTTGAGGATGTGAGAGAGTGTAAGCGAAATCTTATTTATATAGGCTGTCATTCGGGACAGCCTTTTTTGTTTATAATCACCAACTTTTACAAACCAACAATCCCGCTTTCGCGGGACTGCTGTAAAAGTTTTCACTTCGGAATAATCCTTATTGTGATTTGCTTCAAAAGTGAAAATACAATAATTTGATTATCCAAAAAACAACTTATGAAAAATATACTGGGACTAGATGTTGGCACTAATTCTATAGGGTGGGCCTTAGTAGAAAGGGATGATCAATTTAATAATGGAAAAATCTTAGGGATCGGGAGCCGAATCCTTCCCACCGATGCTGAACTACTAAGCAAATTCGAAACCGGTCAAGCAGCTTCTAAGAATGCAAAGCGCAGGCAGTTTAGGGGAAGCAGGCGTTTGAAATTCAGATACAAACTCAGAAGAGATCGACTAATACATGCAATGAAACTGCTGGGTTGGATCAATGAAAACTTCAAGCCCGGCAACACTCTCCCAGTGTCAATTTCGCGGCTGGAACAAATGAAAACCGCATTTGGCACATCGCAAATATCTGACGATTGGATAGTCTATTTCCTTAGACATATCGGGCTTACCGAAAAACTTGAAAAATCAGAACTGGCTCGCGTTGTATACCATATGAATCAACGAAGAGGGTTCAAGAGCAATCGAAAAAGTGATCAACCTATAGGACCGCAAACAGAGGGTGATGACGAGGAAGGTCGAAAAAAACGGGAAAAGAAAATTGAGCGTGTCAAGGTTACAAACGTCATAGATACCGGCGATGTTGTCAAAGGATACCAGGTGTTTGAGATCAGATTGAAAGACGGACGAATAGGATCAACGCAAAGAAAGACCAAGCCGGATTGGGAAGACCAAACACTGGAACTGGAGGTCACCACTATTCCGCCTACTATGAAAGGCCCTTCGGAAAGACTTGAATTCAGACCACTTACGAATAGCGACCAGGATCAATGGGCTAGACAAAAAGTTGCCCGGCAGGCAGATATAGATGACTCAGGACTTAAGTATCCCGGCACCTACTATTTCCATCAAATGATAACCGAATCTCAGAAAAATTCAACCTACGTCATTAAGGACGTTACAATAGATCGAAGCTATTATGAAAATGAACTTAAGGCAATTCTAAACAAACAGATCGAGTTAGATCCCGATCTGGAAAAAAGAGAAGCAATAGACGCTATCGCAATGGCCTTTTATCCTAATAACCTTGAAAAACAAAAAGAGCTCAAAGCAAACGGATTGATTTATCTTCTCCTCCGGGATATTGTCTATTATCAACGCCCATTAAAGAATAAAAAAAGCTCAATTTCCGATTGCCGCTTTGAAAACAAAAATCAAACTGATCCCTCAACTAGTAAGAAATATGCATTAAAAGTAGCACCAGCAAGTAGTCCCGTGTTTCAGGAGTTTCGCATATGGCAAACACTTTCCAATATTAGAATTCTTCAAAGAACAAATCACAGCGCGTCCGGAAAAACTGAGTTGGATAAAGATGTAAGCGAGCTATTTCTTACCAAAGACACAATGGAAGCCTTGTTTGACCTTTTTGATAGAAAGGACAAGATTCGACAAAAAGATATCCTCCAGTTACTAAAGCTAGATCTCAAAGCTTATGTAGTAAATCTATATAACCTCAATGAAGACAAAGAGCTACCCGGCAACGAGACGAAAGCTCTGATTCGAAAATTCTTTAAAAAAGCCCATCAGACTGATCTGGGAGAATCCGTTATTGCTGATCCTAATCGATTGTTTGACCTATGGCACCTGTTATATTCTGTAGATGATCGCAAGAATATCAAGCAAACACTTATCCGCTGGTATCAAATACCAGAAAAATCGGCTGATATGCTGGCATCTATACCGGCATTCAAACTGGCCTATGCAGCATTGTCAAATAAGGCAATGAATAAAATGCTGCCGTTAATGCGAATGGGTAAACACTGGTCATGGTCCGCCATTCCTGCCCCTACGCGGGAGCGGCTTGAAAAGATACTAGATGGCGAATTCGATAAAAATATTTCAGAGCTGGTACGGAAGCTTTTCCAAAAGTATCGAATAGAAAAACTAGAAGACTGCCAAGGACTGAGTACCCCTATGGCTGCCTATGTCGTATATGGCGTCCATAGCGAAAGAACAACTTCGAGTTATACCAGCCCTGACCAGGTTGTTCCCAAAGAACAACTCAATTTAAGGAATCCAGTAGTCGAACAAGTTGTCAATGAAACACTACGCTTGGTAAGGGATGTCTGGAAAACATATGGCAGGCCATTTGAGATTCACATTGAACTGGCTCGCGAACTGAAAAAGAACAGAACGGAAAGAGAGGAAATGACCAAAATGATTTCCAACAATGAACAGGAAAACAAGCGCATTGCAGCCATTCTTAGAGAACTGAGACTTGGTAATCCAAATTCGCTATCCGATATTGAAAGGCTCAAATTGTGGGAGCGACAAGCTGGAGAAATGGCAAGAGAAAAAATGCAGGATGTGAAATTCAAGCGTCCCTCTGAACCAACCCCTTCCGAAATTGAAAAGTATAGACTCTGGTCCCATCAGCAATTTATCTCACCTTATTCCGGACAGCCTATTCCGATTTCAAGATTGTTTTCCAGGGACTATGACATCGACCATATCATTCCAAGATCACGTTTATTTGATGACTCGCTGGAGAACAAAGTGGTTGTTGAATCTCTCCTGAATAAGGAGAAAGGGAATATGACCGCAATGGAGTACATAAAAAAAGGTAGCGCTATGGGCTACGTGCTGCTTAATTCCAGGGAATATGAAGAACATGTTCTTAAATTCTTTAATCGAAAAAAAAGAAGGCTGCTACTTAGCGAAGAAGTACCGGATCAATTCATCAACCGTCAATTGGTAGATACAAGGTATATCGGGAGGAAAATAACGGAACTGTTGGCACCTGTTTCGGAAAATCAACATGATCCAATCATTGTATCAAACG
>Ga0114939_10003882_pt1 | contig 10147 bp, 12 predicted proteins | sample AshMeaCrysSpring_FD_87196 | JGI IMG/M metagenome (GOLD analysis project Ga0114939, IMG submission 87196) | Groundwater microbial communities from Big Spring, Nevada to study Microbial Dark Matter (Phase II) - Ash Meadows Crystal Spring | ecosystem: Environmental > Aquatic > Deep subsurface >... | reverse complement strand
TGTGTCAGCTATGCTCATACTCAAACTATGGGGACTCCCTGCACGAGAGACAAGAGGGCGATGACGAAACAATGCGTAAGCGTTGACGCTCCGGTGTCGACTCCGTATCTTGACCAGCGAGTTCTGGAACCTCACTTTCTAGACGCCCTCATTGGAGTATTTGCATGGCAAATCGTCTCGCCACCCTCATCACCGGCGCTTCGTCTGGCATTGGTGCCGCCCTCGCCGCCAGCTTTGCGCGTGAACCCAGCCGCGTACTGGTTCTGGTAGCGCGCCGCACCGCCCCCATGCATGCCCTCGCCGATGAACTGAAAAGTCGTTTTGGCACAGAAACTCAAGTGATTGAGGCCGATCTCGAAGTGCCCGGCGCCGCCGCCAACTTACTGGCCAAGATCGATCAACTTGGACTGACCGTAGACACGCTGGTCAACAATGCGGGGTTTGGCCTGAATGGCCCCTTACACGATATGAGTCCGGCGCGTGTCACCGGCATGTTGCAACTGAATATCACCGCGCTTACGGAACTCACCCAAGGCGTACTGCCGGCCATGCGCGCTCGCCGCAGCGGCCGTATTCTCAACGTAGCCTCGATTGCCGCCTTCCAACCCTGTCAAAACTTTGCGGCATACGGGGCAAGCAAGGCGTATGTGCTGTCCTTCAGTGAAGCCTTGGCGATTGAGCTGGAAACCAGCGGCATTACTGTCACTGCCGTGTGCCCCGGCTCCACCGCCAGCGGCTTCCACGCTGTGGCCGGCAGTGATCGCTCCATGGTGGCTAAGTTTATGGATAGCCCCGAAACAGTGGCCGCTCAGGCGTATAAAGCGTTACAACAAGGTGATGCTGTCGTGGTGACCGGCTGGGTCAACAAACCCCTACCCGTGGTCAGTCGCGTCATGCCACGGACACTATTGGCGCGCATTACCGGTAAGTTGATGGCGAAGTAATTCGCCGCTTCAAACTCCCGTCGCCAGCGTATCGGCAAAGCGCCAGGTGCGAATAATTTGCAGCACATCGACCTGGCCTTGCTGACTCGCGGGGAAACGCCCAAAGGGCTCCGCTTGGCGCACGGAATGCTCCGCGGCCCGATCCAATAGGGCATGCCCAGAGGACTGCAGCACTTGAATGCGTTGCACACGGCCATCCGGGTAGAGCGCTACCAACAAACGCACTTGGCCTTGTAAGCGCTGCGCTCGCGCCGCCTCAGGGAAATTAGCATTCCCAGCTGCTTCCACGCGCTGACGGAACTGATCGATATACGCCGCCCAGTCATCTTGACGCGTGCTGACCGCCGCCAAGGTGCGGATGCGCGGTCGTTTGGCATAGGCCTGTTTACTGGCCGATAAACGTGCCTCTAACGCCGCAATATCCGCGTCCAGATCAGGCGACGGTGGAACCGGCGCTGCCGGCGGCTGAGCAGGCGCTGTGGCGGCAGGCAGTGGGGTTGCTTGTTGCCGCGTACTGATCAAGTTGACCTGCTTCTGCTCAGCATCGACGGTCGCTTGCGGCTCTTGCGGAAGCACCACCGGCTGCGCGCCTCGGCCTTGGCCAGGCAATGGCGTACGCTCTCGTGTCGTGAGCAAGCGCGCCTCATCGAGAGTGCCGCTACCCTCCTGCTGTGCCTGAGCGAGAAAATCGGCCTTGACCGGAGCCTTCGCACTTTTCGCCGGCACCAAGGTGACTTCCATGATGGGCGCGGCTTCGGTTTTCGGGGCGACAAACTGAATGCCAAAGAGCAGCAGCGCGTGCACCAGCAACGCCATCACCAGCGTAAACGCGAGGCGATCCGCCGGCGTAACGGGCGATACCGGCGGCAGCCGCGACTCAGCCACGGGAGCCATAATAGAAATTCACCCGGCGAAACTCGTCGAATTCATTAAGGTCAGGCAGAGTTTCCGCCATCACTGATTCCACCTGCACATAATGTGTTGCCTGCAGATGCTTAACCCGAGAGTCCGCCAGCCACACCTGCTGCGCGCGATCGAGAAACGCGGGCAGGAAGTCGCGATTCGCGCGGTCATACAGCACGTCAGCCGCGAACAGCACATCAAACGTCTCTTCGAGTTGGAAAAAATCGCCCGCCAATGCCAAGTGCACGCCATTAAGCGCGGCATTCGCCGCTGTGGCATCGAGCGAGGCCGGATCAATATCACAGGCCACGACGTGAGCAGCACCGGCCATCGCGGCAGCAATCGCGACGACACCGGAGCCCGTGCCAAAGTCGAGCACGGTTTTGCCGCGCACCAAATCCGGCTGATGCAAAATTTGCCGCGCCTGCGCCAACCCCGACGCCCAACAGAACATCCAGTACGCCGGCTCGTTCAGCGCCCAATCCATTTCTTGCGGACTGAGTGCGTCATGAGGGAAGTCATCGTTTAACAAGAACAATTGCAGGCCGCCGCAATCGGGCAAGGTAACCGGGGCAATACGGGCAGCCGATAGGTGCGGCTGAATGCGTGCAGTGAGCGCACGCGATAACAACGCTTGATCTTCAGCCGCTAACACGGAAGTCAAAGTCCGCACTTAGCCAACGCACGCTGTTGTTGCCAGCGCGCTTCCACCGCCGCCATCAAGCGGTCGGCAATACCGTAATTAAATTCACGATCAATTTCGCGAATACAGGTCGGGCTGGTGACATTGACCTCGGTCAGGTAGGAGCCGATGACATCCAGCCCGACAAACAACAGACCGCGTTTTTTCAATTCCGGGCCCACGCGTGCGGCAATACGCCGCTCATCGTCATTGATCGGACGCGCTTCGCCACGGCCACCGGCAGCGAGGTTGCCACGAATTTCATCGCCCTGCGGAATACGCGCCAAGACGAATGGCACCGGCTCACCATCAATCATCAGGACGCGCTTGTCGCCATCCTTGATCTCGGGGATGTAGCGCTGCGCCATGATCGGCTGCGTGCCGTTCTGGGTCAGCACCTCCAGCGTCGCGCCAATGTTTGGGCCGCCAGCCGCGAGTCGAAAAATGCCCATGCCGCCCATGCCATCCAGCGGCTTCACGATGACATCCTGCTGCTCGGCAATGAAAGCACGCAGCTCGGCCGCCCGCGACGACACTACGGTCGGCACCATGCAATCGGCGAACTGCGTGGCGAACAGCTTCTCGTTGCAGTCCCGCAGCGACTGCGGCTTGTTCACCACCAGCACACCCTCTTGCTCGGCACGCTCAAGCAAATACGTGGCGTAGATGAAGTTCATGTCGAAGGGCGGGTCCTTGCGCATCAGGATGGCATCGACCTCGGCCAAGGGGCGCACCACTGCCTCACCCAGTTCGAACCAATTTTCGGGGTTTTCGAACACCTGCAATGGCGACAGCCGGCCGTAAGCGCGGCCTTCCCTGAGCGACAGGTCACCGACTTCCAGATAGAACAGCTCATGACCACGCTTCGCCGCCGCCCAGAGCATGGCCAGCGTCGAGTCTTTCTTGTAGTTCACCGAGGCTATCGGATCCATCACGACCGCAATACGCATGTGCAGCTCCTTTTTCCAGATCAGTGATCAGGCATCCACGCCGAATTCGTCACGGTAGCGGCGCACGGCATCGAGATGTTCCGCATACAAACCGGTTTCTTCTAGGTACGCGATGATTTGATTGAGCTTGATGATGCTTACCACGGGGATGCCGAAGTCGCGCACGACCTCCTGAATCGCCGACAACTCACCCTTGCCGCGCTCCTGCCGATCCACGGCCACCACCACGCCCACCGCCTTGGCTTGCGCGTTTTGTACCAGTGTCATGACTTCGCGAATGGCGGTACCTGCGGTGATCACATCGTCGATGATGAGCACGCGACCGGCCAGCGGCGAACCCACAATCAGGCCGCCCTCGCCATGATCCTTAGCTTCCTTGCGGTTAAAGCACCAGGGCAGATCGCGATCGAAGGCTTCTGCCAACTGCACGGCAGTCGCCGAGGCAATGGGAATGCCCTTATAGGCCGGTCCAAACAGCACGTCCGCCTCAATACCACTATCAATAATGGCAGCGGCATAAAAACGACCCAGCGCGGCCAAGCGTTTGCCCGTGTTGAACAGACCGGCATTGAAGAAATACGGCGACTGGCGACCTGATTTGAGGGTAAAACTGCCAAAACGTAAGACGCCTTGAGCTAGAGCAAATTCGATGAACTCGCGTTGATAATCGCGCATGAACACAACCTGAATAAAGAAAGTCAGTGCGCGATAATACCGCGACTGTCGCAACAGGCGTATGCCGTGATACAAACTCCGACGTTGACTACGCCCCAACCCACCCACGCCAGTGACGACTTATGCTGAAAACCACTACCCTGCTCAGTGCACTCCTCTTTCCTGCCCTGAGCCTCATCGCCAGCCCCACATGGGCACTTACACCAGCAAAAATCAGCGCCAAAGATGCTGCCATCAATGCCGCTAATGACGAGATATTAAAGAAAGCCTTGCTCGGCACCTGGCAAGCGGTCGATAGCCCCACCGCGACCACGGTCAATGGCGAAGGCACCTTTCTTGCTGATGGCACAGCCACCGGCTACACCACGGCCACTTACGTTTACAACGACGGCTACACCAGCGATGTTAAAGTCGGCCTCCGTTTTCGCTGGTCTGTCAAAAATGGCGTACTGACCTTGAATCAGTTTGTTTCGGACCCGTCTCAATTCATTAAGCCAAACCACCTTAAGCGCTTTGACGTGATCTCCATTTCATCCGAAGGCATGCAATTGAAAGACCTGTCGGATGGCGAAGTGGTTTATCGTCGACGCAAAATGAACTAATCCATGAGGTAATCCATGTCGAGCCCGAAGCCATCGCATCATCGAATTGCCGGGCTCGCCAGTTTCGCTGGCACCACCATTGAGTGGTACGACTTCTTCCTCTACGGCACCGCCGCCGCACTGGTTTTTAACAAACTCTTCTTCCCCGAGATGGACCCCCTAAGTGGTCTCTTCGCGGCCTTTGCCACCTATGCAGTGGGCTTTATTGGTCGCCCCTTGGGTGGCATCGTGTTTGGCCATTTTGGCGACAAAGTCGGCCGCAAATCCATGCTGATTCTCACGCTGCTGCTCATGGGCGTGCCCACCGTACTGATCGGCCTGATCCCAACCTATGAGCACATCGGCTACTGGGCCGCAGCCCTACTCGTGAGCATGCGCTTCCTTCAGGGCATGGCCGTCGGTGGTGAATGGGGCGGTGCCGTGCTGATGGCCGTGGAACATGCGCCGGAGGGGCGCAAAGGCTTCTATGGCAGCCTCCCACAGGCGGGGGTTGGTGCTGGTTTAGTGCTATCCACGCTGGCCATGGCTGCCGTGAGTACGCTGCCGGAAGAGGACTTGTTGAGTTGGGGCTGGCGACTGCCCTTTTTAGCCAGTGCCGTGTTGCTGCTGGTCGGTTGGTTTATTCGCATTAAGGTGCCGGAGTCGCCCGACTTTGAGTCGCTGAAATCGTCGGACCGCTCACAGCTCACCCTAATTGAGTCGTCACCACTGCGCGTGGTGCTGAGCCAACATCGTCATGCCGTCCTGCGCATCATCGGTGCGCGCATGGCGGAAAATGCCTGGTTCTATCTCACCGCCACCTTCACACTCGCCTATGCCACCGGACAACTGCAACTGGCTCGCGCCGACGTCCTTAGCGGCATCACCGCGGGTGCGGCACTATCGATGGTGACGATCCCCCTAGCCGGTTGGCTGTCGGATCGCATCGGCCAGAAGTGGCTGTATTTGATTGGCCTCTCCTTACTCGCCCTGTACGTCTGGCCCTTCTTTTCGCTGCTTAACACGCGAGACTTGGATCAAGTCTGGTGGGCGATGGTCATCGCACTGGGCATTGTGTTTCCCTTGATGTACGCCCCTGAATCTTTGTTGTTTGCCCGACAATTCCCCGCCGCCGTGCGTTACAGCGGCATCTCCTTGAGCGTGCAAATAGCCGGTGTACTGGGTGGTGGGTTGGCACCCATTATTGCCACGGCGCTGCTAGCAAAGGGCGGTGGCGAGCCCACGTATGTGATTGTGTATTTGCTCATTTTGGCGAGCCTTGGATTGATTTCTGCTGCAAGCATGGCAAGCGATCGCCGAAGCACCACTTAATCAAGTCGTTCTAAGACGCGGTCCTTGCTAGCATAGGGAGTCTGTTGCTCAGCAAGGATTTTTCATGCGCATTGTTTCCGCCAACGTGAATGGCATCCGCTCCGCCGCCACGAAAGGCTTTTTTGATTGGCTCGAAGGTTCGGGAACCGACATCGTCTGTATCCAAGAAACCAAAGCACAAGCACACCAACTCGATGCCGACACATTCAATCCGCAGGGCTGGCATCGCTACCTCTTTGATGCCGTGCGCCCAGGCTATTCCGGCACCGCAATCTATACTCGCCATAAGCCAGACTCGGTGAAGAAGGGTCTCGGCTTCGAGCTCTGCGATAGCGAAGGTCGTTGGCTAGAAGCGCGCTTGGGTGATCTCAACGTGATTTCGCTTTACTTACCGTCAGGTTCAGCTTCCGATGCCGCGCAGGCGCGCAAAGATGCGTTTCTGCTGGAGCTCATGCCCATCCTAAAAGCGCGCCGAGCGGCGGGGGAGAAACTGGTGATTTGCGGCGATTGGAATATCGCGCACAAAGAAATTGATTTGAAGAATTGGCGTGGCAACCAAAAAAACTCAGGCTTCTTGCCGCGTGAGCGGGCTTGGCTCACCACCCTGTTCGATGACGTGGGTTACGTCGATGCCTTCCGTGTCATCGATCAGCGTGCCGAGCGCTACACCTGGTGGAGTAATCGCGGTCAGGCCTACGCGAATAACGTGGGGTGGCGCATCGATTACCACATTGTGTCGCCCGAACTGGCTGGCCAGATTCGCCACGCTGACATTTACATGGGCGAGAAATTCTCCGACCATGCGCCACTAATCATCGACTACGACATTTAAGGAGACGACGGATGCGTATTTTAGTCCCCGTAGCGTTAACAGTCCTTCTCAGCGCTTGCGCTAGCAGCAACATGCCCAGCTTCGGCGAGAGCCTGTTACAACGCAGTGCCGAACAACAAGCGCTGGCAGATAAATGGACACGTGGCGACAAGCTCACCGTATCTGGTCAAAAAGACATTAAATCCGGCAACGATAAAATCGCTCGCGGGCAAAAATTGCTGGATGAGGGCAAGGCGGAGTTGGCTCGAGGCGAAGCCCACCTAGCCACTGGCGAGGCTTTAAAAGCGGAGGCCGTGGCTGGTTATCAGGCCATGCGTGCGAACCCGCTGACCCTGCCTGATGGCACCACACCCGCGCCAGCGCCAGCGCCAGCTAACTGATATGGCTAATCCCGCACCCGATAAAGACACCCTCGCACGCTGGCGCGAGGACATCCGCTTCAGCGACACCCTGCTTGGCGAAACCTTACAGTTCACCACCACGTGGGGTATTTTCTCGCCGGAAGCTATCGATGCCGGGACGCATATGCTGCTGGAGTATCTCGATATTCCAGAGCATGCAGATTGCCTCGATATCGGCTGCGGTTACGGCCCCCTCGGCATGGCCATGGCGCGCAAAGCACCCAAGGGCCAGACCCTGATGGTCGATAAAGACTTTATGGCCGTTGAGTACGCCAACCGCAATTGCGCGCTAAACCGCATCACCAACGCCAAAGCGCAGTTATCCAATGGTTTGCAGCACATTGATCCTGCGCTCAAGTTCGACCTAATTGTGTCCAATCTCCCCGCCAAGGCCAGCAAAGAGCAACATTACTTGTTCTTGTTCGATAGCCTTTCGCGCTTAAAGCCCGGTGGCCGCTTCTACGTTGTCACCATCAACGGGTTGCGTGAGTTCATGGGACGCACGCTGAAGGAAGTCTTTGGCAATTACGCCAAACTCAAACAAGGCAAGGTCTACACCGTCGCCATGGCAGAGAAGACGGCGTAATGCCGAGAAAGCCGCAACAACGCCGTGCGAAAGCGACTGTTGAGGCGATTGTCGAGGCAAGCTTCCGTGCCGTTGCATCGCATGGGACGCATGCCACCACTCGCCAAATTGCCGAAATAGCGGGTATCAGTATCGGCTCGCTCTATGAGTATTTCAGCAATAAAGAAGCCATTTTTTCGGCCATGCATGAGCGGTTTATTCAGGATGTGGTGATACTGATTCAAGAAACCACACCGACCATCACGCATTTACCTCCAGATCAGGGAACGCGCGAATTACTGACGCAGTTTGGTGCGTTGCTACAACGCGATGAGGGACGATACCTAAAAGTCGCCCGCAAGTTGGTGGGGAATGATTCGCTGCTGTACATCGAGCCGATTCGCCACATGCTATTGCAACTGGTCACGGCATTCATTATGAACAAACCCGATTACGCCACAATCAAAGATTTGCCAACGATGTCTTACATCATGGTGAATACCGGCATTTTCATGATGCTACATCATCTATCGGATCCTAAGCCTCCCATCAGCTTTGAGCAGCTCTGTGATGGCTTAGCCGGCATTGTGCAGCGCTATATTGATAGCGCTGCACCGCCAACCCGATCACATCAGACCGAAAGCGCCTGATTTGCCTCCGCATAAATCACGTCATAATCTTCCAGTTGGAAGACACTGAGCCGCTGGCGTAAGGTCGCTAATGACCACGGCCACGCTGCAAAATTGCGACCATTTTGATCTAAGTAATAGCTCCGGCATCCGCCACTGTTAAACACCGTGCCTTGCAAGTGCTTTTGGACTTTTTCGTTATGCGCCCTGAGCACCTTGGGCTTAATCGTTAACTGACGAATACCCCGTGTTTTGATTTGCTTAATACCATCCACGATGTAGCCCAGTTGGGCCTCTGCCAACCCAATAAAGGAGTCGTAGACCAACACATTGGGTCCCAACACCAAAAATGCATTGGGCGTGTCCGCCAAGGTTGCACCCAAATAAGCCTCGGGCGACCCTTGCTGCCATAAATCTGCAAGCCGCTCACCGTTCGCGTTAATTACACGACGTCCAATGGGTGGGTGCGATACCTCAAACCCAGTGCCCCAGATGATGACGTCTACCTCATGGCGCTCGCCGTTAGCCGCGATCACGGTATTCCCTTCCACGCCCACTAATCCCTGCGGAATCAATCGCGTATTCGCCGCCTGTAAGGCTGGGTAGTAGTTATTGGCAAATAAGATCCGCTTACACCCTAAGGTAAAGTCAGGCGTTACCGCTCGGCGCAAAGCAGGATCTTTAATTTGCAACCTCAGTAACTGTTTGGCAGCCGTACTGATCGGCCGCAATACCGCGGGGTTGCGCAACCCAAAGTTGACTGCATTGAGCGAGCTCGCAACCGCTTTACGCCATCCCTTCTGTATAACGGGTAGACGTTCGATCAGCTGCTTAGCACTCTCACCTAAGGGCATATCTGGCTTGGGAAGAACCCACGGTGCCGTTCGTTGAAACACAAATAAGGATTTCACCTTCGGTTGAATTTCAGGCACAAATTGAATGGCCGAAGCACCTGTACCAATGACCGCTACACGCTTTCCCGTTAAGTCATAGTCATGATTCCAACGCGCAGAGTGGAACATCTCACCGGTGAATGTTTCCAGACCCGGTAATGCAGGTATTTTGGACTCCGTGATGGGGCCTGTGGCAAATATCACCGTCCGTGCCAAGAACTCACCTTGATTGGTCACTAACACCCATATAGCGCGCGACGTATCCCACACTGCACTTTCCAGCGCGGTATTGAAATCGATCAAAGGGGTAATTTGCAGTGCATCACTCACGTCTTCGAGGTAGCGCAAAATCTCCGGCTGCTTGGCAAATAAGCGGCTCCACTGACTGCTCAAGAAAAACGAATAGGAATACAGCGACGATGGCACATCACAGCCGCAGCCAGGATAGGTATTTTCACGCCAGGTGCCGCCCACACGCGCGGCCTGTTCAATGATCTTGAAGTCATGAATTCCGGCTTCTCGTAATTTCACTGCAGCGGCAATGCCCGATATACCGGCACCCACGATAAACGTGTCATAAATGTGTTTGCTTGGCCTTTTTACGTTTCGATTTTTCACTGACACGACGCGTATTCCTTGAGTCATTACTTTAAGAAGCGGTACGACAGGCCGAGAAAGTCGGCATACCAGTTTGGTGCTAAGCGTTTCATTAACCAGAATAATTTGGCGTCTAACTGTGGTGTGGTGTAGAGCTGGCCTT
>Ga0114939_10003881_pt1 | contig 10148 bp, 5 predicted proteins | sample AshMeaCrysSpring_FD_87196 | JGI IMG/M metagenome (GOLD analysis project Ga0114939, IMG submission 87196) | Groundwater microbial communities from Big Spring, Nevada to study Microbial Dark Matter (Phase II) - Ash Meadows Crystal Spring | ecosystem: Environmental > Aquatic > Deep subsurface >... | reverse complement strand
GCGCGCCGCGAGCGGAGCCTGGAACCCGCTGTCCTTGAGGAACTGCGGGTTCTGCACGACGCCCTGGTCGCGGATGTACTGATCGAAGTCCGCTCCACCGCTGTACGTCAACTCCTCGTCGGGCACGATGCCGTTGACGTCGTGGTAGGTGACGAAGCGGTTGGTCGCGGTGTCCTGGTTGAACAGGTTGAGGACGTTGAAGCTGACCTGCAGCCGCTTGGCCCCGCCCATGCGGAACTCCTGGGTGAGGTTGAGGTCGAGCTGCGAGAATGTCGGCATCCGTCCGTCGCTCAGGCGGCCGAGCCACTGCACCGGGAGGTTGTTGGGCGGGTAGATCCCGATCTCGCGGGTGACCGGGATGCCGCTCGACATGTACCAGTTGGCGCCCGCGCTCAGGCCGAAGGGGAACGCGTAGATCCCTTGCAGCTTGAACTGGTGCGGCCGATCCGTCGGCAGGTTGCCGTAGACCGCCTGCCCGTTCTCATCGAACATCATGAGCGGGTAGTCGAACAGGCGGCCGACGTTCGGGGACGTGCGGCCGTTCTCGTCAGACTGGGACAGGCCGGAGTAGTTGCCGTACAGACGGCTCCACATGTAGCTGGCGCGCATCGACCAGTTGTCGGCGAAGCGCTTGTCGAAGGTGAACTCCACGCTGTCGTAGTCGCGCTTGGCCTTTGGATACGGCACGCCCGGGTACGCGAAGGCGGTGAGGCCGAAGCCGGGGTTCGCGATGATGTAAATCTCGTTCTGGTTCGCGTCGAGCGCGCCTGTGTCCTCGATCGCCTTCACGACCTCCTTGTGCACGTAGCGCACGCCCACCGCGAAGAGCGGCGAGAGCTGGTGCTCGAGGCCGAAGGCCGCCTCCTGCATCTCGAAGGGCTGCAGGTCGGGCTCGATGTAGTCGGCGCCGAAGCCCACGTGCCGGAAGTCGATCGGGCCGCGGATCAGCCGGCCGCTGCAGGGCGTGGACGTCGTCGGGCCGTTCGGGCACGGCGTAAGCAGCGTGTTGTAGTCGTAGGTGTCGAGCGTGTAGTAGTACTCGAGCCACCGGTCGCCGCCCCAGCTGCCGCGCGGCAGCTCGAGCTTGAAGATGTCGTAGAAGATGCCCCAGGAGCCGTACGCCTTCCAGCGGCCGTCGCCCGCGAGGTCCCACGCGAAGCCGACGCGCGGGGCGAGCTTGTCGCCGAAGCCCCACTCGATGCCGTACTCCGGAGCGCCGGGAACCTCGTTGCCCGTGATGTAGGTGGGCACCTTCTCCTGCTCGGTCCGCAGGCCGAGGTTGATCGTCAGGCGGTTGTTGATCGTCCAGGAGTCCTGGATGAACAGGCCGACGTTCGTGGTGCTCGCCTCACCCAGCGTGATGAACCCGCGTTCGGGCGCCGTGCCGTTGCTGCGCACCTGGTAGTAGCCGTAGGTGCCGCGCTGGCCGCTCAGCGACGCGTTCCACTGAAGCCGGACGAGGTTCCGGAGCTCGCCCGAATCCACCTTGTTGCCGACGTCGTCAATCTGGAGGCCGCCCTTGATGGTGTGCTGCCCGGCGAAGTTAGCGTACAAGGTCGCGTCGGTCTGGAAGTAGAGGCGGGTCTGCTCGTCGAAGTTCGCCGAGTTGTTCGTCGTCGGCGTGCTGAAGCTTTGTGCCGCCTGGAAGCTGCTGGGGACGCCCGCCTGCCCGACGTTGCCGCGCGAGTAAAAGTAGCGGGGCTCGTTGGGCACGCCGTCGTCGAAGAAGTCGGAGAAGTAGTAGCCGAGGCGCGCGCCGACGTAGAAGCTCGGCGTGGCCACCCAGTCCACGTTGCCCGACAGCGACCAGTTGGGGAACGTGCGGTCGATGTCGTAGACGGTGCTCGGCAGGTCGGTGCCCGACTGGGCCGGCAGCAGTCCCTCGCGCTTCGACCAGCTGTTGTTGTAGGCCACGCGCGCGCGGATCTTGTCGCTCACCTGGGCCGTCATGTTGCCGGTGAGGTAATGGACTGTGTCCTTCCGCTCGACGTCGTTGAAGGTGTTGGCTTTCGGGTTGTCCGCGGTGTCCGGGCTGACCGAGCGGCTCGTCGTGGTGAACGCCGGCTGGTACGCGCCGAAAAACCACATCCTGTCGCGCGCGATCGGCCCGCCGATCGCGAAGCCCGGCTCGATGCGGGTGTACTCGTCCTCGGGGTACGTCACGTACTCCGCGATGCTGTTGTCGAGCACGCCGCGGCGCAGCGTCGGCCGGTTGCCCGCCTCGAGCGCGTCGCCCTGCCAGTTGAACAGGGCGCTGCCGCGGAAGTTGTTGGTGCCGCTCTTGGTCATCACGTTGACCACGCCGCCGAGGGCGCCGCCGTACTCCGCCGCATAACCCGACGACTTCACCTGCACCTCTTCGACGAAGTCGGCAATCACGTTCTTGCCCGACACGCCGGTCTGGAGGTTGGTGGTCTCGATGCCGTCGATGATGAACCGGTTCTCGCCGGCGCTCGCACCGTCGATCGAGATGCCGCCCAGCTTCGACTCCTGGTTGGCGCCGGCGGCCTGGGTGACGAGCGTCGTGAAGTCACGGCCCTTCGGCAGCAGGTCGATCTGCTCGTCGCGGATGCTCGTGGCGCGCTGGCTCTGCTTGACGTCCACGAGGGGCGATTCGGCCGTGACCTGCACCTGCTCGGTCACGCCGGCCACCTGGAGCGTGCCCTCGAGCCGCTTGATCTGCCCGAGCAGCAGCTCGACGCGCTCGTACCTGACAGCCTGGAACCCGCTCAGCGAGGCGGTGACTTCGTAGAGGCCCGGGGCCAGTGCTGGGAACCGAAACGTGCCGGCGTCGCCGGTCACCGTGTCGACCGCTGCGCCGGTGGCGAGGTTCTTGGCCTCGACGGTGACCCCGGGGAGCACGCCGCCCTGGGCGTCGCGAATCACACCCTCGAGCGACGCGCGCTGCTCCTGGGCTGCGGCCGGCAGGGCCAGCAGCAGCGCCAGGGCGAGCAAAACGAACGATTTGAATTTCATTTCTTCCCTCCTGGAAGTGCCTAGAAACAACGGACGGCCTCCCGCACGACTCGCCCTCCCGTGCCACGAACACCGGACCCGGTATGGCGAGACAAGTCGCAGATGACCGTCTGTAGTACAGCAGCCTCGATGCCAAACGGCTGACTTCAATAAGTCATTGTCAGTTCAGCTCTTAGGATCGTGTTATCGGGGCAGTGCACTCCGGAGATCCAAGATGGCGCCCGATTCGATCCAAGAATCCGGATTCATCGCCGCCCCGGGGACGTCGGCTATCATCGGCCGATGCGGGCGGGAGCCAGCGAGGTGGTGGTGCTCGGGGCCGCGCGGACGCCCGTCGGCCGCTACGGCGGCTCGCTGCGCTCCGTGCATCCGGCCGAACTCGGGGCGGTGGCGGCCCGGGCGGCGCTCGCCCGTGCCGGGGTGCCGGCCGAGGCGGTCGACGAGGTGGTGATCGGCCACGGGCGGCAGGCCGGCTCCGGCCCGAACCCCGCCCGGCAGGTGGGGCGCCGCACCGGTCTGCCCGACGCCGTGCCCGCGCAGACGATCAACCAGGCCTGCGCGTCGGGCCTGCAGGCGGTGGCGGCCGGCGCCCGGGCCATCCTGCTCGGGGAGGCCGAGATCGTCCTGACGGGCGGCATCGAGTCCATGAGCCGCATGCCCTACCTCCTCGACGCCGACGACGCGCGCTGGGGCAAGCGCATGGGCCACATGCCCCTCGTGGACGCCATGTACCGGGACGGGTTCTTCTGCCCGCTCGCCAACCTGATCATGGGCGAGACCGCCGAGTTGCTCGCGCGCGAGTACGGCATCACACGCGCCGCATCCGACGCCTACGCGGCGCGCAGCCAGGCGCTGGCGCAGGCCGCGATGGCCGCCGGGCGGTTCGACGAGGAGGTCGTGCCCGTGGAGGTGCCGGACCGCCGGGGCAAGCCCCTCCGCCTGGCGCGCGACGAGCACCCGCGGCCCGACACGACCCTCGCGTCGCTGGCGTCGCTGCCCCCGGTGTTTCCCGTTGTCGAGGGCCAACCGGGCATCATCACGGCGGGCAACGCCTCGGGCGTCACCGACGGCGGGGCCGCGGTCGTGCTGGCGTCGGCGGCGCGCGCCCGCGACCTCGGCCTGCCGCCGATCGCGCGGCTCGTCGGCTGGGCCACCGTTGGTGTGGATCCGCGACGGATGGGCATTGGCCCCGTTCCGGCCGTCCAGCGCCTGCTCGCCCGCACGGGCCTCACGCTCGACGAGGTCGGCCTCGTGGAGCTCAACGAGGCCTTCGCCCCGCAGGTGCTCTCCGTGCTGCGCGATCTGCCCATCCGTGAAGACCGTTTGAACGTCAACGGCGGCGCCATCGCGCTCGGCCACCCGATCGGCTGCACCGGCGCGCGCATCCTCGTGACGCTCCTGCACGAGATGCGCCGCCGCGGCACGCCGCTGGGCCTGGCGACCCTGTGCGTGTCGGGGGGGATGGGGATGGCGATGGTGGTGGAACTGATCCCGTAGTGCCTCGGGCCTGGTGCCTCGGGCTTCGGCGGGCCTCGGGCTTCGGCGGGCCTCGGGCTTCGGCGGGACTCGGACCTCGGGCTTCGGCGGGCCTGGTGCCTCGGGTTTCGGCGGACCCGGGCTTTGAGAACCTCCTACCCCGGACGCGCGCGTTCCGATCGCTCAAGTGATTCGATGAGGCAACGAAGCATGCGCCCCACCCGGTCGGTGCTCTCGATCAGGGCCGGTGCCTCGGTTCCGAGGTGGCCGCGGCTCGTTGCGACGCGGAGCAGGGCGCGCACCTCGGCGTTGGAGCCGGCGGCGACCCTGGCGAACTGCGCGAACTCCTTTCGACGTGCGCGCGCGAATCCTTCGGCAATGTTCGCCACCGTGGAGAGACACGCCCCGTTGATCTGGCTGCGAAGTTCGTTGTCGCGCGCGAGCGTGGGCCTTGCCATCACGCTCCAGACCGCGTCGGACAGCCGCTTGGCCTCACGCCACACGTCGAGATCCTCGAACGAGTTCACCGCCATGGCGCTAACAGAGGCAGCAACCCCCGTGCCACTGGTTGACCCCGCGACGCGGGACCTGCGATTCACGCCTGACGGGGTGGAACAACGTGCCTGCCGAGGACGAAGGGGTAACCTCGGGGTCCGAGGCACGACGCACGCCGAAGTCCAAGGCACGACGCACGCCGAAGTCCAAGGCAGGACGCACGCCGAAGTCCAAGGCACGAGGCACGCCGAATCCCGAGGCGCGAGGCACGCCGAATCCCGAGGCGCGAGGCACGCCGAAGTCCGAGGCACGAGGCACGCCGAAGTCCGAAGCACGAAGCACGCCGAAGTCCGAAGCACGAAGCACGCCGAAGTCCGAAGCACGAAGCACGAGGCACTGTCCCTCACCGTACGCATCGCCCTCATCACCCCGAGCTGAAAAGAGACACCGATGCCGATTGATCCGATGCGCACTGTCCACCGCGGCCTGGTGCCCCTGGTTGTCGCTGCCTATACGACGTGGGCCCTCGCCCAGACGCCACCGTCGGCTCCGCCGCACCAGGCGACCTCGGCCGCGCAACCGGCCTCGGGCCTTGACCCCGCCATTGAAGGATTGCTGTCGCACGTCTCCGAGGACCGCCTCCGCGAGCTGCTCACCCGCCTGCAGGGCTTCGGCACGCGCCACACGCTGTCGTCCCAGGACGACCCGGCTCGCGGCATCGGCGCGGCCGCCGAGTGGATCGCCGCGGAGTTCCGACGCAGCCCCCGCCTCCAGGTGTCATTCGACTGGTACGACCTCCCGGCGCAGGGCGACCGCATCGTGCGCGACACCCGCCTGCGCAACGTCGTTGCCGTGTTGCCGGGGCGGTCGCCACGGCGCATCTACGTGACCGCGCACTACGACTCCCTCGCGCGGCCGCCGCGCCCGGATGGGGCGGGGCAGGGCGCCACGGTCGGCTTCGACTGGTCGGCGGCCGACCACGATCAGCCCGGCGCCAACGACGATGGCAGCGGCACGGTTGCGGTGATGGAGGTGGCGCGCCTGCTCGCCGACAGCGGACTCGACTTCGACGCCACGCTCGTCTTCGCGACGCTGGCGGGCGAGGAGCAGGGCCTCGTCGGTGCGCTGCTGCACGCGCAGCGCGCGCAGGCGGAGGGCTGGCGGATCGACGCGGTCTTCAACAACGACCTGTTGGGCAATGCCGCCGGCGGAAACGGCGTGACGGATTCGGGCAGCGTGCGCGTGTTCTCCGAGGGGCCGGAAGACTCGCCCTCCCGCCAGGTGGCCCGCTACGTGGCCCGCGTGGGGGCGCGATACCTCCCGGCGCACCGCGTGCGCCTCCTGGCCCGACACGACCGCTTCGGTCGCGGTGGCGACCACACCGCCTTCAACCAGCACGGCTACGCCGGCGTGCGCATCGTCGAGTCCAGCGAGCACTTCGGGCGGCAGCACACGGTGCAGGACACCGTGGACGGAATCTCCTGGCCGTACCTGGTGCAGAACGTGCGGCTCAACGTGGCCGTCGTCGCGAGCGCCGCGCTGGCGCCGCCGCCACCCCGGACGAGCGATGCCCGCGGCCGGCCGATGCTCGGCCGCGGCCAGAGCGGGTACGACGCCGCGCTGCGCTGGGAGCCCTCGCCGGGCGCGGTGGGCTACCGCGTGTTCTGGCGGGAGGCGTGGACGCCAGATTGGCAGCACGAGGCCGCCGTGGGCACCCTCACCGCGTTCACGCTGCGCGGCCTGTCGATCGACGACGTGGTGATCGGGGTGTCGGCAGTGGGCCGCGACGGGCACGAGAGCGTGGTGTCGGCCTACGTGAATCCGCCAAGGTCAGACGCGGTGATGAAGACCAAGTAGTGCTTCGGGCCTCGGGCTTCGGGCCTCGGCGGGCCTCGGACTCGGAGCCTCGGCGGGCTTCGGGCCTGGGGCCTCGGCTCGTGAGGCGTCGTGCGTCGACGGGGCGGCAGTGGGTGTGGCGCGGCGTGAACGGCAGCGTGACGGCGCACGAGGTACGCGGCCCGAGGCACGCCGAGGCACCAGGCCCGAGGCCCGAGGCACGGCCGGACGCGGTCAGCAAGACCAAGTAGTGCTTCGGGCCTCGGGCTTCGGGCCTCGGCGGGCCTCGGACTCGGAGCCTCGGCGGGCCTCGGGCCTGGGGCCTCGGCTCGTGAGGCGTTGTGCGCCGACGGGGCGGCAGCGGGTGTGGCGCGGCGCGAACGGCAGCGTGACGGCGCACGAGGTACGCGGCCCGAGGCACGCCGAGGCACCAGGCCCAAGGCCCGAGGCACGGCCGGACGCGGTCAGCAAGACCAAGTAGTGCTTCGGCCCTCGGGCTTCGGGCCTCGGCGGGCCTCGGACTCGGTGCCTCGGCGGGCTTCGGGCCTGGGGCCTCGAGCGCTGGGGCGGCGTGCGCCGACTGGGCGGCAGCGGTGTGGCACAGCGCGTGCGGCAGCGTGACAGCGCACGAGGTACGATGCCCGAGGCACGCCGAGGCACGAAGTACCAGGCACCAGGCACCCGGCACGCACGTGTCACAGGCCCGTCCTGCTACACTCTGTCGGGCCCCCGCCCGGGAGGTGTCCCATGCGGCCCACGCTGCGGCTGCTCGAGGACGCGCTCATCGACCGTATCCTCGACGAGGCGCGCGACCTGATTGCGACCCTCGGCGTCGAGATCCACAACCCCGCCGTCCTCGCGCTGCTCGGCGACCACGGTGCCCGCATCGAGGCGGCCACCAACCGGGCGTTCATCCCGGGGCCGCTGGTCGATCGCGCGCTCGGGTCCGCGCCGCGCGAGTTCCGGCTCTACGACGTGCTCGGCCGCGAGACGCACCACCTCGCTGGGGACCGCGTGCACTTCACGCCCGGCTCGGCGGCGATCCACGTGCTCGACGGGGAGACCGGCGCGATCCGCCCGCCGACGACCACCGACTACGTGCGGTACGTTCAAGTGATGAGCGGCCTGCGGCACATCGCGGCGCAGAGTACCGCCTTCATCCCGGCCGACGTCCCGAGCCGCGTCTCCGACTCCTACCGCCTCTTTCTCAGCCTGCTCTACGGGGAGAAGCCGGTCGTCACGGGAGCGTTCACGATCGAGGCCTTCGAGGTGATGCGCGACCTGCAGGTGATCGTGCGCGGGTCGGAGGCGGCCCTGGCCGAGCGCCCGCTCACGATCTTCTCGTGCTGCCCGACGGCACCCATCAAGTGGTGCGACGTCACGAGCCAGAACGTGGTGGACTGCGCGCGGGCCGGCATCCCGGTGGAGTTCATCTCGATGCCGCTCTCCGGCTTCATGGCGCCGGTCACGCTGGTCGGCAGTGTGATCCAGCACGCCGCCGAGACGCTGAGCGGCGTCGTCATCAGCCAGCTGGCGCGGCCCGGCGCGCCGATGCTGTGGGGCGGCTCGCCGGCGATCTTCGACGTGCGCTACGAGACCACGCCGATGGGCGCGGTGGAGACGATGATGCTCGACTGCGCCAACAGCGAGGTGGGGAAGCGCCTCGGGCTGCCAACGCAGGGCTACATCGCGCTGAGCGACGCCAAGCGGCTCGACGCGCAGGCCGGCTTCGAGACGACCATGGGCGCCACGCTCGCCGCGCTGTCGGGCATCAACAGCATCTCGGGGCCCGGCATGCTCGATTTCGAGAGCTGCCAGAGCCTCGAGAAGCTCGTCTTCGACAACGAGGTGTGCGGCATGACCTTCCGCCTGCTTCGCGGGATGGAGCCGCGCGAGGACTTCCCGGCGCGGCCGCTCTTCGAGGAGCTGTTCCGCGAGAAGCACCTGCTGATCGCGAAACACACGCGGCGTCACTTGAAGGCGGAGATCACCTTCCCGGGGCCCGTGATCGACCGGGCGAACCTGTCGCGGTGGACCGAGGAGGGCGCGGTCGAACTGGGCCCGCGCGCGCGGAGCGAGGTGGCGCGGCTCCTGGCGGCATACGTGCCGTCGGGCCTGGCCGAGGATCGGAAGGCCGGGCTCATCGAGCGCATGACGCGTGAAGCCGCCGCGCACGGCACGGCGCGGCTGCCGGAGCGTCCAGCATGAGGTGGCACCTCAGCTGGCCGGCCCCCGTGTCGCTGCCGCCGCGCGAGACGCTGCTCGAGGCGCAGGACCTGCCGGGGGAGGGTGAGCTCACGCCCCGCCTCGGGCGACTGATCGAGGATGGCGTGCGCGAATACCTGACGCTCGCCACGCCCTGTGCGGTGATGGAGGACATCGCGCCGGACGCGTTCGGCAGGGTGCTGCACGGCGAGGGGTGCAACCTCGGACCGCTGCCGCTCGACCAGGTGCTCGCGCGCGCGGAAGGACTGGCGCTGTACGTGGCGACGATCGGCCCGGCGGTGCCGGCCGCGGTTTCCCGGTGGTTCGCGGCGCGCGACCCGGCGCGCGGGTACACGCTCGACGGCATCGCGTCGGCCGCGGCCGACGGGCTCTCGCTGCTGGTGACGCGCGAGTGGACCGAGCGGCGATTCGGCGGGTGCGCGCCGGGCTGGTGCGCGCTGCCGTACAGCCCGGGCTACTGCGGGTGGGACGTGAGCGGGCAGCGGGCGCTCTTTGCCGCGCTGGAGCCCGCTGAAACCGGGGTGAGGCTCAACGATAGCTGCCTGATGCAGCCGCTGAAGTCGGTGTCCGGTGTGCTCGTGTACGCACCCGCGGCGGCGCACCGGACGCGACAGGACTACCCCTGCTGCGACACGTGCCTGACGCACGAGTGCGAGGGCCGGGTTGAGCTGATGATGCAGGGGATGAACATGGACGGCGGCGGCGCCGGACCGGGGATGTGCAGATGACCATCGTCAGCGACATTGCCAAGAACCTGGAGCTCGGCGAGGACGACCGGGTCCGCGAACTCGTGGGGGCGGGGCTGTCGGCAGGGGTCCCGCCGCGCGATCTGCTCGAGCAGGGCCTCATCGCCGGCATGGCCGTCGTCGGCGAGCAGTTCCGGCAGCGCGAGATCTTCCTGCCCGACGTGCTGCTCGCGGCGCGTGCGATGTACGCCGGGCTCGACCTCCTCGAGCCGCGACTCGCCGGCGCCGGCGTGCCCTCGGCCGGCACGGTCGTCATCGGCTCGGTGAAGGGCGACCTGCACGACATCGGCAAGAACCTCGTCGGGATCATGCTGCGCGGGGCCGGCTTCCGCGTGGTGGATCTCGGCAACGACGTGCCCCCCGCGCGCTTCGTGGACGCGGCGGCCGAGTCGG
>Ga0114939_10003880_pt1 | contig 10149 bp, 6 predicted proteins | sample AshMeaCrysSpring_FD_87196 | JGI IMG/M metagenome (GOLD analysis project Ga0114939, IMG submission 87196) | Groundwater microbial communities from Big Spring, Nevada to study Microbial Dark Matter (Phase II) - Ash Meadows Crystal Spring | ecosystem: Environmental > Aquatic > Deep subsurface >... | reverse complement strand
GCCGATCCGAGCCTCGTCGCCACGGTCTTGCCCGCACCGGCGGCGACGGCTCCGTCCGCGACGTCAGGGTGGTGCTGATCGACCGTGTAGTCCGCCGGCGCCTCGCGCACCAGGCGCAGCTCGCGGCCCAGCGCGTCCGACAGCCGGCGGTCGACCTCGGGGTCGTCGCTGCGGACACTCCGGCCATCCGGCAGCTCGATCGTCACCTCCGGCAGGTCGCCGCCGGGCACCACCGGCGCGACGAAGGCCGCGCGGCAGCGCAGCAGATCGGGAAAGTGGCGCACGTTCTTGGCACTGACGATGCGTCCGGTCTGCACGTCGAGCAGGGCGAAGGCACGATCACCCAAGATCCCCTCGCCCGCCAGCGTCGTCTGCGTCAGCGCTTCACCGGCCATCGACTTCACCGGGTAGCGCCAGAGCTGCTGCACCTGGCCGATCTGCTCCATCGCCCATCTCCTGCGCCGTCGGCGACCGCTTGCCGCCAGGCCGCGAGACTATGCCCGAACGCGGGATGCGACAAGCATCTCAGCAACCGGCACGCATTGACGCCAGGCACGCCAGCCGATAAACTTTAGTACTAAAGTATTTGCCGTCGATGACGACCTTCGCCATGCCCCGCCTTTGGGACATCTCCCCGCCGGTCCACGAGCGCTCGCCGGTCTTTCCCGGCGATGCGCCCTATGCACAGGCCTGGAACGCGCGCATCGGTCCCGGGTGCCCGGTGAACGTCGCCACGCTGACGCTGTCGCCGCACACCGGCGCCCATGCCGACGCACCGCTGCACTACGACGAGGCGGGCGCGGCCATCGGTGCGGTCGATCTGGCACCCTACCTGGGCCGCTGCCGCGTGATCCACGCCATCGGCCGCGGGGCCTTGGTCGAATGGACGCACCTGGCGCACGCGCTGGCCGGCCTGCCGCCGCGGGTGCTGGTGCGCACCTACGCGCGCCAGCCCGCAGGATGGGACCCGCATCTTCCCGCCTTCGCGCCGCAGACGGTCGAACGCCTGGCCGACGCGGGCGTGCGCCTGATCGGCATCGACAGCGCCAGCATCGACCCGGCCGAAAGCAAGGAACTGCCCAGCCACCAGGCGGTGCGCCGCCGCGGGCTGCGCGTGCTGGAAAACCTGCTTCTCGACGACGTACCCGAAGGCGACTACGAGCTGATCGCGCTGCCGCTCAAGCTGACGAGCGCCGACGCCAGCCCGGTGCGCGCCGTGCTGCGAGAACTGACGGAGCCTGCATGAAGACCCTTGCCGACGCCCAGGCGCTGGACGCCGCCGACCCGCTGGCGCCGCTGCGCGAGCAGTTCTCCATCCCGCCCGGGCTGATCTACCTGGACGGCAACTCGCTGGGCGTGATGCCCCGGTCGACGCCGGCAAGGGTGCAGCAGGTGGTGACGCAGGAATGGGGCGTCGGGCTGATCGGCAGCTGGAACAGTGCCGGCTGGATGGACCTGGCGCCGCGCATCGGCGACAAGATCGCGCGGCTGGTCGGTGCCGGCCCCGGCGAGGTGGTGGCCGCCGACTCGACCTCGGTGAACCTGTTCAAGGTGCTGAGCGCGGCGCTGCACATCGCGCGCAGCGACGATGCCCGGCGCACGCGCATCGTCTCCGAGCGCAGCAACTTCCCCACCGACCTGTACATCGCCGAAGCCACCGCCGCGGAACGCGGGCTGGAACTGGTGCTGGCCGACGGCCCCGAGGCGGTCCCCGGGCTGCTCGACGAGCGCTGCGCGGTGCTGATGCTGACGCACGTCAATTACCGCACCGGCCTCATGCACGACCTGGCCGCGCTGTCGCAGGCCGCGCACGACGCCGGCGCGCTGGCGCTGTGGGACCTGGCCCACTCCGCGGGCGCGGTGCCGGTGGACCTGGGCGGCAGCGGCGCCGACTTCGCCATCGGCTGCGGCTACAAGTACCTGAACGGCGGCCCGGGCGCGCCGGCCTTCGTCTGGGTGGCGCCGCGCCATGCCGGGCGCTTCTGGCAGCCGCTGGCCGGCTGGATGGGCCATGCGGCGCCCTTCGAGTTCACGCCCGGCTACAGGCCCGCGCCGGGCATCCGCCGCTACCTGTGCGGCACGCCGGCGGTGCTGTCGCTGGCCGCGCTGGAATGCGGCGTCGACAGCGTGCTCGCCGCCGAGCCGCTCGGCGGCATGGCGGCGCTGCGCGCCAAGTCGCTGGCGCTGACGCGCGCCTTCGCCGATCTGGTCGAGAGCCGCTGCGCCGGCCACGGCCTGACACGCGTGTCGCCGCGCGAGGACGCGCTGCGCGGCAGCCAGGTGTGCTTCGCGCACCCGACGCACGGCTACGCCATCGTGCAGGCGCTGATCCATCGCGGCGTGGTCGGCGACTTCCGCGCGCCGGACATCCTGCGCTTCGGCTTCACGCCGCTGTACACCCGCTACGCCGACGTCTGGCACGCGGTGGAGCAGCTGCGCGAGGTGCTGCAGAGCGGCGAATGGCGCGAAGAGCGCTTCAACCAAAGGGCGGCGGTGACATGAACCTTCCCAATCCTCCGGACGGACGAAGCGGCGACGCGGGCGGTGGCTGTCCGTTCTCCGGCGCAGGCGGTGCCGAAGGCATCGTGCGCGAGGAAGGCGCCAAGCTCGACTTCGCCCGCGACATGAGCTACGGCGACTACCTGCACCTGGACCAGGTGCTCGGCGCCCAGCAGCCGCTGTCGCCCGACCACAACGAGATGCTGTTCATCGTGCAGCACCAGACCAGCGAGCTTTGGATGAAGCTGATGCTGCACGAGCTGCGCGCGGCCATCGGCTGCGTCGCCCGCGACGAGCTGGCGTCGGCCTTCAAGATGCTGGCGCGCGTCAGCAAGATCATGGAGCAGCTGGTGCACGCCTGGGACGTGCTGGCCACCATGACGCCGCCCGAGTACAGCGCCATCCGGCCGTACCTGGCCAACAGCAGCGGCTTCCAGAGCTGGCAGTACCGCTGCATCGAGTTCAGCCTGGGCAACAAGAACGCGGCGATGCTCAAGCCCCACGCCCACCGGCCCGATCTGCTGGCCCACGTGCGGGCGGCCTACGACGCGCCCTCGCTGTACGACGAGGCGCTGCGCCTGCTGGCGCGGCGCGGCCTGCCGGTGCCGGCCAGCCACCTGCAGCGCGACTGGACACGGCCCTACGCGGCCAGCGATGCGGTCGAGGCGGCGTGGCTGCAGGTCTACCGCGACCCGCAGCGCCACTGGGACCTGTACCAGCTGGGCGAGGAGCTCACCGACCTGGAGGACGCGTTCCGGCTGTGGCGCTTCCGCCATGTCACCACGGTCGAACGCGTCATCGGCTTCAAGCGCGGCACCGGCGGCACCAGCGGCGTGGGCTACCTGCGCAAGATGCTCGACGTGGTGCTGTTCCCCGAGATCTGGAAGCTGCGCACCGACCTGTAGGCGCCCCGGACGCGGTGCCGCGGCGCGCTCAGCCGCGGCAGGCGGCTTCGAACGCGCGCTCGAAGGTGGCCACGGTGCGGTCTGCGTTCTTCAGCTTGTCCAGGCCGAACAGGCCGATGCGGAAGGTCTTGAAGTCGGGCCCTTCGTCGCAGGCCAGCGGCACGCCCGCGGCGATCTGCAGCCCCTGCCGGGCAAAGGCGCGGGTGTTCTGGAAGTCGTCGCGCTCGGTGTGGCTGACGATCACGCAGGGCGCCTGGAAACCCGCGGCCGCCACGCTGGCGCAGCCGCGCGCCTCGAGCAGCGCGCGCACGCGGTTGCCGATGGCCTGCTGCGCGGCTCGCGCATTCTCGAAGCCGAAGGCCTCGGTCTCGCGCATCGCATCGCGCAGCTGGGCCAGGCCGTCGGTGGGCAAGGTCGCGTGGTAGGCGATGGCGCCCTTCTCGTGGGTCTCCATGATCGACAGCCACTTCTTCAGGTCCATCGAGAAGCTGCTGCTGGTCGTGGCGTCGATGCGTGAACGCGCCTCTTCGCCCAGCATCACCAGGCCGGCGCAGGGCGTCGAGCTCCAGCCCTTCTGCGGTGCGCTGACGAGCACGTCGACGCCAGCGACCGCCATGTCCACCCACATCGCCCCCGAGGCCACGCAATCCAGCACGAACAGCCCGCCGTGCGCATGCACCGCGTCGGCCACTGCACGCAGGTAGCCGTCGGGCAGGATCATGCCGGCAGAGGTCTCGACGTGCGGCGCGAACACCAGGTCCGGCTGCTCGCGCCGGATGGCGGCCACCACCTCGTCGACCGGCGCCGGCGCGAACGCCGCGCGAGGAGCGGGCGCGACGGGGCGCGCCTTGAGCACGGTGGTCTGCGCGGGGATCGAGCCCATCTCGAAGATCTGGCTCCAGCGGTAGCTGAACCAGCCATTGCGCACCACCAGCACCTTCTTGCCGCCCGCGAACTGCCGCGCCACCGCTTCCATGCCGAAACTGCCGCTGCCGGGCACGACGATCGCCGAACGTGCGCCGTACACCTTCTTCAGCGTCGCCGACACGTCCTGCATGACGCGCTGGAAGCGCTGCGCCATGTGGTTCAGCGCGCGGTCGGTGTAGACCACCGAGTACTCGAGCAGGCCGTCGGGGTCGACGTCGGGCAGCAGACCGGGCATGAAGACTCCTGGTGATGAGGTCCAGGCGCGCAGGTTAACAGGGCATGGCCGGCCGCCCGCGTGGCGGCCGCGCCGCCACGGGCAGGAATCCATGCCCGCACCTAGAATGCCTTCGCAGACCGCCCCTGCCGGAGCCGCGATGGACACACGCACCTCACCGATGCGCATGCGCCTGGCGCAGCTGCGTGACGAAATGGCCCGGCGCGGCGTCGACGCGCTGCTGGTGCCGAGCAGCGACCCCCACCTGTCCGAGTACCTGCCCGAACGCTGGCAGGGCCGCCGCTGGCTGTCCGGCTTCACCGGATCGATGGGCACGCTCGTGGTCGCCACGCAAGGTGCCGCGCTGTTCGCCGACAGCCGCTACTGGCTGCAGGCCGAGGCGGAACTGGCCGGCAGCGGCATCGAGCTGGTGCGCATCCACAGTGCGGCCGCGCCGGCGCACCTGGACTGGCTGGTCGAGCAGGTGCCGCGCGGCGGCAGCGTCGCCGTCGACGGGCAGGTGCTCGGGCTGGCGGCTGCGCAGTCGCTGAAGGCGCGCCTCGATGCCGCGGGCATCACGCTGCGCACCGCGCCCGACCTGCTGGACTCGATCTGGCCGGATCGCCCCGCGCTGCCGGCGCAGCCGGTCTACGCGCACCGTGCGCCGCAGGCGCCGCAGGCGCGCAGCGACAAGCTGGTGCGGGTGCGCGAGGCGATGGCGCAGCTCGGCGCGACGCATCACTTCGTGTCCACCGTCGACGACATCGCCTGGCTGACCAACCTGCGCGGCAGCGACGTCGAATACAACCCCGTGTTCCTCGCCCACCTGCTGCTGGACGGCAGCGGCGGCAGGCTGTTCGTCGGCGAAGCCAAGCTGCCGGCGTCGCTGCAGGAAGAACTCGCGGCCGATGGCCTGCGCATCCGGCCCTACGCCGAGGCCGGCGCCGCGCTGGCCGCGCTCGGCACGGGCGAAACGCTGCTGCTGGACCCGAAGCGGGTGACGCTGGGCTTTCGCGAGCAGGTGGGCGCCGGCTGCAAGGTGGTCGAGTCGATCAACCCGAGCACGCTGCTGAAGAGCCGCAAGACCGAGGCCGAGGCGGCCTTCATCCGCCAGACCATGGCCGAGGACGGCGCGGCGATGTGCGAGTTCTATGCCGGGTTCGAGGCGGCGCTGGCACGCGGCGATCGCCTGACCGAGCTGACGGTGGACGAGGAGCTGAGCGCCGCGCGCGCACGCCGGCCGGGCTTCGTCGGGCTGAGCTTCCCGACCATCGCCGGCTTCAACGCCAAGGACGCAATGGCGCACTACCGCGCCACGCAAGAGTCCTTCGCCGTCATTGAGGGCGACGACCTGCTGCTCATCGACTCCGGCGCGCAGTACCTGGGCGGCACCACCGACATCACGCGGGTCTGGCCGATCGGCCGCATCACGCCGGCGATGAAGCGCGACTACACGCTGGTGCTCAAGGGCACGATGGGCCTGAGCCGCGCACGCTTCCCGCGCGGCACGCTGTCGCCGATGCTCGACGCGATCGCGCGCGCGCCGCTCTGGGCCGAGGGCCTGGACTTCGGCCACGGCACCGGTCACGGCGTCGGCTACTTCCTCAACGTGCACGAGGGCCCGCAGAGCATCAGCCGCAGCCTGCCCGAGCCGCACATGGCGATGGAGCCGGGCATGGTCACCTCCATCGAACCTGGCGTGTACCGCTCCGGCCAATGGGGCGTGCGCATCGAGAACCTGGTGATGAACGTGCCGGCGCGCACGCCCGAGGGCGACACCTTCGCCGAGATGCTGGAGTTCGAGACGCTGACGCTGTGCCCGATCGACACGCGCTGCATCGAGCGCGCGCTGCTGCGCGCCGACGAGATCGCCTGGCTGGACGCCTACCACGCCACCGTGCGCGAACGGCTCGAGCCGCTGGTCGACGGCGACGCGCTGGCCTGGCTGCGCCGGCGCTGCCGGCCCCTTTGAGCACGGCGATGGTCGGCGCGCCGGCGCTCGGCATCGACCTGGGCGGCACCAAGATCGAAGCCGTGCTGCTGTCGCCGTTGGGCGACGAGCTCTGGCGCAGGCGCGTTCCCACGCCAGCCGGCGACTACGATGCCACGCTGCAGGCCATCGCCGCGCTGGTGATGCAGGCCCGGCGCGCCGGCGACGGCCCTTGCAGCGTCGGGCTCGGCACGCCGGGCAGCCTGACGCCCGCTGGGCTGATGAAGAACTCGAACTCGCAGTGCCTGAACGGCCGGCCGCTGCAGGCCGACCTGGAACAGCTGCTGGGCCAGCCGCTGCGGCTGGCCAACGACGCCAACTGCCTGGCCTTGTCGGAGGCCACCGATGGCGCGGGTGCCGGCGCGCCGGTGGTGTTCGCGGCCATCCTCGGCACCGGCACCGGCGCCGGCATCGCGGTGCACGGCCGGGTCGTCACGGGACCCAACGGCCTGGCCGGGGAATGGGGCCACAACCCGCTGCCCTGGGCCGTCGCCGGCGAGGACCCGGTCTTCGACTGCTATTGCGGGCAGCGCGGCTGCAACGAGACGCTGCTCAGCGGGCCCGGTCTGGCACGGGAACATCGGCACTTCGGCGGGCTGCCGCTGACGGCGGCGCAGATCGCGGCGGCCGCCACGCAGGGCGACGCCGCCTGCCGGGCGACGCTGCAGCGCTATTGCTCGCGGCTGGCGCGCGCGCTGGCCGGCGTCATCAACCTGCTCGACCCCGACGTCGTGGTGCTGGCCGGCGGCCTGTCGCACATCGGCATGCTCTACCAGGAAGTGCCGCGGCTGTGGGGCCGCTGGGTGGTGTCCGGCGGCCACCGGGACGAGGTGCGCACGCGCCTCGTGCCCAGTCTTCACGGCGACGCATCGGGCGTGCGCGGCGCCGCCTGGCTGTGGCGCGATGCCGATGCGGGGCCGCTGCGATAGCGCCGCGCGCTGACGCAGCCGATCAGACCCCGGCGCGCTGCATCTTCGCGTCCAGCGCCTGGATCAAGGTGTCGGCGCTGTCCTGAAGATGCGCGCGCGTGGCGGCATCCAGCTTCTGCGGCTGCTTCAGCGCCTTGTCCAGCTGCTGCTGCAACCGCAGCGCCTGCTGGCGCGAAATGCTGCGCGCATCGGCCCGCGCCAGCGGGCTGGGCCGCAGCAGCGACGCCGCCACGCGGTTGACGTAGTCGCGCTGCAGTTCGCGGCGCGTGGCGCTGATGTTGCCGCCGCGCGCCAGTTCGCTCCAGACGTCGCGGTTCAGCCGTTCATAAAGTTCGGACAGCTGGAATGCGGCCTGCGGCTTGTCCATCTTGCCCACGCTGTCGAGGATGCGCGCTGCCACGGCGTCGCTCATCAGCTGGTTGAGCACCGCGCGCTGCAGGTCCAGCAGGCGCTGCGGCACCGGATAGTCGGTGGGCAGCAGCGGGTTCTCGACCCGGTCGTCGAAGTCCGGTGCCAGGCGTCGCTGCAGCGTCGGCGTCACCGCCAGGCCGTCGATCGACAGCACGTGGTGCGCGATCAGGTCCAGCGCCGCGCGCTGCGTGGCCGCGTCGGTGGGCTGCAGCGGGTCGCGCCCGCTGCCCGGATGGTCGCGCAGCGTGCGCACACCGCCGATCTGCCGCACCAGCACGCCGACGGCGCGGCCCGCGTCGCCGATCGCATAGGCCAGAGAGCGGCGCAGCACCGCATAGCTCTGGTCGGGGCTCAGTTCGCGGCGTTCCTGGCGCTTGAACAGGTCGCGCGCGATCTCCAGGCGCTTGGCCGCATAGGCGACCGGGTCGGCGCCCAGGTCGAGCTGGATGGTCTCGGGGTCGATGCCGAAGGCTGCGTCCTCGTCGCTTCCGTAGGCCAAAAGCGGCTCGCTGCTGCGACCCGCGATGCGCAGCAGTTCGGCGGGCTCCTGCGCCGCTTCGATGGGCTTGTAGGCGTACTCGATGGCCCAGTAGTCGTAGGGCCCCAGCGTCGTCATGAAGGGCAGGCCGCCGCGCTGGCCCGGCCGCGGCAGGTTGATGGCGTTGTATTCCATCACCGACCCGGTGGTGCCGTGCACCCGCGTGAAATCGGGGTCGGACAGCTGCTGTTCGTTGTAGACCCGCGAAGCGCGGAAGTTGTGGCGCAGGCCGAGCGCATGCCCGATCTCGTGCATGATCGTGTCCTTCACGTAGTCGCGCACGAAGCGTTCGGCATCGGGGCTGTCCGGCATGATCTCGCCGCGGGCCTCGAGCACGTCCAGCGCATAGCTCAGCTGCTCGGCCGCAAGATCGCCATAGGCGCAATGGGCGTGGCCGGCGTGCGCATGGGGTTCGCCGCCGAGCACCGCCGCGAACGACGCCGCCCCCGACAGCGTCTGCGCGCGCAGGTTGCGCTGCGCGCGCGCGCTCAGGCTCTCGAAGCCGATGTCGGCGTCGAGGATCTCGCCGGTACGCGGGTCGACGTGTTTCGGCCCGATGGCGCCGAAGCTCGGAAACGCCGACGCCAGCCAGCGCACCGAGGGGTAACCCAGGTCGAGCGTGTCGAAGGCGGCATCGTCCGCCTGCTGCTCGACGACGATCGCATCCTTGAAGCCGATGCGCTCGAAGGCCTTGTTCCATTCGAGGATCGCCTCGGCCACCACCGGCCGGTACTTCAGCGGCACGTTGCGGTCGATCCAGAAGGTGATCGGCTTCACCGGCTCGGACAACGGCGACTGCGCATCCTTCTTCTCCAGCCGCCAGCGCTCGACCATGCGCACGCGCGGCGAGCGCTCGAGGTCGTCGCTGAGGTCCATCACCGCCTGCGTCGTCAGGCCGATGCGCGCATCGGCACGGCGCGGCCTCATCGGCTCGGCCGGCAGCGGCGCCAGCGAATAGTGGTGGCCGACGAACAGGCTGCGCGTATCGGGCACGAAACGCGGGAACGTCGGCACCGGCATGCCCGGCGGCGTGCCCGGCTGCGCGACCGCGATGCTCGGCGCGTAGTAGTGGTTCTGCGTCTGGATCTCCAACGACACCGCCGAGCCGCGCACCGCGGTGACGTGGCTGTTGCGCGGGTCGAGGTTGTAGCCCTGGCGGAAGGCGCGCTGCAGCTGCATGCCCACGCCGAGCAGGTCGCTCAGGAACAGGCTGCTGGCATCGATCAGCACCGACTGGCGCTGCGGGTGCGGCTGGCTGGCCACCAGCGTCGTGCCCAGCAGGCTGGCCGAATAGGACACCGCCGCCGCGCGCGCCTGCGGCGTGCCCGGCTTCGCGTAGACGTCGACATTGCGCGCCTGCAAGCGCACCTGGTTGTGCACGCGCACGAACTCCACCACCTGCGCGCCGCCTGCGCCGCTGACCGGGTAGGCCATCAGCCCGCCGAGGATGAAGGCTTCGCCGATGCCGCTGGACAGCTTGGGCGACAGGATGAACGGCCGGTCGAAGTGCTCCGGCGCGAGTTCGAGCCAGAGCTTGTCTTCCTTCTGCCAGGCCGTGATCGGGCCGCTGATCTGCCGGGCGTCCTTGGTCACCGTGGCAAAGGGCGGCAGCGATCCGGACGCAGCAGCGGCCGGCGGCGCCTGCCCCGCGCTCGCGCTGCCGGCTGCGCCGGTGGCAGGGGCGGTCGACGTGGCAGGTGCCGCGGCCGACGCCGACGGCGGCGCGCTGCGCGGCG
>Ga0114939_10003879_pt1 | contig 10151 bp, 9 predicted proteins | sample AshMeaCrysSpring_FD_87196 | JGI IMG/M metagenome (GOLD analysis project Ga0114939, IMG submission 87196) | Groundwater microbial communities from Big Spring, Nevada to study Microbial Dark Matter (Phase II) - Ash Meadows Crystal Spring | ecosystem: Environmental > Aquatic > Deep subsurface >... | reverse complement strand
TGGGCAGTGAGCCCGAACCGGACATGCAGGCAGTCGTCGTGCGCGTGCCGCCTCCGCCCCAGCGGGATGAGCCGCCAGCAGCCGACGCAGCGGATCAGCCATCCGCCGGCTGAGGACATTCCATACCCGCTCTCGCTGAAACCACGTTCTCGCTGAAACAAACTTGCGCGGGCCTTGCCGTGGTTGGATTCCGTGCGTGAATGAACGAATGCGGAGATCGCGCGTCAAGTGTCGAATCCCGATGGTTCGCCGAACCGAATGGGAACTGGATAACGCCAATGTTCGGCCCGCGTTGAATGATCGAGTACCGAGATGAAACATAAGATCACTTGGATCTTGCTGATTGGCCTGCTGGGCTTCACCGGCGGTCGCGAAGTTGAAGCGCGCGGCGGCGGCGCCGTGCGCGGCGGTGGCGGCATGCGGGGCGGCTTCTCGGGAGCCGGCCGAGTCGGTGGCGGATTCGGGGGCTATGGAGGGGGAGCCACGATGCCGATGGCCCGCCCAAGCATGCCTTCGATGGGGATGCAACGTCCAAGCTTCGGTGGCATGGGCGGAGGCATGGCGCGGCCCAATATGGGTGGAATGCCCGGAGGAATGACACGCCCGAACTTCGGTGGAACGACCGGTGGAATGACCCGCCCCGGTTCTGGAATGAGTGGCGGCTTCCCGACGAATCCCGGGATACTACCGGGCGGGATTCAACGCCCCTCCACCTTGCCCGGGCAAGTAGGACGCCCCAGTGCGGTTCGCCCCAATCCTCTGCCGGGAGGCGGAGTCAATCGCCCTGGTGCCGGCGGAACCACACGCCCAACGCGACCAGGAACAGGAGCTACGCCGCTACCCGGTTTGCGGCCAGGCCAAGGCGGTGTGACTCGACCCGAGCGTCCATCGACGCTGCCTGGACAACGCCCCGGGGATGTAGGTGGCCCGAATCGTCTCCCGGCGTATCCCAATCGTCCCGAACGTCCCGTGACGCTCCCCGAACGCCCCGATCGACCAAGGCCCCCGGGTGATCGTTGGCCGCCGGGTGATCGTTGGCCTCCACATGATCATTGGCCCGACTGGGATCATCGGTGGCATCATTGGCATTGGTGGTACCACGGATACTGGCCGGGCTATTGGGGCGGGTATTGGGACGGCTATTGGGCCAACTATCCGATCTACGCCGCATTGGGTTTGAACTGGTGGGGCGTCAACAGCATGTCCTACACGTTCGGCTATTCCAACTATTACAACCCTTATTACGACCCGACGTACAACTCGGCGTACAACTACTCGCAGCCGCTGGTCTATGTGGAACCGGCTGAGTCGGCAGATGCGTCTGCAGCCGCGGCGGCTCAGCCACCCGAGCCAAGACCCGGGGCTGAGGCAGCGCAGGCCGCGCGGGATGCATTCATGCAGCGGGACTATGCGGAGGCGTTGAGTCAAGCTGAAAAGGCAATCAAGGCCGAGCCTGATGATCCCGTGATGCATCAGCTCAGAGCTCTTGCGCTGTTTGCCGAAGGACGGTTTTCCGAAGCCGCAGCCGTAGTCCACACCGTGCTCGCGACGAGCCCCGGTTGGGATTGGACCACGATGATTGGCTTCTATCAGGATCCGAACGACTATACGAAACAGCTCCGCGCTCTGGAGCAACATCGGGACGCCAACGAAGACGATCCGGCGACCCGCTTCCTACTCGCCTACCACTACATCACGCTGGGCCACGACGAAGATGCGCGTGTGGAGCTCGAGGCCGTCGTACGGCTGCAACCGCGAGACCGCGTGGCTGCCAACCTGCTGCGCAGTTTGAGACCCGCCGAAGGCGAAGATGCTCCGGTTCCCCAGGTTCCTGCGCCGGAAAACGCAACACCCATTGATCCGGCGAAGCTGCTCGGCCAATGGAATGCCACACGCGATGATGGTGCCAAGTTCAATCTCAGCCTGAACGAGCAGGACCAATTTGTTTGGGGGTACACGCAAGCTGGCAAGACGCAGGACGTCAGCGGAACTTATCTGTTCGATCAGAACACGTTGGTCATGGAGCCGACCAGCGGTGGAGCATTAGCTGCCGCCGTGGAGCTGACGGATGACGGCGGTTTGGCGTTCCGAATCCTGGGGGGCGACCCATCCGACCCTGGATTGGTATTCCGCAAAACGAAGTAGTCCGGCAGAGCTGGCGGGATTCAGGCCGCGCGACAGCGCGGCGGGCTGGGGATGCGGCGTGGTTCGGTCCGGGATGCCGCCGGGATGCGGGCCGACCAACGCCGCCGTTCGGAAATCATGTGGCCGGTGATTCGCAGCCATTGCCGGCACCGCAATTCCCACGGCGCGCCGCCCCGCGCTACCATCCGCATGTACCGACGATAGTCATGCCACGTCGGACGCTGCTTGGTGCGAAACTCGTGGTGCAGCAGCGCGGGTAACCGCCGTACATCGCGCGATGCTTGTTCGCCATACCAGGCAAGCAACTCGTGAACGGCCAGGCCGTGCAACAGCTTCTGTGCGGGGGTTATTTTTCGCTGCGCGAACTGGTTTTCGTCGTGCAAGCGATACTCGATGGCCGGCGCGGCGAGAAAGTATTTGCGACTACCCAGAATTGACGAGCCATAAACCAACACGTCGTCGGCACGCGTCCGCCAGTCCTGTTCTTTCGGGTACGGCAGAACCTGATGCAGCAGCTCACGGCGGAATGACAGGCAGGAAGTTGAGCCGCCGATCCATTGCTGATCGAGCAACGTGGCTGCCACGCTGAATCCCAACTCACGGGATGGGCCGCGATGGTGGATCCGCGTCTTGCCGGGATGGCCAAAGAACGTCCGCGCCGCAATCACACAATCGATCTCCGGCTGCTCCTGATAGACCGTGCTCGCGGCCTCCACGTAGGTCACTGGATAGCGGTCGTCGGCGTCCAAGAAGAAGACAATATCCCCTACCGCCAGCGCCGTTCCGGCATGGAAGGCGGAGAGTTGGCCACCGTTGTTTTTGCGGACCACGGTCACCGTCGGTTCACAGCCGAACTCGCGTTCGAGATAGGACCCCGATCCGTCGGTCGAGCCGTCATCGACGATGATTACTTGAGTGAACGGCTGAGTCTGCCGCAGAGCGCTGCGGACGGCCTCTCCGACGAAATCGCGGTAGTTGAAACAATTGATCAGGCATGTTGTCCGCATGTTGTTCGCGAGAGCCGTGCTCCCGCCGCCAGGCAAGAATGCCTCCCCCCCGAGGATCCTTTATCGGTTTGCGTGCGGGGCGCCCGGCCGTTCCAGTCGCGAAGCCCCTGCCCTCCGCGCTGCCCGACACCCTTGCCCAGACCCGAGAACGGGATTGCTCGATACAGGCGGAAGATCGGGCTTCCAGCGAGCGAACCCATCGCTCTGGGGATTCGGTGGGGACCAGCCGTTTCAACCGATGCAGGTTAACAGGTTTGCCACGATTCCTTCGTCAAAGCGGGTGCGAGGGCTGCGATCGTCGGGCGATTCACGTCGATAACCTCGAACGCGGAGCGCCAATGGCCGATAGGCGGGCGACTTCATTCCCACCGAAGATCTGGCTCGTGAGTTCCCCCGATGCGTCTGTCCGTGATCATCAGCACGTACAACCACCCGCGGTGGTTAGAGCATGTGCTGTGGGGCTACGCCACGCAGTCGTTCCGCAATTTCGAGCTACTGATTGCAGACGATGGTTCGACGATCGAAACGCTCCGCGTCATCGAACGGCTGCGCGATGCCACGCGGATACCGATTCGGCATATCTGGCACGACCATCAAGGCTTTCGCAAGTGTCAGATTCTCAATCAAGCAATCGTGGCCGCCCGCCATGATTACCTGGTATTCACCGATGGGGACTGCGTGCCCCGCGCCGATTTTCTTTGGCAACATGCACGGCTCGCGCGGCCAGGATATCTGCTTTCGGGCGGTACGGTGCGGTTGACTCGCGCCGTCAGTGACCGAATGACGAAGGACGACGTGCTTGCCGGGCGCGCTACCAACCCAAGCTGGTTAATCCGAATGGGTCAACCGCGCTCACGAAAGTTATGGGTGCTCGGCCAACAGCCGGTTCGCGCTGCCATCCTGGATGCCGTGACAACCACACGCCCGACATTCAATGGCCACAACAGTTCCGTCTGGAAGTCCGACCTGATCGCGGTCAACGGATTTGACACGCGGATGGTGTACGGAGGCCTGGACCGTGAACTGGGTGAACGACTGCAGAACGCCGGGGTTGTCGGCTTGCAGGTTCGGCACCGGGCTGTCTGCGTCCATCTGGACCACGATCGGGACTATGTCTCGCCCGAGGGAATCGCCCGCAATCAAGCCATCCGCCAGTGCACACAGCAAAGCGGGCGGGCGTGGACTCAGCACGGCATTCAAGACACGGTGCGTCGGAATCGCCGTGCGGCCTGAGCCGAAATCGGCTGTAGATCTTTCCCATGGTCCACACGATCTCAGACCGATGTGTCTGCCGGCAAACACATCGGACAAAAGGCCGTTCATCGAGGGCTTTGCGCACGGATCAGGCGGGGCGGCCGCGGATCGGCTCAGCCGCTCGGCGGCGGGGGTGGCAAGGCCAGCGGTTGGTCACCGCTGTTCCGCAGGTTCACATACTGGCGAAGCAGACCGTGCAGGGTTTGAAACTCCGGTCGCTGAGCGAGCGGTTGGAACTGCGGATTGGCAGCCACTGCATCAAACCGCTCAAGACTCAGTCGCAGAGCCTCCGGCGATGGGACGGCCTCTCCGTGGAAGATCTCCAGCGGTAAAGCCAGGTAGGACTGCCACTGCGGATCTAACAACCCATACAGCTGGGGAGCCGCGCTAGAGAGTTGCTGCCGTAACGCGGCCTCTTCGCTTTCGGCGTGACGTTGTGCCAAAACGGACGTGGGCGTCGAAGCGGCATTGCCGCCCGGGACATCTCCTGCTGCGAGTGTCGCGACCCGCTGAACAAGATCCACCGCCTCGGCAGGAACAGGAGGCGGTTCGGCGCCATTGAGCGAAGACGTCTTGTAGTAGTTGGCATTGGCCTGGCGATCGACTTCGATCACAGAACCATCCAAGGCCACGCCGACAAACAGTCCCCGGCTGCGACTGTAGGAATAGACCTCGGCTCGAAGACGCGCGTCAGTCGCCGCACTGGCCTGCCGTCCCACGGGGCCGGCTGCAGCCGCCGCATCAGCGCCGATCGTGAACTTGCCGGCCAAGATGCCGTCAATGCTCTTCTGGGTCTTAAACACCAGCACGACGTCGGTGGCTTGAACACCGACCTGCCATCCGACATTACCGCCCGTCAATCGGACGAAGACGGGCGCATGCCACTGGCCGGTACCATCGCGAATCAACAGCACCCCATTTCCATAGCGGGCACCCACGATGAAGGAACCCTTGATCACATCCGGGACAATGGCGACTCCATAGGCATCCGCCAGCATCGAGCGAGGAATTGCATCGAGTTGCCCTGAAACAATTTCTTGCAGCGCAGCGGATGCACGAATCACGGTCTTTTGTTCCCGTGATTGAGCCCAACTGCTGGTGGGTGCTGCAAGCGACAATGTTGCCGCGACCATCGCCGTCATCGCCCAGCGATCCATTGCGCGTCCTCCCTGACGTGGGGCCATCGAATGTGGGCGGCCAGGGTATCAGCTTCCAGCCAAAAACAGGTACCCCAACCTGAGAGGATCCCCACCCATGAAAAACGGTCGGCAGAAGCCAAGAGGTGGCGGATGACAGCCCGTCATCCCGCAGGCATCGCCTAAAGAATCGAGACGATCGGCTGGCAGGGTCAAAGCCAAAACCAGATCGACTCACGCGACGAAACGAACCCCAGCAGCACTCGGCGGGCAAGACCGCTGCAAAAAAGGGCCGCAGCCTATCAATAGCCCGAGATTCGAAGTACGCCCGACAGGATTCGAACCTGTAACCCTCGGTTCCGAAGACCGATGCGCTATCCAATTGCGCCACGGGCGCGTGGCAGCCAGAAAACTATCGATCAACCCGTCACGCGTCAAACGCTTACGAAGTCCTTCAATAGTTTAGTGGACATTTGGATATTGACAGGAATGTGAACGCGTGTACATTTTCTCGCGGCGGCGGGTGCGTTGAACCATGCAGGCGCGGCCTGCAGCCCGTACCAGTGACCGCCCAGGACTCGTGACGGAAAGGGCACGCGATGATCCATCCATCGTTCCGCTGTGGCCGTAATGCCTCCGCCGTTCGCTCGGCTCCACGCCGGACAGACGGTTCCTGTTGTCCTTTGGAAAAACGCACCGCTACGTGGGCCGTCTTGCTGGGAACTTTGGTTCTCACTGGAGTGCTCATCGCCGCCGGTCCCCGCGCCACAGCCGCTCCGCCAGCCCCTCCATCCGAAGGGAAGGCCCGCTTGCGCCTGCCGCGCTACTTTGAAGACGTGATAGAGCCCGCTCAACGGGGAGCGTTGGAAGAGATTCGCGCTCGGTTTGCCCCACGAATGGCGGCGATCCGCGCCGAGCTGAAAAAGCTGGAACAGGAACAACTGGAATCGCTCGAGGGGGTGCTCCGGGAGGACCAACGCGAGCGGCTTGTAACACTTCGAAACTCCCGGCGTGCGAATCCGACGGAAAACCCAAGCCCACGGCCCGAGACCCGGGCACGACGCGGTTCAAGGCGCGCTGAGCGCCCGACAAGCGAGAGTGCCTCGACGAACAATTCCGAACCCTCCATGGCTCCAGCGACCGATCCCCAGGAGCCTTCGCCCGAGGCGGAACCGGGTGCGGCGGAGGATGCGAGGCAGGATTGACGAGCGGTCGAGCAATCCACGGGTCGCCAGTCGTCCCATCCATCTTGTTCGCGGAGCGTCAAAACTGCGGGACATGGCACCATCGGTTGGTCCGGCCGCTCGGGTGCGTGCTTGCTGTGAGTGCACGCTTCCTCGCTGAAGAAGAAACGCGAACGAAGCGTCGTGGTCCGAGCGGATCTCGGCCACGGCGCGGGCTGCAGTTCTCCGAGACCCTCTTGGGGTGACCGACCGATGGCGCATGTCGCACCCCGGCTCGTGCTCTGATCGCGACGGGCGCGATTCGGCCCATCCCCTGAGTACTCATCCCCTGACCCTTGAGCGGGCTTTGCTGCAGGTCCAGGCCATTTCCCACAGGGGCTACCGCCTGAATCCGTGCAGAGTGATTCGGCAACCCATCGCGGGAGGCAGTTGCTCTTTCATGCATGAAGCGCCATACATGAGGCGATTCCCAACCGCATGACGGGATCGATTTGTTGGGATCGTGCGGATTTGCCAGTTGAACCAGCTTGAGCCTGCCATGAATGCCCTGCCCCGCGTGACGATTCGCCGCGAACGAGTGGCGGTGGTGCAAGCGAGGCACCCCTGGCTGCGAGCGCGGAGCCTGGTGGACGGTCCGTCGGATGGCGGTCTTGCCTGCGGGCAAGTAGTCGACGTGTTCGACGAGCGAGAGCGTTGGTTGGCTCGCGGGCTGATCAATCCCCACAGCGAACTGCGTGTTCGACTCTATTCTTGGCGACGTGATCAGGAACTAGATGCAACATTCTGGCGGGACCGCATTGATCAGGCGATCGCACGTCGTCGTCCGCTCGGATTGAACGGTCCCCAAAGCTGCTCGCGATTGGTCTTCAGTGAAGCCGATCGATTGAGCGGCCTGATTGTGGATCGCTATGGGCCCTACCTCGTGGTTCAACTGAGCGCTGCGGCACTCGTGCCTCGGCTGGATGAGTTGATCGGGCCACTGCATTCGCATTTTCGGCCGGATGGCATCGTGATTTGCTGGGACGAACGAACGGCCGAACTGGAGGGCCTCGCACCACCGCCCGCCGAAGTGCGTGGTGAAGCGCCGCCCGATGAGCTGATCGTGGAGGACTCTGGTCTGCAGTGGGGCGTCGACCTCATGTCGGGACAAAAGACGGGCCTCTACCTTGATCAACGTGAGAATCGCCTGGCGGCGGCAAAGTATCTTTCGGGTGCCAAGGTGCTGGATGTTTGTTCGTATGTCGGTGGGTTTGCACTGACTGCGGCTGCCGCCGGTGCCCAATCCGTCCTGGGGGTCGACTCAAGCGCCAAGGCATTGGTGGGCGCTGCGGCAAACGCCATTCGCAACGGCCTACATTCTCAGTGCACTTGGGAACAGGCGGATTGCTTTGAGCTGCTGGATGGCTTGCGGGTCGAGTCCCAGATGTTCGACGCGGTGATCCTTGATCCTCCACGATTTGCGGGTTCACGCGCGACCGTCGAGACTGCCTTGCGCGCCTATGAGCGGCTGAACGTCGCGGCGCTGCGTGTTTTGCGCCCTGGCGGTTTGTTGGTGACGTGCAGTTGTTCAGGTCGCGTTACACGCAGCGATTTCCTGAATATGCTCGTGGCAGCAGCGCGCAGAGGCGAACGCGATCTGATCGTCCTGCAGCATCGGGGTGCCGCGCTTGACCATCCGACCTTGTTGAGTTGTCCCGAAACCGACTACCTGAAGTGCTTGATCGCCGAGGCCGCTTGAACCCGAGGGCAGACGGAACGCCCGGTGGTTCAGGGCTGCCGGTGCGCAGCCGAAGAGCTGTAACCTCGGGTCACGTCGATTGAAAAAAATGAAAAAATCTTTGACCTGACACGCTGACAACCACCGGCGTCCTGGAGCAGGCCTGGGACGTAATGGAGACCCGATCCGAGGATGGCCACGGCGCTGGCGCGCCGCTTGAAGCCGAGGCCTGGGCTGGCCGGGTAGGAGGAGCGCTTCTTCCGGGGCGACGGTCGATTCAACGGGGCCGATACATCGTTGCCGATCCATCGAGGACCGACAGTTCGGCGCTGTTTCCTCGAGGAACCGAAGCGGTCGCGGTGGTTGCTTGGACGGCCGAAAGCGAATGGAGACCTTGGCCCAAACTTTTTGTGCGAAGCCTTGATGGGGTGAGGAGATTGGGGCTCTTTCCCCAACCTTTTGCCGATCCATCGATGAGGTATTCGGCCCGGTCCGAGAGGGAGTTGAAGCCAAAGATCGCCAAGAATTGTGGAACAATGGCCGCCGCAAAACAAAATTTCAACAATGCGGTTTTCTGCACCGGCGTGTGGCGGACTGTCCGCGGGATCTTGGGGATGCGGTTTTCCCCTACTCTCTTCGCGACTTGCTCCAGAGAGTTTCACGCCCGCTCGTGGGAGGCTGATTCTTCGGGACGACACGCGGCTTGGACCACCACGCCAACGAGTCCATACGTGGCTCGGTACAGCCGTTGCAGACCGAACAACCGGCGTCAGGAAAAGCAGGCAGTTTCGCGGTGGGTGGCGGAAAAGCGCTCAGCGCGGCCTCCCCGATCGGATATCCTCTACGTATTGGGTTGTTCCGGTCAGGGCCGTTTGCAACCGGCGGACGGGTCGGTGGATCGTGCGCGCGGGGGGATGAGATTTCGTGTCTCGCATCCAGCCAGTTGCACGGCGGGGGCTCTCCTCGGATATCATTCCCATTGCTCCTCTCAATGGCATTCGCCAATGTCCTCGCTACATAGTCTCCCCAAGTCCATGGCAGCGATCACGATCACGATTTTGCACGGGGCGGATCGCGGTCGGGTTTTCCGCGACCTGCGGCCGCCCGTCACCGTGGGTCGCGAAGAAGGCAACTCAATCCAGCTGAATGATGAGCGAGTCAGCCGTTGCCACTTGAAGATCCAGGAAGACAACAATCGGATCGTTCTTACGGACCTGGACAGCACCAATGGCACGAAAGTGAACGGTCAGGAGAGCCATTTGCGGATCTTGCGGAGTGGTGATCTGATTGCCATCGGCCGTAGTCTTCTCTTGATTGGCCATGCCTCGGGTTCGACCGCGACAGCCGGTCAAGAAGATGGCGAGCTGGATCCGACTGTGGCTCGCGAATTGGCGGACATGGATCGGTCTTCGGCTTGCGACTTTGACGTCTTCCCGACGGCAAACGAGGCTGTCGCGACGGTTGCTCCCGCTGCGCGGCTTCCCGGATTGCCTGAGAACCTGACACCCAGTCAGGCTGCTCAAATCAGTGAGCTGCTTGATGCCGTTCATGGGCAACTGAAGCGGTTGATCGAGTCCGCTGTGATCCAGGAAGGCGATCCTCAGGTCCATCTGGCGCATGCCCACTGGTTGGAACTCGTCCAATTGCAATCGTTGCTGGCAGAGACGTTGCGGCGGATTGGCAATCCGGAATAGCGGCCATCATCTTG
>Ga0114939_10003877_pt1 | contig 10161 bp, 9 predicted proteins | sample AshMeaCrysSpring_FD_87196 | JGI IMG/M metagenome (GOLD analysis project Ga0114939, IMG submission 87196) | Groundwater microbial communities from Big Spring, Nevada to study Microbial Dark Matter (Phase II) - Ash Meadows Crystal Spring | ecosystem: Environmental > Aquatic > Deep subsurface >... | reverse complement strand
ATGCCCGGGCACGGCACGGTCCCCGCCGGGCTGACCGACGTGCGCTGGGAGGACTGGGCAGCGGCCACGCGCCTTGCGGTGCGCGAGGCGCGACGCCGGGTACCCGCGCCGGCGCCGCTGCACCTCGTGGGCTTCTCGAATGGCGGCGCCCTGGCGGTTCGGTACGCGCTCGACGCGATCGAGGATCCGCAGCTGCCGCGCGCCGACCGACTGGTGCTGCTCACGCCGATGATCGGCATCACACGCTTTGCCCGCTTTGCCGGGCTCGCCGGGCTGCCGGCGCTGCTGCCACCGTTCGCCAACGCGGCCTGGCTGAGCAACGTGCCGGAGTTCAACCCGTTCAAGTACAACTCGTTTCCCGTCAATGGCGCACGCCAGTCGTACCGGCTGACCGACGCGCTGCAGGCGCAGATCCAGCGGCTGGCGAGCGCCGGAAGACTGGGGACGATGCCGCCGGTGCTCACGTTCCAGTCGGTGATCGACTTCACCGTGAGCACGTCCGCGATCCTCACCGCCCTGTACGCCTTCCTGCCGGACAACGGCAGCGAGATCGTGCTGTTCGACGTCAACCGCACGGTCAAGTTCGGTCCGTTGCTGCGTCCATCGTCATACGTGGCGCTCGAGCAGCTGACGCCGACCACGCCGCAGGCCTACCGGTTTACCGCCGTGGTCAACGCCGGCGACGACACCGACGCCACGCTGGAGAGGACCATCGCGCCTGGTGAGCTGCAGGCGCTCGAGCGCCCGCTCGGCCTGCCGTATCCGACGGGCATCTTCTCGCTGTCGCACCTGGCGATCCCGATACCGCCGGACGACCCGCTGTACGGAACGCAGCCCGACCCGGCGAACCTGCTGGAGTTCGGCCTGAACCTCGGTGCGCTCGATGCGCGCGGTGAGCGCGGCGCGCTGATCGTCGACCAGGACTTCCTCACGCGACTGCCGTCGAACCCGTTCTTCCCGTACCTTCTGGCGCGCATCGAGGAGGGCATCACTGCGCTTCCCGTCGCGAGCGGACGCGAGCTCGTGCCCCCGCCGTCGACCGGTCTCCCGGTCCGGCTCGAGGCGCTGCTGTCGACGTTCGCACCTGCCGACGCTGACGCCCAGCCCTTTGCCGGCCCGTGACGCCGCCGCGCGTCCGGGCGTTGCAGTGACTGCGAGGAGCCGCCTTGAGCAGAAGCACCGCGTTCGTCATCGCCTTCACGCTGCTGACGGTCGCGGCGGCCTTCCTCTTGCCGTCGATGCCGCAGCCGCTCGATTACCACGACTTCGCTGACCAGCGCGGCGCGTTCGGGATCGACAACTTCCTCGACGTCGTCTCGAACCTCGCGTTCCTGCTGTCCGGACTCGCCGGCCTGTACGTCGTGTTCTCGGGCCGGGCGCGCTTCGAGTTCCCGGGCGAGCGCTGGCCGTACGCGGTGTTCTTCCTCGGCATCCTGCTGACGGCGGCGGGCTCCGCGTGGTACCACCTTGCGCCGGACAACGAATCGCTGTTCTGGGACCGGCTGCCGATGACCATCGCCTTCATGGGCCTGGTGTCGAGCCAGGTGGTCGACCGTATCAGCGTCAGGGCCGGCCTGGTCCTGCTGGCGCCGATGCTGCTGGTGGGCATGGCGTCGGTGGTCTACTGGATCGCCACGGAGCGCATGGGTGCCGGCAACGTGCTGCCCTACGGCCTGCTGCAGGGCTACGCGGTGATCGTCCTGCTGGTCATGGCCGTCCTGCATCGCTCGCGCTACACGCGGGCCAACGACCTGTACTACATCTTCGGCTGGTACGTGCTCGCCAAGGTGCTGGAGTTCCTCGACGCTCCGGTGCTGGCGCTGAGTCACTTCGTCAGCGGCCACACGCTGAAGCACGTGGCCGCGGCGGCGGGGGGCCTGGTCGCGTGTCGTATGCTGATGCAGCGGACGCTGGTGGAACCGGCGCGGGGGGCGTAGGGGGAATGGACCGGCTGCGCGCGCTGACGTACGGGACCGTGCTGCTGATCGGCGTCGGCTGGGTGCTCCACGTCGGCAAGGAGATCTTCGTGCCGGCGGTGCTCGCCGCGGTCATCGTCTACGTGATCGTCGGCCTTGCCCAGGCGCTCGGCCGGCTGCCCGGCCTGGGAGCCGCTCTGCCGTCCCGGGTCCGTTACCTGTTCTCGTTCGCGCTCATAGGTTTGATGGGCATGCTGTTCGCCTATCTTGTGATGACCAACAAGGAGCGTGCTCTGGCCCTGGCGCCGCATTACCAGCAGTCCTTGCTGGCGACGATCCAGCGCGTGGCGGTGCACTTCGGCTTCGAGACCGAGCCGACCTGGGCGACGTTGCGCCAGGAACTGCTCGCGCGCATCGACCTGCAGCGGCTGATCGGCTCGCTGCTCGCCTCGGTCGGCTCGATTGCGCTGACCTTCGTCGTGGTCTGCCTGTACGCCACCTTTCTCCTGCTGGAGCGAAGCGGCTTCGACACCAAACTGGCCAACCTGTCCGACGACCCCGCGCGCGTGGCACGCATCCGCCAGGTGATCGGGACCATCAATCGCCGCATCGGCTCCTACCTGGCGCTGAAGACGCTGGTCAGCCTGTTGCTGGGCGTGTCGAGCTACGTCGTGATGCGCCTGTTCGGGCTCGAGTTCGCCGCGTTGTGGGCGGTGCTGATCACCGTCCTGAACTTCGTGCCTTATGTCGGCTCGGCGCTCGGCGTGGTCTTTCCGGTGCTGATGACGGTCGTGCAGTTCGAGGACCTCGGCGTGGTGCTGACCATGCTCCTGTCGCTGACGGCCCTGCAGTTCGCCATCGGCAACTTCCTCGATCCGTACGTGATGGGTAATTCGCTGAACCTCAGCCCCTTTGCCATTCTCGTCAGCCTGGCAGTGTGGTCCGAGCTGTGGGGCGTACCCGGGGCGTTTCTGGCCGTGCCGATCACCGCGATCCTGACCATCATCTTGTCGGAGTTCCCGGGCACGCGGCCGATCGCGGTGCTGCTGTCGAGGAGCGGACGGCTGTGAAGCGGCGATTCCAGCTCGTTGCCATTCGCGCATGATGCCGGACAGCAGCCCGGCCTTGCGGTGCGCGGACTGAGGGTATCCGCAGATGTCCTGCCTCGAGTGGTTCCTGCGGGCACTGGTGCTGGTCCCCGTCACGCTGCTGCCGATCATCAATCCGCTGAGCACCGCGCCGGTATTCGTCGCGACCGTGGGCACCAACCGCGCCGTTGCTCGGCGGCTGGCGCGCCAAGTGGCGATCAACAGCTGGTTCGTCATGGTCGTGTCGATGCTGATCGGCACCTACGTACGGGCGCCGCAGGTAGGTCGCCGCGTCGCTGCTGCGGTGGACGCAACGGTAGCCGAGTGACGTAAAGACCCTGTCGATGGCACCGGACTCGTCGGCGTCAGCGAGAAGATCGATGTCCTGTGTGGCCCTGATCACATTGTGCGGGACCATGCCCGGCCCGCCGATGAGCGCGGCCGAAGCGTCAATGCCGTCGAGGCACGCGAGAATTTCCTGCAATTGCCGCCCGAGGCGTGAGATCGGTGCCATGAGTGGATGATGACCGAGGACCGGACTCGTATCCAGACTGACACAGGAGTTCCAGACGCGCCTCCCGCACGCAGCGACCGCCAGAGCAACGGGCTGACGAGCCCTGGGGCCGATCGGGCGTGACGAACCGTTCTGCGGCGCGTCAGAATGCCGGGAGCCTCGTCGCGAGCCAGCCGCATCATCGAACCGAACAACAAGCAGCTCGCCACTCTCCGTAACCGGCTCTTGGCCTGGGCACCGGGTCTCGCGGCGCTGCGCAAGTATCGCCCGACCGACCTGCCGCACGACGTGACGGGCGGCCTCGCCGTGGCGGCGGTGACGGTGCCCGTGGGCATCGCCAATGCGCAGCTCGCCGGGTTGCCGCCGGCGCACGGGCTCTATGCCAGCATCCTGCCGCTCGTGGTCTACGCGACACTCGGCACCTCGCGGCAGCTGATCGTCGGCACGTCGGCAGCGGCCGCGGCCCTGGTGGCTTCAGCGCTGGGGGCACTCGGCGCCAGCGACCCAGCGCAACATCTCGAGCTGGCGATGATGTTGACCCTGCTCGTGGGGCTCATGTGCTTGGCCGCCAGTCTGCTGCGCCTGGGCGCGATTGCCGACTTTCTTTCGCGGCCGATCCTGGTCGGCTTCATGAACGGGCTCGCGCTCAGCATCGTCCTCAGCCAGCTGGGTCCGCTGTGCGGCATCACGCTCGCGGCCGAGGGCTTCTTCCCACGCGCGTTCGAGTTCCTTGGCAGCCTGCCGCGCACACAGCTGCCAACACTGGTCGTGGGCCTCATGTCCCTCGGCGTACTGCTGGCTGCGCAGCGCTTCGCCCCACGATTGCCGGCAGCGCTGGTTGCGATGCTGGTCGCGGGCGTCGTTGTACATGTGTTCGCACTGCAGGCGACAGGCGTCGGCGTGATTGACGCGGTCCCGGCGGGGCTGCCGGCGCTGTCGGTGCCGTCGGTGCCGCTGCACCAGATGCCGGCCCTGCTGGCCGAGGCCGCCGGCCTGACCCTGCTCAGCTTTTCGAGCACCATGCTCGCGGCGCGGAGTTTCGCGGAAAAGAACCGCTACGATGTCGACGCGGACCGTGAGATCGCGGCGCTCGGCGCAGCAAACGTTGCTGCCGCCCTGTCCCAGAGTTTCGTGGTGACGGGCTCCGGACTGCGTACCGCCGTCGCCGAGGTCTCGGGCGCACGCACCCAGGTGGCCGGGCTGGTGGCCGCGGTGGCGCTGGTGCCGGTGCTGCTCTTCTTCACCGGTCCGTTGCAGTACGTCCCGTCGGTTGCGCTGGCCGCGATCCTGATCAGTGCCGGGCTGTCGCTGCTCAACTGGGACGACCTGCGCGCTATCCACCGCATCGAGCCGCAGGAATTCTGGCTGGCGATGATCGCGACCGCAGGCGTGCTGGTGTTCGGCGCGATCCAGGCAATCCTGCTGGTGGTGGTGCTCGCGCTGCTGCGCTTCATCCGGCTCACGGCCCGCCCGCGCGTCGAGATCCTCGGCGAGCTCGAGGACGGCGCCGGCTACCAATCGGTGGCACGTCATCCTGCCGCGCGGTCGCAGCCGGGTCTGCTGCTGTTCCGCTACAACGGCCCGATCGTGTTCTTCAGCGCACCACACTTCAAGCGCGAGGTGCTCGCGGCTGCTGCGGCGGCGGGTCCGGGCCTGCGCTGGTTCGTGATCGACCTGCTGCCGGTCAGCCTGATCGACGCGACGGGCCTGTTCGCCATCCGCGACGCGTTCGACACGCTTCGGGCGCGCGGCATCGTCGTCGCCGCGGCCGGCCGCGACACCGAGTGGGCTGATCGCGCGGCGCGCCGCGACCTGAGCGGTGTGCTCACCGGTATCCGCTTTTTCCCGACGCTGCGCCTCGCCGAGCTGGCCGGCCGCGAGGAGCTGCGCCCTGCGCCGACCGCCGGCGCCGGTGACTGACGCGCACTTTGCGCCTACGATCGTCCAGAAAGAATTGAAGGCCAGCAACAGACCCGGGAGGGCCATCCATGGTTGCACGCACTTTCGCTCGGCTTGTCATCGTCGCCGCCGCCCTGGCGGCCACCGGCTGCGCCTCGCGCCCCACGTCGATCGACGCGCAGTGGGCGAGTCCATCGACCGCCAGCCGCGGCGAGGTGCAGAACGTGCTCGTGATTGGCGCCCTGCGCGACTCGACGCAACGCCGGATGCTCGAGGACCGCATGGTCGAGTCGCTGGTCGCGGCGGGCGTTAAGGCCGCGCCGTCGCACAGATTCCTGGCGGACAGTGCGCAGATGTCCGAGACGCAGCTGCGTGAAGCGGTGGCGGGCGCCGGGGCCTCGCACGTGCTGATCAGCAGCGTCTCTGGCCAGACGACCGACATCCGAGTGACGCCGGGGATGGTGAGCGGGCCGGGCTGGGGCCCGGGGCGGACCCGGACCACCATGGGACCCTCGTGGGGCGGCATGAGCGCCTACTACAACTCGGCCTGGCTGCGCTCGACCCCGCCCGAGGTGCGCACGACGCAGAACCTGCACGGCGACACGCGCCTCTTCGAGGTCGCATCGTCGGAAGTCGTGTGGTCGGTGGCGACCACGACGGTGACCAGCCGCGGTCGCGTGCCCGACATGATCGACCACTTCGCGCGCCTGATCGTCGAGACGCTGCAGAACGACTCGGTGATCTAGCGCCGATCGGCGACGCCGGGCTTGCGGGTCAGGTGCACGTGGACCGGAGTCGCTTCAGCGTCCGGTTGCTGCGGGGCAGCTGGTCGCGGTTCTCGTCGGGAAAGTAGCGCTCGCCGCGGGGAATGGCGTCGCTGCCGCGCGGCGGGAAGCCCCGCACGGCGACCACTCCCGGCACCAGCGTCGCGGCGTCGATCGAGCCGTTGTCGATGTCGCGCTGGCAGACGTAGAGCAGCCCGCCGCTGGCAACGACCCGGTCGCGCACCTCAGCGGACGCCTGCGTCGCCGCGGTCGTCAGCGCCGCGCTATTCGGCGGCAGCGCGAGCACGAAGAAGCGCTGGCCCGGAGGATTCCGCGCCAGGCCTTGTTCGGCTGCTCGCTCGAAATTGAACCGATACCCGGCAATGTAGAGACCACCTTCCGCCTGCGCGAGCGAGGTGCCGGGCAGGGCACAGGCGATAAACGCCGCCGCGCCCAGGCCGACGAAGCGCCTTGGTTTCGTGGATATCACGCGGGTCATGTCATTCCTCATGTCGCTGCCGGAAACGCCAAAGACACCACGCCGCTCAGAGTACTTCATTGAGCGTCACGCCGAGACCCAAGGTGGTCTGGTTCCAGTCGTAATCGATCAGGCTCTCGCCGTAGCCGGAGAACAGCTGGAAATAGACACGCAGCGGCCCGAGGATCGGCCGCGAGGCCCAGGAGAACTGCGCGGCCCCCTTGCCGGTGCTTAGGTTGCCGCGGCCAGTCAGCGTGAACGTGTTGTCGCGCCACCGATACAGCACGGTCGCCTGCCCGTGCCCCATGTAGTCGATGATGTCGGGGTTGTCATCCTCGTAATCCCCGGGCGTGACGCGCGTCCATGCGCGCACGATCAAGGCGAAATCCTCTCGATCGAAGCCGCCCTCGACGAACAGGCGGTCCCAGCTGCGCGAGATCGGGTCGGCGCGGCCGTTGGACTGGTGCGTGAACCCGAAGTTGAGCAGGTTCCAACGCCAGCCGCCTAACTCGACGCCCGGCCGGAAGCTGCCGAACAGCTCCGGCATATAGTTGGTCTCGCGGAACGGGCTCGAGATGTCGCCGGCGTAGACCTGCCACTGGCTCTGCTGGGTGTAGGCGAACCACAGGCCCCACCGGCGGTCCTCCGTCGTCGCGAGCCGTCCCTTGATGCTGATCTGGAACTTGGATTCGACGTTCTCGAAGTCGTAGTCCTCGGCGAACGCCTCGAACAGCGGCTCGTAGGGCCCGCGGTTCGCGTCGTTCGTGTACCGCGCGAACAGCAGGTAGTTGGGTTGATGCAGGCGCACGTAGGCCTTGCGGGATTCGGGCAGGAATCCCCATGCCCTCTCGATCAGGAGGCCTGCGGGCGCTGGCGTCTCACCGGCGTAAATGAGACCCAACTCGCTGCTCGCCGCCGGTGGCGCCTCGACACTTACCGCAGCTTCGCTGGCGGCACCGGTCGTCGACGGAACGACCGGCGCGGCGGTGTCCGCGCCCGCCGCGCGGACCGCCGCCCCGATCGCCTCGTCGAAGCACGCGAGGCGCGCCTTCTCGTCCTCGACGCGCAGGCACGCCGCGCCGGGCGTGTCCGCGGCACCTGCGGACGCGCCAGCCAGCGCACAGAAGAAGACGCCCGCGGCACGGAGGCCTGCGGGCGTCGACCCGCGACCGCTCATCGGCCGATCGCCCGGACGGTCGTCAGAGCTTCAGGCTCGTGACGCGCGCACCATTCACGGTGACGCCGGCCATCAGGCCGCTGTTCGACAGCACGTAGCCGATGACCGGCTGCTGTGCCGTGGCGGTCGTCATCTGCGCGCTCGCACCGACCGAGATCATCGTCACCGACGCGTCCACGCCGGCCGTCCAGCCGCGGCTGCTCTGGAACTTGCGCAACGCGTCCTCGGTCATGAAGAGGATGAACATGGCGGTGGACTGGGCGCCGGCCTGCAGGCCGATCGAGCCCGCCGTGGTGCGGTGATAGCTCACCGTCTTGCCGCCCACGCGCAGCGCACCGTCCCCGCGGGAGGCGCCGACAATGAAGCCGGCTTCGAGTACCGCCGGGAACACCAGCACGCCCCTGGCCCGCGCCACGAGCTCGCGGGAGCCCTGCTCCTGCTGGTAGAGGGCGGCGAGCGCGTTGTCGACGGACGCGTCGATGGCTTGCCGGCGCGTGGCCGGGTCACCGGAACCCGAGCCGGTGGTGGTGCAGCCGGACGCAAACACCATCAGGGCGGCCAGCGAAGCGACGAAAATTCTCTTGTTCATACAGCGAACCTCGATTGCACGTGGGACATCAGGATCTGGAAGTGGGATCGGCCGCTGGCGCCTTCAGCATCCGGATGCCGAGGAACGCCAGCGCGACCGATATCAGCGGACTCAGGAAATTGAAGAACGTGAAGGGAGCATACGCCACCGTCGCCACCCCCAGGGTGGCCGCCATGAATGCGCCGCAGCTGTTCCAGGGGATCAGTGCGGAGGTCACCGTCGCCGAGTCACCGAGCGATCGCGACAGCACGACCGGCGCCAGGCCGCGCTGCTCGAAGGCGCCCTTGAACATGCGGCCGGGCAGCACGATGGCGATGTACTGGTCGGCAGTCACGGCGTTGGTGGCGACGGTCGAACCGACGGTTGCGGCCACGAGGCCGCCGTTCGACTTGACCGCGGCCAGCACCGGCGCGATCAGCCGCTCGATCACGCCGGCCTTCTCGACGACGCCGCCGAACGCTAGCGCGACGATGATCAGCCAGATGGTGTCGAGCATGCGCTCCATGCCGCCGCGCGAGGCCAGCAGGTCGATCGTCTCGTAGCCGGTGCTGGACGTGTAGCCGCTCGCCAGCGCCAGCCAGGCGCCCTTCAGCAGCGCCAGCGGCGCCGGCAGCCCCGGATCCGCGGCAAACGCGATGACGCGATCGGGCGCGGTGACCACCGCGAGCAACGCGCCGACCAGCGCGCCCAGCATGATGGTCGTGAAGGGCGGAAACCGCAGCGCCGCCAGGACGATGACCGCGACCAGGGGCAGGAAGTGCACCAGCGAGACGTTGAACGTCTTGCGGATGCTCTCGAGCTTCTCGGTCGCGTCGAAGTCGCCCGGCGAACCCATGAAATAGAAGATCAGCAGCGTGATCGCCATCGCCGGTACGGACGTCCACAGCACCTCGCGCAGGTGCTGGTAGAGTTCCGCGCCGCCGACCGCGGCCGCGAGATTGGCGGTATCGGACAGCGGCGAGGACTTGTCGCCGAAATAGGCTCCGGAGATGACCGCACCGGCCGTGACCGCCGGGCTCAGCTCCATGTTGATGGCGATGCCGACCAGCCCGATGCCGATCGTCGCGGCGACCGTCCACGAGCTGCCGATGCTGAAGGCGACGATCCCGCAGATGAGCGCGGTCGTCATGTAGAAATAGTTCGGGCTCAGGATCTGCAGCCCGTAGTAGACCATGGCCATCAGCGTGCCGCTCATGGCCCAGGCGCCCGTGAGGGCGCCCACCGCGAACAGGATGAAGATCGCGCCGACGCCGGTGCCGACGCTCGCGATCGCCGCATCGCGCAGCTGCTCCGACGAGTAGCCAGCCCGTCGCCCGATCACCAGCGCGATCATCGCGGCCAGCACGAGCGCCACCTGGTTCGGGCCCTTCGCGCCGGCGTCACCGAACAGGTAGAACGACAGCCCGACGAGCAGGATCAACGCGACGATCGGGATCGCCGCCTCGGTCATGGTCAGCGGCCGCGGCGAGGCTGGCGCATCGGTTGTCATGGATTGTCGGCCGCCGTCATCGAGCGAGAGCAGCGCGCGCGGTCCGCGGGCGCGACGGGCCTGCCGTCACGTCGCGGACCACGCACCGCGGATCAGTCGCCGCAGAGCAGACGCATGCGCCGCTCGGCGCGGTCGAAGTCGGCGTCCGTGGCGGCGTTCAGCAACTGCTGCTTCGCCTGCTCGCAGGCGTCCGCCTCGGCCACGGCGCTGGCCGGGGCCTGGGTCCCGGCGCGCGCATCGCAGCGAT
>Ga0114939_10003876_pt1 | contig 10163 bp, 7 predicted proteins | sample AshMeaCrysSpring_FD_87196 | JGI IMG/M metagenome (GOLD analysis project Ga0114939, IMG submission 87196) | Groundwater microbial communities from Big Spring, Nevada to study Microbial Dark Matter (Phase II) - Ash Meadows Crystal Spring | ecosystem: Environmental > Aquatic > Deep subsurface >... | reverse complement strand
GTCCTGCACCGCCATCCGGATCAGCTTCTCGAAGGGGCGCATGTACAGGTCCAGCCGGCTCAGCTCGAAGGCGAAGATCAGGCGGGTCTGGGTCCCGACAGGGTCCAGCCGATAAGCAATGCGGAACAGGTCGGAGCCCTCCGCGAACTCCACCCGCACCGGCTCTTCCAAGGCAGTCACCCGGAAGGTCGATTCGCTCTGACGGCCCTGGTCGACGCGGACCTGCCGCGCCCTGCTGCCCACACGCACCGGTCCGGGGGTCAGGAGATCCAGGCGCCTGACCTCCGGCGACCAGCGCGGATAATTGGCGAAGAAATCCCGAACCACAAAGCCGTAGACCAGCTCCGGGGGCCTCTCGATGAGGATATTGGCTCGTGCCTTGACCAACTTGGGCTCCTCGATTGGGTGGACCGTCGCCGACATCCGTGACCCGAATGCCGCCCGCCCAGGCAGACATCGCCCCAGTAGCTTACCGCATCGCGGCGGCACGCCACAGCCCCGCCGCGAGGCCGGGGGCCGAGCGCGAACGGCGCCTACCTGGGTCGCCAGGCGGCGATTGCGCCGCCTCACGCCACAGCCACTCCCTGATCAGCGCCGAGATGGCGCCGCGTCCATCGGCTATCCGACAAGAAATCGACTAATCGAGTCACACGGGAGGCGGGGCGCTGCAGGGCCGGGTGATCCGCTCTGCACCGAGACGGAGCTGCCCCGCCCTGCCTCCCAACCGGCCTGAGCGAAGGGGGGGCTCACCCGGAGGGCAACAGAACGCTGTCCACGACTTGGATGATGCCATTGCGGGCGGGGACGTCGGCACGGATCACGCTCAGGTCCTTGGTGGGCAGGGCCTGACCCGAGGCGGTCTTGAGCTCCTGGCTCTGGAGGATTTCCGCCGCCGAGATACGACCGGGGACCACGTGGTACTTCAGCAGGGCGACCAGCTTCGCCTTGTCTGCCAGCAGCTCCTGCAGGGCCCCGGGGGGGAGCTTCTTGAAGGCGGCGTCCGTGGGGGCGAAGACGGTGTAGGGTCCAGTGCCTTCGAGCAGACCGGTCAGACCGGCGGCATCCAGGGCCGTTAGGAGGGTGCCAAACTCACCGGCACCCTTGGCCACGGCCACCACGCTCGGACCCGGCTGCATCGCCGTCATCGCGTGGCCACCGTAGGGCACGGGTCCGCGCATCCCGTGATGCATCATCGGGGAGTGCATGGGCATACCGGCAAAGCCTGGCGGGCCCTGCATCATGCCGCAGCTCCGGGCCTCGGCAGGGTTGCCGATCACGGCAAGCGAGAGGAAGGTTAATAAGGCGAGTGCACTGGCCGGGCGAGGGTCGACGGCGGCGGCTGTAGGTGTCTTCAAGGCGGATACTCCTGTTTGGAAGGGTGGTTGGCGCGACCGGCTCGCCGTGACGTGCAGCGGAGCCGTCGGCTGGCAGTCCGACCGCGAATCTCCCTGTGGGTTGCATTCCCCGGCGGGGATAGGGGTTGGCAGTGGGCGCCGGGCAGCCCCAGGTGGGATCGAGCAGGGATCGAGCCCCGCGCCTGCGAGCGCGGTACACTCCGTCTACGGCGCCCTCTGAGTCCGACCCCACCCCGTGACTAGCGATCTTGCGACTCAACCCCGGCTCGTCTTTGGTGCGAGCGGCTACATTGGTACTCACCTGGTCCCGCGGCTCCTGGCCGCGGGGGTGCCGCTGCGGGTGTGCTCCCGCCAACCCCGGGTGCTGGAGGCACGCGGCTGGCCCGGGGTGGAGATCGTGGCGGCGGATGCCCTGGATCAGGCGAGCCTCCCCGCGGTCCTGACTGGGGTCGGGATTGCCTATTACCTGGTCCATTCCATGGGCGCAGGCCGGGAGTTCGGCCGGCTGGATCTGAAGGCGGCGGCCAACTTCGCCGCGGCGGCGGAGGCGGCCGGGGTGGGGCGCATCTGCTATCTGGGTGGTCTGGTTCCGGAGGACGCAGTCTCCGAGCACATCGTCTCCCGTCGCGACACGGGCGAGGTCCTGCGCCGGGGCAAGGTGCCGGTCACCGAGATCCGCGCCGGGATCATCGTCGGACCGGGGTCCGCGGCCTTCGAGGTGATGCGCGACCTGGTCTATCACCTCCCGGTCATGGTCACGCCCCGCTGGGTGACCGCAAAGTCTCCCCCCATCGCCCTGGACAACCTGCTCGACTACCTGGTGCTGGCGCCGACCCTGCCCGAGACGGCCGGTGGCATCTACGATGCGGCCGGCCCTGAGGAGCTGACCTACGCGGACATGATGCGTGTGCTGGCGGAGGCTGCCGGCCGGCGCCCGCCGTGGATCATCCCGGTGCCGGTGCTCAGCCCGCGCCTGTCGTCTTACTGGCTGCGGCTCATCACCTCGGTGCCCACCAACATCGCCCGCGCCCTGATCGAGGGGTTGAGGCACGACTTCAAGGCGGATGCGGAGCCGCTGCGGCGTCTGGTCCCCCAGCGTCTGCTCGGGTTCCGGGAGTCCGTGGAGGCCGCCTTCGCGGCCGAGCGCAATGCACAGGTCCAGGCGCGCTGGACCGAGGGGGCCTTCAAAATGCGCAAGGGTCGGATCGACTATGCCTACTACGCCAAGCGGGCGGGCGGCAGTGCCATCGCCAACGCGAGCCCGGCGGCGGTCTGGACGGTGGTTGCCGCGATCGGCGGCGAGAACCGCTACTACTATCTGAACAGCCTCTGGGGCCTGCGGGAGACCATCGACTGGGCACTGGGGGGTCAGGGGCTTAACCGCGGCCGGCGCCACCCAACCGAGGTCCGGGTGGGCGACAGGATCGACTCCTGGGAGGTGATCGGGATGGAGCCGGAGCGCCGCCTGACCCTCTCCTTCGGCATGCGCGCCCCTGGGGCCGGGGTCCTGGAATTCGAGGTCGAGCCGATGGCCGAGGGTCGTACCCGCGTCACCGCCACCGCCTACTGGCACCCAGCCGGGGTCTGGGGCCTGATGTATTGGCTGTCCATGGAGCCTGCCCATCGCGTCATCTTCCAGGGCCTGACCCGGGAGATCGCCCGCCGCGCCGAGGCCCGCGAGCGCGCCGGCCACAGACCCCCAAGCCCCGCCTAGACCCATGTCCGCCGCACCCTGCCGCCGCCTGATTGTGGTCCTGGGGGACCAACTGGACCGCACCGCGCCCGCCCTCGCCGATCTGGACCCGGCCCACGACCTGGTGTGGATGTGCGAGGCGGCCATCGAGGCGACCCATGTCCCCTCCCACAAGGCACGCACCGTCCTCTTCCTGTCGGCCATGCGCCACTTCCGGGACCGGCTGCGGGCGGAGGGGATCCCGGTGCGCTATCGGGCACTGGATCGGGAGTCGGACGAGACCCTCTGGGCCGGACTCGCCGCCGATCTCGACGCCATCAAACCCGCCCGGGTCCTGGTCGCCCGGCCGGGGGAGCACCGGGTCCTGGCCGAGCTGGAAAAGGCATGCACCCGGGCGGGGCTCGGCCTGGAGGTATGCGAGGACAGCCATTTCATCTGCACCACGGCGGACTTTGCCGCCTGGGCCGGGGGACGCAGGTCCCTGCTTCTGGAGCACTTCTATCGTCATATGCGGCGGCGCGAGGGGGTGCTGATGGCGGGGGCCCAACCCCTGGGCGGGCGCTGGAACCTGGATTCGGACAACCGCAGGCCCTTCGGGCGCAAGGGGCCTGGCCTGGTGCCACCGCCACTTGGATTCCCGCCCGACGCGGTCACGAGGGAGGTGATGGCACTGGTGGCGGCGCGCTTCCCCGAGGCCCCCGGTGGGCTCGCCCGCTTCGGCTGGCCGGTGACCGCCGAGCAGGCCGGGGCGGCGCAGGGGGACTTCATCCGCCATCGCCTGCCGCTCTTCGGCCCCCACCAGGACGCACTCTGGACTGGCCAGCCCTTCCTCTATCACGCCAGGTTGTCCACGGCCCTGAACCTCAAGCTCCTCGACCCCCGCGCCCCCATCGCTGCGGCGGTCGATGCCCTGGGGCGGGGTCATGCCCCGCTGGGCTCGGTGGAAGGATTCGTGCGGCAGATCCTGGGCTGGCGGGAGTATGTGCGTGGGGTCTACTGGCGCGAGGGACCTGACTATCTGGAGCGTAACGCCCTTGACGCCCACCAGGACCTTCCGGCCTTCTACTGGACCGGGGAGACGGACTACGCGTGTCTACGCAACGCCATTGGCCAGGTCCTGGAATACGGCTACGGGCACCACATCCAGCGCCTCATGGTCACGGGGCTCTTTGCCCTGCTCCTCGGCGTTGAGCCGCGCCAGGTCCACATCTGGTATCTCGCGATGTTCGTGGATGCGGTGGAGTGGGTCGAAGCCCCTAATACTCTGGGGATGAGCCAGTACGCCGACGGCGGGCTGCTCGCCTCTAAGCCCTATGCGGCGAGCGGGGCCTACATCCGGCGCATGAGCAACTATTGCGACGGCTGCCGTTACGACCCGGCCGAGGCCCTGGGCGAGCGGGCCTGTCCCTTTACCACCCTGTACTGGGACTTCCTCGACCGGCACCGCGGACGCTTTGCCAAGCATCCGCGCACTGCGCTCCAGTGGCGCAGCCTGGAGCGCCAGGACCACACGCGCCTCGCCGCCATCCGCGCGGCCGCCGATAGCCTGCGCAGCCGCCTCGCCTGAACACCCAAGCCTCTGCGCCAGCTTTTGGACCCAGGAGATCTACGCATGCACGCCGACGTGATCGTGATCGGCGCCGGGCTGTCCGGTCTGGCCTGCGCCCTGACCCTACGGGAGAAAGGGCTCGCGCCCCTGGTGCTGGAGGCGGCAGACGCCCCGGGCGGACGTATCCGCACCGACCGACGCGACGGCTTCCTGCTCGACCGGGGCTTCCAGGTCCTGCAGACCTGGTACCCGGAGGCGCAGCGCTTTCTCGATTATGGCGCCCTCGACCTGCGGCCCTTCGAGCCCGGGGCCCTGGTGGGGCTGGACGGAAGCGTCCATCGGGTGAGCGACGTCTGGCGGCGGCCCTCCCGCCTGCCGGAGATGGTCGCCTCGCCCATCGGCACCCTGGCCGACAAGGTTCGCCTGCTTGGCCTGCGCCGCCGCTGCCTGGCGGGTTCCCTTGAGGAGCTCTACGCACGGTCAGAGACCACTGCGCTGGAGCGGCTGCGGGGGCTTGGATTCTCCCCTACCATGTTGGAACGTTTCTTCAAGCCCTTCTTCAGCGGCGTCTTCTTTGAGCCCGAGCTGGCGTGCTCCTCCCGTGCCCTGGAGTTTGTCTTTAGGGCCTTTGCCCTCGGGGAAACGGCCTTGCCGGCCCATGGCATGGAGGCGATCCCGGCCCAGCTCGCCGCCCGCCTGCCCGCCGGTTCGATCCGCACTGGTACGCGCGTGGAGCGCCTCGAAGACGGCCGGGTCCAGCTTGCATCCGGCGATCGGCTCGCGGCCCGCGCCCTGGTCATCGCCACCGAGGCCCGCGAGGCCGCGCGGTTGCTGGACCAGCCAGGGAAGTCCCCGATCCATGCAGACCATCGCGGCACCACCTGCCTCTACTTCGCCGCCGAGCACGCCCCCTTCCACGGGCCACACCTCTTCCTGAACGGCAAGGGTCACGGCGCCGTCAACAGTGTGGTTTGCCCGAGCAATCTGTCCGAGCACTATGCACCTCCCGGGGCCAGCCTGGTGACCGTCAACGGCCTCGGGGCGGACCATAACGCCGACGCCCTCGAGACCGCCGTGCGCCTTGACCTCGAGGGCTGGTTTGGCACAGGGGTACGCCGCTGGAAGAGGCTTGCCGTCTACCGATTGCCCGAGGCCCTCCCGGCCCAGACGCCGCCGGTGCCCTATCCCGGTGCGGCGCAGCAACGCCAGTCGGACCGACTGTGGGTTTGCGGGGAATATGGCTCCGCCCCATCGATCCACTGGGCGCTGCATTCCGGCCGACGCGCTGGGGACGATATTGCGCGGTCCCTGCTGCCCCGGGCGGATCGAGGCGACCGGCCGGAGGCTTACCTGGCCTGAACAGGCGTCGCTCCAGTAGGAATCTCCCCAGGCCGTCGGCCGCCCTGCCGCCGCGATATCCTCAAGCCGGCAAGCGGGCGCCTGGGCGAGAATGGCGGCCGGCCGCCGTCCGGGTCGCGACCCGCCGACTGGTGTGGCCCCACGCCCAGGCCGGGTAGTTAACCGTCGAGGACCGCTGACGCCACCTCATCGCCTGCCCCGCCGCAGTGGGGCCGGACTTGACGCGAGCTGACCCGTTTGGGCCCTTCAGGAGATCCAGGCATGAATGCAACCGACATCGACGCCTTCTTCGCCCGCCCCGGGGAGCTGAACCCGGAGGACTATGTCGAGCTGGACTATAGGTTCGAGTGTCGCGGCGACCCCAGGGCCGCGGCCGCCGCACTGTGCAGCGAGCAGTCCACCGCCCAGTGGCATCGGGTGGGGATGGATGAGGACTTCCGCCCCCGATTCGCTGCCAAGGTGCAGGACCTCCGCGTCGGCGGCCAGCTCTCCGCTCCGTCCTGTCCCACCACCGGCACGGATCGGGGGGAGGTCTCTGTCTGCCAGGTGACCATCGCCCATCCCCACGGCAACTTCGGTCCACGCATCCCCAATCTCCTCTCGGCCATCGCCGGCGAGGGTGTGTACTTCGTGCCCGGCATACCCCTCATCAAGCTCCTCGATCTGCGCCTCCCCGCATCCTTCCTGGCGGGCTTCGAGGGTCCAAAGTTTGGCGTGGACGGCATCCGCGACCTGCTCCAAGTGCACAACCGTCCCATCTTTCTCGGCGTTATCAAGCCCAACATTGGCCTACCGCCTGAGCCCTTTGCCGAGCTGGGCTACCAGGGCTGGCTCGGGGGACTCGACATCGCCAAGGATGACGAGATGCTGGCAGACGCCCCCTGGTGTCCGCTGGCCCGTCGCTCGGTCCTGCTGGGGGAGGCGCGGCGGCAGGCGGAGGCCCAAACCGGCGTGCCCAAGGGCTACATGGCCAACATCACAGACGAGGTCGAGCGCCTCTGCTCCCTCCATGACCTGGCCGTGAGCAACGGCGCAAACCTGTTGCTGATCAATCCCATGGCCGTGGGCCTGAGCGCCGTGCGCATGTTGCGCCGCCACGCCCGGGTGCCCCTCATCGGGCATTTCGCATGCATCGCCGCTGCCAGCCGCCTGCCTTGCTTCGGCGTGCACACCCGGGTCATCAACAAGCTACAACGCCTCGCGGGCCTCGACGGCATCATCATGCCGGGTTTCGGGGGGCGCATGGGGATGGATGAGGCCGAGGTCCTGGATGGGGTGTCGGCCTGTCTCGACCCCATGGGGCCCATCGCCCGCAGCCTGCCGATCCCAGGCGGGAGTGAGTGGGCCGGAACCCTTGAAGGCGTTTACCGCCGGGTCGGCACCCTGGACTTCGGCTTCATCCCAGGGCGCGGGGTCTTCAGCCACCCCATGGGCCCGGCCGCTGGGGCCGCCAGTATCCGCCAGGCCTGGGACGCGATCCGCGCCGGCCAGCCGCTGGAGGCCCATGCAGTGAACTGTCCAGAGCTGAGCTCGGCAATCGACGCATTCGGGGGTGGATCTCGCCGAGCCGAAGCCAATGCGGGCAGGCGTCCGCCCGATCGGCCACCTGGGCCTTGATTCGACCGCGAGCGCCTGCATGAAATGGGGGTATGTTTCAGCCAGAGAGCGGGTATTCGCATGAACAGAGAACGGTTGGACGCGACGGGCATAGACCGGGCCCTGGGCGCGCTGAATGCCAAGGCGGCGGCGCCCTGGCAGATCTGTCAAGGCAAGCTCAACAAGGAATTCCACTTCAACGACTTCGTCGACGCCTTTGGTTTCATGGCCAAGGCCGCCCTGGTGGCGGAGGCGATGAACCACCACCCCGAGTGGCTCAACATCTATGCCAAGGTCCGGGTGGACCTTTCGACGCATGATGCCGGTGGCATCACCGACCTGGACTTCGCCCTGGCGGAGCGCATGGAGCTCCTGGCCCGCTGACCTCGCAGGCCGTGCGGGCCTTCGCCCGCAACGGCTGCACGACACAGCGCCTTGGTTCGGTTGTGCGATACCTGCCACCCACAGCAGGTAAACGACGTCCCTAAAGCTGGGCAACGGACAGCCTGCGCAGGGTCGCCCGCCGCTTGACGTAGTGCTCGTCCATGCGGTCGATGATGCCCCCCAGAAATCGCACCGTCTCCACGATGTTCGGGCCCTTGTTGAGCATCGCGCACTCGGCGAGGATGCTCATGGCGGCATCCGAGACCTCGGCCCTGGACGGCGCCCCCTTCTTCGCCATCCCTTCCAGGATCTGGGTTGCCCAGATCACCGGCACGTGGGCGGCCTCGCAAAGCCATAGGATCTCCTGCTGCACCTCGGAGAGCCGCTCGAAGCCGACCTCGACCGCCAGGTCACCCCGGGCGATCATGACCCCAACCGGCGGCGAGTGCAGGCTCGCCAGCAGGATGCGCGGCAGATTCTCGAAGGCCTGCCGGTTCTCGATCTTGAGGACGACGCCCAGGTGGCTCGCCCCCAGGCGGTAGAGCTCGTCGTGCAGGCGCTCGACATCCTCGGGACCCCGCAGAAACGACAGGGCGACCATGTCCGCCAGCTTGACGACCTCCCTGAGGTCGACGAGGTCCTTTTCAGTCAGGGCCGAGGTCTTGAGGTGCGTGTCGGGGAAGTTGATGCCCTTCTCCGCGCGCAGTCTCGCCCCCTGAGGCCCCGTCTGGGTGATCTCGACGGTCATGTGCTCCCCGTCGTTCTCTCGCACTATGCCGCCGATCTTCCCGTCATCGAACCAGACCCGCTGGCCAGGCTCCACCTGGTCGAAGGCCGCTTCCAGCGTGCAATGGATATGTGCCGGCTCGAGCACCCGACCATCTGGGTCGCGCAGGGCATCGTCCCCCGGCACATCGCCGCGGGTGAGGATCAGGCAATCGCCGGGCAGCAGAAGAATCGGGTTCACCACCTCGGGCACGCCCACCACCAGGCCCTCGGCGACCGGCTCACCGCCGCGGCTTGCAACGACTGGCGTTCCCTCGACCACATAGGCCGTGCGGTCGATCTCGGCAACAAAGGAGCCGCCGACGGCCTGCACGATGCGCAGCTCCTGGGTCTGACCGCGGGTGTCGGTGAAGCTCAGTTGATCACCGACCCCGATCAGCGCCATCAGGTCTCCCTCGATGGCCAGGGTGAAGCGCAGGTCCTCCGGCCGCGGCGTCGCCTCCGCCGGATCGGTAAGCCAGACCCGTCCGGCGAGGGTGACCCGCCCGAAGGTGTCCCGGCGGGGCTTGAGCTTGGCCACCCGCCCGCTCGGGCGGATGCTGCCCGTGCGCAGCTTGGGACCTGCCAGATCCGCCTGGACGCGGCAGCTACGTCCCAAGGTCCGTTCGGCCTGGCGCAGGTTGGCGACCATCCCTGCCCAGGCCTCGGGCCCATCGTGTGCGCAGTTGATGCGCATCACGTCCATCCCTGCCATGAGCAGATCCTGGACCAGCTTGGCATCGGTGGCCGCCTCGCTCGGCATGGTGACCATGATCCGAACGAAGCGGCCGTTCGGCTCCGGACCCAGCAAGGCGCGGGTATGGTCCCTCAGCAGCAGCGGTCCGGTGCGTATGTCCACCGGCGGCTCTGGCGTGTCACCGAAGGTCTTGCCGGTGAGCTGCTCGATGATGCCGATGACCGCGTTGAGGCTCGCTAAAGCGTGTGGCTCGAGTACGCCGAGCGAGGACAGGCCGAGGGAGGACAGGTCCTGCTGCAAGGGGCGAATGTCGTGCTGCCGGATGCTCAGGTAGTGGAGCAGGTTCGCTGCGCTGGCTCGGTGACTGGGCTCGATCTGCCCCAGCTCCTGGCGGTAGGCCTCCTCCAGGGCGACGGCGCCGCCGCGGAGGCTCACGAGCTGGGCCTCGATCCGCTCCAACTGTCGTGCGGTGGGTTTCATTGTCATAGCGCCCTCCCCAATCTAATGACCCCGCGGAACGCGGCTCGGGAGGGTACGACGATTTTGTTACAGTTGCGCGGTCCCTGTGCCGGACGGGGCATACACGCGCCGGACGGGGGATATGCCCCGTCCGGCATGGGGATGCCCCCCCTTGTGCCGGCAAGGGCGCGGGCCATACGGCGGCTCAGGTCCTCGGGCTGTAGTGCCGCTTGAGCCAGGCGGTGAGACCGTCGAGGCCGGGGAAGAGGACGCGCTCGGTGATGTTGGACTGGTCGAGCTTGTCGC